>ERZ501016.72-NODE-72-length-49660-cov-15.680476_pt1 | contig 49660 bp, 43 predicted proteins | sample MGYA00248889_ERZ501016 | MGnify/ENA primary metagenome ERZ501016 (study PRJEB25958, sample SAMN03398594) | human skin metagenome | study: EMG produced TPA metagenomics assembly of the Human Skin Microbiome Metagenome (human skin metagenome) data set. | reverse complement strand
CCCGCGGCGGAGGACCGCTGACCATGCAAACGCCACTTACACCGTTAGCCGGACACTCCCGGGACTTGACCGCCAACGTGCTGGTGAGACGCCGAAGTGTCGGGTGAACTCTCGGCTGAAGTGGGCTGGATTGGGGTAGCCCCAGCGGCGAGCGATGGATTCGATCGTCCGCGACGCGAGTCGCGGATCGGTCAGGTCATGCTGGATGCGACGCATTCGGCGGGCGCGGATCTCTTGCGCAAGGGTCATCTCTTGCCCGGTGAAAACCCGATGCAGGCTGCGGACGGAGACGTTGGTCGCGCGGGCGATCGCTGCGGCGGACAGGGACGGGTCAACCAGGTGTGCCTCGACGTGGGCGAGTGCTCTTCGACGCAGTTCCGCGTGGGGCCGAGAGGTGGGCCGAGAGGTGGGCCGCGGGAGATCGCAGCGTCGCTCAACGGCCGCGGTGATCAGGTCGATCGACGATTGGGCCACCAAGTTGGGAGTGAATTCTTCGTCGAGCTCGGTCAACGAACCGAGGTAGCGCGAGACCCCGCGAAAGAACGGGTCGGTGGTCGAGAAGGTGCGTCCGAGAACCTGGGGTGCATCTCGCTCCGCGAGCGGGAGACGCCGTTGCGGGAACTGGAAGACCTGCATGCCCCAATCCTTTGTGAACTGGATGTCGTAGGGCGACTCGGTGTCCCACAGGACGAAGTCGCCGACATCCAGGTGGGCCTCCGAGCCCGCTTGGCGAACCCGACCCCGCCCGCTCACCTGACGGCCGAGCATGATCAGACGCTCGTCGCCTTGACCGGTCAGACGCCGGGGTCGGGAGATCCGGTGAGCAGCAGAGGAGCTGCTCGACGCGATTCGCATGTCGCCGAGCTGCGCCGTCCTGATCGCACCAGCGAAGCGCCCGGGCTCGTCGACGGTCGCAGTGATGTCCAAGCGCACGTAACTGCGCCAGATCAGTTCGTGCCACGCAGGCAGTCGGTCGGCTGGGCAGAACGACGCCAGATCGATGCACTCAACCACGGCAGTCACCTCCGGATCCGCTTCCTGCGCGGGGGGTGAGCTCGGGGGCGGTCAGGCGACGGACGGTGCGGGTGTGGCGCTGCATGCGAGAGATGGTGCGCCGCAAGGATTTCCCAACTGCTGCGCTCATGTTTCCGGGGTATTGCACGGGCCGTCGTCCGCCGCCGAATAGCGTTTTCCCCATGACTCAGACGCGCGCGGAGAAGGACAGCATGGGCACCATCGAGGTGGCCGCGGACAAGTACTGGGGCGCGCAGACCCAGCGCTCGCTCGGCAACTTCGACATCGGTCGCGACACCTTCGTCTGGGGCCGCTCGATGATCCGCGCCCTCGGCATCCTCAAGAAGTCCGCCGCCCTGGCCAACGCCGAGCTCGACGAGCTGCCGCAGGACGTCGCCGACCCCGTGGCGCAGGCGGCCGACGAGGTCATCTCCGGCGACCTCGACGACCACTTCCCGCTCGTCGTCTTCCAGACCGGCTCGGGCACGCAGTCCAACATGAACTCCAACGAGGTCATCTCCAACCGCGCCATCGAGATCGCCGGCGGCGAGATGGGCTCGAAGACCCCGGTCCACCCCAACGACCACGTCAACCGCGGCCAGTCGAGCAACGACACCTTCCCCACCGCGATGCACATCGCGATCGTCCTCGACCTCAATGAGCGCCTCCACCCCTTCGTCACGCAGCTGCGCGAGACCCTGGCCGCCAAGGCCAAGGAGTTCGCCGACATCGTCATGGTCGGCCGGACCCACCTGCAGGACGCCACCCCGGTCACCCTCGGCCAGGTCATCGACGGCTGGGTCGCCCAGATCGACTTCGCCCTCGACGCGGTCAAGCACGCCTCGCAGGCGTAGATCCCTGGTCGCTGACCCGAAAGCCCCCTTGGCCTGAAGAGGCAAGCGCCCGGGCCGGATTCGGCAAGGCGCGGCGTCTCTCGACGCCTACCTTGAGTGCTTGCTCATCCCCAAACCTCAACGAAAAGGAGCAGCTCTGATGGTGGAGTACAAGAACAAGTTCCGGGTGGCGACCACGCAGATCGCGCCTGTCTGGCTCGATGCGCAGGCGACGGTGGACAAGGCCATCGCGTGGGCTGCCGAGGCTGCCGACAACGGTGCCGAGTTGATCGCCTTTCCCGAGGTCTTCGTGCCCGGGTACCCCTACCACCTGTGGGGCAACAGCGCTCTGGCAGGGATGGCGAAGTTCACCATCCCCTATCACCAAAACTCGCTGACCATCGACGGCCCCGAGGTGCAGAGCCTTCAAGCAGCCGCCGCGGAGCACAAGATCGCGATCGTCATGGGGATCAGCGAACGAGCAGGTGCGAGCCTCTACATGACCCAGTTGATCATCGACCCGGACGGGAAGTTGGTTGCCGGGCGGCGCAAGCTCAAGCCAACTCACCTCGAGCGCTCCCTCTTCGGCGAGGGCAATGGGTCAGACCTGGCGGTCTTCGACCTGCCGATGGCCCGAGTTGGCGCGTTGAACTGTTGGGAGCACGTGCAGCCGCTGTCGAAGATGGCGTTGTACTCGCAGCACGAGCAGGTGCACGTCGCGTCCTGGCCGGGGATGAGTCTGTACCAGCCGGAAGTCTTTGCCTTCAGTGTCGAGGCGCAACTGATCGCGACGCGGTCCTATGCCCTCGAAGGCGGCACCTTCGTGCTGTGTTCAACGCAGGTCGTCGATCAGGCCGCGCACGAGACCTTCACTACCACGGACGAGGAGCGCAAGCTGATCGGATCGGGTGGGGGGTTTGGTCGGATCTTTGGGCCTGATGGATCGCAACTATCCGAAGCGCTGCCCGAAGACGCCGAAGGCATCTTGTACGCCGACGTCGACCTGGCGATGATCGCCCTTGCCAAACAGTCCGCAGACCCTGTCGGGCACTACGCGCGCCCGGATGTCTACTCGCTGCATCTCAACACGACGAACACCGCGCCCGCGTACGAGTGGCGCGAGCCGGTCAGGACGGTCAACCTCAACCGTGACGGAGCGCCACTTGCGCCTGCGAAGGAGCGCGGTGAGCCGATGCTCATCGACAGTCCACGCCCGCAGATCGAGGCCGCTGGCAGCGAGTGGCTGGCCGACGAGTCACATGGACAGGATGCCGCTGCGATCGCAGGGAGCCAGTGATGGCAGCTCTCGAGAGGCCGATGCGTCCCACCTTCAGCGTGAGCGCACCTGCCCCTTCCGACATCCGGGACTGCTGAGTCGACAATGTGTGGTGCGGTCATCGTGAGGACTCCTTTCGAGAGTGCTGTGAGAGGTTCGCTCGAAGGATCACGCGGTGGCCGCACCCACGTGCACTACCGGGACCGGCTCGGCGACCGCGCTACACCACTGTCGGGGACTCAACTACGTCCTTACCCAGCGGGCGAAGGCCCACCAGCTCCCCGCCGGTGTCGTCATCCTGGCCGACGGGGACCAGCCCGCCGTGGATCCGGACCCCGGGATCGACCTGTCCGCCCTGACAGGGGCGTGCAGACACAGGAGTCACCAAACCGCTTGACCTGCCCCAGATTGACCTCTGGGGCTCAAGCGCAGTTTCAACTTCACACGAACATCTCGATACCCCCGAATGCAACCACAGCCTCGCGGGGGCACACGCGCACCCTGAGTCACCACAACGCGGCCCTGACCACCCAGTCAGGGCCGCGTTGTGGTGAACGCCCCATCCTCTCGGCATCGTCCGTGCCGTGAAACACGAAACTGAACCGCCCCGGGTCTGGTGGAGGCAGCGATCCACCGAGAAGGTGGATTCATGCCAGCACCGAGGAAGTATCCAGATGAGTTGCGCCAGCGCGGTATGCGCCTGGTGACCGATCTGCTCGAGGACGCTGCCCCGGCGAGCCCGAGCAGCGGCAGCCCCACCGACCGCAGCCCCACGCTCAGCAGCACGGGCGCGGTCAGGTGGATCCGCCGCGACTGCCCCAGCTGCACGCCCAGCTGCAGCAGCACCAGCGGTATGGCGGCGGCCGCGAGCAGCTCGATCCCCCGCATGACGCCGACGGGGACCGTCATACCGGTCAGCCGCACGACCGAGGCGAGCACCAGCGCCCACAGCACGGGCAGGCGCACGAGCGAGCGCAGCCCGGCCCCCAGCCCGTCGTGCGAGCCGTAGAGCACCGGCCCGATGGTGAACATCACGACCACCGAGACGATGAAGATCACGAGGGCCTGGTCCAGCCCGGGCTGGCCCAGTGCCAGCAGCGCCACCGGCAGCCCGAAGTTGCCGTTGTTGCCGATCACCGTGCACGCGACCACGCCCCGCCGGGTGCGCCCCGGCCAGCGAGCCGCGACGCCCCACGCGACGAGCCCCGCGAGCACGTTCGCGGCGACGTAGCCCGCGACCAGCCACACCCCCTGCCCCGGGGACACCTCCGTCTTGACGATCGAGGTGAAGGCCAGCGCTGGGGTCAGCCCGTGCATGCCCACCTTGTTGAGCGTCTGCCGGTCCAGCTCGAAGGACCGCGCCAGGACGTAGCCGACCGCGGCGACGAGCACGACGGGCAGGACGACCTGGACCAGGGCAGCAAGCACCCCGGCAGGCTAGCCAGCCGTGCCGGGGTGCGAGCGGGGCGTCTCAGCGGTAGTTGGTGAACTGCACCGCGAAGTCCAGGTCGGCCTCCTTGACCAGCCGCTGCACGGCCTGCAGGTCGTCGCGGGACTTGGACGTGACGCGCAGCTCGTCGCCCTGGATCTGCGCCTTGACCGACTTGGGTCCCTCGTCGCGGATCAGCTTCGAGATCTTCTTGGCGTTGTCCTGGGTGATGCCGTCGCGCATCGCCCCCTCGAGGCGGTACTCCTTGCCCGAGGGCTTGGCCTCCTTGTCGTCGCCGAAGTCGAAGGACTTGAGCGACACCCCGCGCCGCACCAGCTTGGTCTCGAAGACGTCGAGCACCGCGGCGCACCGCTCGGGGGTGTTGGCCTTGATCAGCACGTTGTCGCCGCTCCACTCGATGGAGGCGCCGACCCCCTTGAAGTCGTAGCGCTGGGCGACCTCCTTGGCCGCCTGGTTGATCGCGTTGTCGACCTCCTGCTTGTCGACCTTGCTGACGATGTCGAACGAGCTGTCCGCCATGGCTCCTCCTTGGGTGGTCTGTTGCCTCGATCTTACGGATTCGGCTTCACCGCTCCTCGTTGCTATGCTTGCCGACGCACCATGGCGGGTTGCCCGAGCGGCCAATGGGAGCGGACTGTAAATCCGTCGCGAAAGCTTCGAAGGTTCGAATCCTTCACCCGCCACCATGCAGTGCAGAGAGGCCCCGGACCGACCGTCGTCGGACCGGGGCCTTCGTCGTGATCATCCCCACCCTCCCCAGCCTCTCAGCCTCCCCGGGCCCCCTCACGGGCGCCTCGGGCGCTGGGCCATGATGGGCCGTATGCCGATGGCTCCCCGCCCGCCCGCGCCGCTGCCCCGCGGCCGGTTGCTGACCGGGGTGGGTGCTGGCGGTCGTGGCGCCGGCGCTGCAGACGGGTCTGCTGCTGCTCGTCGGGGAGACCGACCGGTGGGTCCCGGCGGCGGCGGTGCTCGGGCTGCTGCGCCTCCACCGGAAGTACGCCCGGGAGGCCCAGATCCTCGCCACCCACCCCGTGGCGCAGCCGATGCGCATCGCGCCGACCTCGATCGTCGTGGTGCTGGTCGACACGGTGGACCTCGCCCTGGTGCGGGCGCTGCGCTTCGCCCGCACCCTCAAGCCGGCCCAGCTGCGGTGCGTGCACCTCGTGGTGGACTCAGCGCACGCGGAGCGGCTGCAGCAGGCCTGGGACCAGCTCGAGACCCGGGCCCTGCCGCTGGAGCTCGTTGACTGCCCGGGTCGCCGCCTGGACCGGACCGCGATGGTCTACACGCACCGCCTGGTCGACCGTCACCCCACGGCTCAGGTCACCGTGCTGCTGCCCCGGCGCACCTACGGCGCCGTCCTCGGCCGGCTGCTGCACGACAAGACCGCGGACCGGCTGGCGGCGGCGCCGCCCCGGTCCGCCGGTCGGGGCTGCGAGCGGCGGTCCGGTCCGGTTAGATGCTGGTCAGGACCGAGGAGGCTCGTATGCCGTTCACCGACCCCCCGCTCGCGGGCACCCGGGTCGTGACGCTCGCCGTCAACGTGCCGGGGCCGGTGGCCGCCGCGCGGCTGCGTCGGATGGGGGCGTCCGTGGTCAAGGTGCAGCCGCCGGCGGGCGACCCGCTCGGGGACTACGCCGCCGGCTGGCTCGCCGAGCTGGACGCCGACCTCGAGGTGCGGTCGCTGGACCTGAAGTCCCCCGACGGTCGCGCCGAGCTGGACGAGCTGCTGGCGTCGGCGGACGTGCTGCTCACCGCCAGCCGAGGGTCGGCGCTGCGGCGGCTCGGGCTCGGCTGGGAGGAGCTGCACGCGCGGTGCCCCCGGCTCGTGCACGTCGCGATCGTGGGGCACCCCGCGCCCGACGACGATCTTGCCGGGCACGACCTGACCTACCAGGCCGCGGCCGGGCTGCTCACCCCGCCGCAGCTGCCCGCCGTCCTGGTCGCGGACCTCGCCGGTGCCGAGCGCGCGGTCTCCGAGGCGCTCGCCGGGCTGCTGCTGCGCGCGCGGACGGGGGAGGGGAGCCGCCGCGAGGTGGCCTTCGCAGACTGCGCCGCCGAGCTGGCGGCCTCGGTCCGGCACGGCCTCACCGCCCCCGGCGGGCTGCTGGGCGGCGGGTTCGCGGGCTACGGGCTCTACCCCGCGCAGGACGGCCACGTCGCGCTGGCGGCGCTGGAGCCGCACTTCTGGCAGCGGGCGCAGGAGCTGCTGGGCGGCGCCGACCACGACACCATCGCGGCGACGCTGCGCACGCGCACCGCCGCGCAGTGGCAGCGGGCCGCCGAGGAGCACGACGTGCCGCTCGTCGCCGTCGCCGGTGCCCCCGGCAGCAGCGGTCGGGGATCACGGTGACGCGCTACCTCGACGACCTGGGCCTGCCCGTCGTCGTCCGCGGGACGCCGCGCCGGGTCGTCAGCCTCGTGCCGTCGCTCACCGAGGCCGTCGCCTGGAGCGCGCCCGACGTGCTCGTCGGGGCGACCGACTGGTGCACCTACCCCGCCGACCTGGACGTCGTCCGGGTCCGCGGCACCAAGAACCCCGACCTGGACGCGGTCGTCGGGCTGCGCCCCGACCTGGTGGTCGCCGAGGACGAGGAGAACCGCCCGTCGGACCTCGCCGCGCTGCGCGACGCGGGGATCCCCGTGTGGACCACGCAGATCCGCACCGTCGACGGCGCGCTGCGATCGCTGGCCCGCCTGGTCGACGCCCTGGAGGTGCCGCCCCCGAGCTGGCTGGACGACGCCCACGAGGCGTGGGCCTCGCCGACGCGCGTCGACCCCGCGAGGAGGGTGCGCGCCGTCATACCCATCTGGCGTCGTCCCTGGATGTTCCTCGGGCAGGACACCTATGCCGGTGACGTGCTGCGCCGACTCGGGGTGGACAACGTCCTGCGTGGGCACGAGGGGCGCTACCCGGCCGTGCCGCTGGACGAGCTGCCCGGCGCCGACCTCGCGATCCTGCCGGACGAGCCCTACCGGTTCACCGACGACGACGGGCCCGAGGCCTTCGACCCGCTCCCGAGCGCGCTCGTCGACGGACGTTCCCTCACGTGGTACGGCCCGGCGATGATCGGCGCGCCGGAGCGGCTCGTCCGCCAGCTGCGGGGGCGGTGACCGACGCCACGGGCTCTAGGCTGTGGGTCATGTCGAGTCGGCCCTTCGAGTTCGAGTCCACCCCCACGGGCACCAAGGTCCGGGTCCGCGTCCGCGGCAACGACGTCCTGGCCATCCCGCTCATCAACCGCGGCACCGCCTTCACCAAGGCGCAGCGGGACTCGCTGCGGCTCAACGGCCTCATGCCGAGCGGCATCGTGTCCATCGAGGGGCAGATCTCCCGCGTCTACCAGCAGTTCCTCGAGCAGCCGGACGCGCTGTCCAAGAACGTCTACCTGTCGGCGATGCGCGACCGCAACGAGGTGCTGTTCTACCGCCTGCTCGCCGAGCACCTCGAGGAGATGCTGCCGATCGTCTACACCCCGACGATCGGCGAGGCGATCCAGCGCTACTCCCACTGGTACTCCCGCCCTCGCGGGGTCTTCCTGTCGATCGACGACCCGGACGGCATCGAGAACGCCTTCCTCAACTACGGCCTCGAGCCCGAGGACGTCGACCTCGTGGTCGCGACGGACTCCGAGGGCATCCTCGGCATCGGGGACCAGGGTGTGGGCGGCGTGCAGATCGCCATCGGCAAGCTCTCTGTCTACACCGCCGCCGCCGGCATCCACCCGCGCCGGGCCATCCCGGTGGTCCTCGACGTCGGGACGGACAACCTCGCCCTGCTCAACGACGAGCTCTACCTCGGCGTGCGGCACGCACGAGTGCGCGGCGAGCGCTACGACGCCTTCATCGACACGTTCGTCGAGGTCACGACCCGGTTGTACCCCAAGGCCATGCTGCACTGGGAGGACTTCGGGGCGAGCAACGCCCACCGCATCCTCGACAGGTACCGCAACGACATCTGCACCTTCAACGACGACGTGCAGGGCACCGCCGCCGTCGTGGCCGCCGCCGCCCTCGCCGGCGTCAAGGCCACGGGCGAGCGGATGAGCGACCAGCGCATCGTCGTGCACGGCGCCGGCACGGCCGGCGTCGGCATCGCCAACCTGCTGCGCGACATCATGATCCGCGAGGGTTCCTCGCCGGAGGAGGCCAACGCAAGGTTCTGGTGCCTGGGCTCGCGCGGCCTGATCACCGAGGCGCTCGGTGACCGCGTCCGGCCGTTCCAGAAGCCCTATGCCCGCACCGACGCCGACGTGCAGGGCTGGCGCCTGGACGTGGAGGGCCGGATCGGCCTGGCCGACGTCGTCCGCAACACCCACCCCACGATCCTCATCGGCACGTCCGGCCAGCCGGGCACCTTCACCGAGGCGATCGTCCGCGACATGGCGGCGCACACCCGCAACCCGATCATCATGCCGCTGTCCAACCCGACCAGCCTGTCCGAGGGCGTCCCGGAGCGCATCGTCGACTGGACCCACGGCAAGGCCATGATCGCCACCGGGTCGCCGTTCGCCCCCGTGACCTTCCACCAGCGCACCTACGAGATCGCCCAGGCCAACAACGCGCTCGTGTTCCCCGGTCTCGGCCTCGGTGTCGCCGTCTGCGGCGCCTCCAGGGTTTCCGACGGCATGATCGCGGCGGCGTCCGAGGCCATCGCGGGCATCAGCCAGGTGACCAGACCCGAGATGCCGCTGCTGCCGTCGATCAGGCAGCTGCGCTACGTGTCGGCGACGGTGGCGCTCGCGGTGGTGCGGGCCGCGCAGGAGGAGGGGCTGGCGACGGTCGAGGTCGACGAGCCGGTGCAGGCGGTCTACCAGCGCATGTGGCACCCGGTCTATCCCGACCTCGAGGTGGTCTGAGCGGCGCGGGTCCGGCAGCGCCGGGGACGCGACCCGGGTGAGCTCGCGCCGTCGGGGAATGCCGCGCCGTGACAAATGCTTATCGTGAGCACAATCGCGCCATCGCTGTCCACCCCCGCAGGAGCCCACCATGCCCGCCACCTCGACCGGACCGCTCGGTGCCACCGGCGTCGACCGCCACCTGACGCGCACGGAGCGGCTCGACCGCCTGCCGTTCACGAGCAAGCACCGGCGCCTGCTGGCGGGCTCCGGGGTCGGATGGGCCCTCGACGCGATGGACGTGGGCCTGATCTCCTTCGTCCTGACCGCGCTGGCCCGCCAGTGGCACCTGTCGCCGACCGAGGTGTCCTGGATCGCGTCGATCGGGTCCCTCGGCATGGCCGTCGGAGCCACGCTCGGCGGCCTGCTCGCCGACCGGATCGGCCGCCGCCAGGTGTTCGCGCTGACCCTGCTCGTCTACGGCCTCGCCACGGGGGCGTCGGCGCTCGCTGGCAGCGTGGCCGTGCTCATGGCGCTGCGCTTCGTCGTCGGGCTGGGCCTCGGGTCCGAGCTGCCCGTCGCGTCCACGCTGATCAGCGAGTACTCCCCGGCGCACATCCGCGGCCGCGTCGTCGTCGGCCTCGAGTCCTTCTGGGCCCTCGGGTGGATCCTCGCGGCGCTCATCGGCTACTTCGTCATCCCGACCAGCGCCGACGGGTGGCGCTGGGCCATGGCCCTGGGCGTCGTCCCGGCGCTCTACGCGCTGGTCGTGCGGGCCACCCTGCCCGAGTCGGTCCGCTTCCTCGAGTCCAAGGGCCGGTATGCCGAGGCGGAGTCCGCGGTCCGCAGCTTCGAGGAGCCGGCCGGGGTCCCCGCCCCGGACACCGCTGTCGATGGCCCCGTCGCGCCCTCCGTCGATGCCCCCGTCGCGCCGAGCGGCCCGGTTCCCGGCCTGTGGAGCGCGCGCTACCGGGTGCGCACGGCGGCGCTGTGGGCGGTCTGGTTCTGCGTGAACTTCTCCTACTACGGCGCGTTCATCTGGCTGCCGTCACTGCTGTTCGCGCAGGGCTTCGACATGGTCAAGTCCTTCGAGTACACCCTGTGGATCACCATCGCCCAGCTCCCCGGCTACGCCGTCTCGGCCTGGCTCATCGAGAAGTGGGGGCGCCGGGCCACCCTCACCACCTTCCTGGTCGGGTCGGCGTGCGCGGCCGGGGCGTTCGGGATGGCCTCCTCGGTGCCAGCCATCCTTGCGGCAGGCTGCGCGCTGAGCTTCTTCAACCTCGGCGCGTGGGGTGCGCTGTATGCCGTCACCCCCGAGATCTACCCCACCGTCATGCGCGGGACCGGCTCCGGGGCGGCGGCGGGCTTCGGCCGCATCGCCTCGATCCTCGCGCCGCTGGCGGTGCCGCCGCTCAAGGCGGGCGGGGGCACGGGCCTGGTGTTCACCACCTTCGCCGTCGCGTTCGCGATCGCGGCGCTGTCGGCCCTCGGCCTGCCCGAGCTGCGCGGCAAGGACCTCGAGGAGCTCTGACCTACCTCAGGGGGGTCATCACAGGGGCACACCGATCTGCCGCCGCACCTCGTCGAGCAGCCCCATGATGGCGACCGTCTCGTCGAGCGGCAGCAGCTCCGACTCCCGGCGCCCCTCGGCGACCAGCCGCGCGAGGTAGGCCGCCTCGTAGCACAGCCCCCGGTGGCCACGCACCACCGGCTCCGGCCCCTCGACCACCTCGCCGTCCCGGGACACGAGCCGGACCCGGCCGGGCTGGTAGAAGTCGCCGTCCAGCTCGACCCGGGCCAGCGACCCCGAGATCGACGCGGTGGTGGGGGTCTTGGCGGCCAGCGTGGTCGTCAGCACCGCGTGCGCCCGGGGCGCCGCCGGGAAGTCCGACAGGATCATCGACGCCTGTGCCTCCACCCCGGTGAAGGCCGTCGTGCCGACGGCGGTGACGCGCTGCGGCATACCGAGCACGCCGCAGGCGAAGGACACCGGGTAGATGCCGAGGTCGAGCAGCGACCCGCCCGCCAGCTCCGGGGCGTACAGCCGGAAGGACCGGTCCTCGGCGAACCACTGCCCGTGGTCGGCGAGGACCGTCTCGATCTCGCCCAGCACCCCGTCGGCGACGAGCCGCCGGATGACATCGCTCTGCGGCAGGTAGCGCGTCCACATCGCCTCCATGCAGGTCACGTCGGCGGCGCGCGCGGCGTCGACGACCTCCTGCGCCTCGGCGGCGGTGCGGGCGAAGGCCTTCTCGACCAGCACGTGCTTGCCGGCGGCGACGGCCAGCAGCGCGTGCTCGTGGTGCTCGCTGTGCGGCGACGCCACATAGACCGCGTCGACCTGGGGATCCGCGACGAGCTCTGCATACGAGCCGTATGCCTTCGCGCCCCCCACCTCGCGGGCATAGGCCTCGGCGCGGTCCAGGGAGCGCGACCCCACCGCCACCACGCGGCCGCGCGTGTGCGTGTGCAGCCCGTCGGCGAACGCCCGCGCGATGCCGCCCGGCCCGATCACGCCCCAGCGCAGCGGCGGGGCGTCGCGCGGGTCGGGGACGCGGCTGTCGGGCAGGGTGGTGGGGAGGGGGCCGGGGAGGTCGCTCACCCGGTCGAGCCTAGGGGAGGATGGGCAGGTGCCCCAGTCCTACCTGACCGTCGCGTCGCCGGTCGACGTCGAGATCGAGGTGCGGCGCTCGCGGTTCCTGGCACGGCTGGAGCCTGCGGCGGACGAGGCGGCGGCGCGCCTGGTCGTCGAGCAGGCGCGCAAGGCGCACTGGGACGCGCGGCACCACTGCTCGGCGTTCGTGCTGGGCCCGGACGCGATGACCGAGCGGTCGTCCGACGACGGGGAGCCGGCGGGGACGGCCGGGGCGCCGATGCTGGAGGTGCTGCGCGGCCGCGGGCTGAGCGATGTCGTGTGCGTGGTGACGCGATGGTTCGGCGGGACCCTGCTCGGGACGGGTGGCCTGATCCGGGCGTATGGCGACAGCGTGCGCGCCGCCTGCGACGCGGCCACGGTGGTGGAGCGCCGTCTGGTGCAGCGCTTCTCGCTGGAGGTCGAGCACGCGGACGCCGGACGCGTCGAGGCGGCCCTGCGCGCTCGCGGGGTGCACGTCGCGGGCACGGACTATGCGGCGCGTGCGGTGCTGCGCCTCGACGTGGCGCCGCCGCAGCGGGAGGACCTCGCTGCGCTGGTGGCCGAGCTCACCGGGGGAGCCGGGCAGCTGCTCGACGGCCCCACCCGCTGGCACCCCTAGCGGGGGAGCGGGGAAGCGTCATGACCGGTCCGCTCGTCGACCGGACGGCGACACCGTCCGGTCGTTCGTGCTCGGGCTCCTGGCACGCCAGGGTCGACGGGCCCGCAGCCAGCAGGCCAGCAGCGGCGCCAGCGCCAGGATGGCGAGCAGCCTCGCGAGCTGCACCGCAAAGACGTAGGTCGGCTCCGCCCCGCTGTCCGTCGCCGTCGCGAGCACGGCGAAGAGGCCGCCGGGCGTCGTCGCGAGATAGGTCGTCAGCGGGTCGACGCCCGTCACCCGTGACAGCACCCAGCCGAGCAGGCCGCACAGGACCAGCAGGGCCGCGACGAGGACCAGCCCGGCGGGCAGCAGGCGACCGATGGCCCGCACGCTGTCGCGCGTGAACTTCACCCCGACCTGCAGGCCGATCGCCAGCATGGCCAGGGCCACGAGCACCGTCGGGGTCCGCGTGGGGCCGAGCCCGCCCCACAGCGTCAGCCCCCCGGCCACGGCGAGCGGGCCGATCAGCGTGAACGTCGACACGGGCACCAGTCGCGCCACCAGCAGCCCCGCCCCGACGGACACGGCGACGAAGGCCAGCGACGTGAGCCACCCGCCACAGGACCCGTCGGCGCCACCGGCACCGCTTGCGGCCCCCGCGCCCTGCCCCGTCTGCGGGTGGAACACCAGCCCCACCACGAGGGGCAGAGTCACCAGCACGAGCAGCACGCGGAGGTACTGCAGGATCGACACGACCCGTGCGTCCGCCCCCAGCTCCTCGGCGACGGACGTGATGCCGGACGCCCCGCCCGCCGCCATGGAGAACAGGCCGGTGGCCAAGGAGATCGGGTGCAGACGCGCCAGGATGACGCCCCCCAGCAGGCTCAGAAGCAGCGTCGCCACGGTGACTACCACCACGGACGGCCAGTCGGCGGCGATCTGGCGCAGCGCGGACAGGGTCACCGTCTCGCCGATGGTCACCCCGACGAGGGCCTGGGCGAGCACCACGCTCCAGCGCGGCAGTCGAGGTGCCTGCGGTGACCCGAGCGCCAGCACCGCCCCGGCCGTCAACCCGGCGAACAGCGACGGCGACGGCAGGTGCAGGAGCGCGAGCCCCACCCAGACGACGACACCCACGGCGAGGCCCCTTGCGAGCGAGCGCGCGGGTGGGGAGGTCACCCCAGCACCCTAGGTCCGGCTCGCCCTCAGGTGCGTCGCCGCCTCAAGACTCGACCATCACCCGGCCTGCCCACCACCTCCTGAACGCCGTTCAGGTACGCTTCGCCCCATGTCCTCCGCCGCCAGCACCACCTCGCCCGCCCAGCGGCGCGGCCTCACCGCCCGCGACCTCGCCCTCGTCGCGGCGTTCTGCGCCCTGATCGTCGCCCTGGTCCCCGTCAAGGTGCCGGTCGGCGGCGCCGCCCCCATCGTCCTGCAGAACCTCGGCATCATGCTCGCCGGCGCCGTGCTCGGCGCGCGCCGCGGGTTCCTGGCCGTCCTGCTCTTCGTCGTCCTGGCGCTCGCTGGGCTGCCGGTCCTCGCCAGCGGCGTGCGTGGCCTCGCGATCCTCACCGGCCCCACCGTCGGCTTCGCCCTGGGCTACCCGCTCGTGGCGCTGGTCATCGGGCTGATCGTCCAGCGCTTCCTGCCCCGCCTGCACGTCGCGGCCGCGATCGGCGCGTGCCTCGTCGGCGGGATCCTCGTGTCCTACGCGCTGGGGATCCCCGGCATGGCGTGGCGCTCGGCCAAGCTCGACCTCGCCGGCGCGGCGGCCTTCTCGGCGACCTTCCTGCCCGGCGACGTGGTCAAGGCGGTCGTCGCGGGCGTCGTCGCCACCGCCGTCCACAAGGCGCTGCCGGACCTCGTGCCGGTCCGTCGCCGCTGACGGCCGCCCCGAGAGCCAGCAGGCGTCCGGCATACGGCCCACGACCCAGCACGCCCATGCCCACCATCCGCATCGAGGACGTCGCCCATGCCTATGGGGATCGTCGCGTCCTCGAGCACGTCGACCTGACCCTCACGGAGCCGCGCATCGGCATCGTCGGCGCCAACGGGTCCGGCAAGTCGACCCTCGCCCGCATGCTCAACGGCCTCGTGGAGCCCACCCGGGGTCGAGTCACGGTGGACGGTCTCGACGCCGCGCGCGACGGGGCAGCGGTGCGGCGCAAGGTCGGCTTCGTCTTCCCCGACCCCGAGGCGCAGATCGTCATGCCGACGGTGCGTGAGGACGTGGAGTTCTCGCTGCGCCGTCGTCGCGACCTGAGTCCCGACGACAAGCGGCTGCTCGTCGACGAGGTGCTCGGGCGCTACTCCCTCGCGGACCACGCCGACCACCCCGCCCACCAGCTCTCCTCGGGTCAGAAGCAGCTCCTCGCCATCGCCGCGATCCTCGTCACCCGCCCCGACGTGCTGGTCTGCGACGAGCCCACCACCCTGCTCGACCTGCGCCACGCGCACCAGGTCTCGCGGCTGCTCGACACCCTGGACCAGCAGGTCGTGCTCGTCACCCACCACCTGTGGTTGCTCGAGGGGTGGGAGCGGGTCGTGTGCATCGACGAGGGTCGGGTCGCGGCGGACGGGCCGGCCGACGAGGTGGTCCCGTTCTACCGCCGGCTGATGGGGGTCTGAGGTGCTCACCGGCGCGTATGCCGAGGGCCGCTCCGTCCTGCACCGCCTCCCCGTGCCCTGGAAGCTGCTCGCGCTCGCGGTCTTCCTCGTGCCGGTGTCGCTCGTCCAGCGTCCCTGGATGACGGCCGCTTCGGCGCTGGTCGTCCTGAGTGCCTACGTCCTGTGCCGGGTCTCGCTCGGCCTGGCCTGGGGCGAGGTGCGGCCGCTGCGGTGGTTCCTGCTGGTGATGGCGCCGTTCCAGTGGTGGAGCGGCGGGTGGGAGGCCGTCGTGGTCGCCCTCGGCGGCATGGTCGTGGCGGTGGCGGCGGCCGGCCTGGTCACCCTCACGACGCGCGTGTCCGCGATGCTGGACGGGGTGCAGCGCCTCGCTCAGCCGCTGCGGCACGTGGGCGTCTCGCCGGAGCGTGTGGCCCTGACCGTCAGCCTGACGCTTCGCAGCATCCCCGTCGTGGGCCAGCTCCTGCAGCAGACGCTGGACGCGCGGCGGGCCCGCGGCCTGGACCGGTCCGTGCGCGCGGTGGCCACGCCCCTGGTCATCCGCACGGTCCGGCACGCCGAACGCGTCGGTGACGCGCTCGCTGCCCGCGGCGTCGACGACTGATCGCCGCAGCGGCCCCGGGGGTCGGCCCACCCGGGGCGCCCTCGATAGGGTGGAGGTCGCAGAGTCGCGACCGTCATGACCCTCATCCCGCTATCGCAGGAGGACCCTCCCGATGACCATCAAGCGCGTTGCCATGCTGACCGCCGGCGGCTACGCCCCCTGCCTGTCCGCCGCCGTCGGCGACCTGATCGAGCGCTACACCGAGGTCCTGCCGGACGTCGAGCTCATCGGCTACCGCCACGGCTACCACGGCGTGCTGACCGGCAGCTACACGGTCTTCGACGAGGAGACCCGCACGAACGCCGGGGTGCTGCGGGGCTTCGGCGGCAGCCCCATCGGCAACTCCCGCGTCAAGCTCACCAACGCCAAGAACCTCGTCGAGCGCGGTCTGGTCCAGGAGGGCGACAACCCCCTCGAGGTCGCGGCCAACCGCCTCAAGGAGGACGGCGTCGACGTGCTGCACACCATCGGCGGCGACGACACCAACACCACCGCCGCCGACCTGGCGGCCTACCTGCACGAGCAGGGCTACGAGCTGACCGTGGTAGGCCTGCCCAAGACGATCGACAACGACATCGTCCCCATCCGTCAGTCGCTGGGTGCGCAGACGGCGGCCGAGCAGGCCTCGATCTTCGCGCGCAACATCATCGCCGAGCACGGCTCCAACCCGCGCATGCTGATCGTGCACGAGGTCATGGGCCGCAACTGCGGCTGGCTGACGGCGGCGGCGGCGCGCGACTACATGACCTGGCACGGGCAGCAGACCTGGCTGCCGCAGGCCGGCCTCACGCCCGAGCGCTGGGCGATCCACGGCATCTACGTCCCCGAGGTGCACATCGACCTCGACGCGGAGGCGGCCCGCCTCAAGCAGGTGATGGACGAGATCGGCTGCGTCAACATCTTCCTGTCCGAGGGCGCCGGCGTCGACGACATCGTCCAGCAGCTCGAGGCGTCCGGCCAGGAGGTCGCCCGCGACCCCTTCGGCCACGTCAAGCTCGACACGATCAACCCGGGCAGCTACTTCGCCAAGGAGTTCGGCGCCAAGATCGAGGCCGAGAAGACCATGGTCCAGAAGTCCGGCTACTTCTCCCGCTCGGCCGCCGCCAACGACACCGACCTCGCGCTGATCAAGCAGATGTGCGACGTGGCGGTCGACGCGGCCCAGGCCGGCACGCCCGGCGTCGTGGGGCACGACGAGGAGCGCGGCGACGAGCTGCGGGTCATCGAGTTCCCGCGCATCGCGGGGCACAAGGCCTTCGACGCCTCGCAGGACTGGTTCCAGGACCTGCTGCGTCAGGTCGGCCAGGCCTGACCTCGGCCGTATGCCGGCGGCTGCCGCCGCGACACCCGGCGCCTCGCCACGCTGACGCCCTCTCGCGGGATATCGCGAGAGGGCGTCGGCATGCGTGCGTCCGACTCTCGCGAGCTGCGAGCTCACGTCATGTCGCCCGGGGGGCCCCGGCAACCGTGGCCGAGCGAGTGGCTCCGAGGACTCCTCGCCCTGACCACCGGCTGACGTCTGGCCGGCCCGCCATGCGGCAGACTGGCTGCCATGCCTGACCAGGACTTCCGCCGCCCCGTCATCCTGACCGTCTGCGGCGAGCACGCCGAGGACATCGAGCGCGAGATGGCGGCGCGCTACGGGACCGACTACGACCTCGTCGTCACGAGCGGGCTGGACGAGGCGCTCGACGTGGCGCAGGGATTCGTGGCCCGGCAGCGGCCGGTGGCCCTCGTCGCCGCGGAGGTGGAGCTGCCGGACAGCACCGCGCTGCTGGCACTGCGCGTGCTGCACCAGGCGCTCCCCACCGCCAAGCGTCTCGTCCTGCTCGTCGGGCAGGAGGCCACCCAGCACTTCCCGTCGCTGCGGGAGGCCCAGCAGCGGGGGAGCATCGACACCTACCTCATGCTGCCTCGCGGCCCCCGCGACGAGGAGTTCCACGCCGCCGTCATCGACCTGCTGTCGGACTGGGGTGCGACGGTTGCGACGCCCGAGGTGGCGATGCTCACGATCGTGTGCGAGTCCAACTGCCCTCGCGCGGCAGGGATCCGGGACTTCCTCGACCGGATGGGCATGCCGTGCCGCTCCGTCGTCGACACCTCCGAGGAGGGGCGGGCGATCCTCGACGGCCTCGTCCGCGAGGGCCACCAGGATCCTGTCCTCCCGGTCATCGTCGGCGACGGCCGCGACACCATCGTCGACGCCACCATCGCGGACGTGGGGCGGGCCCTCTACGGCGGGTTCGACTCGCTGGGTGAGGGATTCGTGGCGGACTTGGCCGTGATCGGTGCGGGGCCCGCGGGCCTGGCGGCGGCCGTGTACGGCGCCAGCGAGGGCCTCACGACCGTGGTCGTGGAGGCGGACGCCATCGGCGGGCAGGCGGGCAGCAGCTCGATGATCCGCAACTACCTCGGCTTCCCGCGAGGGATCTCGGGGATGCGTCTGACGCAGCGGGCACGCATGCAGGCCAGCAGGTTCGGGGCACGGTTCTTCGCGGGCGCGCAGGTGGTCGGCCTCGAGCCGGGACGCGTCCACGGCGTCGTGCTTCGCCCCGGCGGGCTGCACCGCATCATGGTGGCCGACGGCGCGGTCCTCGAGGCCCGCGCCGTGGTGATCGCGACGGGGGTCACCTACCGCCGGCTCGGCGTCGAGCCGCTGGAAAGGTTGGTCGGTCGCGGCGTGCACTACGGCGCGGCCGCGTCCTCGGCCCGCGACGTCGCCGGCCAGGACGTCTACGTCGTCGGAGGCGGCAACTCCGCCGGGCAGGCCGCCGTGCACCTGAGCCGGTTCGCGCGCTCGGTGACCATCGTCATCCGGCGCGACGACCTGCGAACCACCATGAGCGACTACCTGATCCGTGAGCTAGCCGGCAACCGGAGGATCACCGTGCTGCCGCGCACCGAGGTCGTCGACGGTGGCGGGGACCCTCGCCTGTCCTGGCTGGCGCTGCGCGACCGGGCCACGGGGGAGGAGCGGCGGGTCGTCGCCGCCGGGCTCTACCTGCTGCTCGGCGCGCAGCCGCACTGCGCATGGCTCCCCTCCAAGATCTCTCTCGACGAGCGCGGCTTCGTGCTCACCGGGGCGGACACGGAGGAGGCCTGCTGGTCCGCCGGTCGCCCCCCGGCGTCCCTGGCCACCAACATCCCCGGGGTGTTCGCGGTGGGAGACGTGCGCTCCGGGTCCATGAAGCGGGTGGCCTCGGCGTCCGGCGAGGGGGCTGCGGTCGTGGAGCTCGTCCACGCCTACCTCGACGAGCGCGCCCACCGCGCCCAGCCGTAGGCCGGGCGCGCTGCCACGGTCGCGTCGGCATACGGTGGGGTCATGAGCAGGGTGTCGCACCGCGGGCAGGTCCCGCCGTTCCACGTCATGGAGGTCATGAAGGCCGCCGCCCGCCGCCAGGTCAGCCACGGTGACGTGATCGGCCTGCACGTGGGTCAGCCGAGCACGGGTGCGCCCCGGGCGGCGCGGGACGCCGCCGTCGCGGCGATCGGCAACCAGGTGCTCGGTTACACCGAGGCCGTGGGCGACCTCGCCCTGCGGGAGGCGATCTGCGAGCACTACGCGGCGGACGACGACCTCGACGTTCACCCGGGGCAGGTGGTCCTGACGACGGGCAGCAGCGGCGGCTTCACCGCGCTCTTCCTGGCCGCCTTCGAGGCCGGTGACGAGGTCGTCGTGACGCGCCCGGGCTACCCCGCCTACCGCAACACCCTGCAGGCCCTCGGCTGCCGCGTCGTGGACCTCGACTGCGGACCCGAGACCGCCTACCAGCCGACCGTGGCCATGCTCGAGGCGCTGCCCACCCCGCCCGCCGGCCTGATCCTCGCAAGCCCCGCCAACCCCACCGGGACGGTGGTCCCCGCCGACGAGCTCGCGGCGATCGCGCGCTGGTGCGAGGAGCACGACGTCCTGCTCGTGAGCGACGAGATCTACCACGGGATCTCGTATGCCGGCGCGCAGCCCACCACGGCGTGGAGCACCTCCCGCGCGGCCGCCGTCGTCGGCAGCTTCTCCAAGTACTTCTCCATGACCGGGTGGCGCCTCGGCTGGATGCTTCTGCCGGACCACCTGCTGCGGCCGGTCGAGCTGCTCCTCGGCAACCTCAACCTGTGCCCGCCCGCCGTCAGCCAGGCCGCTGCCCTCGGTGCCCTCACGGCGGAGGCGCAGGCCGAGCTGCGTTCGCACGTCGAGCGATACGCCCACAACCGGGACCTCGTGCTGCAGCGCCTGCCGGAGATCGGCGTGCACGACCAGGTGCCGCCGTCGGGCGCGTTCTACGCGTGGTGCGAGATCGCGCACCTGACGCAGGACTCGGTGGCGTGGTGCACCCAGGTCATGGAGCACACGGGCGTGGCGCTCACGCCGGGCGTCGACTTCGCCCCATCGCGCCCCGGCGGTGACCCGGCCCTGGACGGCAGCCACTTCGTGCGGATCTCTTACGCCGGCAGCGCTGCCGAGGTGACCGAGGGGCTCGACCGCCTCGCCGCCTACGTGGCCGGCGGGCGTTCGTAGGCCGCGGGTCGCCGCTGCACCGCCCGGATCCGCGCGATGTCCACCTTGGGGGAGCGGTCGGCGGCGTAGAGGCCGTTCTGCTCCTGGAAGGTGTCCGTCAGCTGGGTGTAGCAATATCCCGCGAGGCCAGGGGAGTCCAGCAGCACCCTGGTCAACCCCTCGTAGCGGGAGTAGAACTCGCGCAGGTCGCGCACCCGATGGCCGTAGCCCCAGGAACTGTCCTGGTCCGTCCCGTCGGCCTCGCGGGCGTCGGGCGACCCGTCCGATCCCGGTGCCGCCCACCAGATCCCGCCGTACTCCGACAGCAGGTAGGGCTGCCCGGCGTAGGGCACGGACCAGTCCTTGCCGGGCAGGTCCACGAGCGGATCGCCGGCCGAGAGGCCCTCCATCAGGATCCGGAAGCGCCACGGCCGCTGCTCGTAGCAGTGCGCGTCGTAGACGTCCGTCTCGGGCACCCGGTGCGCCCAGCCAGAGGCGTCGATCACCGGCCGGGTCGGGTCGATCGCCTTGGTGGCGAGGAACATCGCCCGGGTGACGTCGTCGAGGACGGTGATGTCGTCGGCGAGGTCCTGCTCGGTCTCGTTGAGGGGGCACCACCCGATGATGGACGGGTGGTTGACGTCGCGCTGCAGCACCTCGACCCACTGGGTGACGAATGACGCCGTGGGGGACTGGATCTCGCCGTGGCCGTCGCGCACCTTGGCGCCCCAGTCGCCGAACTCGCCCCACACGAGGTAGCCGAGGCGGTCGGCGTGGTAGAGGTAGCGCTCCTCGACGACCTTCTGGTGGAGCCGGGCCCCGTCGAACCCCGCGGCCAGGCCCAGCCGGATGTCGAGCTCCAGCGCGGCGTCCGAGGGCGCCGTCATCAGCGTGTCGGGCCAGTAGCCCTGGTCCAGCACGAGCCGCTGGAAGAGGCGCTCGCCGTTGAGGCGGATCTCGTTGCCGTGCACCGAGATCGAGCGCAACCCGGCGTATGACGTGAGCTCGTCGACGGTCGCCCCGTCACGGTCGAGCAGCCGCACGACGAGGCCGTAGAGGTGTGGGTCGGCGGGTGACCAGGGACGGATCTCCTGCTCCGGCAACGAGATCCGCAGGCGCGGCGCGAGGTCCAGGTCGGACCGCGTCGCGGCCGAGGCGGTCACGGTGTCGTCGGCACCACCGGCCGATCCGACGCCGGCGTCGCCCAGCCCCGCGTCACGGGTGACCTCGACGACGACCTGACCACCGGGCAGGTTGCCGCTCAACGGGATCGACAGGTCCAGCGCGGCACCGGCGAGGTCAGGCGAGACGTGCAGGCGACGCACGTGCACGGGCGGCACGGCCTCGAGCCAGACGGTCTGCCAGATGCCGGTGGTGCGGGTGTAGAAGCAGCCGGTCCGGGCGTAGCTGGTCGCCTGCTTGCCCCGCGCCTGGGGCCCGCGGCGCGGGTCGCGCGCCCGCACCACGATCTCCACGGTGTCGCCCGGCCCCACGCCCGCTCGCGACAGGGGCGCCGACACCGGCGTGAACCCCCCTCGGTGGCGGGTGATCTCGACACCGTTGGCCCACACCGTCGCGTCGTGGTCGACGGCGCCGAGGTGCAGCCACGCGTCCGCCCCCGCCCACGAGGAGGGCACGGCGACGGTCCGGCGATACCAGACGGCCTCGTGGAAGTCCTCGTCCCCGATGCCGGACGCGGTCGACTCGGGGCAGAACGGCACGAGGATGCGTCCCGTCAGCGGGCGGGACACCAGCCCCCGCTCGTAGCCGCTGTCCCCGCGGTCGGTCTCGAACTCCCACTCGCCGTTGAGGTTCAGCCAGCGGGACCGCACCAGCTGCGGGCGCGGGTGCTCGGGTCGTGGGATGCCCGACCCCACCCCGACGGACAGGTCGGGTGCCGCCCCCACCACCGGCCGCGGCGCCGAGCGCAGGGTGGGGCGGCGGCGCCATACGGCCTGCTGGGCTCGCCACGCGAGCCGCGCCGCCCGCCCGGCCATCCTCACCCGATGGTCCACGTGTCCTTGCCGCGCAGCAGGGCGTCCAGGTCGTCGTCGGAGGCGGGGCCGCCGGCCGACGTGACGGCGCCGGCGATCTGGCCTCGCACGAGGTCGTCGTAGGTCGGCCGCGAGACCGAGCGGAAGATCCCCATGGGCACGTGCAGGTGGTCGCCGGAGTCGAGCCGCGACAACGCGAAGGCCTGAGCCGGGTCGTCCGCCCCGGCGTCGTGCACGACGATCCGGGAGGGGTCGGTGACCGAGCCCTCGTGGACGACGTCGAGCGAGCCGGAGTCCGAGCGCACGACGACGTGGTCGGCGCTGGCACGGACCGGCTGACCGTCCTCGAGGTGCACCAGTCGGGCCGCCGCCTCGCCGCGGTCCTTGAGCAGCTGGAAGGCGCCGTCGTTGAAGATCGGGCAGTTCTGGTAGATCTCGACGAACGACGTCCCGCGGTGCTCCGCCGCCGCCCGCAGCACCTCGAGCAGGTGCTTGCGGTTGGAGTCCATGGTGCGGGCGACGAAGGTCGCCTCGGCGCCGAGGGCCAGCGACAGCGGGTTGAAGGGGTGGTCCACCGAGCCGGCCGGGGTCGACTTGGTGACCTTGCCCACCTCGGAGGTGGGGGAGTACTGCCCCTTGGTCAGGCCGTAGATCTGGTTGTTGAACAGCAGGATCGTCATGTTGACGTTGCGGCGCATCGCGTGGATGAGGTGGTTGCCGCCGATCGACAGCGCGTCGCCGTCCCCGGTCACCACCCACACCGACAGGTCCGGTCGGGCGGTGACCAGCCCGGTCGCGATGGCCGGCGCCCGCCCGTGGATCGAGTGCATCCCGTAGGTGTCGAGGTAGTACGGGAAGCGGCTCGAGCAGCCGATACCGGAGATGAACGAGATGTTCTCGCGGCGGAGCCCCAGCTCGGGGAGGAAGGACTGCACGGCGGCCAGCACGGCGTAGTCGCCGCAACCGGGGCACCAGCGCACCTCCTGGTCGGAGGTGAAGTCCTTCTTGCTCTGCTGGGCGTCGCCCTCGCCGAGGCGGGGCACGCCGCTCAGGCCGTGGGTGGGCATGCCGAGGTCGATGGTGGTCATGCGCGCTCCTCCTGGGGGGTCGCGGGAGCGGGGGTGTGCCGGGGGTCCAGCTCGTGCAGGGCCTCGTGGATGGCGTCGGACAGCGTGCTCGCCGTGAACGGCAGGCCCCGCACCTGGGTCAGCGCCCGCACGTCCACGAGGTATTCCGCGCGGAGCATCGTCGTGAGCTGGCCCATGTTCATCTCCGGGACGATCACCCGGTCGTAGGCACGCAGGACCTCGCCGAGGTTGGCGGGGAAGGGGTTGAGGTGCCGGATGTGGGCCTGGGCGACCTCGGCGCCCGTGGAGCGCGCGTAGCGCACCCCGGCGCTGATCGGGCCGAAGGTCGAGCCCCAGCCCAGCATCAGGACCTTGGCCTCGCCGGTCGGGTCGTCGACCTCGACGTCCGGTATGCCGGCCACGCCCGCCACCTTGGCCGCCCTCAGCCGGGTCATCCGGTCGTGGTTGTCGGGGTCGTAAGAGATCTCGCCGGTGACGTCCTTCTTCTCGATGCCGCCGACGCGGTGCTCGAGGCCGGGCGTGCCGGGGATCGCCCAGGGGCGGGCGAGGGTGTCGGGGTCGCGCAGGTAGGGGTGGAAGACGGGGGTGCCGTCGGCGGCGGTCGCGTTGGGCTCGGTGGCGATGTCCGGGTCGATCGCGGGCAGCTCCGACACGGAGGGGACCTGCCACGGCTCGGACCCGTTGGCGAGGTAGCCGTCCGAGAGCAGGAAGACCGGCGTGCGGTAGGTCACCGCGATGCGCACCGCCTCCAGCGCCGCGTCGAAGCAGTCGCTGGGCGACTGGGCGGCGACGATGGGCACGGGTGCCTCGCCGTTGCGGCCGTACATCGCCTGCAGCAGGTCGGCCTGCTCGGTCTTGGTGGGCAGGCCGGTCGAGGGGCCGCCGCGCTGGACGTCGACGATGACGAGGGGCAGCTCGAGCGAGACCGCGAGGCCGATGGTCTCGGTCTTGAGCGCGATGCCGGGGCCCGAGGTGGTGGTCACGCCGAGGGCGCCGCCGAAGGATGCGCCGAGCGCCGCACCGATCCCCGCGATCTCGTCCTCCGCCTGGATGGTCGTCACGCCATATCTCTTGAAGCCGGACAGGGCGTGCAGGATGTCGCTGGCCGGGGTGATCGGGTAGGCGCCGAGCACGAGCGGCAGGCCGGCCTTGTGGGCGGCGGTCGCGAGGCCGTAGGCGAGGGCGGTGTTGCCGGTGATGTTGCGGTAGAGGCCGGGTCGCATCGGCGCGGGGCCGATCTCGTAGGCGACGGCGAAGTCCTCGGTGGTCTCGCCGTAGGCGTGGCCGGCGTGCAGGGCGGCGACGTTCGCCGCGAGGATGTCGGGCTTGCTGCCGAACTTGGCGGCGAGGAAGCTCTCGGTCGACTCCAGCGGTCGGGTGTAGAGCCAGGACAGCAGCCCGAGGGCGAACATGTTCTTGGCCCGCTCCTTGTCCTTGCGGGACAGCGGGAAGTCGGCCAGGGCGTCGACCGTGATGGAGGTCAGCGGCAGGGCGTGCAGGTGATAGCTGTCGAGGGAGCCGTCCTCGAGCGGGTTGCTGTCGTAGCCGACCTTGCCGAGGTTGCGCTTGGTGAACTCGTCCTGGTCCGCGATGACGGTGGCGCCGCGCGGCACGTCGGGCAGGTTCGCCTTGAGCGCCGCGGGGTTCATCGCCACGAGGACGTCGGGGTTGTCGCCCGGCGTGAGCACGTCGTGGTCGGCGAAGTGCAGCTGGAAGCTCGACACGCCCGGCAGCGTGCCCTGGGGCGCGCGGATCTCCGCCGGGAAGTTCGGCAGGGTGGACAGGTCGTTGCCGAGGACGGCGGTCTGCGACGTGAACCGGTCGCCGGTCAGCTGCATGCCGTCACCGGAGTCTCCTGCGAACCGGATGACGACACGCTCGAGCCGGTGGACTGCCTTGGTGGCCATAGGGGCGAACTCACTTCGCTTTCATCGACACGACATCTTTGGATCAACCAAACGCCATGTTATGCACGGCTGGTGCCGACATGGCACCTTCGTCCATGGTAGGGCTCACATGCTGGGCGCCGTCGTGCTGCGGACGCACGGGCGGGGCCTCCCGTCGATTTCATCTCTCGGCCCGATCCGTGTACCTTGGTCGACGCACTCCCAACGAGTGCACTTCCGAGCGCCTCGGTGCTCGGGCCCCCTTAGCTCAGTCGGCAGAGCGTTTCCATGGTAAGGAAAAGGTCGTCGGTTCGATTCCGACAGGGGGCTCTGGGTGACGAGACCGGCCTGCCGGGACCGTCGTCCTCCTTGGCGGGGTAGCTCAGCTGGTTAGAGCGCACGACTCATAATCGTGAGGTCGCGGGATCGAGCCCCGCTCCCGCTACCAAGTTCATCCTTGTCGCAAGGCCGGATCCTCCGGCGCCCACTCCGAGAGCAGGTTGCCCCGTGGCTAGCAAGTCCGCAGACGTTCGCCCCAAGATCACCATGGCGTGCACTGACTGCAAGGAGCGCAACTACATCACCAAGAAGAACCGTCGGAACCACCCCGACCGGCTCGAGCTGGCGAAGTACTGCCCTCGCTGCAAGAAGCACACCGCGCACCGCGAGACCCGCTGAGCGCGTCGCCCGCATCCCGAGCGCCGTCCCTCCACCCGGAGGGGCGGCGCTTGTGCGTCATACCTGCTCCTATGCCGGACGCCCCACCCCCGCCGACTGGTCAGTTCCGGACAGGCCCCTCGACCGGCGGGTAACCGCACGACGCCGTTATGGTGACGCCCATGCCAGTCAACGAGCAGTTCGCCGGGCGGACCTACCCGCCGACGGCGCCCTACCAGGTCGGGCGGGCCAAGATCGCGGAGTTCGCCGAGGCCGTGGGCGCCGTCGACGAGGTCCACACCGACGTCGAGGTCGCCCGCGCCCGCGGATACGCCGACGTCATCGCCCCGCCGACCTTCGCGGTCCTGATCGCCCAGCAGGCGGACCGCCAGCTGGTGGAGGACCCCGAGGCGGGCGTCGACTTCAGCCGGGTGGTCCACGGCGAGCAGAGGTTCGCGCACCACCATCCCCTGACCGCCGGCGACGAGATCGTCGCCACGATGACCGTCGACACCGTGAGGCTCGTCGGGGGGCACGCCATGGTGACGACCCGCAGCGAGCTGGCCACCGTCGGCGGCGAGGCCCGCTGCACGGCGACGAGCACCCTCGTGATCCGGGGAGAGGACTGACATGACGATCGACCTCAGCACCGTCGAGGCCGGCCACGCCCTGCCCGAGCGCACCCTGACGGTCACCCGCGCGATGCTCGTGGCCTACGCCGGCGCGAGCCTGGACCGCAACCCCATCCACTGGGACGAGCGCTTCGCCACGGGCGTCGGCCTGCCCGACGTCATCGCCCACGGCATGCTCACGATGGGCTCGGCCGTGCAGGTGGTCGTGGACTGGTGCGGCGACGCGGGCCGCGTGGTGGAGTACTCCACCAAGTTCGTGGCCCCGGTCGTCGTTCCCCACGGCACCGGGGCCGAGGTCGTGGTCGGTGGTGTCGTCAAGAAGGTCGAGGACGGACGGGCTACGGTCGAGCTCACCGCCACGTGCGAGGGCAAGAAGGTCCTGGGGCGGGCGCTCGCCGTCGTCCGCCTCTGACGGCGAGACGCCTCGCCCTCCGCTCACCGCGGGCCCGTCATCCCTCCCATCCCCCGAAGGACATCCATGCAGGTCGAGCACGACGTGCCCCTCGCGCCGCTCACCACGATGCGCGTCGGCGGCCCCGCCCGGCGCCTCGTCACCGTCTCGACGACGGACGAGTTGGTCGACGCCGTCCGTGAGGTCGACGACGCCGACGAGCCGCTGCTGCTGGTCTCGGGGGGCTCCAACCTCGTGATCAGCGACGAGGGGTTCGAGGGCACGGTCGTCCGGGTGGCCACGCAGGGCGTGGACGTCCAGTCGCAGGACTACTGCGGCGGCGCCTTCGTGCGGGTCGCGGCGGGGGAGTCCTGGGACGGCCTGGTCGAGCGGGCCGTGGCGGAGGGCTGGGCCGGCATCGAGGCCATGTCCGGGATCCCCGGCCTCACCGGCGCCACCCCCGTGCAGAACGTCGGCGCCTACGGCCAGGAGGTCGCCCAGACCATCGCGCAGGTCCGGGTCTTCGACCGCCGCGAGCAGCGTGTGCGCACGTTCTTCCCCGACGACTGCGCGTTCACCTACCGCCACAGCGTGCTCAAGGGCACCGACCGCTACGTCGTCCTCGACGTCGCCTTCCAGCTCGAGGTCGCCGACCTCTCCCGTCCGGTGGCGTATGCCGCCCTCGCGGCCGGTCTCGACGTGCCGCTGGGCACGCGCGTGCCGCTGCAGGACGCCCGCGACGCGGTGCTGGCGCAGCGCCGGCGGCGGGGGATGGTCCTGGACGCCGAGGACCACGACACGTGGTCGTGCGGGTCCTTCTTCACCAACCCGATCCTGCTGGCGCGCGAGTTCGCGGACCTGCAGGAGCGGGTGCGGGCCCTCCTCGGCGCGGACGGTCCGGAGCCGCCGCGCTTCGACGCGGGCGAGGGCATGGTCAAGACCAGCGCTGCGTGGCTGATCGACAGGGCGGGGTTCGCCAAGGGCTTCGGCCTCCCGGGCGCGGCGGCGCTGTCCACCAAGCACACCCTCGCCGTCACCAACCGGGGCGACGCCTCGGCCGAGGACGTCCTGGCCCTGGCGCGCGCGGTGCGCGACGGCGTCCGTGAGACTTTCGGGGTGACGCTGGTCAACGAGCCGGTGCTCGTCGACCTCTCCCTCTAGCCCTCCCGGCGGCCCTCGCTCAGTCGGCAGGCAGGGCGAGCCACACGTCGACGTCCTCCTCCGCCTGCGCGATCACCTCGCGGGGCGCCGTCGAGGCCCGCAGCGACATCCGCGCCAGGTCGGCCAGCGCCTCGTCGTCGAGCCCGTGCACCTCCCGCGCCGTGCGGTACTGGTCCACCAGCCGCGAGCCGAACAGCAGCGGGTCGTCCGCGCCCAGCGCGACCTGGATCCCCGCGTCGAGCAGCGGCCGCAGCGGCACGGCGGGCGCGGCGTCATACACCCCGAGGGCGACGTTGCTCCCCGGGCAGACCTCGAGAGCGACCCCCTCGCGCGCCAGGCGCTCCAGCGCCCGCGGGTCCTCGGCCGCGCGCACGCCGTGCCCGATCCGGTCGGGCACCAGCGCGTCGAGGGTCCGTATGACGGCCTCCGGCCCCGCGAGCTCGCCGCCGTGGGGCACGAGGGCCAGGCCCGCACCCCGGGCGATCCCGAAGGCCGGCGCGAAGTCCTCGACCACGCCACGGTGCTCGTCGTTGGACAGGCCGAAGCCGACGACCGTGCCGGTCCCCTCGCCGGCGTACCGCGCGGCCAGCCGGGCCAGCGTCCGGGCGTCGAGGGGGTGCCTGATGCGGCTGGCCGCCACGATCACGCCCACGCCGATCCCGGCCTCCGCCGCGGCGGCCGACGCCGACTCGAGGACGAGCTCGAGCGCGGGCGTCAGCCCGCCGCAGAACGGCGCGTAGGACGTCGGGTCCACCTGGATCTCCAGCCACCGCGAGCCCTCGGCGGCGTCGTCGAGGGCAGCCTCGAGCACGATCCTGCGCATAGCCGCGGGCGACCGCACGCACGCCCGCGCGGCGTCGTACAACCGCTGGAACCGGAACCATCCGCGGGACTCGACGGAGGTGAGCGTGGGGGGCCATTCGTCGACGAGGGCATGGGGGAGCCTGAGGCCCTCGTCGCGCGCGAGCTCGGTCAGCGTCGACAGCCGCAGGGACCCGGTGAAGTGCAGGTGCAGGTGCGCCTTGGGGAGCTGGTCGAGGGGGCGGGGCATGGCGCCATCCTCACAGACGGTGGCCGGCCGGGCGCCCACGGTCTTCACCCCGCGTGCCGCGTCCCGTCAGGGCGGCCGGACGCCTACGGTGGGGTGGTCCCGCACCCTCCCGCCGAGGTCCTCATGCCGATTCCCGACCGCCTCCTCGCCCGGTCCCGCCGCAGCACCGCCGTGGGTCTGCTGGCGGTGGTCGCGACCGCCGCCAGCGCGGGAGGGCTCGCGGTCGCCGACGCCTTCGGTCCGCCCGACCCCACCCCGGCATCGCTGGCTCGGGCGGGTGAGGCGCCTGCAGGGCGGGCGACGGTGGGTGCCACCTCGACGGCCGGGACTCCTGCCGCCGAGACGTCGGCCCGGGCGATGGCGCCGGTCGAGCGCGCCCGGCGCCGGGGGGCACCCGGGGCGGAGCCCATCACGCTGGCGTTCGGCGGGGACACCCAGGCCCATGGGGCCGCCGGCCGCATCGTGGGCGAGGGGCTGGGTGCCACGGGTCGGTTGCTGGCGGGCGCCGACCTGGCCATGGTCAACCTCGAGACGGTGGTCGCCGCCGATCGCACGGGGCTGCGGCCGCAGCCCAAGCCGTTCACCTTCGTCACTGGTCCCTCCATCCTGGACGCGCTCCACCGGGAGGGGGTCGACGTGGTCACGGCGGCCAACAACCACACGATGGACTTCGGTGAGCGGGGCATGGCGCAGATGCTTGCCGTCAAGGCGTCCTCCCCGGTCCCGATGGTGGGTCTGGGCAAGGACGACGCCGAGGCCTGGGCGCCCTGGTCCACGCTGGTCAAGGGCCGCCGCGTGGTGGTCTTCGGGGCGACCGACGTGCTCGACGCCCACCTCGACTGGAAGGCCGGGCCGGGCAAACCCGGTCTGGCCAAGGTCATGGATGACGACGGCTTCGAGGCGCTCCTCGACGGCGTCCGTCGCGCCCGTGCCGCCGGCCCGACCGACGTGATCGTGGTCTACCTGCACTCCGGCATCGAGAAGCAGCGCTGCCCCACGCCCCGCCAGCTCCGGACCGACTCCGCGCTCGCCGAGGCGGGCGCCACCGTCGTGGTCGGCGCGCACGCCCACGTGCTGCAGACCACGACGACGGTGGGGGACACGGCCGTGGCGTACGGCATCGGCAACTTCGTCTTCGGCAGCGGGAGCAGTGCCGAGACCCGCGCGTCGGGAGTCCTCACGGTCACCGTGCCGGGCGACGCCGGCGCCCCGACCATGACCTTCGACCCCGCGCGGGTGACCCAGGGGCTGCCGGTGCTGCTCGAGGGGGCAGAGCGCGAGCGGGCCCTGCGGAGCTGGCGGGCCCGGGGCGAGGGCTGCTCCTGACCGTATGCCGTCCGCCCGGCGTCAGGGCTGGTCGCCGCTCCCGCGTCGGTTCGCCTTGGGCCGTCCCTCTGACGTATGCTCGTCTCTTGGATGGATCCCGCGTCGATCGTCGCTGTGCTGCGCTGGCCGCCTCGAGACCGTCCCGAAGGGTAGTAGCTCAATTGGTAGAGCACCGGTCTCCAAAACCGGCGGTTGGGGGTTCGAGTCCCTCCTGCCCTGCGGATCACGTGATCATCTGACGAAGCGAGGGGCCGTGAGCGAGGTCAACACCCGTGGTGGTGCTGGGCGCGACACCGCGACCCGTCAAGGCTTCTTCGCTCGCATCACGTTGTTCGTCGCCCAGGTGCTGGACGAGCTGCGCAAGGTCGTCCGTCCCACCCGCGAGGAGCTGGTCACCTACACCACGGTCGTGATGGTCTTCGTGATCGCGGTCATGCTGTTCGTCGCGGCCCTCGACTACGGGATCGGCAAGCTCGTCTTCTGGGCGTTCGCCGGCAGCTGACGGCCGACCGCTCCTGCGGTCAGCCCACCGCCCGTGGCGGCACCCGCCCGATCACCAGCAAGGAAGTAGGCCCGTACCGTGTCCGACCAGCCCTCGAACGACCCGTTCGCCACCCGCGACGAGGCCGACGTCGACGCTCCCGTCGAGCCGACCGAGGTCGAGGTGGTCGAGGCCGACACGGCCAGCGAGCCCGCCGGTGCCGACGTGAGCGACGTGACCGAGGAGTCTGACGTGACCGAGGGGTCCGACGAGTCTGACGTGACCGAGGAGTCCGACGAGGCCGACGAGCAGGTGTCCGTGCCGGATGCCCCCGCGGTCAACCCGCTCGAGGAGTTCAAGCGTGACCTGCGCATGCTCGAGGGCGACTGGTACGTCGTGCACTCCTACGCCGGTTACGAGAACCGCGTCAAGACCAACCTCGAGACCCGCGTGACCAGCCTCAACATGGAGCCCTACATCTTCCAGGTGGAGGTCCCCATGGAGGAGGTCACCGAGATCAAGAACGGCCAGCGCAAGGTCGTCCGCCGCGTGCGGATGCCCGGGTACGTCCTGGTACGCATGGACCTCACCGACGAGAGCTGGGGCGCCGTGCGGCACACCCCCGGCGTCACGGGCTTCGTCGGTCACACCCACCAGCCGGTGCCGCTGAGCCTCGACGAGGTCGTCACGATGCTGGCCCCGACCTTCGAGGAGCCCGCGGCCCCGGCCGCATCCGGCAGCGCCGCGCAGCCCGGCGTCGGCCAGGCCGCCTCCCCGCGCCCCACGGTGGACGTGGAGTTCGAGGTCGGCGAGTCGGTCACCGTCATGGAGGGCCCCTTCGAGACCCTCGACGCCACGGTCTCCGAGATCAACGTCGAGACTCAGAAGCTCAAGGTTCTGGTGTCGATCTTCGGCCGGGAGACCCCGGTCGAGCTGGGCTTTAACCAGGTCGCCAAGATCTGATCGCAGCCCATCCGGCCCCGCGGCACCCCGCGGCGGTCCTGCAACCGGGTCATCGCCCACGGCGTCGGCCCATCACACAGCAAGGAAGTTCCACATGCCTCCCAAGAAGAAGGTCTCCGGCTTCATCAAGTTGCAGATCCAGGCCGGTGCCGCGACCCCGGCGCCGCCCGTCGGCCCGGCCCTCGGTCAGCACGGCGTCAACATCATGGAATTCGTCAAGGCGTACAACGCCGCGACGGAGTCCCAGCGCGGCAACGTCATCCCGGTCGAGATCACGGTCTACGAGGACCGCTCCTTCACCTTCATCACCAAGACGCCGCCCGCCGCCGAGCTGATCAAGAAGGCCGCGGGCGTCCCCAAGGGCTCCGGCGTCCCCAACAAGACCAAGGTCGCGACGCTGTCCGCGGACCAGGTCCGTGAGATCGCCCAGCAGAAGATGGACGACCTCAACGCCAACGACGTCGAGATGGCCGCCCGCATCATCGCCGGCACCGCCCGCTCGATGGGCATCAACACCCCCGGTTACGAGTCCTGACTCGTGACCAGCGGACCCGCCGGGTCCGCTGTGGCAGGACCAGCGCTGGTCCGTTCGACCACGACTCCAGCAGGGTGAGCCCCCGGGCCGCCCGACCCTCACCAAGGAGCAGCACATGAAGCGCAGCAAGGCCTACCGCGCGGCAGCCGAGCGCGTCGACGCGGACAAGCTGTACGCCCCGCTCGACGCCGTCCGCCTCGCCAAGGAGACGGCCTCCAACAAGTACGACGCGACCGTCGAGGTGGCCTTCCGCCTCGGTGTCGACCCGCGCAAGGCGGACCAGATGGTGCGCGGCACCGTCAACCTGCCGCACGGCACGGGCAAGACCGCTCGCGTCCTCGTCTTCGCCAACGGCGACAAGGCCGAGGCAGCCCGCGCGGCCGGCGCCGACTTCGTCGGGTCCGACGACATGCTCGAGAAGGTCCAGGGCGGGTGGCTCGACTTCGACGCCGTCGTCGCGACCCCGGACCTCATGGGCAAGGTCGGCCGTCTGGGCAAGGTGCTGGGCCCCCGTGGTCTCATGCCCAACCCCAAGACCGGGACCGTGACGATGGACGTGACCAAGGCCGTCAACGACATCAAGGGCGGCAAGATCGAGTTCCGCGTCGACAAGCACGCCAACCTCCACTTCATCATCGGCAAGGTCTCGTTCGACGAGAAGGCGCTGGTGGAGAACTACGCGGCGGCGATGGAGGAGATCCTCCGCCTGAAGCCGTCCGCCTCCAAGGGTCGCTACATCACCAAGGCGACGCTGGCGACGACGACGGGCCCCGGCATCCCGCTGGACCCCAACCGCACCCGCAACCTCACCTCCGAGGAGGAGGTCCAGGCCTGAGCCTGCCCTCCTGACCCGCGAAGCCCGGACCGACCTCGTCGGCCCGGGCTTCGCCCGTCCCGGGTGAGCCTTCCCGTATGCCGTGCGCCCGGCCTCTAGGATCGTGAGTCATGCGCGCTGCCCGTCCCCGCCACCGGCCGACGCCGTCCGCCGGACCCGCGCGGGTCTCCCGCAGCGGTGCCCTGGCCGTCGGCGCGGTGCTGCTGCTGTCGGGGTGCGTCGCCGGGTCCCGCACCACGACTTCCACGATGGGCGCTGCGACTTCCGCCCCCTCGACGACCGCGACCGCGACGCTGCCCACGGACGGAGCCTCGCTGGCGGGCAGCACCCCGGACCCCAACGCCCAGCCGGTGCCGTCCGGCGAGGGTGTCCCCGGCGACCAGTTCGCGCAGACGATCAGGGATCTCGTGGCCGCCAAGGGCACCGTGCGCATGACGATGGCTACCCCGGCCGGGGCGGCCAAGGCGCAGGTGGACACGCGCACCAAGGCCGTTCGGGTGGAGGTCGACGCGGCGGGACGCGCGGTCACCCTGGTGCACCTCGGGGACCGCACGTGGGTCAGGGGAGCGGGCACCGTGGAGGTCCCCGTGCCCGCCCCCACGCCCGGGACCCGGTCCCAGCGCGACGTGCGCCGCTGGCTGCTCCTCGACCCGGGCGGCGCCGACGCGATCAGCGCCAAGCTCGGTGCCCAGGCCAAGGTGGCGCAGACCGTGGACCCGGCCCGGTTCACGGCCATGCTGAACGGTTTGCTGGGGGACCGGACGCCTCGCGGTGACGGTGCCCAGGTGGCGTTCACGGTGCCGCCCGCGCAGTACCTCGACGCGGTCTCCGCGCCCGCGGCGCTGCGTGGGGCGGTCACCAAGCCGGTCAGGCTCGTGGTGGCGCTCGACGCGACCGGGGCGCCGACCTCGGTGACCGCCACCGTCCCCACCAAGAAGTCCGACCTGGTCGACCGCACGGAGTACGCCCGCTGGGGCGAGCCGGTCACGATCGAGGCCCCTCCCGCAGACGACGTCGCCCCGGCGCCGGGGTCCCAGCGGCCCACCTCCACCTCCACGGCCACCGCCCCGCCGCGCTGACCAGCCGATTTGGCGGCCGGTCGGGTGGCCCGTACTCTGGTCGGGACCAATGACCGCCGGTCTGCCGTCATCACCCCAAGCCTGCTCGGGTCCGATAACGGCACGAAGGTCCCCATGACGGGGCGTCCGGCGCAGGCTACGACGATCGTGCTCGCCCCTGGCGAGAGCTCGAGCCCCGTGCGCCTGCGCCGGGGCTCTTTGTCATGCGGCCACCGGCTTCACGCTACGGAAGGAGGCCACATGGCAACCGCTGAGAAGCACGCTGCCATCGCCGAGATCGCGGACAAGTTCCGCTCCTCGGGTGCGGCCGTGCTGACGGAGTATCGCGGTCTGACCGTGAAGCAGCTCTCCGAGCTGCGCGGCTCGATCCGTGAGCACGCAACCTACGCCGTGGTCAAGAACACGCTGACCCAGCGTGCCGCCGAGGAGGCCGGTATCACGGCCTTCGACGGGCACCTGAGTGGCCCGAGCGCCATCGTCTTCATCACCGGTGACCCGGTGGAGACGGCCAAGGGCCTGCGTGACTTCGCCAAGGCCAACCCGGCCCTTGTCATCAAGGCCGGGGTTCTCGACGGCAAGCCGTTGAGCCCCGAGGACATCACCAAGCTCGCGGACCTCGAGTCCCGCGAGGTGCTCCTCTCCAAGCTGGCTGGCGCCATGAACGCCTCGCTCAGCAAGGCTGTTTACCTCTTTGCCGCTCCTTTGTCGCAGACGGCCCGCGTGGTCGACGCCCTGCGCGCAAAGGTCGAGGCCGAGGGTCCCGTCGAGGCTGCCCCGGCGGCCGCCGACACCGCCGAGGCCCCGGCCGAGGCTACCGACGACGTCGCCGCGGGTGGCGACGAGAGCTGATCCGCTCGGATCCGCTCGTACCCAGCACACGCCACTCACGGCACAGACAGGAAGGAAGCCACCATGGCTAAGCTCAGCAACGACGAGCTCCTTGAGGCCTTCAAGGAGATGACCCTGATCGAGCTCTCCGAGTTCGTCAAGCAGTTCGAGGACACCTTCGGTGTCACGGCTGCCGCCCCGGTTGCCGTCGCGGCCGCCGGCGCCCCGGCCGGCGGTGGCGGCGACGCCGCCGCTGCGGAGGAGAAGGACGAGTTCGACGTCATCCTCACCGCCGCCGGCGACAAGAAGATCCAGGTCATCAAGGAGGTGCGCGCGCTCACGTCTCTCGGCCTCAAGGAGGCCAAGGACCTGGTCGACGGCGCCCCCAAGCCGGTCGTCGAGGGTGTCAACAAGGAGACCGCGGACAAGGCCAAGGCTGCCCTCGAGGGCGCCGGCGCCTCCGTCGAGCTCAAGTGATCTCGGGCCGGATCACGTCCGGTCGCTGATCTGTTCGCGGGAGCGGGTCGCACCTTCGGGTGCGGCCCGCTCCCGCGTACCCGGGCATGCGCCCTGCCCGTCGCCCCACCGGCACCCGCCCGCTGCGTCGATCGGCGTAACGATCGGCGCGTCGCAGGGCGTTGCCCTTGACGCCGTCGCAGGCCACGCCCATAGTGATGGGGCATCCGCGTCCCCCGCGGTGAGGCCCGCGGTCCTGGGTCGGGGGAGTCGGGCTGGACGCAGGGTGGCGTCTTGTACTATGCTGTCGCTTTGCGCTGCCTCATAGCCTGGCGTCCTGGCGGACGTTCGGCGCGTGCGCGCTTCGACTCCATAGCTCCAGGCCCGTGGAAGGACCATCCTTGGCTGCCTCGCGACCCGCGACCCAGACTGTGTCCACTGCTCAGACGGCTTCCGGTCGTCTGTCCTTCGCAAAGATCAAGGAGCCGCTGGAGGTCCCGGACCTCCTAGCGCTCCAGACGGAGAGCTTCGACTGGCTGCTCGGCAACGAGCGTTGGCAGGCCCGCGTGGCCGCCGCCAAGGACGCCGGGCGCAACGACGTCCCCGACCGGTCCGGTCTGGAGGAGATCTTCGAGGAGATCTCCCCGATCGAGGACTTCTCGGGCTCCATGTCCCTGTCCTTCCGCAACCACCGGTTCGAGGAGGAGAAGCACTCGATCGAGGAGTGCAAGGAGCGGGACATGACCTACTCCGCCCCGCTGTTCGTCACCGCGGAGTTCATGAACACCAACACCGGTGAGATCAAGTCCCAGACGGTGTTCATGGGCGACTTCCCGCTCATGACCGAGCGCGGCACCTTCATCATCAACGGCACCGAGCGCGTCGTCGTCTCCCAGCTCGTCCGGTCCCCGGGCGTCTACTTCGAGCGCACGCCCGACAAGACCTCCGACAAGGACATCTACTCCGCCAAGGTGATCCCGAGCCGTGGCGCCTGGCTGGAGTTCGAGATCGACAAGCGCGACATGGTCGGCGTTCGCGTCGACCGCAAGCGCAAGCAGTCGGTCACCGTCCTGCTCAAGGCCCTGGGCTGGACCGAGGCGCAGATCCTCGAGGAGTTCGGCGACTACGAGTCGATGCGTCAGACCCTGGAGAAGGACCACACGGCCGGCCAGGACGACGCCCTGCTCGACATCTACCGCAAGCTGCGTCCGGGCGAGCCGCCGACCAAGGAGGCCGCCCAGGCCCTCCTGGACAACCTGTACTTCAACCCCAAGCGCTACGACCTGGCCAAGGTCGGTCGCTACAAGATCGACAAGAAGCTCGGCATCGAGGCGGGCCTGGACGAGTCCGTCCTGCGCATCGAGGACGTCGTCGCGACGATCAAGTACCTCGTGGCCCTGCACAACGGCGACGCGACCCTCCCGGGCAGCCGCAACGGCGAGGCCGTCGACGTGCGCGTCGAGGTCGACGACATCGACCACTTCGGCAACCGTCGCCTGCGCAACGTCGGTGAGCTCATCCAGAACCAGGTCCGCACCGGACTGTCCCGCATGGAGCGTGTCGTCCGCGAGCGCATGACCACGCAGGACGTCGAGGCGATCACCCCGCAGACCCTGATCAACATCCGCCCCGTGGTGGCCTCGATCAAGGAGTTCTTCGGGACCTCGCAGCTGTCGCAGTTCATGGACCAGAACAACCCCCTGTCGGGGCTGACGCACAAGCGTCGCCTGTCGGCCCTGGGCCCGGGTGGTCTGTCCCGCGACCGTGCCGGCATGGAGGTCCGTGACGTCCATCCCTCGCACTACGGCCGCATGTGCCCGATCGAGACCCCTGAGGGCCCCAACATCGGCCTGATCGGCTCGCTGGCCTCCTACGGGCGGATCAACCCCTTCGGCTTCGTCGAGTCTCCCTACCGCAAGGTCAACGACGGCGTCGTGTCCGACGAGGTGCACTACCTTTCGGCCGACGAGGAGGACGAGCTCGTCATCGCGCAGGCCAACGCCCCGATGGAGGCGGACGGTCGTTTCTCCGAGGAGCGCGTCCTGGTTCGCACCAAGGGCGGCGAGGTCGACTTCGTGCCCGCCGCGGACGTCGACTACATGGACGTGTCCCCGCGTCAGATGGTGTCGGCCGCGACGGCGCTGATCCCCTTCCTGGAGCACGACGACGCCAACCGCGCGCTCATGGGCTCCAACATGATGCGTCAGGCCGTGCCGCTGGTGCGCTCTGAGTCCCCGCTGGTCGGGACCGGCATGGAGCACCGCACGGCGCTCGACTCCGGCGACGTGGTCCTCGCGACCAAGGCGGGCGTGGTCCAGGAGGTCTCGGCCGACCTGGTCAGCGTCGCCAACGACGACGGGTCCTACCAGACCTACCGGATCATGAAGTTCTCCCGGTCCAACCAGGGCAACTGCTACAACCAGCGCGTCATCGTCAGCGCCGGCGACCGTCTCGAGGTCGGCTCGGTCATCGCCGACGGCCCCGCGACCGACGGCGGCGAGATGGCCCTCGGCAAGAACCTCCTCGTGGCCTTCATGCCGTGGGAGGGCCACAACTACGAGGACGCCATCATCCTGTCGCAGCGCCTGGTGCAGGACGACACGCTCTCCTCGATCCACATCGAGGAGCACGAGGTCGACGCCCGCGACACCAAGCTCGGTGCCGAGGAGATCACCCGGGACATCCCCAACGTCTCCGAGGAGGTCCTCGCGGACCTGGACGAGCGGGGCATCATCCGCATCGGCGCCGAGGTCCGCGACGGCGACCTGCTCGTCGGCAAGGTCACGCCCAAGGGTGAGACCGAGCTGACCCCGGAGGAGCGCCTGCTGCGCGCCATCTTCGGCGAGAAGGCCCGTGAGGTCCGCGACACGTCGCTCAAGGTCCCCCACGGCGAGACCGGCACGGTCATCGGCGTCAAGGTCTTCGACCGCGAGGAGGGCGACGAGCTTCCCCCGGGTGTCAACCAGCTGGTGCGCGTCTATGTCGCCAACAAGCGCAAGATCACGGACGGTGACAAGCTCGCCGGTCGTCACGGCAACAAGGGCGTCATCTCCAAGATCCTCCCGATCGAGGACATGCCCTTCCTGGAGGACGGCACGCCGGTCGACGTCGTGCTCAACCCGCTGGGCGTGCCCGGCCGCATGAACGTCGGTCAGATCCTCGAGATCCACCTCGGGTGGGCGGCCAGTCGCGGCTGGAACATCCCCGAGGGCGCCGAGTGGGCCCTGCGCATCCCGGAGGACGCCCACCAGGCCCCGGCCGGGTCCCGCGTGGCCACGCCGGTGTTCGACGGCGCCAAGGAGGAGGAGATCAAGGGTCTGCTCGAGTCGACCAACGCGACCCGCGACGGTCAGCGCCTGGTCGGCGAGTCCGGCAAGTCCCGGCTGTTCGACGGCCGCTCCGGCGAGCCGTTCCCCGAGCCGGTGTCGGTGGGCTACATGTACATCCTCAAGCTCCACCACCTGGTCGACGACAAGATCCACGCCCGTTCGACCGGCCCGTACTCCATGATCACCCAGCAGCCGCTCGGTGGTAAGGCCCAGTTCGGTGGTCAGCGCTTTGGTGAGATGGAGGTGTGGGCCCTCGAGGCCTACGGTGCCGCCTACACGCTGCAGGAGCTGCTCACCATCAAGTCGGACGACGTCCCGGGCCGCGTCAAGGTCTACGAGGCGATCGTCAAGGGCGAGAACATCCCCGACTCGGGCATCCCGGAGTCGTTCAAGGTGCTCCTCAAGGAGATGCAGTCCCTGTGTCTCAACGTCGAGGTCCTGTCGAGCGACGGCAACACCATCGAGATGCGCGACGCCGACGAGGAGGTCTTCCGCGCGGCGGAGGAGCTCGGCATCGACCTGAGCCGGCGCGAGCCGAGCAGCGTCGAGGAGGTCTGACGGTTTCGTGATGTATGACGAGGCGCGGCTGCCCAGCCGCACGGCCGAGCAGCCGCGCCCGCCATACGACCGAGGCCCGCACGACATGGATCGCCGCCCCGGACCGGGGTCGGCCACGAACACCGTTCAGACCCACAGACTTTGAATCAGTCGCAAGACGAGAGAAGGACACACGTGCTCGACGTCAACTTCTTTGACGAGCTGCGTATCGGCCTCGCCACCGCGGACTCCATCCGCCAGTGGTCCCACGGCGAGGTCAAGAAGCCCGAGACCATCAACTACCGCACCCTGAAGCCGGAGAAGGACGGGCTCTTCTGCGAGAAGATCTTCGGTCCCACCCGGGACTGGGAGTGCTACTGCGGCAAGTACAAGCGCGTCCGCTTCAAGGGCATCATCTGTGAGCGCTGCGGCGTCGAGGTGACCCGCTCCAACGTGCGTCGTGAGCGTATGGGACATATTGAGCTGGTTGCCCCGGTGACCCATATCTGGTATTTCAAAGGGGTTCCCTCCCGTCTGGGGTACTTGCTCGATATCGCTCCGAAGGACCTCGAGAAGGTCATTTACTTCGCGGCCTATATGATCACCGCCGTCGACGATGAGGCTCGCCACCGTGACCTTCCATCGCTGGAGGCCAAAGTGCAGACCGAGCGGTCGCGGCTGGAGCAGCGCCGTGATTCCGAGCTGGAGGCCCGCCGGGTCAAGCTTGAGGAAGACATGGCTCAGCTCGAGGCCGACGGTGCCAAGGCTGACGTGCGACGCAAGGTCAAGGACGGCGCCGAGAAGGAGCTCAAGCATATTGAAACTCGCGCTCAGCGCCAGATTGATCGTCTGGACGCCGTGTGGGATCGCTTCAAGAATCTCAAGGTTCAAGACCTTGAGGGTGACGAGATTCTCTACCGCGAGATGAAGTCGCGCTTTGGCAAGTACTTTGAGGGCTCGATGGGTGCCGAGGCGGTCAAGCGTCGTCTGCACGATTTCGACCTCAAGAGCGAGTCTGAGAAGCTGCGTGAGATCATCAAGACTGGTCGCGGCCAGAAGAAAACCCGCGCCCTTAAGCGCCTCAAGGTGGTTCAGGCTTTCCTCGATTCCGGTAACTCGCCGGAGGCTATGGTGCTGGACTGCGTGCCGGTCATCCCGCCGGATCTGCGTCCGATGGTGCAACTCGATGGTGGCCGCTTCGCCACCTCGGACCTCAACGACCTTTACCGTCGCGTCATTAACCGAAACAACCGCCTTAAGCGACTGGTTGATCTTGGCGCCCCGGAGATCATCGTGAACAACGAGAAGCGAATGCTCCAGGAGGCTGTCGACTCGCTGTTCGATAACGGCCGTCGTGGGCGTCCGGTGAGTGGCCCGGGCAACCGCCCGCTGAAGTCGCTGTCGGACATGCTTAAGGGCAAGCAGGGCCGTTTCCGTCAGAATCTGCTTGGTAAGCGCGTCGACTATTCTGGCCGCTCGGTCATTGTCGTCGGCCCGCAGCTCAAGATGCACCAGTGTGGTTTGCCGAAGACGATGGCGTTGGAGCTGTTCAAGCCTTTCGTCATGAAGCGTCTGGCTGACCTTGAGCATGCTCAGAATGTGAAGTCTGCCAAGCGCATGGTGGAGCGTCAGCGTCCGGTGGTGTGGGACGTCCTCGAGGAGGTCATTAAGGAGCATCCGGTTCTGCTGAACCGTGCACCGACGCTGCACCGCCTGGGTATTCAGGCCTTCGAGCCTCAGCTCATTGAAGGCAAGGCTATCCAGCTGCACCCGCTCGTCTGCTCGGCCTTCAACGCCGACTTCGATGGTGACCAGATGGCTGTGCACCTGCCGTTGAGTCCCGAGGCCCAGGCTGAGGCCCGCGTCCTCATGCTGTCGACGAACAACATCCTCAAGCCTGCTGATGGTCGCCCGGTCGCCTTGCCTTCGCACGAGATGATCATTGGTGCCTACTACCTGACGATGGCCCTTGACGGCCTCAAGGGTGAGGGGCGTGCCTTCACCTCGCTTGCGGAGGCCATTATGGCCCACGATCTTGGTGAGCTCGAGATTGGCGCCAAGATCAAGCTGCGCCTTAAGGGCATTGTGCCGCCGCATGACGAGACGGTTCGTGCCGACGGTTCGGTGATCCTCGATACCACTCTCGGACAGGCGCTGTTTAACGAGGTGCTTCCGGACGACTACCCGTACGTTGACTTCTTGGTTGGCAAAAAGCAGATCGGCAAGATCGTTAATGATCTCAGCGAGCGCATGACCCAGCTCGAAGTGGCGCACGTCCTCGACAACCTTAAGGACATTGGCTACAAGTGGGGTTCCTTGTCCGGCGTGACCGTTTCTATTGGTGATGTCCAGACCCCGCCGACTAAGCCGGAGATCCTGGCTGGGTATGAGACCCGCGCTGCCAAGGTCGACCGTGAGTACGATCGTGGCGCCGTCACCGAGGAGGAGCGTCGTCAGGACCTGATCCAGATCTGGACTGAGGCCACCGCCGAGCTGACCGCCGCCATGGAGGCTAACTTCACCCAGACTAATCCGATTCACATGATGGTGGATTCGGGCGCTCGAGGCAGTATGACGCAGATGCGCCAGATTGCCGCTATGCGCGGTCTGGTGGCCGACCCGAAGGGCGACATCATTCCTCGCCCGATTAAGTCGAACTTCCGTGAGGGCCTCACGGTTCTGGAGTACTTCATTTCCACCCACGGTGGTCGTAAGGGGCAGGCTGATACCGCTTTGCGTACCGCCGACTCGGGTTACCTGACCCGTCGTCTGGTCGATGTTTCCCAAGACGTGATCGTGAGGGAGAACGATTGCGGCACTACCCGCGGTATGCCCAAGACGATTGCTGTCAACGATGGCAACGGCAACCTGGTGCGTGTGGAGGGGCTGGACACTGCAGTGTACGCCCGCTGCTTGGCTGCTGACGCCCTCGACGCGAACGGCAATGTTGTGGTGGAGGCCAACTCTGACCTTGGTGATGAGGAGATTTCTCGGCTCATCGCGGCTGGAATCTCGCAAATCAAGGTGCGCTCTGTGCTGACCTGCACTGCTGCCCAGGGCTGCTGCGCTCGCTGCTACGGACGCTCGTTGTCGACCGGTCATCTGGTTGACGTCGGTGAGGCCGTTGGCATTATCGCCGCTCAGTCGATTGGTGAGCCCGGAACCCAGCTGACGATGCGTACCTTCCACACCGGTGGTGTTGCTGGTGACGACATTACCCAGGGTCTTCCCCGTGTCGTCGAGCTCTTCGAGGCCCGTAGCCCGAAGGGTAAGTCGCCGCTGGCTGAGGCTGCCGGTGTCATCCGTATCGACGAGTCCGACAATCGCCGCAAGCTCGTATTGGTGCGTGATGACGGTGAGGACGATGTTGAGTACGTCGTGCCGCGCCGTGCCCGTCTCGAGTTTGATCTCGACGGTACCCACCGCGTTATCCGCGACGGTGTGCGAGTCGCCGCTGGCGAGCAGCTCATGGGTGGTACTGCCGATCCGCAGGATGTGTTGCGTATTTCCGGTGTCCGCCGGGTGCAGGAGTACCTCGTCAAGGAGGTGCAGAAGGTCTACAACACTCAGGGTGCTGGTATCCACGAAAAGCACATTGAGATTGTCATTCGCCAGATGTTGCGCCGGATCACCGTCATTGAGTCTGGTGACACCCAGATGATGCCAGGCGAGCTCGTGGACCGCGGTGCATATGAGGCTGCTAACCGTAAGGCGGTTGCTGAGGGAGGCCGTCCGGCCGAGGGCCGCCCGGTGCTGATGGGCATCACCAAGGCGTCGTTGGCCACCGAGTCGTGGTTGTCGGCGGCGTCCTTCCAGGAGACCACTAAGGTTCTTACTGACGCCGCGATCAATGGCAAGACGGACACCTTGGTTGGTCTCAAGGAGAACGTCATCCTCGGTAAACTTATCCCGGCCGGTACTGGTCTGGAGGTCTACCGCAATATGCGGGTGGAGCCGACCGCAGAGGCTAAGGCTGCTGCGTTCACGATGAACTATGACCCGTTCGATTACGACTTTGGTTCAGGATCGGGCGAGGCTGTTCCACTGGATGACTTGGACTTGGGCGATCTGGGCTGAGGTTATAAACGCCGACTGCGAGTCTCTCCTCCCTCATTGTGAGGGAGGAGAGACTTTTTGCATGAGGCGGGAGGTTTAAGCAGGGCCTTGGAGCTTCGATGGGCGTGGGCTTGAGCTATTAATGCGAAAGACTCTCAATATCATGTACCATGATGGTGGTTCTCTCTCAGAAATATGCGCAGGTGATCCTGGGCTGTCCTCTATGAGCCACCCGTCTCATTGGAAAGAAGTGATATGCAGATCAGGAAGAACCTACGAAGGCCGGTGGCGTTGGCCGTCCTCATGACTCTGGTTGCGTCGGTGTTCGCGCCGATGTCATGGGCCAGGGACGCCAAGGTGGTCTTGAGTAAAAATCACACGGACGCCTTCTACATCACCACTGATACCGGTGTCCCCGTCGTCAAGGTTGCCAATGGGCTCCACTCGCGAATGTACGACCCAAACGATGTCGAATTCCAGATTCAGTCGGACACCTACGGCAAGCGGTACAAGCTCACAGGGCTGAGTGAGTCACCTTTTGAGGGCTACTGGCAGCGAGAATACTGCCGAATGGTTTGAACCTGGCTGGAATGCTCCGGGCTTCACAAAGAATGGATTCGACGCGTTGCGCGTCGACTTCACCGCGATTACGGGTCCAGGCAAGATGTACCTCCTCGGCAATTCACCCGAGGCAGACGAGAACGCCAAACTCGGCACCTTCCTCGCTGATGACACATATCAGGTGGTCAAAGGAGCCTCACTGCCGATCAAGGGTCATCAGCATGCCCACTGGTTCTTCACTCATGCCGGAAAATACACCATGAGCGGTGTTGTTGTCGGCGCCAAGACCGACGGGGACAAGGTCTCCTCCCAGCCGTTCACCATGTCGTGGGATGTCCTGAAGTCTGACGACGACAAGCGCCCTGATCCTTCTGACGACTCGGGTGAGCCTTCCGCTGGGCCGTCGCATGATCCGTTGGAGGAGCCGTCCGGTGCACCCCACGACGCGGCAGCGCCGAAGATTGACGACACCAAGGTCGAGATCGCCCAAGGCCATCTTGACGTGTTTACTGGTATCGCTCGCAACCGCAAGCTAACGATGGTCATCAAGGATGACCACAGCGGCAAGGCCATCTACCGGAAACCTGAGGCGGTGACACTGCGCATCGGTAAGAATGCCTACCGGAAACTACCCCAGAGCATGCACGACCGCTTTGGGCCTGAGGGGTACCTTCTAGCCCAAAATGGCGACAATCAACAAGAGGTACTGTTCCCAGGCTGGGACACCTATGGTGTCACACCTGATTTCGGGGCTGTTGACCTCGAGTTCGTCGATGTGAAGGGGCCAGGGAAGGTGTACATGTTCCTGCAGGGTATCGGTAAGCTGTGTTCCCCGCTGGCGTCCGGTTCATGGGTGCTGGCCTCGGGAGAGTCCATCTCGCAGAAGAAACCGGGCCATGTCCACACTAACTGGTTGTTTGAGAAGCCAGGTACCTACACCATGAAGGTCCGGCTGAAGGGAGTCCCGGTCACGGCGACTGATGGCAAGGCCGTTGTTTCCGAGCCGGTGACGTACACGTGGGTTGTCGGTGACCGAAGCGGTAGCCAATCGTCTGCGGCGCCGACCGTTCTTCCGTCAGTGACGGTGCCGACCGGCCAACCATCTGCGGTGGTCAGTGCTCGCCAGCTTGTCAAGAGGGTGGATGAGAAGACAGCTCCCGAGCCGTTTACGCCGAAGCCGACTCCGGCCCCGACTTCCGGTGAGCGTACCGTCAAGCCGGTTCCGGGTGCTGCCACTACGACGGCAACCACCGTCGTTACCGATGGAAATGATCAGGGTGTTGCGCGCGTCGCTGGTGGGATAGGCACTCTGCCTCATACTGGTGTCTGACAGTTTGAATTACTCTTCCTATCTGTGAAACCCCGCGTCTCAGGACGCGGGGTTCTTCACCTGAGGGCAAACATCGAATTGTTGCCCATCCGTCTGATGTCGTAGACTCGAAGGCATACGGATACCATTGGTATTGCGAGGGGATGACGGTATGAAGCGAACAGTTCTGACGGGTGCGGTTGCGGCGTGCCTGGGAATGGTAGCTTTCGCGGTGACGGCCCCAGATGCGAGAGCGCAGAGCGCCTCGATTCCGGTGCCGACGTCCAGAGCAACTGCACATCCTCGTCTGGCTAATCGTCCATCAGGCGGGATTACGTGGTCGCCTCACCACCACGGCATCGTGCCCCCGGAAATCCACGGTGGCACCATCTATCTTCCCGATATCAGTGCCGGTCCGATCATCCTGCCGACCATCAAGGGCGGGACGATAACCCTCCCTGACATTAAAGGCGGCACAATCACCCTTCCCGATATCAGCGGACGCCCCATTATTCTTCCCAAGATTGAGGGTGGTGTGGTGAGCATTCCGCCGATCGTTTTCCCGTCGCTCCATGCCAGGGGCAGTATTCAGGTTAACGGTACGCTCCCTGGCTGGGCTAATGGTCGGGGGAACTTCCTTGCTGCGGGCGGCATGGGTGCCCCCGCGGGTCGTCCGATGGCCCTTCCGCAGACTGGCGCCTAAGAAATCCCGGTAGAGGTTTCTCACCCGACGGTGCTTACGGGGTTTCCCTGGCGCGCTTTGTCGTAGCGTTGCCAGGTTTGACCCCCGCAATGCAGGGGGGATACTCTATTAAAGCATGTCCGGTTCGTCCGGACGCTTGTGCGTGCCCTGGCACGGCGATTCACGACCGCTCGAGTTGCTGCGAGAAGGTCTGCCCGTGCGGAGTTCGCACGGCACTCCCAATCTGCAGCGAGGGCAGCGGTGATCCCGACGCAGCGATGGCGGAGTGCGAAGCCAGGGAATTCCGAACCCACCAGACGGAAAGAGATACCAGCCGGTGCCTACAATCCAGCAGCTGGTCCGCAAGGGCCGCACTGACAAGATCAGCAAGAACAAGACGCCTGCCCTCAAGGGCTCGCCGCAGCGTCGTGGCGTGTGCACCCGTGTGTACACCACGACGCCGAAGAAGCCGAACTCGGCACTGCGAAAGGTTGCCCGTGTGCGCCTCTCGTCGGGCATTGAGGTCACGGCCTATATTCCCGGTGTCGGACACAACCTCCAGGAGCACTCCATGGTGCTTGTGCGTGGCGGTCGTGTGAAGGACCTCCCGGGTGTGCGTTACAAGATTGTCCGCGGCTCCCTCGACACCCAGGGTGTTAAGGGCCGCAAGCAGGCCCGTAGCCGTTACGGCGCCAAGAAGGAGAAGTGATTCATGCCTCGTAAGGGACCCGCGCCGAAGCGCCCAGTGATGGTCGATCCCGTCTATGGATCTCCTCTCGTCTCCCAGCTTGTGAGCAAGATCCTTCTCGACGGCAAGAAGACTGTTGCCCAGAACATCGTCTACACCGCCCTAGAGGGCTGCCGGGCCAAGAACAACACTGATCCGGTGCAGACCCTCAAGCGCGCGCTCGACAACATCAAGCCCTCGCTGGAGGTCAAGTCTCGCCGCGTCGGCGGTGCCACCTACCAGGTGCCGGTCGAGGTCAAGCCTGCCCGCCAGACCACTCTGGCGATGCGGTGGCTGGTGAATTTCTCCCGCGAGCGTCGTGAGAAGACCATGGCTGAGCGCCTCATGAACGAGATCCTTGATGCCTCCAACGGCTTGGGCGCTTCGGTGAAGCGCCGTGAGGATACTCACAAGATGGCCGAGGCCAACCGCGCCTTCGCCCACTACCGCTGGTGATCGTTCGCCCCCTTCCCATCTGGGGAGGGGGCACCATCACGTCCAGCCTAGAAAACCTGCGGTTCACCGCAGGTTCATCTGCGTCGAGCATCATACCAAGACCACTTACTCCAAGATTCGAGGTCAAACACAGTGGCCAAAACTGACCTGAGCAAGGTTCGCAACATCGGCATCATGGCCCACATCGATGCCGGCAAGACGACGACGACCGAGCGCATCCTTTACTACACCGGCAAGTCCTACAAGATCGGCGAGGTCCACGACGGCGCCGCCACCATGGACTGGATGGAGCAGGAGCAGGAGCGCGGCATTACCATTACCTCCGCCGCGACCACCACCTTCTGGCATGACACCCAGATCAACATCATTGACACCCCCGGACACGTGGACTTCACCGTCGAGGTGGAGCGTTCGCTGCGTGTTCTTGACGGTGCTGTCGCCGTATTCGACGGTGTGGCGGGCGTCGAGCCGCAGTCGATGACTGTGTGGCGTCAGGCCGCTAAGTACGGCGTGCCGCGCATCTGCTACATCAATAAGCTGGACCGCACCGGCGCTTCTTTCGACCACTGCGTCAAAACCATTAAAGAGCGTCTGCACGCTATTCCGGTCCTGCTGCAGTTGCCGATCGGTGCCGAGGACCAGTTCATGGGCATCGTTGACCTGGTTGAGATGAATGCTAAGACGTGGCGTGGCGAGACTGAGCTCGGTGCTCACTACGAGACCGAGGATATTCCGGCAGACATGAAGGACGAGGCCGAGGCGGCCCGCGCTGAGATGCTCGAGACCGTCGCTGAGAACGACGAAGAGTTCATGGAGCTCTACCTCGAGGACCCCGATGCCGTGGCCGTCGATCAGGTCAAGGCCGCCATTCGTCGCGGTGTGCTGGCTTCCGCCTTCACCGCTGTCACCTGTGGTACCTCCTTCAAGAACAAGGGTGTGCAGCCGCTACTCGACGCCATCGTCGATTACCTGCCGTCCCCGACTGACGTTCCCGCCATCTCCGGTTTCAAGCCCGGTGACGAGTCCGTCGAGCTTGAGCGTCGCCCATGTGATGATGAGCCGCTGTCGATCCTGGCGTTCAAGATTGCCTCTGACCCGCACTTGGGCAAGCTGACCTTTGTGCGCGTCTACTCTGGCGTTCTCCATGCTGGCGACCAGGTGCTCAACGCCACCAAGGGCAAGAAGGAGCGCATCGGCAAGATCTACCAGATGCACGCCAATAAGCGCGAGGAGATCGAGAGCATTGGGGCCGGTATGATCTGCGCGGTCATGGGCCTCAAGGACACCACCACTGGCGAGACTCTGTGTGACCAGACGAACCCCATCATCCTCGAGTCGATGACCTTCCCGGCCCCCGTGATCGAGCAGGCTATCGAGCCGAAGTCGAAGGCGGACCAGGAGAAGCTCTCGAACGCCATCCAGCGTCTCGTCGAGGAAGACCCGACCTTCCGCGTCCACACTGACGAGGAAACCGGTCAGACCATCGTTGCCGGTATGGGCGAGCTCCACCTGGACGTCTTCATCGACCGTATGAAGCGTGAGTTCCACGTCGAGGCAAATATCGGCAAGCCGCAGGTCGCCTACCGTGAAACCCTGCGCAAGCCCGTCGAGAAGTACGAGTACACGCACAAGAAGCAGACCGGCGGTTCCGGGCAGTTCGCTCGTGTCATCATCGCGATCGAGCCGAAAGAGCCCGGATTCGGCTATGAGTTCGTCAATGCCGTTACCGGTGGCCGCATCCCCAAGGAGTACATCCCCTCGGTTGATGCCGGTGTTCAGGAGTCCATGCAGTTCGGTGTCCTCGCTGGTTACCCGGTCGAGGATGTCAAGGTCACCTTGCTCGATGGTGCTTACCACGAGGTCGACTCCTCCGAGATGGCGTTTAAGATCGCCGGCTCGATGGCTTTCAAAGAGGCCGCTCGCAAGGCTAACCCGGGTCTGCTCGAGCCGTTGATGGCCGTTGAGGTCACGACCCCTGAGGATTACCTCGGTACTGTCATCGGCGACCTCAACTCCCGCCGCGGCCAGATCCAAGAGATGGTTGAGGAGCACGGAAACAAGGTCGTGCGCGCTTTGGTCCCGCTATCTGAGATGTTTGGATACGTCGGTGACTTGCGCTCAAAGACCTCCGGACAGGCTTCATACTCCATGGAGTTTGATTCCTATGGCGAGTGCCCGTCGTCCGTTGCTGACGAGATCATTGCCAAGGCTAACGGAGGCAAGTAAGCTCACTTTTCATGAACGTTTTGGCCCGGCCCCACAATGTGGGGCC
>ERZ501016.70-NODE-70-length-50277-cov-17.794094_pt1 | contig 50277 bp, 43 predicted proteins | sample MGYA00248889_ERZ501016 | MGnify/ENA primary metagenome ERZ501016 (study PRJEB25958, sample SAMN03398594) | human skin metagenome | study: EMG produced TPA metagenomics assembly of the Human Skin Microbiome Metagenome (human skin metagenome) data set. | reverse complement strand
GGGGCCGGGACGGGGCGAGCGCTGCTTGCGGCGCACACGGCGCGGACTGACACACCGGTGGCGCTCGCGGGCCGGCTCGACCGACCCGGGCTGCGCGCGCTCTTCCACCGCAGCGACGTCCACCTCGTCACCGCCCGGGCGGAGGCGTTCGGCATCGCCGCGCTCGAGGCCCGCTCGAGCGGGCTGCCGGTGCTCGCGCTGCGGCGGACCGGGGTGGCGGACCTCGTGCGGGACGGGGTCGACGGGCTGCTCGTCGACGATGACGCCGGGCTCGTCGAGGCCCTCGTCGCCGTGGCGCGGGACGACGGTCTGCGGGTCCGGCTGACGGAGGGCGCGCTGGCCCGCCCGGCTCCGCACGACTGGTCGGTGGTCCTGTCCGACCACGAGCGAACCTACGCGCGGGTAGCCCACCCGGGATCGAGCCCACCCTCCGGCGGCGGCAGGATGACCCCGTGAGCGTGACGATCCGCGCCGTCGACCCCGACGGCCTCGAGCTGTGCACCGTGCCCCTGCCCCACGGGGGAGACCCGCGTGCGGTGCTCGACCACTGCGGGTACACGTGGCTGGGCGTGAAGCGAGCGTGGTTCGGGGAGGATGGCCGGCTGGTCATCGAGGCGGTCGCGGGGGACAGGCCCACGCCGGAGCCGACGACCGGGCCGACCTCACCGCCGGTCGAGAGCGACGAGGACGTCCGCCTGGCGCCCGGTGAGCTGCCCCGGGTCCGGCAGCGGATCGCGGCCTACGCGCTCGTGGAGACCGAGCGCGGGGTGCTGCTGACCGAGCTGTCGGAGAAGGTGCGGGCGGCCGCGGGCCGGTGGACCCTTCCCGGTGGCGGGCTCGACGAGGGCGAGGACCCGCGGACCGGGCTCATCCGCGAGGTGTGGGAAGAGACCGGCCAGCACGTGACGGACATCGAGCTCGTCGACGTGCGGACGGGGCACTGGGTCGGGGTCGCACCCGACGGGCACGTCGAGGACTTCCACTCGGTGCGGCTGGTGCACACGGCGCGGTGCGCCGAGCCGACGGACGCGGTCGTCCACGACCTCGACGGCTCGACGTCGGCCGCGGCCTGGGTCCCCCGCACCCAGCTGGAGGACTACCCCCTCGCCCCCATGCTCGAGGACACCCTGACCACCTGGCTCTCGCACCTCCCCACCCCCTGACCCCCGGTCTCACCCCCGCAATTGCGCGCGCAACTGACATCTGCGCGCCGAATCTCACGCGCAGATGTCACTCATGGCGCGCAGATCCGGTCGGCGGACGCGTCGACGCGCGCGATCGGGGGTGCGTGTCCGCTGCGGTCGCGAGCATGTCGGAGCCGCCCCGTAGGCTTGCCGTCCATGGGTCCGCTCCACACCGTTCTCGTCCTGCTCCACACGATCGTCATGGCGGTTCTCATCGCCGCCCCGCTGGTCTACCGCGGTGCGGCGAGCGCGCTGCTGACGTGGGCCGCGCGGCTCCAGCTCCTGCTCGGCCTCGCGCTCGTCGGGATCAACGAGGGGATGGGGGCGGAGCTCAACCACGCGAAGGTCGGGGTCAAGCTCCTCGTCGCGGTCGCCGTCGTCGCCTGCTGCGAGATCGCGTGGGCCAAGCGCAAGCGTGGGGAGTCCTCGCCGCTGCCGTGGGTCGCGCTCGTCCTCACGCTCGTGAACACGGCTGTCGCCTACCTCTGGACCTGATCGCCCCGGCGGGTCACAGGGACCCGATGACCTCGTCCAGCATCGCCTCGGTGAGCCGGCCGGTGAAGGTGTTCTGCTGGCTCACGTGGTAGCTGCCGGCGAGGGTGACCTCGCGGCCCTCGGGGGTGCGCAGAGCCGCCCGAGCGCCGTGCCCGAAGCGGGGTGAGGGTCGCGGGACCTGCCAGCCGGCGTGCCGGACGCCGGCGAGGGTCGCCGCCCAGCCGATCGAGCCCAGGCAGAGGACCGAGCGCACGTGCGGGGCGGACAGCGCGAGGTCGGCGTCCAGCCACGGGGCGCAGGTCGTGCGTTCGTCCGCCGTCGGCTTGTTCTGCGGCGGGGCGCACCGGACCGGGGCGACGATCCGGACGTCGACGAGCTCGAGCCCGTCGCCTGCCGCCCACGCCTGCGGCTGGTTCGCGTACCCCGCCCGGTGCAGCGCGCGGTAGAGCCAGTCGCCGCTCCGGTCGCCCGTGAAGTTGCGTCCGGTGCGATTCGCGCCGTGGGCCGCGGGGGCGAGACCGACGATGAGGATCGAGGCGTCGACCGGTCCGAACCCCGGGACGGGACGACCCCAGTACGGCTCGTCCCGGAACGCCGCCCGCTTGGCGACGGCGACCTCCTCGCGCCAGGCGACGAGCCGCGGGCACGCCCGGCAGGTGGTGATCCGGGCGGCGAGCTCGGCGGGGTTCGTCGTCACGGCCAGCCGCTCGACGTCGGCGCGGCTCGTCGCGATCGGGGTCGTCGCGTCGGCGGGGTCGTCCGGCCACCCGGTCCCGGGCGCGACGGGCGAGGTGAACGACCCCCCGACGACGGGGTGCGGCAGGGGCGTTGACTCGAGCATCCCCCCAGTCTGTCGACCCGCCCCCACCCGTCCCGCATTTGCGCGCGCCCTTGCCATCCGCGCGCTGAATATCGCGCGCAGATGTCAGTTGCGCGCGCAATTGCAGAGAAGGTGGGGGTGGGGGTCAGGCGGTGGTGCGTGGGGGATCGCCCAGGCGGTGGACGAGGGGGCGAGGCCGTGCCACCACGGGTCCTTCGCGCGGCGGGCCGTCCAGTCGACGAGGTCGTCCATCTGCTCGATCGGTGTCGCCGTCAGGCGCCCGCGCTGCAGCCCGATCATCACCGCGGGCGCCGCCTGCGCGTCGAACGCCTCCGCCAGCGACTCCACAGCCCGCGCCGCGAGCCGCGTCGCCAGCACCCGGTCGAACGGCGAGGGCACCCCGCCCTGCTGCACGTGCCCGAGCACGATCGGTCGGACGTCGAACTCCCCGTTCGACTCCGCCTCGAACAGGTTGGCCAGCACCGGCGTCGTGTAGTCGTCGTCCGCCCCCTCGCTGCGCACGACGAGGAACAGCCGCCCCCCGGCCGCGAATCGTCGCCGCATCGCCTCGACGTCCCCGCGCACCGTGTCGAGGTCGACGCCGTCCTCGGGAAGGTGGACCCGCTCGGCGCCCCCGGCGATCGCGGCCATGAGGGCGAGGTACCCGCACCGGCGCCCCATCACCTCGACGACGAAGCAACGCCGTGCCGCGGTCGCCGACGCCTTGATCTTGTCGATCGAGTCGACGATCGCCTGCAACGCGGTGTCGGCGCCGATCGACAGCTCCGTGGCGGGCAGGTTGTTGTCGATGCTCGCCGGGACGCACACGACGGGGAGCTTCAACGACGGCAACCCCGCTCGGCCGGCATGGATCCGCTGCGCCAGCTCGTACGCGTCGAAGCCCCCGACGAGCAGCAGCCCGTCGATCCCGTGCGCGGTCACCGCCTCGGCGAGCCGCGGCAGGGTCGTCGCGTCGAAGGGGTCCCGCCGGCTGCCCAGCGCGGCCCCCGCGTCGGCCACCCAGCTCTCGACGTCCGCCGGCGTCAGGGGGCGGACGGACCCGTCGAGCAGCCCCCGCAGCCCGCCCTCGACCCCGACGAACGCCAGCCCCTCCGCCGATCCCAGCCGTACCGCCGCCCGTACCGCGGCGTTCATCCCCGGGGCCAGCCCCCCGACGTGCAGCACGGCCACCCGGGGCTGCGTCGCCCGCGCCGGGGTCGGGTGCGGGCTCCGGATCGTCCGCAGGAGCGCGTCGAGCTCGGTGAACGAGCTGCCGCGGGCGGCCATCGCCTCGGCGTACCGACCCTCGTCGACCAACCGTGCGACGTCCCGGTTGCGCCGGACCGCCGGCAGCAGCGGGGAACGGTGCGCCCGGTTGTGTCGGACGCCGATGACCTGCGGCTCGGTCTCGCCGCTGAGGAGGACGTCCACCGCCGTCGCGCCCATCGTCGAGGCCATCGAACGGTCGTAGGCGCTCGGCGTGCCACCGCGCTGCACGTGCCCGAGCGTCGTCGACCGCGCGTCCGCGCCGAGCGACCGCTCGAGCACCTCCCGGACCGACTCCACCGTGATCGGCCGCCCGTCCCGCTCCCGCGCCCCCTCGGCGACGACGACCGTCGAGTCCCGACCGCCGAGCTCGTGTCGCAGTCGCTGGCTCTCCCCGAGCAGTGCGCCCCAGTCCGCTGCGGGCGGGTCCTCGGGGATGAACGCCGCGGCGCTCGCCCCGGCCAGGGCCGACGCCAGCGCGAGGTATCCGCACCGGCGCCCCATCACCTCGACGACGAAGGTCCGCCGGTGGCTCGCCGCGGTCGAGGCGATCGCGTCGAGCGCGTCGACGATCCGGTGCAGTGCCGAGTCCGCGCCGATCGTCATGTCGGTCCCGACCATGTCGTTGTCGATCGAGCCGACGAGCCCGCAGACGACGAGCCGAGGGTGGGCGTCGGCCTGCTCCTGCTCGAGGTCGCCCGAGGCGACGAGCTCGGTGAGCAGCTCCGGCCAGAGCTGGGCGAGCTCGGCCGCGCCCGCCAACGACCCGTCCCCGCCGATGACGACGACCCGGTCGATGCGGTGCTGGACGAGGTGGAAGGCGGCCTGCCGCATCCCCGCGCGCTCCCGGAAGGCCAGGCAGCGGGCGGTGCCCAGGACGGTCCCGCCCCGGTGAAGGATGCCGGCGACGTCGTCCCACCCGAGCCGCCGGATCCCGCGGCCGCCGTCGACGGCGCCCTGCCAGCCCTCGAGGATCCCGAAGACGTGCGCCCCGCGCTCGATCCCGGCCCGCACGGCCGCCCGGACCGCCGCGTTCATCCCGGGGGCATCCCCTCCGCTGGTGAGGACGGCGATCCGGGGCGGGTGCGCGGTCATGGGGCCAGTCAACCCCATCGAGATGACCGCGAGGTGACGAGCGTGCGGCGCCTGCGCACCGCTGGCTGTCGGACCCCGGACGTAGGGTTGGCGCCGACATGGGCAGCCTCTTCGACGACCTCGACACCCCTTGGGATCCCTCCTCGACCCCCGCCGATCCCCACGCGGTGACCGACGCGGGTGTCCCCGTGTGGGCGCTCGGCGACGGCCCGCCGCCGGAGGACCCGGGTCCTGTCGACGAGCCCGGCTGGGTCCCGCCGTCCGCGGACGACCCGTCGGTCACCGACGGTCGTCCGTCGGTGGACGTCGACGCGCTGCTCGCCGGCCTCAACGACCGCCAGCGCGAGGCCGTGCTGCACGAGGGTGGCCCGCTCCTCATCGTCGCCGGTGCCGGCTCGGGCAAGACGAAGGTCCTCACGACGCGCATCGCCCACCTGCTCGCCGCCCGAGGCGTGCAGCCGGGTCAGATCCTCGCGATCACGTTCACGAACAAGGCCGCGGCCGAGATGCGTGAGCGGGTCGAGGCGCTCGTCGGGCCGCGCGCCCGGGCGATGTGGGTGATGACCTTCCACAGCGCCTGCGTGCGCATCCTCCGCCGCGAGGCGTCCAAGGTCGGGATGCGCAGCAGCTTCTCCATCTACGACGCGGCCGACAGCCAGCGGCTCATGGCGCTCGTCCTGCGCGACCTCGACCTCGACCCCAAGCGGTACCCGCCCCGGTCCTTCACCCACCAGGTGAGCAACCTCAAGAACGAGCTCGTCGACGAGGAGACGTACGCCGCGCGTGTCGCCGAGGGCACCCACCAGGAGAAGACGCTCGCCGAGGCGTACACGATGTACCAGCGGCGCCTGCGGCAGGCGAACGCGCTCGACTTCGACGACATCATCATGACGACGGTGAACATCCTGCAGGCGTTCCCGGACGTCGCGGAGCACTACCGGCGTCGGTTCCGGCACGTCCTCGTCGACGAGTACCAGGACACCAACCACGCCCAGTACGTCCTCGTCCGGGAGCTCGTCGGCGGCGCGAGCGGACCGGGCGGGGCGACGACCGAGCCCGACCCGCACGCCGTGCCGCCGAGCGAGCTCGTCGTCGTCGGCGACGCGGACCAGTCGATCTACGCCTTCCGCGGTGCCGACATCCGCAACATCGCCGAGTTCGAGCAGGACTACCCGGACGCGATTACGATCCTCCTCGAGCAGAACTACCGCTCGACCCAGACGATCCTCGAGGCGGCGAACGCCGTCATCGAGCGCAACGAGGGCCGACGGAAGAAGAACCTGTGGTCCGACGCGGGATCGGGGGAGCGCATCGTCGGGTACGTCGGGGACTCCGAGCACGACGAGGCGGCCTTCGTCGCGAAGACGATCGACACCCTCTCCGACGACCACGGGGTCCGCCCTGGCGACGTCGCCGTCTTCTACCGCACGAACGCCCAGTCCCGCGCCCTCGAGGAGGTGTTCGTCCGGGTCGGCCTGCCGTACAAGGTCGTCGGCGGCACGCGGTTCTACGAGCGCCGCGAGATCAAGGACGCGCTCGCCTACCTGCGGGTCATCGCGAACCCCGAGGACACCGTCAATCTCCGGCGCATCCTCAACACCCCCAAGCGTGGCATCGGGGACCGCGCGGAGGCGGCGATCTCCGCGCTCGCCGAGCGGGAGCGGATCTCGTTCGTCGCCGCGCTCGGCCGCCCCGAGGACGCCCCGGGCATCGCGACCCGGTCGGTGACGGCGATCAAGGGCTTCACGTCGCTGCTCGAGGAGCTGGGGCGGATCCGGGACGAGGGCGGCGGGGTCGGCACCCTCCTCGAGGCCACCCTCGACCGCTCCGGGTACGTCGCCGAGCTGCAGCAGAGCCGGGACCCGCAGGACGAGACCCGGCTGGAGAACCTGGCCGAGCTCGTGTCCGTCGCGCGGGAGTTCGACGAGACCCGCGCCGAGACGGGGGAGGTCGCGGGCCTCGACGAGTTCCTCGAGCAGGTCTCGCTCGTCGCCGACGCCGACGAGATCCCCGACGAGGACGCCGACGGTCAGGGCGTCGTGGCGCTGATGACCCTGCACACCGCCAAGGGGCTCGAGTTCCCCGTCGTCTTCCTCACGGGCCTCGAGGACGGGACCTTCCCGCACATGCGCGCGCTCGGCGACACCAAGGAGCTGGAGGAGGAGCGGCGCCTGGCGTACGTCGGGATCACCCGGGCGCGCGAACGGCTCCACCTGTCCCGGGCGACGGTGCGCTCGGCGTGGGGTGCCCCGCAGTACAACCCGGCCTCGCGCTTCCTCGACGAGATCCCGGCCCACCTCGTCACCTGGGAGCGGCTCGCCGGGGCCAGCCCGATGGCCCGCGGGGACCGCGCCCCGGCCGTGGCGACGCTCGCCCGCCGCCCCGGCGTGCGCAGCCCGGGCACCAGGGAGGTCATCGCGCTCGCCCCGGGCGACCGCGTCACCCACGACACCTTCGGCCTCGGGTCGGTCGTTCGGGTCGAGGGCCAGGGCGACAAGACGGTCGCGCACGTCGACTTCGGCGAGGAGACCGGGACGAAGAGGCTCCTCCTGCGGTACGCGCCGCTCGAGAAGCTGTGACGGCGTCGTCAGGCGACCGGGGTCAGAGGATGCCCTTCTGCAGCAGCCAGCCGTAGGGGTCGATGGCCCCCGCGCCGCCGGGGTGGACCTCGAGGTGCAGGTGCGCGCCGAACGATCGGCCCGTGTTCCCGACCGCGCCGACGACCTGGCCGGCCTGGACCGTCTGGCCGACCGTGACGTCGATCCGGCTCTGGTGCGCGTAGCGGATCATCGTGCCGTCGGGGTACGTGATGTCGGTGCAGTTGCCGTAGCCGTCCATCCACCCGGCGTACGTCACCCGGCCGCCGCCGGACATCGCGTACAGCGGCGTGCCCTCGGCGGCACCGAAGTCGAGGCCCTCGTGCATCCGGCCCCAGCGGTAGCCGAAGCCGGAGGTGACGGGCGCGCCGAGGACCGGCATGACCCAGCCGCTCTGCGTCGTCGCCGGAGCAGCGGCGTTCGTGCCGGCGTTCCCGGACGTTCCGGCAGGCGCGGGGGTGCCCGCAGTCTTGGACTTGGCCCGTGCGAGGGCGGCGCGCTCCTTCGACCGCGCGGCGCGCACGGCCTCGCGGCCGTGGAACGCCGCGGTCTGGACGGTGCTCTCCTGGCGGCGCTCGCTCAGCGAGGCGCGGTCCGCGGACGACTCGGCGAGCTGGCGCCGCGCGTCGTCGGAGGCCTTCGGCAGGACGGTGGCCGGCTGCGCCCCCATCGCGGCGGCGTTCATCCCGCCCGTCGGGGACCCCGCGGCGGTGGCCGAGGACTGGGCGGCGGTGGCACCGACGGCACAGACGACGAGGGTCGCGGCGGCGGCAGCCGGCATGGCGTTGCCGGAGGCCAGGGCCGCGGGGAGGATCGACGTCTTCTTCGGCGGCCGGTGCCGGCCTCGGTAGGCGCTCACGTCTCAGGGGTCCTCACGGCAGGGGGTCGAGGTCGGGAGGACACTAGCGTGACCTATTCGTAATACAAAACCCCGGACCCGTTCCGCCGGTCGGCCCGGGTCGTCAGGGGCGTCACCGACGCGGTCGTGACGTCCCCGTCGGCGTCGAGCATCGCGAGCGTCCCGGCGATGCCCGCGGCGACGTTCGGGAGGTTGGGCAGGGACAGGTGGCCGGCCGAGCGGAGCCGGATGTTCGTCACTGCGAGGTCGTCGTGGACGAGCATCGCGTTGCGCGCCGGGACGACCGCCTCGTCGAGCTCGGACCACCAGCACACGAACCTCGTCCGGCAGCCGGTCGCCGGCCCGGCGAGCTCCTGCATGAGCGGGCTGCCCGGGCGCAGCTGGCGCAGGATCGGGGTTCCCAGCAGGCGGGCGAGCTCGGTGCCGCCGTGCGGCGTGCCGAGCGTGACGAGGGTGTGCACCCGGCTGTCGCCGCCCAGGCGCTGGACGTAGTACCGCGCGATGAGGCCGCCGAGGCTGTGGCCGACGACGTGGATCCGCTCGTAGCCGGTCTGCTCGACGAGCGCGTCGACCTCCTGGGCCAGGCGAGCAGCGGCCACCCGCACGTCGCGCGTGAGGATGGAGTAGTTCATCGCGACGACGGTGCCGAACCCGCGCCGCTTGAGCGCCCGGCGCAGGAGCACGAACGTCGAGCGGTTGTCGATGAGCCCGTGCACGAGCAGGATCGGCGTCCCCGCCGCCTCGAGGTCGTGGAGGATGAGGCTGCGCTGCCCGGGGCTCAGGTGCTCGATGCGGTAGCCGTGGCCCTCGTCCACCCCGGGCCCCGCGACGATTCCGAGCGGGTACAGGGCCACCCGGGCCGCCCACGACAGGCTCTCCACGGTCGCCCCGGCGACGCCGGTGGGTGACGCCAGCCGCCGCGCACGGGTGGCGCCGTCCCGCGCCAGCACGCGCAGGCGCCCGTCCCCGCCGGGGTCGGCGGGGGCCGGTCGCTGACGGACGCTGGGGTGGGCCACGGTCACATCATCTCGACGGGCGGACCGCTCGCGCACGCTGCGTCGGTGCAGGGCGCAGACCCGGAGCGACCGTTCGGCGACCGCCGACGTTTCCCTCCCGGCCGCAGGGCTAGGCTCGGATCGACCACCCGACCATCAGTGAGGACGGATTCGAGCTCGTGGATCTCTTCGAGTACCAAGCACGTGACGTGTTCGAGAAGCACGGTGTCCCGGTCCTGGCCGGCGCCGTCGCGACGACGCCCCAGGAGGCCCGCGCGGCCGCCGAGACCATCGGAGCCAGCAGCGGCGGGGTCACCGTCGTCAAGGCCCAGGTGAAGACCGGCGGACGAGGCAAGGCCGGCGGCGTCAAGGTCGCCAAGACCGCGGAGGAGGCCGAGCAGCACGCCGAGCAGATCCTCGGTATGGACATCAAGGGCCACACCGTCCACACGGTGATGATCGCCCAGGGCGCGAAGATCGCCGAGGAGTACTACTTCTCGATCCTCCTCGACCGTGCGAACCGCAGCTACCTCGCCATGTGCTCCAAGGAGGGCGGCATGGAGATCGAGCAGCTCGCGGTCGAGCGCCCCGAGGCCCTCGCGCGCATCGAGGTCGACCCGAACGTCGGCATCGACGACGCGAAGGCGCAGGAGATCGTCGACGCCGCGGGCTTCGACGACGCGGACAAGGCGGCCATCGCCGACGTCCTCAAGAAGCTCTGGGTCGTCTACCGGGACGAGGACGCGACGCTCGTCGAGGTCAACCCGCTCGTCAAGGACGAGGACGGCAAGATCCTCGCGCTCGACGGCAAGGTCACGCTCGACGAGAACGCCGCCTTCCGGCAGCCCTCGCACGCAGAGCTCGAGGACAAGGCCGCGGCCGACCCGCTCGAGGCCAAGGCCAAGGCGATGGACCTCAACTACGTCAAGCTCGACGGCAACGTCGGCATCATCGGCAACGGCGCAGGCCTGGTCATGAGCACGCTCGACGTCGTCGCCTACGCCGGGCAGGACCACGCCGGCGGCGTCGCGAAGCCGGCGAACTTCCTCGACATCGGCGGCGGTGCCTCGGCCGAGGTCATGGCCAACGGTCTCGACGTCATCCTCGGTGACGAGCAGGTCAAGTCGGTCTTCGTCAACGTCTTCGGCGGCATCACCGCCTGCGACGCGGTCGCCAACGGCATCGTCGGCGCCCTGAAGACCCTCGGCGACGACGCGACGAAGCCGCTCGTCGTCCGTCTCGACGGCAACAACGTCGAGGAGGGCCGCCGGATCCTCGCGGAGCTCGGCCACCCGCTCGTGACCATCGAGGACACCATGGACGGCGCGGCGAAGAAGGCCGCCGAGCTCGCCGCGGCGAACTGACAAGGACGGACTGACTGACATGGCAATCTTCCTGACCGCAGACTCCAAGGTCATCGTCCAGGGCATGACCGGCTCCGAGGGCATGAAGCACACCACGCGCATGCTCGCCTCGGGCACGAACGTCGTCGGTGGCGTCAACCCGCGCAAGGCCGGGACGACGGTCGACTTCCCGGAGGGCAAGCAGGTCCCCGTCTTCGGGTCCGTCGCCGACGCGATGAAGGAGACGGGCGCCGACGTGTCCGTCGTCTTCGTGCCGCCGGCCTTCGCGAAGTCCGCCGTCATCGAGGCGGTCGACGCGGGCATCGGCCTGTGCGTCGTCATCACCGAGGGCATCGCCGTCAAGGACAGCGCGGAGTTCTACAACTACTCCAAGGACAAGGCGACCCGGATCATCGGGCCGAACTGCCCGGGCATCATCAGCCCCGGCAAGTCGAACGCCGGCATCATCCCGGCCGACATCGCCGGCACCGGCCGCATCGGCCTGGTGTCGAAGTCGGGCACGCTGACGTACCAGATGATGTACGAGCTGCGAGACTTCGGCTTCTCCACGGCCGTCGGCATCGGTGGCGATCCCATCATCGGCACGACGCACATCGACTGCCTCGAGGCGTTCGAGAACGACCCCGAGACGGACGCGATCGTCATGATCGGCGAGATCGGTGGCGACGCCGAGGAGCGCGCCGCGGCGTACATCAAGGAGAACGTGACGAAGCCGGTCGTCGGCTACGTCGCGGGCTTCATGGCGCCGGAGGGCAAGACGATGGGCCACGCCGGCGCCATCGTCACGGGCTCCTCCGGTACCGCGCAGGCCAAGAAGGAGGCCCTCGAGGCCGTCGGCGTCAAGGTCGGCAAGACGCCGTCCGAGACCGCCGCCCTCATGCGCGAGATCATGCAGAACATCCAGCAGTGACCCGGCGCCGGCGCGCGCCGGTGTGATGACGAGGGGCCCCGACCGCTGCGGTCGGGGCCCTTCGTGCGCGTGGTGACCCCTGCCGGCGCGATTCCGTGCTCCCGCCGCGCGAGTCGACTCGTGGTCACCGGATCCGGTGACTGCGACCCGATTCGCGAGGCGCGAGCGGTGAGGGTGGCCACAGCCGGCGCGGGACGTGCGGCGGGCCGGGGTACGGTGGGTCCGTACGAGACACGTACGCGTGCTCCGGGGTCGGTGAAATTCCGAGCCGGCGGTGACAGTCCGCGAGCCCGAGGCTTCGGCCGAGGGTTGAGCTGGTGGAACTCCAGCACCGACGGTGAGAGTCCGGATGGGAGGCAGCACGCGGCGTCGCCGTGCGTCCGGGCGCTGTCCGGGCGTCCGACGACGCCGTCAGTCGGTGAACCCGGCGGCCTCCTCGCGCGACCCCGTGGCACGACCTTCGACCGGTCGAGCGACACGAGAGGCGGCGCGGGATTGAGCCCCAGCAGGATGACCTCCACCGAGCGCACTGCGCTGCGCGAGGCCGTCGACCTCGCTCGCCGCGGCACCGGCACGACCTCCCCGAACCCGGTCGTCGGCTGCGTCGTCCTCGATGCCAGCGGTGCGGTCGTCGGCCGCGGCTGGCACGAGCGGGCGGGCGGCCCTCACGCGGAGGTCGCTGCCCTCGCCGACGCGGGGGATGCCGCGCGCGGCGCGACGGCGGTCGTCACCCTCGAGCCGTGCCGCCACACCGGGCGCACCGGTCCGTGCGTCGATGCGCTCCGCGAGGCCGGGATCACCCGGGTCGTCGTCGCCGTGCCCGACCCGACGGCGCAGGCCGGTGGGGGAGCGGACGTGCTGCGCGCCGCCGGCGTCGACGTCGAGGTGCTCGCCGCCGACGACCCCGACCGGGGCGCCGCGGAACGGGCCAACCGGGCCTGGCTCACGTGGGCCCGCCGCGGCCGGCCGGTCGTCACGTGGAAGGTCGGCCAGACCCTCGACGGACGGACCGCCGCCGCTGACGGCACGAGCCGATGGATCACCTCGGCCGAGTCCCGGCACGAGGTCCACGCCCTGCGCGCGGCGGTCGACGCCGTCCTCGTCGGCGGTGGCACCCTCGCCGTCGACGACCCGCATCTCGCCGTCCGCGACGCCACCGGCGGGATCGACCGCATCGCCGCCCAGCCGCTGCGCGTCGTCGTCGACACCCGCGCCGAGATCCCGCTCACCGCCCGCGTGCTCGACGACGCCGCCCCCACCCTCGTCGTCGCCGCTCGCGGCAGCCGCACCGCCCGGCTCACCGACGCGGGGATCGACGTCCTCGAGGTCCCCGTCGCCGCCGACGGGCTCGACCTCGACGCGCTCGTCACCGGCCTGGGGGAGCGGGGCGTCCGCCACGTGCTCCTCGAGGGCGGCGCCACCCTCGCCGGGTCGATGGTTGCGCGTGGCCTCGTCGACGAGGTCGTCGCGTACGTCGCCCCGACCCTCCTCGGCGCCGGCCCCGCCTCCCTCGTCGAGACCGGCGTGGGCACCCTTGCCGACGCCGTCCACCTCGCCGTCAGCGACGTGAGCAGGTGCGGCCCCGACGTGCGCATCACCGCCGACGTCGTCGCCCCCGAGACCGCCGACCAGCCCAGCACGACCCAGGAGTGAGCCCGTGTTCACCGGCATCATCGAAGAGCTCGGCGAGGTCGTCGCCGTCGAGGACCTCGGCGACGCGACCCGCCTCACCGTCCGCGGGGAGCGGGTCACCGCCGACGCCACCCACGGCGACTCGATCGCCGTCAACGGGGTCTGCCTCACGGTGACCGACCCCGGTGCCGCCGCGGCGCGGGCGGGGACGTTCACCGCCGACGTCATGGCCGAGACGCTGCGCCGCTCGAGCCTGGGTGCCCTCGCGCCGGGATCGCGCGTCAACCTCGAGCGGCCCATGGCCCTGGGCGGACGGCTCGACGGGCACCTCGTCCAGGGGCACGTCGACGGCACGGGAACGGTCCTGGCCCGCACCCCGTCCCCGCACTGGGAGGTCGTGCGGATCTCCCTTCCGGCCGACCTGGCGCGGTATGTCGTCGAGAAGGGCTCGATCACCGTCGACGGCACGAGCCTGACCGTGTCGGCGCTCGCGGCCGGCGACGAGCCCGCCCCGTGGTTCGAGGTGAGCCTCATCCCGACGACCCTCGAGCTGACGACCCTCGGACGGGCGCCGGTCGGGGCCGTCGTCAACCTCGAGGTCGACGTCGTCGCCAAGTACGTCGAGCGCCTCGTGCGCACCGCCCCGAAGGAGGACGCGTGACCGCCGACGGGATCGTCCTCGACCGCATCGAGGACGCGATCGCCGACATCGCCGCGGGCCGGGCCGTCATCGTCGTCGACGACGAGGACCGCGAGAACGAGGGCGACCTCGTCTTCGCCGCCGACGCTGCGACGCCCGAGCTCATGGCCTTCGCCCTGCGCGACGCCCGGGGCCTCATCTGCGTGCCGATGACCGGACCCGACCTCGACCGGCTCGGTCTGCCGCCGATGACGGCCGTGAACGAGGATGCGAAGGGCACCGCGTTCACGGTCTCCGTCGACGCCCGCGAGGGCATCAGCACCGGCATCAGCGCCGCCGACCGTGCCATCACCGCGCGGCTGCTCACCGACCCGGGGACGACCGCGGCCGACCTCGCCCGGCCCGGGCACGTCTTTCCCCTGCGCGCGCGCAGCGGTGGCGTCCTCGTCCGCGCCGGGCACACCGAGGCCGCGGTCGACCTCGCGCGCCTCGCCGGGCGACACCCCAGCGGCGTCATCTGCGAGATCGTCGATGACGACGGGACGATGGCCCGCCTGCCCCGGCTGGCGCAGCTGGCCCGGCAGTGGGGCGTCCGGCTCGTGAGCATCGAGGACCTCATCGCGTACCGGTCGCGCACCGAGCAGCTGCTCGAGCGGGTGACGACGACCGCACTGCCGACCGACCACGGCACCTTCCTCGCGCACGGGTACCGCACACAGGTCGAGGGTCTGGCGCAGGAGCAGGTCGTGCTCGTCCACGGTGACCTCGCCGCGGCCGACGCCCCGCTCGTGCGGGTCCACTCCGAGTGCCTCACGGGGGACGTCTTCGCGTCCCGTCGCTGCGACTGCGGACCCCAGCTCGATGCCTCGCTCGAGGCCGTCGCGGCGAGCGAGGCCGGTGCGGTGGTCTACGTCCGCGGCCACGAGGGGCGGGGCATCGGGCTCGTCGAGAAGCTGCGTGCCTACGCCCTGCAGGACCTCGGCGAGGACACGGTCGACGCGAACCGCACCCTCGGTCTGCCGGACGACGCGCGGGACTACACCGTCGCCGCCCACGCCCTCCGGGACCTCGGTGTGACGCGGGTGCGCCTGCTGACGAACAACCCCGCGAAGGTCACGGCGATGACGGACCTGGGGATCGAGGTCGCCGAGCGGGTGCCGGTGCCGAGCCGGGTCACCGACGACAACCTGCGCTACCTGACGACGAAGCGCGACCGCATGGGCCACGACCTCCCGTGGCTCACCGACCCGAAGGAGACCGACTGATGGCTGGGCACGGAGCGCCGACGATGACCGTGCGAGACGCGGGCGACCTGCGGGTGGCGATCGTCGCCTCGCTGTGGCACGACCAGGTCATGGACGGCCTCGTCGCGGGCGCCCGGGCCGCGCTCGGCGAGGCCGGGGTGGAAGAGCCGACGCTCGTGCGGGTCGCCGGGTCGTTCGAGCTGCCGGTCGTCGCGGCCGCGCTCGCCCGCACGCACGACGCGGTCGTCGCGCTCGGGGTCGTCATCCGCGGCGGTACCCCGCACTTCGACTACGTGTGCGGCGCGACGACGGACGGCCTGGCGCGGGTCGCCCTCGACACGGGGGTGCCCGTGGGCTTCGGCCTCCTCACGTGCGACACCGACGAGCAGGCGATTGACCGCGCCGGGCTCGAGGGGTCGCGTGAGGACAAGGGCCGCGAGGCGGCCGAGGCGGCGCTGTCGACAGCGCTCACCCTGCGCGAGCTCCGCTGACCCGTCACGGCCCCCGCCGTCCGACGCATCCGGTCCCGCCCGGCGTTGCGCCGACGATCGGCGGGGCCGCGGGGCGAGGATGCACGGGATGAGCGTCGTCGACCTGATCCGGTCCGCGTCGGGAAGAGCGGTCTCGGCCCCCGACGTCGGGTGGCGACCCCTCCTGCGGAGCGCCGGCTGGGGCGCCGGGACGGTGCTCGCCGGGCTGCTGCCGGTCGTCCTCCTCATCGGCTTCGCCGTCGCCGGGGCGCCGCGCGCGGACCTGGGCTTCGGCGACGGCACGTCGGTCGGTGCGGCGCTGTGGCTGCTGCTCGGCGGCGCGCGCCTCTCGGTCGACGACGCGACGATCGCGGTGACCCCGCTGCTCGGGTTCGCCCTCCTCGTCGCCATCGCGTGGGAGGGCGCCCGGCGGGCGGTGACCCCCGGCGAGGGGCTGTGGTGTCGCGCCCTCGCGTGGTGGGGTGGCTACGCGGTCGTCGGGATCGTCGCGGCCGTCGCCGCGACCGGCCCGCTGCGGGCGGTGATCCCCTCGCTGTGGTTGCCCTTGCTCCTCGTGCCCGGCCTCGGCCTGCTCGCCGCCCTCGCCCCCACCGAGGCGCTCGATGCCGTCCGTGCCCGGGCGCCCAGGAGCGTCCGGCTCGCGCTGCCCCGCGCGCTCGAGGGGGCCGGAGCGCTGCTCGGCGTCGGATCGCTCCTCGTCGTGCTCGCCCTCGCCCTGCACGCCGGCGAGGCCGCCCGGCTCCAGCACGCGCTCGGGGCCGACGGCGTCGGCACGACCGTCCTCCTGCTGGCCCAGGTGCTGCTCCTGCCGAACCTCGGCACGTGGGCGCTGTCGTTCGCGGCGGGGCCCGGGTACACGGTGAGCGAGCAGGCGGCGACGTCGTGGTCGGTGTCGGAACCGTCGGTCCTGCCGGTCGTCCCGATCCTCGCCGCACACCCCGAGCCGGGACCCATGCCGTGGTTCACCCCGCTGCTCGCGCTGCTGCCGGTGCTCGTCGGGGCGTTCGTCGCCCACCGCACGCTGCGGTCGATGAGCCGGCTGGCCTCGAGCGGGACCAAGGCCGTGGCTATCGGGGTCGCGATCCTGCTCGCGGCCGTCCTCGTCGGACTGCTCGACGCCCTGGCTGGCGGGTCCTTCGGGGCCGCCCGGCTGTCGTCGGTCGGGGCGCCCGCCGGTCTGCTGACGCTCGCGCTCGCGGGCGAGATGCTGCTGGGGGCGGTCGTCGTCCTCGTCCGGGACGTCCGGCGGCTGCGATGACCCCGCGCACCTCGCCGCTGCGGATCGTCGTCCTCGTGTCCGGGTCGGGGACCCTCCTCCAGGCGGTCCTCGACGAGTGGACCGGCCAGGACGCGCCCGTACGCGTCGTCGCCGTCGGCGCCGACCGGGACGGCATCGAGGGCCTGGCCCGGGCCGAGCGCGCCGGGGTGGAGACCTTCGTCGTCGCCCCCCGCGATCACGTCGACCGGTCCGCGTGGGACGAGGCGCTCGCCGAGCAGCTCGCCGCCCACGCCCCTGACCTCGTCGTCTCGGCCGGGTTCATGCGCATCCTCGGCCCCGCCGTGCTCGCCGGGGCGCCGGTGATCAACACCCACCCCGCGCTGCTGCCGAGCTTCCCGGGCGCCCACGGGGTCCGCGACACGCTCGCCCACGGCGTGCGGGTGACGGGGACGACGTGCCACCTCGTCGACGACGGGGTGGACACCGGGCCGATCATCGACCAGCGGGCCTGCCGGGTCGAGCCCGAGGACACCGAGGACACCCTCCACGAACGCATCAAGGTGCTCGAGCGCCGGATGCTCGTCGACGTCCTCGCGGGGCTCGCCGCGGGCACGATCGCCCTGCCGGCCCGCGGGTAGGATCCTGCGCGATGAGCACCCCCACGCCCGGCCACCCGTCCGCCCCCGGCCCGTCTCAGGACGTCCGCCCCGTCCGCCGGGCCCTCGTCTCGGTCTACGACAAGACCGGGCTCGACGAGCTCGTCCGGGGCCTGCACGAGGCAGGTGTCGAGCTCGTCTCCACCGGTGGGTCCGCCGCGCGGATCGACTCCCTCGGCATCCCGGTCACCCGGGTCGAGGAGCTGACGGGCTTCCCCGAGTGCCTCGAGGGCCGGGTCAAGACCCTGCACCCGAAGGTCCACGCGGGCCTGCTCGCCGACACCCGAAAGGCCGACCACGTCGCCCAGCTCGACGAGCTCGGGATCGCGGCGTTCGAGCTCGTCGTCGTCAACCTCTACCCCTTCCGCGAGACGGTCGCCTCCGGCGCCACGCCGGACGAGTGCGTCGAGCAGATCGACATCGGCGGGCCGTCCATGGTCCGCGCCGCGGCGAAGAACCACCCGAGCGTCGCCGTGCTCACCAGCCCTGACCAGTACGCCGACGCGCTCGCCGCGATCGGCTCCGGCGGGTTCACCCTCGAGGCCCGCACGCGCCTCGCCGCGCACGCGTTCGCGCACACCGCGGCCTACGACGTCGCGGTCGCCTCGTGGATGGCGGACGGCTACGCGGACACGAGCGAGGGCACCGGGTTCCCGGCGTTCACCGGTCTGGCCCTCGAGCGGGAGCAGGTCCTGCGCTACGGCGAGAACCCGCACCAGCGGGCGGCGCTCTACCGCGACGGTGGTGCCGGGATCGCCACCGCCGAGCTCCTCCACGGCAAGCCGATGTCGTACAACAACTACGTCGACGCCGATGCCGCTCTCCGCGCCGCCGGGGACCACGGGGACGCCCCGACGTGCGCGATCATCAAGCACGCGAACCCGTGCGGCATCGCCGTCGGGTCCGACGTCGCCGACGCCCACCACAAGGCCCACGCGTGCGACCCGCTGAGCGCCTTCGGCGGCGTCATCGCCGTCAACCGCCCGGTCACCGCCCCGATGGCGCAGACCGTCGCCGACATCTTCACCGAGGTCGTCGTCGCCCCCGGTTTCGACGACGACGCGCTCGAGATCCTGTCCCGGAAGAAGAACATCCGGCTGCTGCGGGTCGACGCCGACGCGATGGCCGCCGACCGGCGAGCGGTCGAGCTGCGCCCGGTGTCCGGCGGCGTCCTGGTCCAGGACGTCGACCGGATCGACGCCCACCTCGAGCCGACCGCCGACGACACGCCGACCCAGGGCCACGGGGACGACCCCGCGGACTGGACGCTCGTCACCGGTGAGTCTGCCGACGAGGCGACCCTTGCCGATCTCGCCTTCGCCTGGCGCGCGGTGCGCGCGACCAAGTCGAACGCGATCCTCCTCGCGAAGGACGGTGCGTCCGTCGGCATCGGGATGGGCCAGGTCAACCGGGTCGACTCGTGCCACCTCGCGGTGAACCGGGCGGGGGAGGAGCGGGCCCGAGGGGCGGCCGCGGCCTCCGACGCCTTCTTCCCCTTCGCCGACGGGCTGCAGGTCCTGCTCGACGCCGGGGTGGGCGCCGTCGTCGCGCCGGGCGGGTCGATGCGGGACGCGGAGGTCGTCGAGGCCGCGCGGGCCGCTGGCGTGACCATGTACTTCACCGGGACGCGCCACTTTGCCCACTGAGGCCACTGAGGTATCGGGCCCCCCCGAGCTCGAGGTCCAGCACGGCCCGGCACTCGTCGGCGCGGTGCTCGGCGGGGTGCTCACCTCGGCCCAGGGTCGGATGAACGGCGAGCTGTCGCGGGCGATGGGGCAGCCGATCGAGGCGGCGCTGTGGTCGTTCGGGTCGGGTCTGGCGGTGCTCACCTGCCTGCTCGCCTTCCCGCGCGTCCGCGCCGGTCTGGGGCGCGTACGCGCAGGCGTCCGGGACGGTCGGCTCCGGTGGTTCCAGTGCATCGGTGGCCTCGCCGGCGGGCTGTTCGTCGCGTGCCAGACCTTCGCCGTGCCGCTCGTCGGTGTCGCGCGCTTCACCGTCGCGTCGATCGCCGGCCAGACCGGCAACGCGCTCGCGGTCGACCGCCTCGGCATCGGCCCGGGCGGTCGGAAGCCGGTCCACCTCGACCGGGTCGGGGCCGCGCTGCTCGCGATCGTCGGCGTCGCCGTGGCCGTGTCGGGCCGACTGGGCGGGGCGGAGTTCTCCCTGCTGCCGATCGTCCTCGCGGTCCTCGTCGGCGGCGGGGTCGCGATCCAGCAGGGGACCAACGCCCGGGTCAACATCGAGAGCCGGCACGTCCTGTCGACGACCTTCCTCAACTTCCTCACCGGCACGACGCTGCTCGTGGTCATCGCCCTCGGGGAGCTCGCGGCGGGGACCTTCCACCCCGTAGCGCTTCCTGCCGCGCCGTGGTGGGCGTGGTTCGGCGGGGTCGCGGGGATCGGGTTCATCGCGATCTCCGCGTGGGGCGTGCGGCACCTCGGGGTCCTCGTCTTCGGCCTCGCGCTGCTCACGGGTCAGCTCGGTTCGGCGCTCGCGCTCGACCTGCTCGACCCACGCACCCGCGATGCCGTCGGACCGGCGATGTGGCTCGGGGTCGCGATCACCTTCGTCGCGGCGGCCCTCGCCGGGTGGGCCGCCCGCGCCCGCCGGATCTCCGCAACCTGATCTCAGCAGCCGGCGGCCTGAGTCTCAGAGGTCGCGGGCGTAGCAGCGGCTGAGCGGCGCGTCCCGGTAGTGCCCGAAGCCGGGGATCGGGGTGTAGCCCGACGAGGTGTACAGGGCGATCGCCTCCGGCTGGGCCGTGCCGGTCTCGAGGACGACCCGGGTGAAGCCGAGCTCCCTCGCTCGCTCCTCGAGCGCCGCGAGGAGGGCGCGACCGGCACCGGTGCGGCGGACCTCGGGCCGGGTGAACATCCGCTTGAGCTCGGCGACCCGGGTGTGCCCGGCCATGACGTCGCCGTCGATCCCGCCCGGCACGTCGGTGGCGTCGAGCAGTCGCAGCGCGACGCAGCCGACGTCCCGGCCGTCGTCGACGAGGACGAGGAAGGCGCCGTCCGGGGCGTCGAACTGTCGAGGGTCGATCGGGGTCCCGTCGCCGGAACCGCCGTACCGCTGCGACAGGTCGGCCATGAGCTCCTCGACGAGCGCGGTGGCGCGCGGGTGGTCGTAGGCGACGATGTCGACGGTCCGGGTCGGGGCAGCGGTCACCGTGGCAGGATAGGTCGGCGTGAGCGCGACGATCCTCGACGGCAAGGCGGTCCTACGAGAGATCAAGGACGAGCTCCGCGCGAGGGTCTCGGCGCTCCGTGACCGCGGCATCACTCCCGGCCTGGGGACCGTCCTCGTCGGTGACGAACCGGCGAGCAGCTGGTACGTCGGGGCCAAGCACAAGGACTGCGCCGAGATCGGCCTGACGAGCATCCGCCGCGACCTGCCCGCGAGCTCCAGCCTCGAGGACGTGCTGGCCGTCGTCCGAGAGCTCAACGACGACCCCGCCTGCACCGGGTTCATCGTCCAGCAGCCGACCGGTCTCGACGAGTTCGCGATCCTCTCGGCCGTCGACCCGGACAAGGACGTCGACGGCCTGCACCCCGTCAACCTCGGCAAGCTCGTGCTCAACGAGCGCGCCCCGCTGCCGTGCACCCCCGTCGGCTGCGTCGAGCTGCTCCGCCGCTTCGACGTCCCGATCGCGGGGGCGAAGGTCGTCGTCGTCGGCCGCGGGATCACCGTCGGTCGGCCGCTCGGGCTCATCCTCACCCGGCGCACCGAGAACGCGACCGTGACGCTCTGCCACACCGGCACGAAGGACCTCGCGGCCGAGGTCGCGCAGGCCGACATCGTCGTCGCCGCCGCGGGTGTCCCGTCGATCATCACGCCCGCCATGGTCAAGCCCGGTGCGGCCGTCCTCGACGTCGGCGTGAGCCGGGTGGACGGCAAGGTCGCCGGGGACGTCGACCCGGCGGTGGCGGAGGTCGCGGGCTGGTTCAGCCCGAACCCCGGCGGTGTCGGACCGATGACCCGCGCGATGCTCCTGTCGAACGTCGTCGAGGCCGCCGAGCGGGCGGCGGCCGCCCGGTGACCGACGCCGACGGTCCGACCCCCACCGACGTCGACGACGCCCCCGCCGGGGCGACCGGGGTGCCTCGGCCCCGGCCCGTCGAACCCCGCCCGACAGTGACCCGTCGGCTCGCCGCGTGGTGGGGCGTCGCGGCCGTCGGGATCCTCGGTGTCGCCGGCTTCCTCGTCGTTCCCCCGGCCCGCGCGGGTCTCGTGCTCGGTGCCGCGTGCGTCCTCGCCGCCGTACTGCGCGCCGTCCTGCCGACCCAGTGGGCCGGCGGGCTCGTCGTCCGCCGTCGCACCCCGGACACCGTGATGTTCGCCGTCCTCGGTGCGGGCATGGTGACGGTCTCGTTGCTCCTGCAGAACGCGGGCTGAGCCGCCCACCCGGTCGGGTGGACGGCTCAGCCGGAACCGCTGGTGGGGTTGACGCTGGGGTCAGACCCGCGCGTCCGTCGTCGTCATCTCGTCGACGTCGCCCTCGATGGGGATCCCGCTGCGGTCCTCACCGGTGATGAGCGCGTACGTCGCACCGGCGATGACCGCGCCGACGATCGGGGCGAGCCAGAAGGCCCACAGCTGGGCGGGCGCCCCGGCACCGTTGAAGAACGCGACACCGGTCGATCGTGCCGGGTTGACCGACGTGTTGCTGATCGGGATCGAGATGAGGTGGATCAGCGTGAGCGCCAGACCGATGGCGATCGGCGCGAAGCCGACCGGCGCCCGACCGTCCGTGGCCCCGAGGATGACGTAGAGGAAGAACGCCGTGAGGACGGTCTCGGCCACGAGCACCGCGACGAGCGAGTACCCGCCGGGGGAGTGCGCCCCGTACCCGTTGGCGGCCATGTTCCCGGACGCGGAGAAGCCGTCCTTGCCGCGGGCGATCAGCAGGAGCACGGCACCGGCGGCCAGACCCGCGACGACCTGGGTCGCCACGTACGCCGGCACGTCCTTCCACGGGAACCGGCGGGCCGTCGCGCAGCCGATCGTCACTGCGGGGTTGAAGTGCCCGCCGGAGACGTGCCCGACGGCATAGGCCATCGTCAGGACGGTGAGGCCGAAGGCCAGCGCGACGCCGACGAACCCGATGCCGAGGCCGGTGTCCTTGTCGTCGGCGAGGAACCTCGCGGCGAAGATCGCCGACCCGCAGCCACCGAGGACGAGCCAGAACGTGCCGAGGAACTCCGCGCCGAGACGGGAGGCGAGTGCGGGGGTGCGCATCAGATGAGGCCCAGGCCCTTGACCGCGTCGCGCTCGCCCTCGAGCTCCTTGACGGAGGCGTCGATCTTCGCGCGGGAGAACTCGTCGATGTCGAGACCCTGGACGATCGACCAGCGGCCGTCCGAGATCGTCACCGGGAAGGACGACACGAGCCCCTCGGGCACGCCGTACGAGCCGTCGGAGACGACCGACATCGAGACCCAGTCGCCCTCGGGCGTGCCGAGCGCCCAGTCGCGGGCGTGGTCGACCGTGGCGGAGGCGGCCGAGGCGGCCGAGGACGCGCCGCGGGCCTCGATGATCGCCGCGCCGCGCTTGGCGACCGTCGGGATGAAGTCGTTCTCGAGCCAGGCCTGGTCGCCGACCTTCTGCGCCGCGTTCTCGCCGGAGACCTCGCAGTGGAAGAGGTCCGGGTACTGCGTCGCGGAGTGGTTGCCCCAGATCGTCATCTTCCGGATCTCGGTGACCGGGACCGACAGCTTCGCGGCGAGCTGGGAGATGGCGCGGTTGTGGTCGAGACGGGTGAGCGCGGAGAACTGCTCACGCGGGATGTCCGGCGCGTTGTTCATCGCGATGAGGGCGTTCGTGTTCGCCGGGTTGCCGGTGACCGTCACCTTGACGTCGTCCGCGGCGACCTTGTTGAGGGCCTTGCCCTGCGGCGCGAAGATGCCGCCGTTGGCCTCGAGGAGGTCGCCCCGCTCCATGCCCGGGCCGCGGGGGCGGGCGCCGACGAGCAGGGCGTGGTTGACGCCGTCGAAGACCTTCTCCGGGTCGTCGCCGATCTCGACCTTGGCCAGCGTCGGGAACGCGCAGTCGTCGAGCTCCATGACGACGCCCTCGAGCGCCTTCAGGGCCGGGGTGATCTCGAGGAGGCGGAGCTCCACGGGGGTGTCGGGGCCGAACAGGGAGCCGCTGGCGATGCGGAAGAGCAGGCTGTAGCCGATCTGGCCGGCGGCGCCGGTGACGGCGACCTTGACTGGAGTGGTGCTCACGGGATCTCGACCCCTTCGTGTCGCGGATGTGGTCGTTGCCGACTCTAGACCCGGGCCGCGCGCCGTGCGCCCGAGGCCGTGCGCACGGGTGCACCCGATCGTGGGGCGTTGTTCACCTGATCGTCGGATGGCCGTCGCCGCCGGTGAGGGCCGCCCGCGGCAGGATCGGACGGCCACCACCCCGATCCTGCAGAGGGCCTCATGTCACGTGCGTCTCGCCGCCTGTCCATCCTCGCGCTGGTCTCGACCGGCCTGACCGCCGTCGGCCTCCCGGTTCTCGCGACCGACGCCGGGGCGAACCCCGCCGGTACCGGGCTCGTCATCAACGAGGTCTACGGCGGCGGAGGCAACTCCGGCGGGGCGTTCCGCAACGACTTCGTCGAGCTCTACAACCCGTCGAACGAGCCGATCATCCTCTCGGAGATGAGCCTGCAGTACCGCTCGGCCGGCGGCACCGGTGCGCCCGCCTCCTCGAACGTCCTGCCGCTCACGGGCACCGTCCCGGCGAAGGGCACCTTCCTCGTGCAGCTCGCGGTGGGCAACGACAAGACCCAGCCGGCGCTCCCGACGCCCGACGCGACGGGGACGATTGCGCTGTCGGGCTCCGGCGGGCAGATCTTCCTCGCGCAGGGCACCGCACCGCTCGACCCGGGCACGGGCAGCGTCGCGGGCAAGGCGGGGATCGTCGACTTCGTCGGCTGGGGCTCGACGACCGCGACGTTCGAGACGGCCACCGCGCCGGGCACCTCGAACAGCACCTCCGTCGCCCGGAAGACGGTCGGGGCCGACACCGACGTCAACCGCGACGACTTCGCCACGGGTGCCCCGACGCCGCAGGCCTCCGGTGGCGGGTCGACCCCGACGGACCCGCCGGCACCGGAGCCCTCGACGGTCCCGATCGCCGAGATCCAGGGCACGGGCGCGACGAGCCCGCTGGCCGGCAAGACCGTCACGACGACGGGTGTCGTCACGGCGTCGTACCCGACCGGCGGCTTCAAGGGGTTCTACCTCCAGACCGGTGGCACGGGCTCCGGCACGGACGCCACGCCGGGCGCGAGCGACGCGATCTTCGTCTACGGGCAGGGCGCCGTCGACGCGAACGCCAAGGTGGGCGAGACCGTGACGGTGACCGGCGCTGTCAGCGAGTACCAGGGCCTGACCGAGCTGACGCCCGCGAACGCCTCGGACGTGAAGCAGGCGACGACCGCGCAGCCGGCCGTGACCCCGCTGTCGACGGCGTGGTGGACGACGGACGCCGAGCGCGAGGCGCACGAGGGTGAGCTCCTCGCCCCGACCGGCAGCTACACGGTCAGCAACAACTACGCGACGAACCAGTTCGGCGAGATCGGTCTGGCGGCGGGCACGACGCCGCTGCGCCAGCCGACGGACGTCGCCCGCCCGGGGTCGGCCGAGGCCGCCGCGGTCGCGAAGGACAACGCCGAGCGCGCCGTCACGGTCGACGACGGCGCGAGCATCAACTTCACGTCGGGCGCCAACCGCGACATCCCCCTGCCGTGGCTCGAGCCCGAGAGCTCGATCCGGACCGGCGCGACGGGCCAGTTCTCCAAGCCCGTCGTCCTCGACTACCGATTCAACGCGTGGCGCTTCCAGCCGCAGGAGCAGCTGACGGACGAGGGCGTCGCGCCGATCACCTTCCCGGACACGCGCGCGAGCTCCGCGGCGTGGGGCGGCGTGAAGCGGGACGTCGGTGGCGACGTCAAGCTCGCGACCTTCAACGTCCTCAACTACTTCACGTGGACGGGTACGGACCACGAGGCCGCCGGGAGCACGTGCTCGTACTACACCGACCGCCAGGGCAACCGCACGACCGTCAACACGTGCAGCAACAACGGCCCGCGCGGCGCGGCGGAGGACGACGACCTCGCGCGCCAGCAGGAGAAGATCGTCGCGGCGATCAACGGCTCGGGGGCGAACGTCGTCTCGCTCGAGGAGCTCGAGAACTCGGTGAAGTTCGGACTCGACCGCGACGACGCGGTGAAGACCCTCGTCGCGGCGCTCAACGCGAAGGCCGGTGACGGCACGTGGGCGTACGTGCCCTCGCCCGCCGCCGCGGACCTCCCGCCGGTCGACCAGCAGGACGTCATCAGGACGGGTTTCATCTACCAGCCGGCGAAGGTCACCCCGGTCGGCGGCTCGAAGGTTCTCGTCGGCAGCTCGGCCTTCACCAACGCCCGCCAGCCGCTGGCCCAGGCCTTCAAGGAGAAGGGCGCGCGCGACGCGGACGCGTTCGTCGTCGTCGTCAACCACTTCAAGTCCAAGGGCGGCACGGGGACCGGGGACAACCTCGACACCGGCGACGGCCAGGGCTCGTGGAACGGTGACCGGACCCGCCAGGCCGAGGCGCTCGCGACGTTCGCGGACGATTTCGCCAAGGCGCGGAACACCGACCGCGTCTTCCTCGTCGGCGACTTCAACTCGTACACGATGGAGGACCCGATGCAGGTCCTCTACGGCAAGGGCTACTCGGCCGTGAAGTCCGACCAGGCCGAGGAGCGGACGTACGTCTTCAGCGGCCTCGTCGGTTCGCTCGACCACGTCCTCGCCTCGCCGAGCGCCAAGGCGATGGTCATCGGTGCCGACGTGTGGAACATCAACTCCGTCGAGTCCGTGGCGTACGAGTACAGCCGCCACAACAACAACGTCGAGGACTTCCACGCCCCGAACGAGTTCCGCTCCTCCGACCACGACCCGGAGATCGTCGGCCTCGACACCCCGTCGTCGAAGCAGGCCGCGACGGTGACCGGCAAGGTCGACCCCGCTTCGGTCGTCGCGGGGGCCGGCAGGGTCAAGGTCACCGCCACGGTCGCTGGCGGGGACGGTGCGACCCCGACCGGGAAGGTCGAGGTGCGCGACGGCGCGCGGGTCCTCGGGACGATCGAGCTCACCAACGGCACGGGCTCGGTGAACGTGGGTCCGTTCGGGATCATCGGCGCTCGCACCCTGACGCTCGTCTACCTCGGCGATTCCGCCACGGAGTCGGGGGCGACCTCCACGGTCGATGTGACGGTCACCGGGAAGCAGGCGGCCTCGATCCTCGTCAGCGTCGCGGCCGGCAAGATCGTGGCCGGAGCCGACAAGGCGACGGTGTCGGTCACCGTCAAGGGCGCCGACGGTCTCGTCCCGACGGGCGAGGTCGAGGTGCGTGATTCCCGCAAGCTCATCGGCACCATCCCCCTCCAGGACGGTTCCGGCTCGATCGAGCTCGGCCCGTTCAAGACGGCCGGTCTCCACACCCTGCACCTCACCTACGTCGGTGACGCGCAGACGCAGGGCGCATCGGCGCCGGCGGGCCTCTGGATCGCGGCGGGCGAGGTCACCACGCGCAAGACCACGACGCGGACGGCGGTGACGCACACGCCGGTCCGGCCGCGATACGGGCGGGACAAGGTCGCGATGACGACAACCGTCTCGGCGACGGGTGCAACGCCCCGCGGGAGGGTCGAGATCGTCCGCGGCGGAGCGGTGGTCGGGACCGGGTGGCTGAAGGACGGGAAGGTCAAGATCTGGGTTCGGCCGTTCTGGAAGATCGGGAACGTCGCCGTCACGGTCCGCTACCTGGGCAACAGCCAGTTCGAGGCCTCGAGCACGGTCCGCACCGTCACGGTCGTTCGCTGACGCGCGGCTGACCTCGTCCGGAGCCCGTCCCGCCACGCGCGGGGCGGGCTCCCGCCCTGTGTGCGCAGGGGAACCACGCCCGCCCGCCGCGCCTCACCCCTCGCAGCCCCCCACTCCCCGCATTTGCGCGCGCAACTGCCATCCGCGCGCGATATACGACGCGCACATGTCAATTGCGCGCGCAATTGCCGGGTGGGAAGGGCGGGGACGGCGAGGGAGGGGGGCCTCAGGCGCTGGGGCCGGTGAGGCGGGTGGTGAGGGCTTCAGCGCCGTCGCGGGGGGTGAAGCCGGTGGACTCGAGCTTGTCGAGGGCGAGGGTGCTGCGGGCCGGGCGGGGGCTGATCGCCACGCCCTCGGCGCGCTTGCCCGCGTAGTACTCGTCCGTGGTCACCGGTGTGACGTCGGCACGGTCTCGGCCCCGGGCGGCGAAGACGTCCTTCGCGATCGCCGCCCACGAACGGGATTCACCGGAGCTCGTGCAGTTGTACGTCCCGAACGGCGCGCCGGTCGTCAGCAGGTGGTCGGTCGCGGCCGCGAGGTCCTGGGTGAACGTCAGCCGCCCGACCTGGTCGTCGACGACCGTCGGGGAGATGCCGCGGTCGGCGAGGGAGGCCATCGTGTCGACGAAGTTCGCCCCGCCGCCGATGACCCAGCTCGTCCGCAGCACGTAGTGCCGGGGGAGGACCTGCACCGCGAGATCACCGGCGGCCTTGCTCTGCCCGTACACCCCGAGCGGAGCGATCGGGTGGTCCTCGGCTGCGACCTCGCTCGTGCCGTCGAAGACGTAGTCGCTCGAGTAGTGCACGAGCGTGAACCCGTGGGCGAGCGCGGCGCGGGCCAAGAGCATGGGCGCGGTCGCATTCGCAGCCCACGCGGCGCGCCGACCCTCGGCGGTCTCCGCAGCATCCACGGCGGTCATCGCCGCCGCGTTGACGACCACGTCGTGCGCCGAAAAGTCGTAGGCCGCAACGGCCTGCGGGTCGGTGATGTCGAGCTCGTCGAGATCCACCCCGACGGCGTCGGGCCACAGGTCGGTGAGGGCACGGCCCAGCTGCCCCTTCGCCCCCACGACGAGGGGGACCCGGCGGGGGAACGGCGTGACGTCCGCCAGCTGCGGGTTGGCGCGGTCCTTGTCCGAGATCTCGGCCTCGCTCAGGGGGATCGGCCAGTTGATGGCCGCGGTCGGGTCGTCGAGCGCGAGTGCCGGGTAGGTGATGCCCGGCCGCCAGTGGGCGTTGACGAGGTATGTGTACGCGGTGGCGTCCTCGAGCGCCTGGTAGGAGTTGCCGACGCCGCGGGGGACGAAGAGGGCCGTGCCCGGGCCGATCTCGACGGTGACGGTGGTGCCGAAGGTGTCACCCTCGCGCAGGTCGACCCACGCGCCGAACACCCGGCCGGTCGCGACGGACACGAGCTTGTCCCACGGTTCGGCATGGATGCCCCGGGTCGCGCCGCGCGACCCGTTGAAGCTCACGTTGTTCTGCACGGGGCCGAAGTCGGGCAGGCCAGCGGCGGTCATCTTCTCCCGCTGCCAGTTCTCCTTGAACCACCCGCGGGCGTCGCCGTGGACGGGGATCGTGAGGACGAGCAGCCCGGGGATGGCGGTGGTCTCGATGGTCGGCGCGTTCACGGCACCAAGCATGCCCTGTGGCCAGGTGGAACCTCAGGGGCGAAGTGCCCGTCGCCGCAGAAGGTCGCGCACCGTGAGCGCGAACTGTGGGCAGCCTGCTCCTTCGAGCATCTCGTCCAGCTGCACCCGCCGCGCGTCGTGCTTCCAGTGCTCGATCTGTGTCTCGATGACCCGTGGGACGCAGCGACGTGAGGATTCACAGACGAGCAGGAAGAAGTCGTCCGGGTGCATCACCTCGTAGTGCTCTTCGTCGGGGACTGCGGTGATGTCGCTCGCCTTGTTGGCGGTGAGAACGATGTTCGCGCGACCGGCGGTCGCCGCCGCGTGGACGTGGTAGTCATCGGGGTCATCTCCGGTGAACGGCGCGTCACCGGGGTAGTCGCGGATCACCTCGTCGACGTTCTCGCGAATCAACTCGATCCGACGCCGAGTGAAGTCCCCGGGAGCCGCTGGGCACTTCCGTCGCATGCCGTAGATCACCTCGGCGCACACATCCTCCGACGTATGCACCTGGAACATGCTTCCGGTCTCATTCCTCAGCAAGAACAGCCAGTCCGTCAGAGTCTTGCTGAAAAAGATGTTGGCGTCGACGAACACCCTCTGTGTCACGGCAGAACCGTAGCGACCCTGCAGCGGCTCCGCACCCGACCTGCTGAGTGCAGAGCCGCGGCAGGCTCGCAGGAATCAGTCCGCGACCCACTCGGGGTGCTCGGCGTCCAACTCGCGCAGGCGGTCGAACGCGTCCGCACGCGCAGACGACCGCTCTGCTTTCAGTGCGAGAACCTCGTCGCGTCGAAACCGCGTGTGCGTACCGACCTTGAAGGAGGCGATGCGCCCCTCCTTGACCCACTTCATCAAGGTCGGGCGCGAGACGCCCAAGACATCGGCAGCCGTCGTGCTGGTCATCTTGTCCGGGACCTCGCTGATCGTCACGTGTCCGCGCTCGGCAATCGACGCCAGAGCGTGCAGGAGTGTTTCCTGAACGCTGGGCGGAAGGTCAATCTGGCTGCCGTCGGCGGTCACGAGGGCGAGCGTCGTGCCCTTGCTCACCGGTGTCTCTCGCGCATCGCGGACGGTATCGGAGGAGATGGAGATCTTCTCGGCGGTGGCGGTCATGGCGCCTCCTTCCATGGTCGCCGCGCTGTGCGGCATGCAGGTAGCGTACGCGGTTTCAGATATATATGCAACCAGTGTGTCGCTTGCCAGCGTTGTCGACCACGACGCGAGGGCCGGGCGGGCATCGTGCCCACCCGGCCCTCGCCGGTTTGTCAGGTGCTGATCAGATCGCGTCGATGATCGCGTTGAGCGTCGCGCTCGGGCGCATCGCGGCGGAGACCTTCGCCTCGTCGGGGTGGTAGTAGCCGCCCATGTCGACCGGGCTGCCCTGCGCGCCGATGAGCTCGGCGTCGATCGCCGACTCCTTCTCAACCAGCTGCTGGGCGACCGGCGCGAAGTGCTGGGCGAGCTCGGTATCCGTCGACTGCTTCGCCAGTGCCTCGGCCCAGTACCGCGCGAGGTAGTAGTGGCTGCCGCGGTTGTCGATCTGGCCGACCTTGCGCGCCGGTGACTTGTTCTCGTCGAGGAAGCGGGCGATCGCCTCGTCGAGGGTGTCGGCGAGGACCTGGGCCTTGGCGTTGCCCTGCGTCGCCGCGAGGTGCTCGAGGGAGGCGCCGAGCGCGGAGAACTCGCCGAGGCTGTCCCAGCGGAGGTAGCCCTCGTCCCGGAACTGCTGGACGTGCTTCGGCGCGGACCCGCCGGCACCCGTCTCGAACAGCCCACCGCCGTTGAGCAGCGGCACGACCGAGAGCATCTTCGCGCTCGTGCCGAGCTCGAGGATCGGGAAGAGGTCGGTGAGGTAGTCACGCAGGACGTTGCCCGTGACCGAGATCGCGTCCTCGCCCGTGCGGATCCGCGCGAGGCAGTAGCGGATGGCCTCGGCCGGGGGCAGGATCTCGAAGGTCAGGCCCTCGGTGTCGTGCTCGCCGAGGTACTCCTTGACCTTCGCAATGACGTTCGCGTCGTGCGCACGGTTCTCGTCGAGGTAGAAGACCGCCGGGGCGCCGGTCGCCCGGGCGCGGGTGACGGCGAGCTTGACCCAGTCGCGCACGGGGATGTCCCGGACGCGGCTCATCCGCCAGATGTCACCTTGGGCGACCTCGTGCTCCATGAGGACGTCGCCGGCCTTCGCCGTCACGCGGACCGTGCCCGGCGCGGGGATCTCGAACGTCGTCGGGTGGCTGCCGTACTCCTCGGCCTTCTGCGCCATGAGCCCGACGTTCGGGACGGACCCGATCGTCGCCGGGTCGAGGGCACCGTTCTCGCGGTGCTCGTCCATGACGGCCTGGTACATCGGGCCGTAGCTGCGGTCAGGGATCATCGCGAGCGTCTCCTGCTGCTCGCCCTTGGCGTTCCACATCCGACCCGAGTCGCGGATGACGACCGGCATGGAGGCGTCGATGATGACGTCGCTCGGGACGTGGAGGTTGGTGATCCCCTTGTCCGAGTCGACCATCGCCAGCGCCGGGCGCTGCGCGTACGTCTCCTCGATGTCCTGCTCGATCTCGGTGCGCTGCGCCTCCGGCAGCGTCGCGACCTTGGCCAGCAGGTCACCGAGGCCGAGGTTGGGGTTGACGCCGAGCTGGTCGAGCGTGTCGGCGTGCTTGGTGAAGACGTCCTCGAAGAAGACGGTGACGGCGTGACCGAACAGGATCGGGTCCGAGACCTTCATCATCGTCGCCTTGAGGTGCAGCGACAGCAGCAGGCCCTCGGCCTTCGCGGCATCGATCTGGGCGGCGTAGAAGTCGCGCAGCGCGCTCGCGGAGAGGAACGTGCCGTCGACGATCTCGCCGGCGAGGACCGGGACCGAGTCCTTGAGGACCGTCGTGCCGCCCTCGGTGACGAGCTCGATGCGCAGCTCGTCGTCGGCGTCCATGACGCGCGAGACCTCGTTGCCGTAGAAGTCGTCACCGCTCATGTCCGCGACGCGGGCCTTGATGTCCGCGTTCCACGCTCCGAGGCGGTGCGGGTTCTTCCGGGCGAAGTTCTTCACCGACAGCGGCGCGCGCCGGTCCGAGTTGCCCTCGCGCAGCACCGGGTTGACCGCCGAGCCGAGAACCTTGGCGTAGCGGGCCTGGGTCTCGCGCTCCTCGTCGGTCGTCGGCTCCTCCGGGTAGTCCGGCAGGTCGTAGCCCTGCGAGCGCAGCTCGGCGATCGCGGCCTTGAGCTGCGGGACGGAGGCGGAGATGTTCGGCAGCTTGATGATGTTCGCCGACGGGTCCTGGGTGAGCTCCCCGAGCGCGCTCAGGTTGTCCTCGATGCGCTGGTCGTCGGCCAACCGGTCCGGGAACTGGGCGAGGATGCGACCGGCGAGCGAGATGTCCCGCGTCTGCACGTCGACGCCCGCCGTCTTGGTGAACGCGCTGACGATCGGCAGGAGCGAGTGCGTGGCCAGGGCCGGCGCCTCGTCGATCGTGGTCCAGATGATCGTGGGGTTGCTCATGGACCCGATCATTCCACGCGGTTCCGACAGCCCGGGAGGGCCGCGCGTCAGCGACGGACGGCGACGAGCTCGACGTTCGTCGAGAGTCGACGGAATCCCGGCACGGCCGTGACGACGTCACTCACGCGCCGCACGAGCGGGATGCGGGCCTTCGGGACCACGCGGCTGGCCTGGTGGAGGGGCACGATGTTGCGGTACCGCGCGTCGAGGACGTCGAACCCGTTCTTCGCGATCATCTGCCGCGCGCTGTGCATCGTGTAGACGCGGTCGAACTCGTGCTTGCCGTGGTAGTAACGGCCCGTCTTCCGCGCCGCGAACTCGACGCAGGAGTGACGATTCGGGAGCTTGTAGCAGTAGAAGCGGCCCCCCGGCACGAGGACGCGGTGGATCTCCGCGAGGGAGTGCTCCGGGTGCGAGACGTGCTCGAGGGTGCCGAGCGACAGGACCGCGTCGAAGTCTCCGTCGGGGTAGGCGAGTCGGATCGGGTCGTCCGACACGGTGAGAGTGAATCCGGGAAAGCGCGTGAGCGGAACCTTGCGGGTGCCGTCAGCGTCGTGCGCGTAGTCGTACATGACGACCTCGACCCCGCGCTCCCGCAGAAACTGGGCCACATAGCCGAAGCCGCACCCCCAGTCGAGAAGCCGGCGGCACCCGTCGGCGGCGATTCGGTCGGCGATCGCCTCGTACTCCGCCATCACGAGAGCGGCGTCGCCCTCGCTGTCCGAGAGCATGAAGTGCTGCCCCAAGCCTTCGAAGGGCGTGGTCGACACGGGCTCGGTCACCGTCTGCTGCTTGGGTCCTGAACGTGAGTCGGGCTGGGCGCTACCCAGTATGCAACCGTCTCGGGTGCCCGATACTTGAGAACATGAAGCCGACCGACATCGCCCGTCTGCGTCGCGGGCTCGCCCGACCGTCCACCATCGTCAACGTCGCCCGGATCCTGCGGGTGGCCACCGACCCGGTCCAGATGATCCGGCGGTACGTCTACTCGGACGGGACGTACCCGTGGCGGGTGGGCGTGCGCACACCGACCGGGACGCTCGCGCTCACCCTCGGCCACCCGCACGACGTGCGGACCGTCAACGAGATCTTCTGCCGCGCCGACTACGGGCACGACGCGCCGAAGGTCGTCGTCGACATTGGCGCGAACATCGGCGTGGCGTCCGCGTACTTCGCCAGCCGCCATCCGGACGCGGTGGTGCATGCGTGGGAGCCGGTTCCGCACAACCTCGAGCTGGCGCGAGCGAACCTCGCGGTGTTCGGAGACCGCGTCCATCTCCATGAAAGGGCTGTCGCGCCGCAGGCGGGGACGGCCACGTTCTCCGTCGAGCCCGTGGGCAGGTACAGCGGGCTCACCGAGTTCTACGAGCACGCCGGGCTGAAGACGCAGGAGGTCAGCGTCGAGTGCGACGGCATCGCTGACGCTCTGGCCCAGGTGATCGCCGCGCACGGGCGGATCGACCTCCTCAAGATCGATACCGAAGGAAGCGAGCGCGCCCTCGTCGAGGCGGTTCCGGACGACCTCTTGAAGGTGATCGGGCGGATCGGCTACGAGGATGCCGGCACCGTCCGGACCGTGCGGGGTCACGCGCTTGTCGAGGAGCGGAAGCACCGCCGCAGGTCAGTAGATCTGGTGGAGAGCGCGGCAGGGGAGTGACGTCCGCAGTGATCGACGCAGACGGGACCCGGGCGCCGGGTGCATGCATCGTCTCCGGAGCGGACGAGATCCGGCTCCGTTCCTATGTCAACCACAGCATCTACGCTCAGATGCACGGCTTGGACTATCGCTTGGAGTGCGGGATCGCCGAGGGCGTGAGGAACAAGTTCTTCTACAAGACGTCGATCATCGCCCGGGTGCTGCCGCGGTACGACTGGATCGTGTGGATGGATGACGACACCTTCGTCACCGATTTCTCGCGCGACACGTTCCGCGAGCTCATCGTCGAGGCGGAGAACGACGATCGATTCCTCGTGCTCGCTGAGGGTCCCCTTGAGCCGAACGGCTTCTGGTCGGTCATCAACACGGGAGTCATGATCCTCAGGAACTGCCCCGAGTCGTTCGAGATGCTTCGGATGATGGACGACGCGAACCTCGACCGCGCCCGGGACTGGTGGGACGAGGACCGTCACGGCGTCTTCACCGGGGGTGATCAGGACCTCGTCGTCTGGTGGCTCGAGACGAACGGGCTGATGGGCCGGGTGCGGATCGTCGATCACCGGACCCTCAACTCTCGGGGCCATTACTACGAGGACTCGCTGTCCGACGCCTTCGTCATGCACTTCTGCGGGTATCCCGACAAGGAGTGGGGCGTCGTACGGTTCGCCAAGCGTTTCGGAATAGGGCAGGAGCTCGTGCCGGACGAGCTGCTGGACCGGTTCAGCGTGCGTGTCCGGAGCCCGATGAGCGACCGGGAGTTCGCGAGACGGGACTTCAGGACCCGCACCATGAGCAGGGTGAAGAAGGAACTGCGACCGCACTACCACCGTCTGCGTAGTTTGCGCAGCCGTCGAGCTGGATCCTGACGAGCCTCTGACGTCTACTGACCCGCGGCGGCGTAGCGGGCCTCGGTGGCGGCCTTCATCGGCCGCCACCACGCCTCGTTGGCCCGGTACCAGTCGACGGTCTCGGCCAGGCCCGTCTCGAAGTCACCCCGCGCGGCGCGCCAGCCGAGCTCCTCGCGCAGTCGGGTCGAGTCGATGGCGTACCGCAGGTCGTGGCCCGGACGGTCGGTGACGTGGTCGAAGTCGTCCTCGTGGCGCCCGAAGATCCGCAGCAGCGCACGGACGACGTCGAGGTTGTTCCGCTCACCGTCGGCGCCCACGAGGTAGGTCCGCCCCGCCTCTCCCCGCTGCAGGATCATCAGCACCGCGGCGGAGTGGTCGTCGGCGTGGATCCAGTCGCGCACGTTGAGGCCCGCGCCGTACAGCCTCGGCCGCACGCCCTCGATGAGGTTGGTGATCTGGCGGGGGATGAACTTCTCCACGTGCTGCCAGGGGCCGTAGTTGTTCGAGCAGTTGCTCAGGGTCGCGTTGACGCCGAAGGACCGCACCCAGGCCCGCACGAGGTGGTCCGACCCGGCCTTGCTCGCGCTGTACGGGCTGCTCGGGTTGTACGGCGTGGCCTCGGTGAACCGCTGCGGGTCGTCGAGCTCGAGGTCGCCGTACACCTCGTCGGTGCTCACGTGGTGCAGGCGGGTGCCGTGGCGGCGGACGGCCTCGAGGATCGTGAACGTGCCGACGAGGTTCGTCGTGATGAACGGAGAGGGGTCGTTCAGCGAGTTGTCGTTGTGCGACTCGGCGGCGAAGTGGACGACCGCGTCGTGCTCGGGGACGAGCCGGTCGAGCAGGCCCGCGTCGCAGATGTCGCCGACGACGAGCTCGACCCGGTCGCCGGGCAGACCCTCGAGCGAGGCCTCGGAGGAGGCGTACGTCAGCTTGTCGAGAACCGTGACCGTCGCATCGGTGTGCGCGATGAGGTGGTGGACGAAGTTGCTGCCGATGAAGCCGGCGCCGCCGGTGACCAGAACACGCTGCACGGCAACAACGTAGAGGCTCTCCGCCTACGATCGAGGCCATGCGCGGAATAATCCTTGCGGGGGGCACGGGTTCGCGGCTGCACCCCATCACGCTCGGGGTGAGCAAGCAGCTGGTGCCGGTGTACGACAAGCCGATGATCTACTACCCGCTGAGCACCCTCATGCTCGCCGGGATCCGGGACATCCTCGTGATCACCACCCCGCACGACGCGCCCCAGTTCCATCGGCTCCTCGGCGACGGCTCGCAGTTCGGCATCTCGGTCACGTACGCCCGCCAGCCGAGCCCCGACGGTCTGGCGCAGGCATTCGTCATCGGCGAGGACCATCTCGCCGGTGGGCCCTCAGCACTCGTCCTTGGGGACAACCTTTTCTACGGGCCGGGGCTGGGGACGCGGTTGCGACGGTTCGCTGACGTCGATGGTGCTGCGGTCTTCGGGTACTACGTCAGGAATCCGCAGGCCTACGGTGTCGTCGAGTTCGACAGCAATGGCATCGCCACCTCCCTCGAGGAGAAGCCGGCCCAGCCGCGCAGCAACTACGCGGTCCCGGGTCTGTACTTCTACGGCAACGACGTCGTCGAGCGGGCCAAGGCACTGAAGCCCTCGGCCCGCGGAGAGCTCGAGATCACCGATCTCAACCGGACCTACCTCGACGAGGGCCGTCTCCACGTCGAGGCGCTGCCCCGCGCCACCGCATGGCTCGACACCGGGACGTTCGACGACCTGAGCGACGCGGGCAGCTACATCAGGACCATCGAGGCGAGGACCGGTCTCAAGATCGGGGCCCCCGAGGAGGTCGCTTGGAGGATGGGCTTCATCGACGACGAGGGGCTCCGGCAGCGCGCGGAGCCGCTGCGCAAGAGCGGGTACGGCGACTACCTCCTGCGCCTGCTGCAGAAGACGCCCCACAGCTGAGCTCGCGCTCGCCGCGCCGGGCTGCTAATCCCCGTCGACGGACAGGCCTGCGGCCGTGAGCGCGTCGGACGCCTCGGACATCCGCTCCCGGGGGATGAGCACGGTGACCCATACGTCCCCGTGGTTGACCGTTCCGGGTCGGGTCCCGTCCGAGCGGGACAGACCAGCGGGAGTGGGTCGCAGCGGCAGGTAGTCATGCTGATCGGCGAACGTCTCGAGCGCGGTCCGGTCCTTCTCCTCGATCTCCACCACCACATACGGACGAGACTCCCGGACTGTCCGGTCTGCCCCCGCGAGCACCTGCATGTCGACCCCCTCGGCGTCGACCAGGATGAGTGAGACCGGCGACGGCACGGCATCGTCGAACCGTACGACGTCGACCTCCGGGCCGCGTGTCACGCGGTCGGCGCCCTTGAATTCGACCGACAGCGAGGCCGACGACTCGAGCGGCCAGTCCGCGGACTGCATGGGCGCGAAGAGCGGTAGACGGCCTGCAGCATCCGAGACCGCCTCGGGCCGCACGTCCACCTCGATCCGGTTCGCGGCGAGGTTGGTCATGAGACGCTCGCGCGCTGGCGGGTACGGTTCGAAGGCGATGACTGGCGCCCTCGCGGCGAGCAGGAGGACGTAGTACCCCGAGTTCGCGCCAACCACCGCGACCGACCCAGGTCCGAGGGGCAGAGCCGACAGAATGGCCGGCAGTGGTTCCTCGAAGGCCAGCGAACCCCGCGTCCAGATGATCTCGACGACAAGATCCAGCGGCCGCCCGGGAGTCATCAGGAACGTGCTCCCGTCGTTCCGGCTGATCGCGACCCACTCGGGCAGCACCCCGTTGGCCGCCAGGAATCGCCGAAGACGTGCCCGCGACGGGGGCAGCGTGCCCCCGGCGCCGCGACCGGCGGAGCGCAGCGCCATCGCGCGTCCGATCCGGTGGGAAACCGCACGTTCGACGATCGGCAGCAAGTTCACGTGTCGACGCTAGCGCGGCGAGGACGCCTCCGCGCGGAGTTCGTGCTCCTTCTGGCCGGTGAGGACGAAGAGGTCGTCCGGACCGTGGTCGTGGCCGGACCGGCCAGCCGTCTCCACCGCCCATGCCACGGCGCGGAACCCGACCGCCCTCGGGAGGAACGGGAGGATGCTGTCAAGGCACCGCCCGACCTGCCGGAAGGCGCCGGGCCCGCGCAGGGTCCAGGCCCCGACTCGGACCGACGCCGCCCACAACCGGGCCTTGACCGTCGCCGGGGGCGCACCGTTGCTCGGGATCACCGCCTCCGGGTGGAGGTGGGCGAAGAGGCGCTGACCCGCCCCGGCGTTGAACGCTCTCGGGACCCTGTTCGCGGCCAGCCGCGGTGCGCCGCGATGCTCGATCTCGAGCTCAGGCGCCAGATGGATCCGTACGCCTGCCTGGCTCAACCGGTACGCCATCTCGCTGTCTTCGCCGTAGGGCAAGCGCACGTCGTAGCCCTGACCTGCACGGGCCCAGGTGGAAGCGCGGAGCGAGACGTGCGCCGCGCAGTCGATCCACCGAAGATCCTCTGGGCGCGCGTACGCCATGCCCCGTCGTCGGCGGGCCGCTTCCGACCCATAGGAACGGCCGAAGGGGGTCGGGACGGCGACGTCCCGACACGCCGCGTTGACCAGCAGCAGCTCTTCCCTCGCGTGCAGCTCGACGTGCCGACGGACCATGTCGGGCCGGGGGGTCAGGTCATCGTCGCACCGGATGATGATGTCGCCGTCAGCCGCCTCGAAACCGCGATTGAGGGCCGCCGCGACTCCCCGCCCGGTGGGTTCGACCACGGTCACCAGGGCGAGATCGGCGCGATGCCGGTCGATCGTCGCCAAGGTGTCGTCGACGACGCCATCAACGCTGACGACGACATTCCACCGGCCCGGGAAGTCTTGTCGCGCCAAGGCGGCCAGCAGGCGAGGAAGTCGCTGCGCACCACGGTGGGTCGGAATCACCACGCTCGCCGTGAGTGCAGGTTCATCCATGCCGTCACCGTACCGAGTGGTGGTGCGGTCCGCTCCGTCTCGGCCCGGCTCCGAGGGCGCCCAGGTCGACGGGGCGGTCTTCGCCGCGCGTGACCGGGCCGCGCCCTTGTCGATGCCGAGTACGTCGGACGGAGGGGGCGTGACCTGGTAGGGGATGGGTTTTGTCCTGTCATGCCCCCGACTGACGTACCATATTGCAGTGATTGTTTTCATGGCGCCGGACGTCGAGGGCACTCCTCCCGGAGGTGTGACCGTGATCCACTCGTTGGCGCAATCGCTGGTGGAAAGCGGCATGGACGCGACGGTATGGCACGGAAAGGTTCCGCCAGTAGCCGATCGTGTTGCACCGGTTGTGGCCGGTCGCCAGCGGACTCTCAGGGCCGGCGACGTCTTGGTGATGCCTGAATTCGGCGGCGCCTACTGGAGTTTTCTGGTGGGAGCGCTTCCCGTGGTGATGTTGGTGCAGGGGCCGCGGGGTTTTGTCGCTGGCACCCCCTTGGATTCCGCGGGGGGGGGGGCACCCGTACCCGGGCTGGCCGACCGCCAAGGCGGCGATCACGACATCGGACACGCTCTACGACCTCGTGCGGGCAGTCGTCCCGACGACGTTCCCGACCTACTCCGTGCCCGTCAGCCTGGACAGCAGCGTGTTCCGGCCTCGGTCCAAGCGCCGCGTCATTTCGCTCATGCCTAGGCGACGACAGGTGGAGCTCAACGGGGTGGTTCAGATCCTTCGCGCACGGGGCGTGTTCGAGACCTGGGACCTGCAGGTCATCGACGGCATGTCGCGCGACGCGGTCGCCCGCGCTTTGGGTGAGTCCGCAATTTTTCTCAGCGGGGCTGAGTTCGAAGGCTTTGCACTCCCTGGAGCCGAGGCGATGTCTGCCGGCGCTCGAGTCGTTGGCTTCACGGGCCACGGTGCAACGGAATACATGGGCGAGGGTCGTGCCGACATCATTCCGGAGGGGAATTTGTTGGAGATGGCGAACGCAGTGGAGCGTGCGATCGATCTCTTCGAGAACAATCCGAACGAGTTCGCAGAACAGTCCGATGCTGGCCGGCGATTCATCATTGATCGGTATGATCCAAGGAATATGAGAATGGCTGCGCTGGATGTTTTTGCAAGGCTTCAGGAGGAAGGGTCGGACTCCCTGATCCAAAGTTCGGTGGATATCAGTCACTACACTTCGTACGCACGTCGCCGCGATCGGTTGATCCGGCGCGCGACTCGGCTTCGTGCGCGGGCGACAAGTCGCTGGGGGAAGCGTGGCGAGTAGACCATTGTCCGTCGTTCTCCGCACATTGGGGATTCCACCCGGAATGGGGATCCTCTTCGACCGATCGGGGCGGATGATCGTCGCCACGGGTGTCACCGGATCGATATTCCTGGGGTTTCTCGACGTCGTCGCAGTGGCCGCGGTCGCGCCGTTCGTCCAGGTTCTCGCCGGCGAACCGATGAACGCCGGCCTGCTGGCGCGAGCCTCAGCCATCCTCGACGCGGGGGACCGGAACACGCTGGCCCTGCGGCTGGGGACGGTGGTATTCGCGGGGTTCGTCATCAAGGCAGCGCTCGGGGCTGCCTTCCGGTGGTGGATGAGCGGTGCTATCGCGGCGCGGGAGGTCGATGCCTCGACGGCAGTGCTGCGGTACTTCCTGCACGCGCCCTTCGCCATGCATCAGCGGCGGCCCACGGCGGACCTGGTCCGGGACATGAGTGAAGCGGTCACCCGGGTGTACACCTCGGTGGTCAGCGGCGCCATGGTTGCTCTGGTCGAGCTTGTCACGATCGCTTCGATGCTCGTGCTCCTTCTGGTAGCAGCTCCGGTCCCCGCGGCGCTGACGGTCTTGTACTTCGGCCTCGCGACGGCTCTCTTCCAACGGTTCGCCCAGCCGCGGGTCCGTCGGGCGGGCCAGGAACTCAAAGAGGCCAGCTCTGGGACGCTTCGTTCCTCCCTCCACGCTCTGGGCGCGATCAGGGAGATCAAGCTGACCGGCCGTGGCGACTACTTCCTCGACGCGTTCGAGGATGCCCGGACGACCGCCACGCAGGCGACCAGAGTCATGAATTACGTCGGAGAGCTTCCCAAGTACGTGATGGAGGTCCTGTTCATCACTGGGGTGGGTCTCATGACCGCCTTCGTCTTCGCCACCCAGCCACCGGGCCAGGCGTTGGGCACGGTCGGGGTGTTCGCTGCAGCGGGGTTCCGGATCCTGCCCTCGCTGGTGCGGGTGATCAATGCCTTGAACCTGGTGCGCGGCGGCCGGTGGGCCATGGAGATCGTGCGCCAAGACCTTGCTGACGCCCGCGCGTATGACGGAGTCCGGTTCGGGGAACGAACGCCCCGGCCGCTGCGGCAGCAGGTCGAGCTCGACCATGTGACCTTCCGGTACCCCGCGTCCCGCCGCGACGTGCTGCACGACGTCAGCCTGACGATCCCGGCGGGCACCTCCGTCGCTCTCGTCGGCGGGAGCGGTGCGGGCAAGTCGACCCTCGTCGACCTCGTCCTGGGCCTCCACCCGCCCGACGCCGGTCGGATCTTGGCGGATGGTGAGGACATCGCCGGGTTCACGCACGACTGGCAGGCGGGAATCGGCCTGGTGCCCCAACAGGTGTTCCTCCTGGAGGGAACGTTGCGGGAGAACATCGCGTTCGGCATCGCTGCTGACGAGGTGGATGAGTCCGCCCTGCGAGATGCCATCCGGGGAGCGCAGCTGGACGAGCTGGTCACCGAGCTGCCCGACGGTGTCGACACCTTCATCGGCGAAGGCGGGGGGCGCCTGTCCGGAGGACAGCGGCAACGGGTCGGGATCGCCCGGGCCCTGTACGGACGTCCCACCCTGCTCGTCCTGGATGAGGCCACCTCGGCGCTCGACAACGAGACCGAGCGGCGGGTCACGGACACGATCGCCTCCCTGCGCGGGTCGATCACGGTCGTCGTCGTCGCCCACCGGCTGTCGACGGTGCGCGACTGCGACCAGATCGCGTTCATGTCGGACGGACAAGTGGTGGCCTCCGGGACCTTCGACGAGGTCCGCCGGGAGAATGCCGCCTTTGCCCGGCTGGTCGAGCTGGCCAACCTCTCCGCCCGAGACGCGGGCACGACCCCCATCGGTCGCGTTCGATGAGCGACATCGGGCATCGCACGGTGCTGGCCCTGACCGACGCCGACCTGCGGCGATGGCGAGCGTCCCACCGGCGCGGAGAGGCGGCCTCGGCCCTGCCGTACGGGCTCGAGCAGCTCGAGCAGCGGGGTCATCGCGTCATCGGGCCGCGCCTCGCGACCAGGGGCCCCGCCAAGAAGGCGTTCGATGTGTGGAGCCACCGGTCAGGGGTCCCGATGGAACCGGCAGCCCGTGGACTGCCTCGTGCGCTGTCCGCGGATGTCGTTCTCTGCGCTCTCGAGCAGCACGCGCGCGCCGCGGGCACCCTTGCACGAATGCCCCTGTCGCCATACCGGCGCAGGCCGGTGATCGCCCTGACCTGCTGGCTCGCGGAGGAGCTTCGTCACCTTCGCCCCTCCGACCGCCGCGAGCTCGTCGCTGCGTACGCGGCCGTCGACCGCTTCGTCTTCTGGAGCAGCAACCAGCGCGAGATCTACCTGGACGCCGGCATCGGTCCGGGGCGTCTGATCGACGTGCAGTACGGGGTGGACGTGGACTTCTACACAGGGGATCCCGCAGCAGCGAGATCGATCCCCTTCCTGACGGTCGGGCAGGATCGGGGACGCGACTACGCGACACTCTGGCGGGCGATCGAGGGATCGGAGCTCACCGTCGACGTGGTGTGTCCCCCGCCTCGTCTGGGGAAAGGGGTGCCCACCTCGAACGTCACCCTGCACGGGGCAGTTCCTCATCGCCGGTACTCACAGCTGTTGCGGGAAGCCCGGACGGTGGTCGTGCCGACCCATGAGCTCGCCTACCCGACAGGCCAGAGCGTCGCCCTCGAGGCGGCCGCATCCGGTGCCTGCGTGGTCGTGGCCGCGACCGTCGCGATGCGCGAGTACTTCGAGGACGGGGTCACCGCCTTCCTCTACGCACCCGGAGACCCCGACTCGTTGCGAGCGGCGATGCGGCGGGCGGTGCGCTCCCAAGAACGGGCCGACGTGGCGGATCGGGCACGACGGGCGGCGCGCGAGCGCTGGTCAACCTCTCGGATGTGGGCCGACATCGCCGAGGGTCTCAGCGGGACCGGTATCGCGATCTGACGCTCGGGGGTCGACGGGACGGTCTGCTCGGTACCGTTCACGCGTGATCTACTTCATGGCTCCGGACCTGCCGCACGCGAGCGGGGGTCTCCGGGTGATCCACCACATGGCACAGGTCCTGGATGCGGCGGGTGTGGATGCCGTGGTGTGGCACGGCGGCCGCGGGCCCCTGCCGAAGGGCCTGGAGTTCGAGGCGCCGGTGGACCGCGCCGACCGTCGGGTGCTCGCGCCCGGGGACCTGCTCGTCATGCCCGAGGTCGGCGGCGGCCGGTGGAGCTTCCTCGTCGGGGGTCTTCCCGTCGTGATGCTCGTCCAAGGCCCGGACTTCATCTTCTTCGACGCCGAGTTCGACCGAGCCGTGGTCGGGGCCTACCCGGGGTGGCCGGGCGCGGTCGCTGCCGTGACCGTCTCGTCGTCGCTCGAGGCGCTCCTGAATGAGGTGGTCCCCGACGGGTTCCCCGTCCACCATGTCCCGGTGGGGATCGACACCGAGCGGTTCCGTCCCCGGACGAAACGACGCACCATCGCCCTCATGCCTCGACGGCGCGCAGCGGACCTCCGGTCGGTCGTGCAGGTGCTCCGACGCCGTGGGTCGCTCGACGCGTGGGATCTCACCCTCATCGACGGGATGGACGGCGACGGTGTGGCCCGAGCGCTCGGTGACGCCGCGATCTTCCTCAGCGGAGCCGAGCGGGAGGGCTTCGGCCTGCCCGGCGCGGAGGCGATGGCCGCGGGCGCGGCCGTCGTCGGGTTCACGGGGCACGGCGCCGCGGAGTACATGGGTGAGGGCCGCGCCAGGGTGATCGCGGAGTCGGACGTCCTCGCCATGGCCGACGCGGTGGAGGAAGCGATGCGGGAGTTCGACGAGGACCGCGAGACGTTCGAGCGCAAGGCTGCGGCGGCGCGAGCGTTCGTCCAACGCAGCTACGGGCTCGAGGTGACCGCCCGCCGGTCGGTCGAGGTCTTCGCGCAGCTGCAGGCTCCGGGGTCGCCTGCGCTGGTGAGGGACGCCACCGAGGTCGAGCACTACAGCGCCCACGGAGGGCCGAGCAGCAGGGCCGGACGGGCCGTGCTGTCCGCGCGCACCTGGGCGGGAGCCCGGAAGCGTGCGCTGAGGGACCGGTCGTCCTAGGCGCGCTGGCGGATGACGGCCAGCGGGTCGTCATGGTCGAGCAGCACGGTGACGATCGAGTCACCGGTGAGGTGTCGATGGGTGCTCCACCGGAGCTCGATCCCAGCGGCCGCAAAGCGTTCTGCGGCGTCGTCTCCCATGTACGCCGCGCCCCCTGACCCACTGAGGTACTCGGTCCCTTCCAGCGCGGTCACGGTGTCGATCAGCCGCTGTGTACCCGACGTCTCGGGGGGCTCGACGACGACCATCGGCGTGGTGATCTCGAGCATCTCCCGCACGACCTCGATCATGGCCAGGTTGACCTGGTGGAGGTGCTCCGCTGTGCAGGCGCCGATCCGTTCGACGAGCTCGAGCCCTCTCGTCCGGTAGTGCCGAGCCCCCGTGTAGCGACCGCGAATCGTTGCGCAGATCCGCTCCTGCCACCCTTCGACGACCATGACGCTGCTGATCGGGATCAGCGAGGGCTTGCCCACGAGCTGGTGGCTGCACCACCTGTCGCGCATGGCGACCCGCCGCTGGTACCCGTGCTTCTGGAACTGGTCGTGCGCGGCGATGGCGAACAGGTCACTCTCGACCATCTTGAACCAGAAGCCGGAGTAGGGCAGGAGGTCGGGCTGATGGATCGCCACCCTCATCGGCGGACCTGCCGCACCAGCGCGTACTGCTCGGCGTAATCGAGCAGACGCGCGTTCCCGACGGCCTTCGCCATGGCTTGGACCGCGTTGATGGGGTGGGCGTCCGTGGGTATCTCGGTCTGGTACGCCAGGCACGCCCTCGCCTTGAGGTCGACCTCATCCGCGGAGAGCGACTCGAACACGTTCCACCGAAGGTCGGACGGGTACAGGTTCAGGTCGTACACGGCGATGTCGTACACGAGGACGGTCGAGGGGACCCAGTGCTCCACGCTCATCGATATCCGGCACGACCTCATGCCGGCCTCGTACACGGCGATGTGGTCTTGGTGGAGGGAGGGGTAGGGCAGGTACACCTCGTCGGGGCGCAGACGCGCGAGCGCCTCGTCGAGGTCGCGGACCAGCTCGGCGGTGCGCTCGTGGACCCGGCCGTCGGGATAGGCGAGACACTCGCTCTGCCGGATCCCCAGGACGGCCATGGCGTTCTCGTGCTCGGCGGCGCGAGTGGACCCGCTGTCGGTCACGACAAGGACCGAGCACTCGGACGGATACTTCGCCAGTAGCCCTCCGCACCCCAGGCTTTCGTCATCCATGTGAGGGGCCACGACGAGCCGTCTCATGCATTCTCCTTCGAGAGTTGTCGCATCGACCCTACGGCCCACGACCGTGGGTTGTTCACGGACCGGGCGAGGTGGCCGGTGCTACGTTCGCCAGGTGCCAACGACCACGCTGTGCGAGGCCGGCTTCGACGGGCGGTTCATCGGTACCGGGACCGGGCTGTCGCGCTACTCCTCCGAGCTTCTCGCCGCGCTCCTGGCGCAGGATGAGCCGCGGGTGCGGTGGACGGTCCTCGTCCGGGACCGCGATGCCTGGCCGCACGTTCCGACCCCGCACCGGGTCGTCGTCGCCGACGTGGCCCACTACTCGATCGGCGAGCAGGTCCGTCTCCCGCGGCTGATTCGACGCCTGGGGCTCGACGTCTTCCTTGCGCCGCACTTCAACGTGCCGGTCCTCACGCCCGTGCCGACGGTCGTCACCGTCCACGACCTCATCCTCCACCGCCATCCAGGTGGTGCCTCGCTGCCCAAGCGGCTCGCCTACCGCGCGGTCATCGCTCGTGCGGTGCGGGCGGCCGCGGCGGTCGTGGCGGTGAGCCGCTGGACCGCGGATGACCTCGCCCGGGAGTACGGTCCGGCGGTCGCGGGGCGGACGCACGTGATCGGGGAGGGCGTCGCACCCCACCTCGGCCCGCGGGACGAGGCGGAGGTCTCCGCCGTCCGTGCGCGGTTCGGGCTGCCCGACGAGTACGTGCTCTACGTCGGCAACGCCAAGCCCCACAAGAACGTCCCGTCGCTGATCGAGGCGTGGCGCCGGTCCGGCACCGACGCCTCGCTCGTCCTCGTCGGTTGCGGTGAGCTGACGGCGAGCGACCTGCCGGAGCGTGCGGTGCGCGTGACCGGCCTGAGCGACGAGGAGCTCGCGGCGCTCTACACCGGAGCGCAGGCGCTGGTGACGATGTCCCTCGAGGAGGGGTTCTGCCTGCCCGTCGCCGAGGCGCTGGCGTGCGGCTGCCCGGTGATCGCCTCGGACCTCGCGGCCATCCCCGAGACGAGCGGGGGCCACGCGCTGCTCCTTCCCCCCGACGTCGACCGCTTCGCCGCAGCGATCGCCGACCCGCCCGGCCGCACCGGGGCGGTTCGGGTCGGGGACTGGGCCGAGACCGCCCGCGCCGTCGAGGATCTGGTTCTCACCACGGCGGGGGTGCGGGCGACGTAAGGTGGCCCGCGATGTTCAGCCCCGGCACGGAGCGCGTCAGCGCCGTCATCCCGCACTACGGCGACCCCGCCCCGACGCTCGCCCTCGTCGACGCGTTGCGCGCCCAGACGAGCGGCCCCGACCTCGAGGTCGTCGTCTCCGATGACGCCTCCCCGCAGCCGTTCCCGCAGACCAAGGGCGTGACCGTCGTCCGTCGGGAGCGCAACGGAGGCTTCGGGGCGAACGTCAACAGCGGCGCGGCCGCCGCGTCCGGGGACCTGCTGCTCGTCCTCAACTCCGATCTCGAGATCGGGCCCACCTTCGTCGCGGACCTCGTCGCAGCCGCCGCGCCGTGGCAACCGTGCGTCGCCGGTCCGGCCATCGCCGCTCCCGACGGATCGCCCGACCACACCGCTCGGCACTTCCCCCGCGTCCGGCACCAGGCGGTCGAGTGGCTCGTCCCGCTCGCCCGGTGGCGCCACACCCGCCTGCTCCACGAGGCCGTCGGCCACGACACCCGCGCAGTGCCGGGCCGCACCGTCCCGGTCGACTGGCTCGTCGGCGCCGTCCTGCTGATCCCGACCGAGGACTTCCGCACGGTCGGTGGATTCGACGAGCGCTTCTTCATGAACGCAGAGGAGGTCGACCTCCAGCGCAGGCTCCGCGAGCGGGGCCTGCCCAGCGTCTACTGCGGGACGGTGCAGGCCGTCCACGAAGGCGGGGTCTCCTCCGGGGACGGGGACCGCCGCCGCGCCTGGCTCGTCGACGGGCGAGCCCGCTACGCGCAGAAGTGGGGCGGCAGGCGGCGGCAACGCGCAGCCCTCACCGCCGCCAGCGTGGTCAACCTCGGGTGGGGCGCGGCGCGTGCCACCGCGGGAAGGCCGACCACGCCGCTGCGGACCTTCCGGCGCGAGATGACCTGGATCCACCGCCCGGGCCGCCGCTGACGGACCGTCAGGTCGGGTCCGCGCTCACGGGCGTCGGACGGGCTCCGGGTAGGTGTCGGGAGCCTCCGGGCGGAAGAGCTCGTGGCTCCAGAACTGGGTGAGCAGCAGGTCGTCGCCGGTGTTCGTGATGTCGTGGGCCCAGCCCACCGGCATGTCGACGGCAACAGGCTCGTCGCCGGTGACGTGGACGTCGACGATCTCGTCGTGGAACAGGCGGCGCAGGGAGATCCTCGCCCGGCCCTGGATGACGGCGAACCGTTCGATCTTGTGCAGGTGGTAATGGATGCCGCGCGTCACGCCCGGCACCGTCGTGGAGAAGGACGTCTGGCCCTCGCCGCCGCGGCAGCGGACCGTCTCGACGAAGTGCCCGCGCGCGTCGGCGTGGGGCGTCAGCGGGATGGCCTGCCGGCGGGCGAAGGACGCGGTCCGGTAGGTGTTGAACAGATCGATGCGGAAGTCGCTCGAGAGGTCGGGGATCTCGCCCCGAGGCTGATAGCTCGCGTGGAACTCCCTCAGCAGGGAGAGCACCTCGCCGACGGACGTCGGGTGTCCCTCGGGCTCCCTCACCCCGCCCGGGCCGTCGAGCGCGTCGAGGATGGCCGCGGCAGCCCGCTGACCCGAGAGCAGTGCGATCGGCCGGTCCTCGACCTCCGGTTCGTCGCCGTCGAGGACCCGCTCGACGAACGTCGCGACGAAGCCGTTGTAGTTCGCCCGGGCATGCTCCCCGAAGAGGTTGGGCAGCCGGAGGTCGACGTACGTGGTGCCCCGCTCCGCGCACGCCTGCGCGATGAGGGTCGAGGCGTCCGCCTTGCCGCGGCCGTACGGCGTGGGCTCCCCGGCCCGGATCGTGTTCGCGAAGACGACGCGCGAGACGGACGGCGTCGCCGTCAGCGCGGCGGCGAGGTCACGCGCCAGCGCCGTGTTGCCGTGCTCGACGTCCTCGGCCTCCCCACGGTTGACCCCGGCGAGGTGGACGACTGCGTCGCAACTCTGGGCGAGAGCGGGCAGGTCCGCCCATTCGTCGCGTCCGACCGGCACGACTTCGTGGTCGGTGAGTGCCCGCAGCCGGACGCGCGTGTGCCAGCCCAGGAAGCCGTGGGCGCCGGTGAGGAGGATCTTCACCGGGTCGCCTCGAGGATCGCCTGGATCTCCGGGAGCGTGCCGAGCAGCCTCATCGTCCCCTCGACGTCGAGCTGGGTGGTCGAGGCCGATGTGTACTCGTCGATCGAGGCGACACCCGGCTGACCGTCCTCGAGGTAGAGCTCGTACTCGAGCGACCGTGCGTCCAAGGGGATGCGGTAGTAGTCACCCTCGTCCACGGCCTTGGCCATCTCCTCCCGGGACACGAGCGTCTCGTGCAGCTTCTCGCCGTGCCGGATACCGAGGTGGGCGATCTCCGCGTCCGGTAAGCCGAGCAGTCGCGCGACTGCGGCCGCGAGCACCTCGACGGTGGCGGCCGGCGCCTTCCGGACGAAGAGGTCACCGGGGCGGGCATGGGCGAACGCGTGCTCGACGAGATCGACCGACTCCGCGAGGGACATGAGGAAGCGGGTCATCGTCCGCTCGGTCACCGTGAGCGGCTTGCCGCTCTGCAGCTGACGGACGAACACGGGGATCACGGAGCCGCGCGAGTACATGACGTTGCCGTACCGCGTGATCGCGACTGTCGTCGCCGACCCGGGGTTGTTCCGCGCGAAGGCCTGCGCGTTCTTCTCCATGAGCGCCTTGCTCATCCCCATCGCGTTGATGGGGTAGACGGCCTTGTCGGTGCTGAGGCAGACCACCGTCCGCACGCCGCACTGGTCCGCGGCGGCGATGACGTTCTGGCTGCCCAGGACGTTGGTCCGGACGGCCTCGACGGGGAAGAACTCGCAGCTGGGGACCTGCTTGAGCGCGGCCGCGTGGAAGACGTAGTCGACGCCCCGCAGGGCATTGGTCACGCTCCCCGCGTCGCGGACGTCCCCGATGAAGAACCTCAACCGCGGGTCGCCGAAGCGTTGCCGCATCTCGTCCTGCTTCGCCTCGTCGCGGCTGAGCACCCGCACCTGCTCGACCCCGCGGTCGAGGAGGTGGCGGGCCATGGTGGAACCAAACGACCCCGTGCCGCCCGTGATGGCGATTGTCGCTCCGCGGACGAGGTCGTCGGTCATGGGGGTCCCTTCGGGTCGCGGGCCCGGTGCTGTGCCCGGGCCGGAATCGTAGTTCAGGGGAAAGGGGCGCGTGGGTGCCTTCGGAAACGACCATGCCGGATCTCTTGGGCACGTAGCATGACGCCGTGCTTTCTCCCCTCCCGCCGTCAGCGTCTGTGGGCGGCGCCGGGAGCTACGTCGCGTGACATCGCTCCTGCTCGTCACCCCCGCCTTCCACGGCTACTGGGCCCCGATCGCGCGGGCGTGCGCGTCGTTGGGGTTCGAGCCGGTCATTCACCGGTACGACGCGTTCGACGGCATCCGCGCGAAGATGCGGAACAAGCTCTCGTACGAGGGCGCCGACCGAATCGGCCTCAGTGGTCACCAGCGCATGCGCCATGACCTCACCGTCGCCTCCGCCCGGGTCGTCCGAGATGCGCGGCCTGACATCGTCCTCGTCGTCAAGGGCGACATCCTCGGGGAGGAGTTCTGGGACACGGTCGAGGCCAGCGGCGCACGGCGCTGCCTGTGGCTGTACGACGAGCTCAGCAGGATGGAGTACGCGGACGAGACGCT
>ERZ501016.69-NODE-69-length-50402-cov-9.491628_pt1 | contig 50402 bp, 37 predicted proteins | sample MGYA00248889_ERZ501016 | MGnify/ENA primary metagenome ERZ501016 (study PRJEB25958, sample SAMN03398594) | human skin metagenome | study: EMG produced TPA metagenomics assembly of the Human Skin Microbiome Metagenome (human skin metagenome) data set. | reverse complement strand
CAGCCGCCCCTCAAGCGGCCTAACCCAACCCGTCACCTATTCGTGCAGCAGTCCCGTGATTCCCCGCCGGTTCCGACGTCGCGACGCACGATCCACCGCCGCGTGGTCGGCCTCACCCTGCGCGGTCTCGACGCTCGCCTCCCACTGGGCATCGACATGGATGAGCGCCGTCTGCCGTGGGCAGTAGGCGAAGTGCTCGATCGCCGAGATCGGCACCACCCCGTCCTCCATCGGAGTCAGAGAAGTTCGGTCAGCGTGACCCCGTCCGGCAGCGCGCGATCGACCGTCACCCGGTAGTCCGCGAACGACCGGGGCGTCTGGACTCCTTCTGCCCGCTGGACCTGCACTTTCTCAACGAGCGTCTGCATCGGAGCGCGCCCGAACGCGTCCTCGTGGGTGAAGACATAGACGCCGCGCGTCGACATGGTCGGCCGGGCTGCGCTCGACGTATGGTCGAACGCATTCACAAGCGTCCGGTAGAGCAGCTCGAGGTCCCGGTCACTCACCCCGGTCCCCCCGCCCCGGTTGGCCGAGTAGGCCAGGGTGGCGCGGAACAGCCCGTACGGGATGGTCCACTTGTTCCCCATCGTGCCACCGCCCTTCTGCGCGTCGGCGGCGGTCGTGTGGGCCACTCGAGTGATCGCGTGCTCGCTGGGGGTCACCGGGTCGAACGTACGCCCGAACGAGACCTGGACGGGCCCGCGGATCTGACCAAGCGCCGGGGTGTTGCCCGTCGACAGCACGCCTCCGAAGAGTCTGAGGTCGACGTACCGCTGGCACAGCCAATGCCGCGCCGCAGTGGCATCCCGAGTCTCCTTGCCGAGGAGCAGCCCCGTCTCCTTGTACGACTCGTCCAGTCTGTCGTTCAGCGCTCCACCCGCGCTCACGAAGATGTCGTACCCCTGCGCCCCCGCCGACGCCAGCGGCAGGGTGTCGCGGATCTTGCGCTTTAGGGAGACGTCGGTGACGAGACCGTGACCGGTCTCGGGATCCGTGCGCGGGCGGTTGCCGGCGTCAGGGTCACCGTTGGGATTGCCGTCGCTGATCTCGAACAGCCAGACGACGTCGTGGCGACGGGCAGGGTCGGTGTGCTGGTTCATCGGTTCTCCTCATCAGTGGTCTCAGTGCTCTCACCAACTCGTGCGAGCTCCTTCTGCGCCCTGGCCTCGTCGCGCTCGATGCGCAGGGCATTGCTCTGGTGGTGGTAGCCCAGGACGAATAGCGCTTGGCCCCCGACATCGGCCCGGACCGGCACCGGGTCGGCAGGGTCCAGCAGGCCCATCACGGCGTCGAGTCGTCTGCGGTAGCGCCCGTCCCACCCCTTCTTGCGGAGCTTGGCCAGCCAGGCCGCGCTCTGCTTGCCCCCCGCGGCCAGGACCAGCTGAGGTGAGCTGATCGCCCCTGCGAGGTTCTTGTCCGCGAAGGTCGCGTTCGGGCGCTCTCCGCCATCAACGGTCGCCGCCGCGACCTGCAGGTCTTCGTACAAGGCGAACAAGCGTCCAGCCACGTAGCAGGGCGCCCCCAGCGTCTCGTCCAGTCCAGGCATGATTGTCTCCTTCATCAAGGGGGAACGGGTGAGCGCTAGCCGCAGCAGTGCGGCGCGCGGGTCGTCGACCCGCCTGTCGCCGGCGATCCGCTGCACAAGGTGAGCAATCACTGACGGCGGGATGTCGGCCCCGTCCAGTGCGGCTTCCTCCAGGGTCTGGGTGATCCCGTGGGGATGATGACCCGCCTTGTCGCCGGTCTGAAGGTATCTGTCCTTGGCAGGATCCCACCGGCCCGTGGCGTTAGCGAGCCGCCACAGCGGCAGGTGGCGGGGGCGGTCGACGCTTGCGGGCTCGATCTCGCTGTCGCCGAACCACGCGGCGACGTTCGCCATCAGGCGGGCGAGCGGCATGTGCCTCCACCGCCTCACGACCAAGCGCGAGGCGTTACCAGAGACGGTCAGCGAGCAGAATTGGTCCGCCCGTGCCTCCGAGGCGCTGTGCTTGCCCTGCGTGACGGAGTCGATCAGGCGGCGCACCTCCGCCGGTTGGGGGTCCTGCGTGATCTCCCACGGGTCGAAGGTCGACCCGCCCTCGAGCCACCAGGTCGTGGCTGCTACGTCGTCGCGGTGGGTTCGCGTCGGATCACCGAGGAGGTCATTGAGGGCTGCCGGGATGGCATTCCCGCACGTCTCGCAGATGGGGACGTGGTCCAGCCCCTTCCTGAGCCCGAACCCGAAGACGCCCTCGTTGATGCTGATAGGCGCCACCCCTGAGCTCTGGCCGCCGGGAGCGAAGTGGCCCTTCACCATCTGCGACAGCGTCTCCACCAGCGCGCCGGTCCGACCGCAGACGAGACACACCCCTTGACGTCCAGAGCCCTTCTTCTCGCTCGCATGCCGAGCCCAGAACTCCGCCGCCGACCGGCTGTCGAACGCATTCTGCCCAGCGACGGTGATGAGGACGCCCTGCTTGGCGGTGGCGCTCTCAGGTCTCGAGATCTGGTCCCGCCACGACCGCAACCACGCAAGCAGAGCAGGGGGAACGGGGTCGTCGGCTGCAAGTTCCGAGGCCGCCCACGCCTTGGTGAGCGCGAAGAAGGCCTGGTGGCGAGCCCGAGCGTTGTCCGGACTCAGGTTCTCGTCCGACCAGCCCAGCACATAGCCCGTCTGGTCGCTTCCGAGCATCGGGACGATCGCGCGCGTTCGCGTGATGTAGGGCGCTGGCACCGACCGACCGGGCTGCGTGGTCGTCTTGCCCGTCTTGCTCGTCACCGTGTGGGTCAACGGCCTCAGCTCGTCGCTCAGCGGTACACCGCGTTCGTCCAGCGCGAGCTCCCACTCGAACGTCACCGGGGCGTAGTACGGCGGCGTGATCCCCGGTGCGGACGCGGCGTACCGGACCAGGGCCTCGTACAGGGTGGTCACGTAGCCACCTCGATCCCGGTCGGCGGGACGTGGAGGACGCCCTGGTCGAGGCGAGCGGTGAACCACGAGGAGCGGGGATCCTTGCCTCCGGGCCCGAAGCTGATGGAGTGCAGCATCACCCCCAGATCGGTCGTGAGGTCGATCGGCGCAGCCGACGTGGGCCGCCCGAAGTGGGCGACGAACTCCTTCGTCCCCAGGTACGGCTGGGCGAAGCAGGCGCCCCGCTCCACCCGGCGGCGGAACTGGTCGCGGTACTTCGCCACCGGTTCCGTGGCGTGCGACCGCAGCTCGACGTGAGCGTGGATGCGGTAGCGGACGTCGCGCAGGATCGTCGACGCGCGCTGCGTACGGTTCGCCGCCGTGTTCACCCGCTCACCCGCGAGCGCGCCCTTCACCGTGACGACCTGCGTCGTCTCGTTGCGCCGGACCGCCATCTCGCGGATCGGGGCGAGCACCTCGATCGCGAGCACCCGCCACGTCATCTCGGGCTTCCAGAAGATGGCCTCCAGCACCCCGACCGCCGCCGAGGGCGTCATCACCGGGTACGACACCCGCTCGACCTTCGCCTCTGGGCGGGTGAACAAGGCGTAGTCGCCCCACACCTCGACGCACAACGGAAGAAAACCGTCACGCTCGGGCAACTGGACGGACATCGGGGCTCCTCTCGGTCAGTCACCAGACGGTGTCGTGGACGGGGGCATCGGTGACGACACCCAGCAACGGGTCGTACGGCCCCTCCCACCGCGCCAGCCCCGGCACGGGATGGGTGAGGTAGCCAGCCACTTCCGGACCGGCGGCCAGACGGGTCGGGAGATTAACCACGTACGGCTGGAGCCGTCGCAGCGTCGCGACGTCGACCGTCCTCGTCCGCTCGACCTCGTCGCCGAGAGCGTCGAGCAGAGCAGCAGCCACGGGGTCGTACGCGACGAAGACGCTGACCGAGTCGTCGTCGATCATGCGGAACTGCTCCGCGACCGTCGCCAGCGCCAGTCGGCGCCGCGCCTCGTGGAGCCGCCGGTGGAGAGCCTGGTCCTCCAACGCCAGCGAGCCGAAGAGATCGGTGTAGTACCGCGTCATCGCCACCGGGTCGTTGAGCGAGCCCGGCTGGGGCCGGAAGTGCTGGCGGGTCACGGCGACCGCGGTCTCGTGCGCCCGGAGCGGCGCGATCTCGGGACAGTCCAGGACGACGAGGCGACCCGAGGGGCGCAGGCCCTCCCGGTTGGCCCGACCGGCCGCCTGCAAGAGCGACTCGGCCGGGGCGAGCGAGCGGAACACCACCGGGAAGTCCACGTCGACCCCCGCCTCGATGAGGGAGGTGGAGACGACCACGACGCCCTCGTCGGCGGCCAGCCTGGCCCGCACCTCGGCCAGGACCGCCCGACGGTGGGCCTGGCACATCCGGGTCGAGAGGTGCCGGACGACGGGCACCCCGCGCTCGATCAGGAGCCGGGCCAGGTCACGCGCCGACGAGGTCGTGCTGACCACGAGGAGCGCCTGCCGCTCCCGCGCCACGAGGTCTGCAACCTCCACGCTCGTCGGCACCGTCACCCACTCCGGGCGGACGCGCGCCATGTCGGCGTACAGCTGCGGCGGGTCGCTGATGATCTCGGTCGGTCGCACGCCGTGCTCGACCAACGGGCCCAACGCCTCCACCGTGGGCTGGGTGGCCGACGCCAGCAGGACTGTCGCGCCGAAGTAGGAGCACAACAGGCGCAGGCCGTCGAGGATCGTGGGCAGGAAGTGCAACGGGATCGCCTGGACCTCGTCGAGGACGATGACCGACCGAACAAGCCGGTGTAGCTTGCGGGTGCGGGACGGGCGATTGCTGAACAGCGACTCGAACAGCTGGACGGTCGTCGTGACAACGAACGGGGCGTCCCAGTTCTCGACTCCGTACCTGGCCAGGCTGCCCGGCTCGACCGCGGAGTGGTGCTCCAGCACCACGTCGTTACCGAGCAGGCGACGGTAGATCTCGGCGTTCTGCTCGGTGATCGACAAGAAGGGGACAGCCACCACAACCCGCCGCAGGCCGTGCGCCGCCGCATGATGGAGCGCGAACCCGGCCGACGCGATCGTCTTGCCGGACCCGGTCGGCGCCGGTAGGCGGAAGAGACCCGGCGGGAGGACTGCGGCCGCCAGGCACTGCTCGTAGACAGTCTCACGCAGACGGTCGATCGGGCTGGCTCGCCTCCTGCTCAGGAGGCTCGACCGCCCGCCCTCGAACCGTTCCACCAGCTCGTCCATGCCCGGCTGAGCGGGCCGCTTGACCCGATCCGCGAGGAAGTGGGCTGACGTGTCGAGGTAGTCGGCGTCGACCAGCGTCGAGTGCACCATCCGGGTGGCCATCTCGGCGAGCGTCGGATCGCCGGTCCAGTGGGCAGGCAGCAACGGCGCTGGCCCTGCCAGAACGCTGGCGATCTCGGGGACCTCGGCCAGCACCCGTTCCCGCAGCTCGTCGTCCGTCTTCGTCGGGACCGTATCGCCTCCAGCATCGGGCATCCCCCCGTGGTGGCCCATGATCGCCAGACCGCCGGGCGCCCGGCACGGGGCGTACGCCAGCCCCGCTCCGAGGCGCTTGTGGTCCACCCTGGCTGCTGGCACGCCCGCTGCGAGGCGCGTCAACCGCTCTTGCCACGCTGGGGCGACCTTGCCCGCGTCGTGCAGCAGCCCGACGGTTGAGCACAGGTCCCCCGCCCCGAACGCCTCCCCGAACTGGCGAGCCAGGGCGGCAGTGCCCAGCAGATGGTCGCGCAGAGAATGCCGTTCACCGCGACTGTTCCAGCTGTGTGCCCACACCGCGTCGACCATCACGACCTCCGCATCAGTTCCGGAACAATTACCAGAGAAGCCTGTCGGGTGCGAGCGTTTGGAGAAAACGCGCCGGATTCGTCCCAAGCACCTGCCTGTCTACGGCTCAGTTCGCGCCATCAGGCACGACCGAGCTGAGGGTTTGCCCGCACAGAAAAGCCCGGGCAATAGGTCAGGGCTACGGGCGACCAACGTCGCCCTGACCCGATGTGGCGTCAGCCGCAACTCACCACCAGCAGCAGGTCACCGCCCTCGACCGCCTGTGACCTCTGGATCGACAGCCGCTCCACGGTGCCGGCGACAGGGGTGGTGATCGCGGCCTCCATCTTCATGGCCTCGATGGTGGCCACGGCCTGCCCGGCCTCGACGGTGTCGCCCTCGGCGACCTGCAGGCTGACGACGCCGGCGAACGGAGCGGCCACGTGGCCCTGGTTCTTCGGGTCGGCTTTCTCGGCCTTGGTGACCGTGGTCATGACCGACTCGTCACGCACCGAGACGACCCGCATCTGGCCGTTCATCATGCACACGACCTGCCGCATGCCGTGCTCGTCGGGCTCGCCGATCGACACCAGCGACATCAGCAGTGTCTTGCCCTGCTCGATCGGCACCTCGTGCTCCTGGCCCACCACCAGGCCGTGGAGGAACTGCCGGGTGGTGAGCACTACGAGCTCGCTGAACTCGTCGACCGCGTCCTCGTAGTCCTTGGCCGGGCCGGGGAACAGCAGGCGGTTGAGCGTGCGCCTCGGCTCGGCCTGAAGCGCCGCCTCGTCGCTGGCGGAGAGCTCGGTCTCTACTGGCTTCGTACGCCGCCCCGCCAGGGCCTTCTCGCGGAACGGCTCCGGCCAGCCCCCAGGCGGGTCGCCCAGGTCGCCGTTGAGGAACCCGATCACCGAGTCGGGGATGTCGTACGCCGCGGGGTTCTCCTCAAAGTCGGCCGGGTCGGCGTTCGCGCCCACCAGCGCCAGCGCGAGATCGCCCACCACCTTCGACGAGGGCGTCACCTTGACGATGTTGCCGAGGATGCGGTTGGCGGCGGCGTACATGTTCTCGATGTCCTCGAACCGCTCCTCCAGCCCGAGCGAGATCGCCTGCTGACGCAGGTTCGACAGCTGCCCGCCCGGGATCTCGTGCAGGTACACCCGGCCCGTCGGCCCGGGCAGCCCCGACTCGAACGGCCCGTACAAGGCGCGCACCGCCTCGAAGTACGGCTCCAGCTCGGTCGCCGCCTCCAGCGACAGACCCGTCTCCCGCTCCGTGCCGTCGGTGGCGGCGATCAGCGCCGACATCGACACCTGGCTGGTGGTGCCCGCCCACGCCGCCGACGCCACGTCGACCGCGTCCACCCCGGCATCGATCGCCGCGAGCAGCGTGGCCAGCTGCCCGCCGGCCGTGTCGTGCGTGTGCAGGTGCACCGGCAGGTCGAACCGCTCGCGCAGCGCCGACACCAGCCGGGCGGCCGCGGGCGCCCGCAGCAGACCGGCCATGTCCTTGATCGCCAGGATGTGCGCGCCTGCCTCGACGAGCTGCTCGGCCATGTGCAGGTAGTAGTCGAGCGTGTACAACGTCTCGCCGGGCGAGAGCATGTTGCCCGTGTAGCAGAGCGCGGCCTCCGCGACCCCGTACGGCGTCTCCCGCACCGCCTCGATCGCCGGCCGGATCTGGTCGACGTTGTTGAGGGAGTCGAAGATGCGGAAGACGTCGACACCGGTGGCCGCCGCCTCCTGCACGAACGCCTTCGTCACGGCCAGCGGGTACGGCGTGTAGCCCACCGTGTTGCGCCCCCGCAGCAGCATCTGCAGCGGGATGTTCGGCATCAGCTCGTGCAGCTCGGCGAGCCGCTGCCACGGGTCCTCCTTGAGGAACCGCAGGGCCACGTCGTACGTCGCCCCGCCCCAGGCCTCGCTCGACCACAGCCCCGGCAGCATCCGCGCAATGTGGGGCGCGACGTTGATGAGGTCCCGCGTCCGTACACGCGTCGCCAGCAAGGACTGGTGCGCGTCACGGAACGTGGTGTCGGTCACCGCCACGCCCGTACGCTCCCGCAGCGCCCTCGCGAACCCCTCGGGGCCGAGCTCGACCAGCTGCTGTCGCGACCCGTCGGGCACCGGGGCGGCGAGGTCGATCTCCGGCAGCTTGGTGCGCGCGACGATGGGCGTGCGGGGCTCCCCGTACGGCTTGTTGACGGTGACCCCGGCCAGGTACTTGAGCAGCTTCGTGCCGCGGTCTCCCCGGGCCCGGTGGACGAGCAGCTCGGGGCGCTCGTCGATGAAGCTGGTGGTGACGCGGCCGGCGCGGAAGTCCGGGTCGTCGAGCACCGCCTGCAGGAACGGGATGTTGGTGGAGACGCCGCGGATGCGGAACTCCGCCAGCGCCCGTGACGCCCGGCGGATCGCGGTGTCGAAGTCCTTGCCGCGGCAGGTGAGCTTGACCAGCATCGAGTCGAAGTGGGCGGCGATCTCCGAACCGGTGAACACCGTGCCGCCGTCGAGCCGGATGCCGGCGCCACCCGGCGAGCGGTACGTGGTCAGGGTGCCGGTGTCGGGGCGGAACCCGTTGGACGGGTCCTCGGTGGTGACGCGGCACTGCAGCGCGGCGCCACGGATGCGTACGGAGTCCTGCGACAGCCCCAGGTCGGCCAGCGTCTCGCCCCCGGCGATGCGGATCTGCGCCGAGACCAGGTCGACGTCGGTGATCTCCTCGGTGACCGTGTGCTCGACCTGGATGCGCGGGTTCATCTCGATGAAGACGAACTGACCGTCCTCACCCAGGAGGAACTCGACGGTGCCGGCGTTCACGTAGCCGATGTGACGCGCGAACTGCACCGCCGCCGAGCAGATCCGCTCCCGCAGCTCGGGGTCGAGGTTCGGCGCCGGGGCGAGCTCGATCACCTTCTGGTGACGCCGCTGCAGCGAGCAGTCGCGCTCGAACAGGTGCATCACGGTGCCGGCGGAGTCGGCGAGGATCTGCACCTCGATGTGGCGGGGGCGCACGACGGCCTGCTCCAGGTAGACGCGCGGGTCACCGAACGCCGTCTGCGCCTCGCGCATCGCCTCGGTCAGCGCGGCCTCAAGGTCCTCGGTCTTCTCCACACGGCGCATACCGCGACCGCCGCCGCCGGAGACCGCCTTCACGAAGACCGGGAAGCCCACCTCCTCGGCCTGACCCAGCAGGGTGGCGACGTCGTCGGCCGGCTCGGTCGAGGCGAGCGTCGGCAGCCCCGCCTCACGGGCGGCGGCGATGGCCCGGGCCTTGTTGCCGGCGAGCTGGAGCACCTCGTGGCGCGGGCCCACGAAGGTGATCCCCGCCTCCTCGCACGCGGTGGCGAGCTCGGGGTTCTCCGAGAGGAAGCCGTAGCCGGGGTAGACCGCGTCGGCGCCGCACGCCTTGGCCGCGGCCACGATGCCCTCGACGTCGAGGTAGGCGCGGACCGGATGGCCGACCTCGCCGATCTGGTAGGACTCGTCGGCCTTGAGCCGGTACTCGCTCAGCCGGTCCTCGTGCGGGAACACGGCCACGGTGGTGATGCCGAGCTCGGTGGCGGCACGAAAGGCGCGGACCGCGATCTCACCACGGTTGGCGACCAGGATCTTGCGGAACATGGGACTCCTCCGACGACTGGCCACAACCTAGCGGGGCTAACTGACAACGGGAGCCCGTCTCGCCGCCAGGGGGCTGGAGGAACCCGGGGAGGGTCGGAAGGTCAGGACTCCATGGCGTCGAGCGCGATGGCGGCAGCCTCCACGACGCCGGCCCAGCGGGCGTCGGCCAGGTAGACGCTGTCGTCGGCGTCCCCGAGCTCGAGCAGCATGCCACCGAGACGACGGGCCAGCAGCTGCATGGCCTCGACCTCGCTGCGGCGCAGCACCCGGCCGGTGGCGGCGGCGGGCCGGGGCAGGATGTCGCACTCGTCGTACAGGCAGGTGATGTGCTCGGCGAGCGAGTCGTAGTCATCCTGACCGGCCACGTCCGTGCCCCAGTGACGCGCCTGGTGGGTGGTGTCGGAGAGCGCGGTCAGCGCGGTCATCACCGACCAGCGCAGCGACAGCTGCTCGACCGGCTGCGCCGCCGGCTCGTTCTCGATCGTGCGGCCGAAGTGGGCGATGGTGAGGCTCATGGGAGGTCCTTTTTCGGGGGGAGGTGCTGCTGTTGACGTCCCGGAACCTATGCCGCACCCCACGCCGGTGAGCTCTACGTGAAAACTCCCTCATGACGTCTCTCTGGATGCCCGTGTCCAGCGTGAGCAGGCCGCATCGGCAGGAGGCGCGTGCGTGGTCAGAGATGGGGTGCGGTGGTGTTCGCCCGCCGGGCTCACCGGCTCAGAACGATGAGCAGCCCCCGAGCATCTGCGGTTGCTCGGGGGCTGCGGATGGGCGTGTGCCCAGGACCAGAGCCACCACCCAGCTCAGAGACTCGGGCGCTGCCCGAGCGGTCCCCTCTGCGGGCTCCTCGGCCGGTTTCCCGGCCCACGTGATCGCCTCGACGGTAGGACAGCCCCGGCTTCGCGGTCGGCCAGGTGAGAGCCTTGCCATCCACGGTCGGGCAAGGCGTACGCGGACGTGGCCGGCCTCCAGGCGGCCCCGTGACCAGCCGGTGGACGCCGCTCAGACCGTGCCGCTCAGCGAGCGACCGCGGCGTACATCTCGTCGACGAGACCGCCGAAGCGCTTGGCGACCTCGCGCCGCCGCACCTTCAGCGTGGGCGTCAGCAGCCCGTTCTCCTGCGTGAACTCGTCGAGGACCAGGCGCAGGTCCTTGACCTGCTCGTGCTTCGGGAACGACGCGCACACCGCCGCTACCCGCTCCTTCACGTCGTCGAGGAGGGTGCGGTTGTGGATGAGGTCGGCCAGGTCACCCCAGGTGAGCTCCAGCCGCCGCCCGAGCGCCTCCAGCTGCGGCAGCGAGGGCTTGACCAGCAGCGTCAGGTACGGCTTCCCGTCACCCATCACGACCGCCTGCTCGAAGAACGGGTCGGCCAGCAGCCGCCCCTCGATGGGTGCCGGGGCGACGTTCTTGCCACCGGCGGTGACGATCAGGTCCTTCATCCGGTCGGTGATGAAGAGGAACCCGTCGCCGTCGAGACGGCCCACGTCACCGGTGCGCAGCCAGCCGTCCACGAGCGTCTGCGCGGTGAGCTCCTCGTCACGCCAGTAGCCCTTCATGACGTTCGGGCCGCGGTACCAGACCTCGCCGTCCTCGGCGATCCGCAGCTCGGAGCCGGCCATCGCCCGGCCCACGCTGCCCACCTTGTGCGCCTGCGGCGAGTTGAACGTCATCAGCGGCGAGGACTCCGTCATCCCGTACCCCTGACAGATCAGCATCCCCGCCGCCGAGAAGAACTCCTCGACCTCGGGCAGCAGCGCCGCACCACCGCAGGCCATGACGTTCTTCGGCCCGCCCATCGCGTCGCGTACCTTGCGGAGCACCAGCCGGTCGGCCACCCCGAGCTGGGCCCTGACCAGCGGCGAGGGGCGTCGGCCGGCCGCGTACGCAGCCTGGGCCTTGCGCCCGACCTTGAGCGACCACTCCAGCACGCGGCGCTTGGTGGGCGTGGCCGCCTGCTCGTGCACGGCGGCGTGCACCTTGTCGTACAGGCGCGGCACCGAGACCAGGAGCGAGGGCCGCACCAGCGTCAGCATCTCGGCGATGGTGCGGGGGTCGGTGACGTACGTGTTGAGCGCCCCCTGGCTGAGGAGACAGAACGTCCAGGCGCGCTCGAGGGCGTGCGCCAGCGGCAGGAAGCACAGCGACGTGTCCGACGGGCCGAAGTCGAAGAACTTCAGCAGCGCCGTGCACTGGTCGACGAAACCGGCATGGCTGAGCATCGCGCCCTTGGGCGTGCCCGTGGTGCCGGAGGAGTAGATGATCGACGCCAGGTCGTCGGGCTCGGCCTGCTCCAGGCGCTGCTCCAGCTCGGCCGCGGCGGTCTTGCTGGGCGGCTCGGCTCGGACCTCGTCCAGCGACCTCACCCGCGGGTCGGCGTCGCGCACGGCGTCGAAGGTGATGACCGTACGCAGCTCGGGCAGCTTGTCCCAGACCCGCTTCACCGTCTCGACCTCCGCGGAGCCGGAGACGAACGCCACCGTGACCCCGGCGTGGTCGAGCACGTAGCGAAGCTCCTCCGTGGTGGAGGTGTGGTAGACGGGCACCACGACCGCGCAGGCGGACAGCACGGCCAGGTCTGCCTCGCTCCACTCGGGCCGGTTGCCGGAGAAGATCGCCACCCGGTCGCCCGGCTCGACCCCGAGGTCGATGAGGGTCCGGCCCAGGGCCTCCACCTCGGCGGCGAGGCGTTCGTACGTCATCGTGCTCCACCCGGTGCCGCGGCGCACCCGGGTCGCCGTGCGGTGCCCGTACGTGACCGCAGCCTGCCGAAAAAGCCTTGCCAGATGACGTTCGCCCATAGCGCCCCCTCGTTGTGCGCGTCAGCCTACGCTGCCGTAGCCTCCCCGAGCAGCGCGAGTGCCTCGTCGAGCATCTGGGGGGTGAGACGTCCGGTCGAGGTGTTCTGCTGGGAGACGTGGTAGCTGCCGACGAGCCGCACCTCGCGTACGGGGCTGCGCAGCACCGCCACCGCGCCGTGGCCGAAGACGGGTGCCGGCCTGGGAACCTCCCAGCCGAGGCGGCGTACGGCTCGCAGCGCGGCCGACCAGCCGATGCCGCCGAGGGCGAACATCGCCTCGATCGTCGGTGTGCAGAGCTCGATGTCGCGGTCGAGCCAGGAGGAGCACGTCGCCAGCTCGGCTGTGGTGGGCCTGTTGTCGGGCGGCGCGCAGTGCGCCGAGGCGGTGATCCGCATGCCGGTCAGCACCAGGCCGTCGCCGGCGTGACGGGCGTCGGGCTGGCTCGCGTACCCGGCACGGTGCAGCGCCGCGTACAGCCACTCCCCCGACTTGTCGCCGGTGAACATCTGGCCGGTGCGGTTGGCACCGTGGGCGCCAGGCGCGAGACCGACGACCAGGACGCGGGGGCGCGGGTCACCGAAACCGGGCGCCGGGCGGCCCCAGTACGGCTGGTCGCGGTACGCCGCCCGCTTCGTCTGCGCGACCTCCTCCCGCCAGGCCACCAGCCGGGGGCAGGCGCGGCAGACCGACACCTGCGCGTCGAGCGTCGGGAGGTCGGGAGCGCTGGCCGCCAGGCCGACGGGGCCGTCTGGCGGCGGCGCGACGGGCGTGTCCGGCGTGGCGAGATCTCCCGGCCAGCCCGCCCCCGGCGGTGCGGGCGAGGCGATCTCCTGACCGGTCACAGGGTGCTTCACGCCAGCAGTCTGACGTACGCGTCGTGCCCGCGGCCCCGGGGCCGGCCCGCCGTGCACCGTCTGGGTGAATCCTCGACCAGCTGAACGGTCACGGTCTACTGTGGCGGCGCGGCGACAGCCCCTGACCAACGGTGATCAGGCGAGCCAGAGCAGCAGGACGGGGCCCCCGGCCCACCGAGGAGGCACCAGGGCGGTGCCTCACCGCAGGGATGCAACCACGAGGCCCGCGTGGGCCGACCGCACACAGAAGGAGTGAGAGATGACGACATCCGACGACCTCAGCCGCAGGGGGCTGCTCAAGGCGGGGGCTGCGCTGGGCGCGGGCGCCGCGGTGGCAGGTCTTTCCTCCTGCGCCTCGGCCGGGGCCCCCAAGGGTGGCGCGACCGTCGTGAGCGCCTCCGCGGGCAGCGACAGCAAGAACCCGTTCGGCATGGCCCCCTCCGGCAACGGCTGGGTCCTCATCCCGAGCCAGGGCTTCGGTCTCAAGTGGCTCGACGACATGGCCAAGGGCTTCAACAGGAAGTGGCCGGAGATCACGATCAAGCAGGACAGCTCCAAGGACATGAAGCTGACCCACCAGGCGGCGTTCACGACCGGGCCGGCGCCCGAGGTGGTCTTCCCGACCGGCATCGACAGCCAGGCCCTGTCGAAGCAGGGTCAGATCAGCGACCTGACGTCGTTCTTCGACGCCCCGTCGTACGACGGCGGCAAGGTCCGCGACATCCTCGCGCCGGGCTGGGAGCTCGCCGCCACGATCAGCGGCCAGAAGCTCGAGGCGCTGCCGTTCACGCTCAACATGTACGCCCTGTGGTACTCGAAGAAGGTGTTCCGCGACAACGGCTGGACCGCACCGAAGACCTGGAACGACCTGCTCGCCCTGGCGCCCGAGATGGTGAAGAAGGGCATCGCCCCGATCGGGTACGACGGCATCCACGCCGGCTACCCCGCCAACCTGCTGTGGGCGATGGTGATGAAGCAAGGTGGCGCCGGGGTGTTCATGGCGATCGACGAGCTGAAGCCGAACGCGTGGCGCCACCCGGCGGTCAAGACCGCCGCCGACGCGATCGCCGACTTCCGCGCCAAGGGCTACTTCATGGCCGGCTCGGAGGGCCTCAACCACACCCAGTCGCAGACCTACTGGGCGCAGGGCAAGTGCGCGTTCATCCCGTGCGGCGGGTGGCTGGAGAAGGAGTCCAGCGACGTCATCCCGCCCGACTACGACATGGGCCTCATCCCCGCGCCGGCGCTGCCCGGCGACACCATGCCCCAGACGACCCTCATGGGCGAGCCCGGCGCGCAGTTCTACGTACCCGTGAAGTCGGCGAACCCCAAGTTCGGCTTCGAGTTCCTGCGCTACCTGGCCACCAAGGAGGCGTCGCAGATCTTCACCAAGGAGACGATGTCGTTGACCTCCGGCAAGCCCGAGTGGGCCGAGGAGGTCGCCACGACGCCGGGCCTGAAGTCGCAGATCGAGGCTCTGAAGGCCGCCGGCAAGAACCTCGTCACCACCAAGTACGCGTGGTACGGGCCGACGTACTCCGACCCGGTCAGCAGCGCCGTCACCGACCTCTTCAAGGGCGCCATCAAAGGCGAGGAGTTCGTGAACCGTTGCCAGAAGGCCGCCGACGACTACGCCGCGAAGCCGGAGAACAAGCCGCGCAGCCGCACGGTCGGCTGAGTGCCGAGCTGGTTCTCAGGGGGCGCGCCACGCGGCGCGCCCCCCGCCATGACGCTGTCACGACCTGAGAGGAGGCGGTGATGAAGGCGGAGAAGTATCGGTTCGTGGTGCTGGCGCTGCTGGTCCCGCTGACGCTGTTCGCGGTGCTCACCCTGTCGCCGCTGGTGCAGGCCATCTACTACTCCTTCACCGATTGGGAGGCGTACAACCCGGAGATCACGTTCACCGGCGTGGCCAACTACCGCCGGCTCATGGACGACGCCATCTTCTGGCGAGCGCTGCGCAACAACGCCCTGCTGGTCGTCGTCAGCCCCGTGGTCACGGTGGGTCTGGCGCTGTTCCTGGCCGCGATGCTCAACACTGGCGGCACCAGCCGTGCGGGCGGGGCACGACCGGCCTTCGGCTCCGGCGTCTACCGGGTCGTCTACTTCTTCCCGCAGGTGCTGTCGGTCGCCGTGATGGCCGTGATGTTCCAGAACATCTTCAACCCGCGCAACGGGCTGCTGAACGCCGCACTCGGCGTCATCGGCATCACCGAGTTCCCGGGCTGGCTCTCCGACGAGCGCTGGGCGCTGTGGTCGGTGATGGGCGTCATGGTCTGGTCGGGCGTCGGCTTCTACGTCGTGATCCTGAACGCGGCCATGGCGGGGGTGAGCCGTGAGCTGTACGAGGCCGCCCTCATCGACGGCGCCTCGGCGGGCCACCAGTTCTGGCACGTCACGCTGCCGGCGATCCGGGAGACGGTGCTGGTGTGCTGGATCTACGCGTTCATCGTCGCCCTCGACGGTTTCGCGCTGGTCCAGATCCTCACGGTCGGCCCCGGCGGGCCCAACTACTCCACCATGGTGCTCGGCTACTACGTCTACCAGAAGGCGTTCTCGGAGTCGCAGTACGGCTACGCGTCGGCGATCGGCGTCGCGCTGGCGGTGATCACCGTGGTGTTCTCGGTGGTCACCACCCTGCTCACCCGTGAGCGTGACCCCGGCGCCCGCCCGGCCCGGCGCGTACGGCAGGGGGCCGCGGCATGACCGCCCCGGCCACTCCCGCCCGTACGACCGCACGCGGCGGTATCGCCTTCGCCCCGGCCAGCCCCGGCAAGCGCCTGGTGGGGCGGGTGCTGCGGCTGCTCGCCCAGCTGTTCCTGCTGCTGTGGGCCCTGGCCGTCGGCGTGCCCATGGTCTGGACGCTCTACTCCTCCCTCAAGACCGACGTCGAGATCCTCACCGAGCCGTGGGCGCTGCCGGCCTCGCCGCAGTGGGACAACTTCCGGCGGGCCTGGGTGACGGCCGAGTTCGGCAACTACTTCCTCAACACCGTCATCGTGTGCGCCGTCGGCATGACCATCACGCTGGTGCTCTCCAGCCTGGTCGCCTTCGTCCTCAGCAAGTTCGACTTCCGCGGGCGAAGCGCCGTGCGCATCATGTTCCTGATCGTGATGACGTTCCCCGGCGTGCTCGCGCTGATGCCGTTGTGGTTCATCATGTCGAACCTCGGTCTGCTCAACAGCCTGTGGGGGCTCGCACTGGTGACCGGCGTGCACGGCATGCCGTTCTCCGTGTTCTTCCTGGTCGCCTTCTTCCAGGCCATCCCCGGAGAGCTCATGGACGCGGCGCGCGTCGACGGCTGCTCCTACTGGACGACGTTCACCCGCGTCATGCTGCCGTTGGCCCGGCCAGGTCTGATCAGCGTCGGGATCTTCCAGTTCATGAGCATGTGGAACTCGTACATCCTCCCGCTCATCATGCTGAGCGACAAGGACAAGTACGTGCTCGGCCTGGGCATCGCGCGGCTGTCGGTCGACCAGGGGTACGCCGGTGACTGGTCGGCCCTGTTCGCTGGCATCGTCATCGCCATGCTGCCCGTCCTGGTCGTGTACATCGTGTTCCAGCGCCGGATCCAGGCCGGGATGATCGCCGGCGCCGTGAAGAGCTGAGGGTTACATGGCTGAGGTGCTGGTGGTCTCCGAACGACCTGGTTCGGTGGTGCTGTCACGCGTCTCACCGGAGTCGTCGGCGGTGGTCGCGGAGGTGCCCCTGGAGGGCGGCTTCGACCTGACGACGCACCCGTCGCTACCGCTGGCGTACCTCACCAGCGGCGCAGACGGCGGCACCGTCGTCACGGTGGACCTGGTGACCGGCGCGGCTCACCGGCTGCCAGGGGTTGGCGGGTGGCCGTGCCACCTCGCGGTCTCGCCCGGGGGCGGTGCGCTGGCGAGCGCGAACTACGACGGCGGGTCGGTCTCGTTGATCGAGCTCCGGGACGGGGTCGCGTACGGGCCGGTGCGGACCACGACGTTGCCGGCCCCGGCCGGCGGCCCGGGCACCGACCCTGAGCGGCAAGACCGGTCCCGGCCGCACACGGTGCGGTTCGCCGATGGTGGTCTGCTGGTCACCGACCTCGGCACTGACTGGGTGCTGCGGCTCGACGAGGACCTGCGTCTGGTGGGTACGGCCGTGGTCTGCCCGGCTGGATCGGGACCCCGTCACCTGGTGGCCGACGCCTCGGGCGGGTTGTGGGTCTCCCTGGAGCTGTCGAACCAGGTGGGCCGGGTGGTGGGCGACGACGTCATCGTGGGGCCGGCCACCACGGCGGCGTACGAGGGTCGCAGCTATGCCGGCGACATCGCCGCCGCCGGCGCCTGGGTGGTCATGGCGAACCGGGGTGCCGACACGGTGAGCGTGTACGACAGCCGCGAGCCCGGCGTGGTGCTGGTGCAGGAGGTGGCGACCAGCGGCCGATGGCCCGCCTCGCTCGCTGTGGTGGGTGACACGGTGGCGGTCGCGAACCGCGACTCCGGCTCGGTCGCCTTCTTCCCCGTGACCGAGGCCGGTCTCGGGGAGCCGGTGGTCGTCGGCTGCGACCGCCCGATCGCCCTCGCGAGCGCGGGCTAGTCACCTGCATCCTCTGGGACGTACGAGCGCCACGCGCCATATCTGGCACGTACTGCCCGCCACAGACCAGAAGATGCAGGTCAGCGGGCCCAGCGGTCGGCGAACGAGTCCTCGGGCTCGATTCCGAGCAGCTGCCAGGTGAGGTCGGGCTGCACCCATCCGTACGGGTTCGGGACGGACACGTCCAGGTGGGTCGACGGCTCGGGCCACGTCTGTACACGGGTTGCGGCTGCCACCGCACGCCCCGCGTCGCGCCACGAGATCGAGTAGTCGACGATGTCGTTGCCCACGACGGTCGGCTCGTGCAGCTGCGTGAACAGCAGGGCCGGTGCCGCGACCCGGTGGTGCTCGGCGAGCACCCGGCACACCAGGAGGCCGAGGTGCTTGGAGAGGGAGTACGCCCAGGCGCCCGGCTTGGGCGGCGACGCTGCCGGCACGCGGGACTCCAGCAACCAGCTCAGGGGGCCTCCGAGCTGCAGCGTCGGCCCCGTGAGCACGACCCGTGGGATGCCCAGCTCCACGGCTGCCCGCATCACGTTCCACGCGCCGACGAGGTTGACCAGGAACGCGCCCTTGACGTCCTCTCGCACGACGCTGGTGTTCACGAGGCAGTCCGCGCCGCGGGCGGCGTCCAGCACCTCCTCGTACACGGTGATGTCGAGGACCCGCTCCTCGTGCGGGGCCGGGAGCGACTCGGGCAGCGGCGCCCCCGGTGCCTGCGGCTCACGAGAGGCGAGCGCCGCGAACGGCGTGAGGTCGGTGGCCGTGAGGGTGACCTCGCGCACCAGCTCGCGGGTGGTGGCGACGCCGAGCGGTCCGCCGGCTCCGTACATCGTGACCCGCTGCACGCCCCCGGCCACCGTGATCGGCTCCGCACCGGAGGGCCACTCCGGCTCGCGGGCGGGCACCTCCTCCGTACGCGGGTGCGCCGGCTGCCACGAGAACGGATCCCGGCCAGCCGCCGCCACGGCGAACCGCCCACCGCCCGTCGCATGCACCACCGAGAACGCCGGCTCCTTCGTCGAGCGTCGCTCCCCCAGCTCGCCCAGCCGCTCCACCACCCGAACCAGCAGGGAGGCGGCATCGTCGGGGTGCACCCCGGGCCGCCCGCCACCTGGCTCGTCCAGCCGCATCACCCACACCCGTGGGCCGCCGTCGCGCGCCACTTCCCGGGCGGTGTGCTCGGCGAGGAAGGGAGCGAGCGACGCCATCTCGGTGCTCGGCCGCGGCACCCACCGCTCGTCGACGGCCCACCGCTCGTCGTACGCCTCCATCACCCGCAGCGACCCCAGCAGCACCACGCCTCGCGCCGGCGTCGACAGCAGCGTCTCGTACACACCGTGCGTCGCACCGAGCAGCCGCTCCTCGTCGGATCCGCCGGGCAGCCCCAGCACCAGCACCTCGGGCTCACCGCCCACGGTGTGCCCCGCGGCCGTCAGCGCCGCCTCGGCCGGCACCCAGCCTGGTACGTCCTGGCACACCACTCGCATGCCGCTCACGCTAGCGATCTCTGACACGAGAACTGTCGGTGCCCGACCGTAGAGTCGTGCCCATGATCTCCTTCGGTGCGCACGTCGACTCCACGGACCCGGTCGCCGAGGCCCAGGCGCGCGGCGCCGGCCTCTCGCAGTTCTTCCTGGGCGACCCGCAGGGCTGGAAGGGCCCGTCGATCGCGTACTCGGGAGGGGCCGCTGCCCTGCGCGAGGCGGCTGAGGCGGCTGGCATCGACCTGTACGTGCACGCCCCCTACGTGCTGAACGTCGCCTCCCTCAACAACCGGGTGCGCATCCCCAGCCGTCAGCAGCTGCAGAAACAGCTCACGATGGCCGGCGAGATCGGCGCCAAGGGCCTGATCGTTCATGGCGGCCACGTCTCCGACGACGCCGACCTGGAGAAGGGGTTCGACAACTGGCGCAAGTGCATCGAGGGCCTCGAGATGCCGGTCCCGCTGCTGATCGAGAACACCGCGGGCGGTGGGGGCGCGATGGCCCGCGGGCTGGACCGGATCGCCCAGCTCTGGGGTGCCGTGCAGGCCGCCGACGGCTCCGAGCAGGTCGGCTTCTGCCTCGACACCTGCCACGCTCACGCCAGCGGGGTCGAGCTGCTCGGCCTGGTCGACAAGGTGCTCGCGATCACCGGTCGCATCGACCTCGTCCACGCCAACGACTCCCGCGACGAGTTCGGCTCCAGCGCCGACCGGCATGCCGACCTCGGCACCGGGCTGTGCGACCCCGACGGCCTGGTGTCGGTGATCGTCGACGCCGACGCCCCCGTGGTCTTCGAGACGCCCGGCGGCAAGGCAGGCACCAGCGACGACATCCGCTGGCTCACCGCGCGGCTGACACAGCAGGCGTAGGCACGCCATGACCAGGGCTCGCGGGCGCGAGGGTGACGGTCTACTGTTCCGCTAGCACGCGGCCCCGCCGCCCGTTCTGGAAGGTCAACGATGACAGCAGACACGCGTGACGAGCGTCTGATCCGCACGGATCCCGACCGGCCGCCGGTCGCCGTACGCGAGCCGAACGGCATGTCCGGCCGGGCCCGCATCGGTCTCCTGGTCTGCGCCCTGGTCGCCGCCCTCGGCTGGGTGATGATCGCCGTCAGCCGCGGCGAGGCGGTGAACGCCCGCTGGTTCGTGCTGGCAGCCGTGGGCAGCTACCTGATCGCGTTCCAGATCTACTCGCGCTTCATCGAGCGCAACATCGTCCGGCCCGACGACACGAGGGCGACACCTGCGGAGCAGTACGAGAACGGCAAGGACTTCGTGCCGACCGACCGCCGGGTGCTGTTCGGCCACCACTTCGCCGCCATCGCCGGCGCCGGCCCGCTGGTCGGGCCCGTGCTCGCCGCGCAGATGGGCTACCTGCCCGGCACGCTCTGGATCGTCTTCGGCGTGATCTTCGCCGGTGCCGTCCAGGACTACCTGGTGCTCTGGATCTCCATGCGCCGCCGCGGCCGCTCGCTCGGGCAGCTGGCCCGCGAGGAGCTCGGCGTCGTCGGCGGCTGGGCCGCCATCATCGGCGTGCTCGCCATCATGATCATCATCATCGCCGTGCTCGGCGTCATCATGATCGGCGCCCTCGCCGAGTCGCCGTGGGGCGTGTTCTCCATCGCCATGACCATCCCGATCGCGCTCTTCATGGGCCTCTACCTGCGCCTGTGGCGCCCGGGCCGGGTGAACGAGGTCTCGCTCATCGGCGTGGTGCTGCTGCTGGCCGCGATCGTCGCCGGCCGCTACGTGGCCGAGTCCTCGTGGGCCGCCGCGTTCACCCTCGACAAGCCGACACTGGCCATCGCCGTCGCCATCTACGGCTTCGCCGCCAGCGTGCTGCCGGTGTGGCTGCTGCTGGCCCCGCGCGACTACCTGTCCACGTTCATGAAGGTCGGCACGATCGTGATGCTGGCGCTGGGCATCCTGCTCGTGGGCCCGGCGGTGCAGATGCCGGCCCTGACGAGCTTCGCGCGTACGGGGGCGGGACCGGCCTTCGCCGGAAGCCTGTTCCCCTTCCTGTTCATCACCATCGCCTGCGGCGCCATCTCCGGGTTCCACGCGCTCATCAGCTCCGGCACCACGCCGAAGCTGCTGGAGAAGGAGTCGCAGACCCGCCTCATCGGCTTCGGCGGCATGCTGACCGAGTCGTTCGTCGCGATCATGGCGCTGGTCTCCGCGGGCGTGCTCGACCAGCACCTCTACTTCGCGATGAACGCCCCCGCGGGCCTCACCGGCGCCCCGGACGCGGCCAAGGCGGCCGCGTACACCAACGGTCTCGGCCTCTTCGGCCCGAACGGTGTCGCGCTGCCGCCCGTGGACGCGTCGTTCTTCACCCAGGCCGCCGCGAGCGTCGGTGAGAAGACCATCCTGTCCCGCACCGGCGGTGCGCCGACGCTGGCCTTCGGCCTGTCGGAGGTGATGCACCAGGTGCCGCTCATCAGCGTGCTCGCCGACCAGTCGTTCTGGTACCACTTCGCCGTCATGTTCGAGGCGCTGTTCATCCTCACCACGATCGACGCCGGCACCCGGGTGGCGCGATTCATGTTCTCCGACGCCATCGGCCAGATCCCGGCGCTGCACCGGTTCCGTGACCCGTCCTGGCGCGTGGGCGCGTGGGTGTGCTCGGCGCTGGTCGTGGTGGCGTGGGGCTCGATCCTCTACATGGGTGTCACCGACCCGCTGGGCGGCATCAACATGCTGTTCCCGCTGTTCGGCATCGCCAACCAGCTGCTGGCCGGCCTGGCCCTGTCGGTGGTGTTCACGGTCGTGGTGAAGAAGGGTCTGCTCAAGTACGCCTGGGTGCCCGGCATCCCGATGGTGTTCGTGCTCGTGATCACGATGACGGCGTCCTGGTACAAGATCTTCTCCCCCGACCCGAAGCTCGGCTACTGGGCGCTGCGGTCGGCGGCGAAGGCGGCCCTCGACCGCGGGGACCAGAAGTTCCAGACGGCGACAAACCCGACCCAGATCGCCGCAGTGGTGCGCAACACCACCGTGCAGGGCACGCTCTCGATCGCGTTCGCCGCGCTGGTGCTGATCGTGTTCCTCGCCGCCATGTACACATGCGTCAAGGCCCTCCAGGCCGGCACGCTGCCCACCAGCGAGGAGGACACCCGGGAGAGCCGCATCTTTGCCCCGGCGGGCTTCGTCGCCACGCCGCTGGAGAAGGAGGCGCTCGCGCAGTGGCAGGAGGCTGGCCTCGACCCGACCCCGGCCCGACCGGGCGCGGAGCATTGAGCAGGCTCCGTTCGCTGCGCCGGTGGTGGCGCGGGGTGACCGGCGACGACGCCTACGAGGTGTACGTCGGTCACCTGCGCCGCAACCACCCCGACCAGACCCCGCCCACGCAGGCGGAGTTCTGGCGAGAGAAGTACGACGCCATGGAGCGCAACCCCTCGACGCGCTGCTGCTGAGGAGCTCCTGGAGGCGCCCTCCTCCGTACCTCGCTGCGCTGAACCGGGCGGCAGGCGTGGTCTGCTCGTCGGCGCCCCCACCCCCGGGGGGCTGTGAGCACCTCGTTCTCCTCAGCCGATCGCCTCGACGGGCTGGAGGAAGCCCATCTCGAGATCGCCCTCGAGGAGCTCGTGCCGACGCTCAAGTAAGGCCTGCATCTGCGGCAGGGAGAGATGCTCGGCGAGCGCTCCCCCTGACGCCCAGTGCTCGTAGAGCGCCAGCGCACCAGGCCGCCCCGGCTCTCGGTGCAGATCATCGCCTCGATCGGCTTCCTGCCGCGATCAGACCCGCCGCGCTGACCTTCCGCCTGCACCTGCACAACCGGTGCGCCTACGTGCTCAGGTCGCCCAGAGAGGTGGCAGTGCACCTGTGCGCACCGGTGGTGCAGGTGGCCTCCGCCGGGGACAAGCAGCCGCGTTCAGGGCAGCGCCGTCAGGCCCCCGCGGTGCTCCGCGTCCGGGCGATCACGATGGCGACGATGACGTCAGCGATGGTCTTGACGACCAGCAGCCCCAGCACCACCAGCCGTGGGAAGTCGAGCCCGAACGCCGAGATGCCCGCGAGGTCGTTGCTGTCCGCGGGCGAGAGCGAGGAGATCCCTGCCATCATGCCCGCGATGACGCCCAGGTGGAGCGGGACCACCCGGCCGTAGGCGATCGGCACCACCGACGGCGGACGCATCACGGGCCCCGCAGCCGTCGCTCGGATCACGGCCCAGATCTCGGAGAAGAACCGGAACAGCAGGATCAGCACCGGCAGCACCAGCGCGAAGAACGTCGCGTCCACCCCGAGCATCGCCGCGATGATCGTGGTGAAGATCGCGTGCACACCAGTGAAGGTCCCGAAGTGCAGCGCGAAGAACTTCGCGTTCATCGCGGTGGACTCCGCGCGGGTGCGCCGCAGCGTGACGAACGTGGAGACGCCGACGAGGATGTTCTCCACCACGAACAGCACGAACGCGTTGCCGGGGCTCATCCCCAGCCACACGATCCCGACGACCGTGAACAGGTTCGTCACCAGTGCGCCCACCAGCACGGTCAACGCGCCCGGCAGGCCCTCCCACCCCCTGGTCTGTGCCACGGGACGACAGTAGAGCACCACCTGATCACGCCCTCGGCGGCACTATGGTCAGCACGGCCCGGCCCCACTAGGGTTCACGGCATGGGGAAGAGCGTCTTCGTGATGGCACCCGAGGGTCTGGTGGGCAAGTCGGCGGTCGCGCTGGGCGTGATCGAGGTCCTGTCACGCGAGGTCGCGACGGTGGGGGTGTTCCGCCCGATCATCCGGTCCGACGGTCGCGACAGCATCCTCAAGACGTTGGTCGCGCAGGAGTCTGTCAAGGGCGACTACGACACTGCGTACGGCGTCACGTACGCCGAGCTCCATCGCGACCCCGACGAGGCCATGAGCCAGATCATCGCGCGCTACTCGGCGCTGGCCGAGCGGTACGACGCCATGGTCATCCTCGGCTCCGACTACACCGACGTGCTCGGGTCGACCGAGCTGTCGTACAACGCCGCCGTCGCCGCCCACCTGGACGCCCCCGCGCTGCTGGTCGTCAAGGGCAACGACAAGGACCCCGACGGCGTCGTCCGCTCGGCCGACAACGCCATCGACGAGCTGCGCCAGCACCACGTGCCGCTGCTGGGCGTGATCGCGTCCCGGGTGCCGGCCGACCGCCTCGACGAGTACCGCACCGCGCTCGACGGCCACGGCTGGGGCGTCATCGGCGCGGTGCCGGAGAACCGCGTGCTGGCCGCGCCGACCGTACGGCAGCAGTTCGAGGCCGTGGGCGCCGAGCTGTTCCTCGGGCACGACGACCTGCTCGACCGCGAGTCCGGGGGCGTCGTGGTCACCGCGATGACCTTGCCGAGCGTGCTGGAGCGCCTCTCCCCCGACGCGACGATCGTGGCGCCGTCGGACCGCATCGACCTGCTTCCGGGGCTCCTGCTGGCGCACACCTCCGGGGCGTTCCCCCGCCTGGCGGGCATCGTGCTGGTGGGCGGCTACCCGCTGCCGCCGACCATCCGACGCCTCATCGACACCCTTGACATCGACGTGCCCATCGGCATGACCAGCACTGGCACGTACTCGACGGCAGAGAAGCTGTTCCGCCTCGAGGGCGGCACCACCGACTCGCCCCGCAAGGTCGACCTGGCGCGCACACTGTTCGGCGAGAGCGTCGACACCTCTGCGCTGGTCGCCGCGATCCGTGCCGAGCGGCCCGAGGTCCGTACGCCGCTGATGTTCGAGCACCAGCTGATGACCAAGGCCCGCTCCGACCGCCGCACGATCGTGCTGCCGGAGACCTCCGACGACCGCATCCTGCGCTCGGCCGCCCAGCTGCTGCGCCGCGACGTGGCCGACCTGATCCTGCTCGGCACCCCCGACGTCGCCGGCCGCCGCGCCGAGGAGCTCGGCCTCGACCTCTCCCGGGCCCGGTTCGTCGACCCGCGCGACCCCGAGCTGGTCGAGAGGTTCGCCGCCGAGTACGCCCGGTTGCGCGCCCACAAGGGGGTGACGATCGAGCAGGCCCGGGAGAAGATGGCCGACCTCTCCTACGTCGGCACCATGATGGTCTACCTCGGGCAGGCCGACGGCATGGTGTCGGGCGCGGTGAACACCACCGCCAACACCATCCGCCCCTCGCTGGAGTTCATCAAGACCAAGCCGGGCGTCTCGGTGGTGTCCAGCTCCTTCCTGATGTGCCTGCCCGACCGGGTGCTGGTGTTCGGCGACTGCGCCGTCAACCCCGACCCGACGGCCACCCAGCTCGCCGACATCGCCATCTCGTCGGCGGAGACCGCGGTCGCGTTCGGCGTCGAGCCCCGGGTCGCGATGCTGTCGTACTCCACCGGCACCTCCGGTGCGGGCGCCGACGTCGACAAGGTGCGGGAGGCGACCGAGCTGGTGCGGCAGCGGGCACCGCAGCTCAAGGTGGACGGGCCCATGCAGTTCGACGCCGCGATGGACGCCAGCGTCGCCGCCTCCAAGCTGCCCGGCTCGGAGGTCGCGGGGCAGGCCACGGTGTTCGTGTTCCCTGACCTCAACACCGGCAACAACACGTACAAGGCGGTGCAGCGCACGGCCAACGCCGTCGCCATCGGGCCGGTGCTGCAGGGGCTCAACCAGCCCGTCAACGACCTCTCCCGCGGTGCGACCATCGACGACATCGTGAACACGGTCGCCATCACGGCGATCCAGGCGCAGTCCGAGGCCTCGGGCACGGCCGCCACCCCACCGCCGACGAGCTGAAGGAGAACCGCCGTGACCACACCGATCCTGCTGCTGAACTGCGGCTCGTCGTCGGTCAAGTACCAGGTCATCGACGCCGACACCGAAGACGTGCTCGCGACCGGCCTGGTGCAGAAGGTCGGCCAGGCGACGGGCACGCTCGACCACACCGTCGGCGAGACCACCGAGCACCGCGAGCAGCCGGTGCCCGACCACGCCGAGGCGATGCGCCTGGTGGTAGGCCTAATCGGGGAGTACGGGCCGCGGCTGTCCGACGTGGTCGCCGTCGCCCACCGGGTCGTGCACGGCGGGCCGCGGTTCAGCGATCCCGTACGCATCGACGACGCGGTGGTGCAGGAGCTGCGTGACCTCTCCGGGCTGGCTCCGCTGCACAACCCACCCGCGGTCGAGGGCATCGAGGCGGCGCGCGCGGTGCTGCCGGACGTACCGCACGTCGCGGTCTTCGACACCGCCTTCTTCTCGACGCTGCCGGCCGAGGCGTCCACGTACGCCATCGATGCCGACCTGGCCCGCGAGCACCACATCCGCCGGTACGGGTTCCACGGCACCTCCCATGCGTACGTGTCGCGCAAGGCCGCCGAGGTGCTGGGCCGCGACCTGGAGGACCTCAACCAGATCGTCTGCCACCTGGGCAACGGCGCCTCGATCTCGGCCGTGCGCGGCGGGGTCGCCGTGGAGACGTCGATGGGGCTGACGCCGCTGCAGGGGCTCGTCATGGGGACCCGGTCGGGCGACATCGACCCGGGGGTGGTGGCGTACCTGAACCGCGAGGCCGGCATGAGCGTCGACGAGATCGACACCCTCCTCAACAAGAAGTCGGGGCTCGCGGGGCTGGCCGGCGGCACCTCCGACATGCGCGACGTGCAGGGCAAGGCCGACGCCGGCGACGAGGCCGCGGTGCTGGCGCTCAACGTGTACGTGCACCGGCTGGTCAGCTACATCGGTGCCTACCTGGCGCTCCTCGGCGGCACCGACGTGCTGGTTTTCACCGCGGGTGTCGGCGAGAACGCGTTCAAGGTGCGGGAGTCGGTTTGTGACCGGCTCGCGCCGCTGGGCTTCCTGCTCGACGACGAGGCCAACGAGACCCGCTCGAAGGAGCCGCGGGTCATCAGCCAGCCCGGGTCGCCGGTCACCATCATGGTCGTCCCGACGAACGAGGAGCTCCAGATGGCCCGGGAGACCGCACAGCTCCTCTGCCAGGGCGGGCTGGGCTGGTCACGAGACGACTCGGCAAGCCAGAACCGAGCCTGATCACGCAGGCGCGGGCGGCCGTTCTGGAGGTTCCCGCGCAGGTCTCGCGGCTGCTCTTGTACGGTCCCCACAACGGCGTACGGCCTTTCGACACGGCCCGTCGGCCCGAGTAGGTTGACCCCCATGGCGCGAGCGTTGGTCACGGGGGGGACCTCCGGCATCGGTAACGCGTTCGCGCGCGAGCTGGCGGTGCGGGGGTATGACCTGGTGCTGGTCGCCCGCGACACGGAACGTCTGGAGCGGGTGGCCGCCGAGATCACCGAGCGCAGCGGCGTGGCCGTCGAGGTGATGACCGCCGACCTGGCCGTCCGCGACGACCTGCTGTGGGTCGCCGACCGTGTCGAGTCGGCCGACTCGCCCATCGACATGCTCGTCAACAACGCCGGCTTCGGCATCCATGCCTCGCTGCTCGACAAGGACTTCTCGATCCAGGAGAAGGCCCTCGACGTGATGTGCCTGGCGGTGCTGGTCCTGTCGGGGGCCGCCGGTCGCGCCATGACCGCCCGCGGCCGCGGGGCGATCATCAACGTCGGCTCCACGTCTGGCCTGATCACCACGGGCAACTACTCGGCCGTGAAGGCCTGGGTGAACGTCTACACCGAGGGCCTGGCCGTCGAGCTGGCCGGCACCGGCGTCAAGGTCACCGCGCTGATGCCGGGCTGGGTGCGCACGGAGTTCCACGAGCGCGCCGGCATCAACGCCACGAAGCTGCCCGGCATCGTCTGGATCGACGTCGACGAGCTGGTGCGAGAAGCCCTCGACGACAACGCCCGCGGCAAGGTGCTCTCGGTGCCGAGCCGACGCTGGGACGCCGCGGCCGTGATCGGCCGTCTGCTCCCCCGCTCGGTCATCCGGTGGGGGTCGGGGCAGCTGTCGCGATCACGCCGGAAGCCGCACTGATGGCCAAGGACGAGTTCAACAGGAAGAAGTACCTGAACCCGGTCCGGGCCCGGATGCACTACCTCACCCAGAACCTGATGCTGGGCGGGCTCCTGCACCGCATCGTGAAGGTGCGCGTGCACGGCCGTGAGAACGTCGACGGCCTTCAGGCGCCGTTCATCGCCGTCGCGAACCACTCCTCGCACCTCGACGCCCCGCTCATCATCGACGCGCTCCCGAACCGGCTCTCCCACTACCTCGCCTCGGGCGCCGCGGCCGACTACTTCTTCGACAACAAGCTGAAGTCGCTGCCCACGCAGATCTTCATCAACACCTACCCGATCGAGCGGCGGGGGATGCGGTCTCGCAAGGGTCTGTCGGGCCAGCTCCTGAGCGACGGTGTGCCCCTGCTGATCTTCCCCGAAGGCACCCGGTCGCGCACCGGCGCCATGGGACCGTTCACGCCCGGTGTCGCAGCCCTGTGCATCTCGCGTGGCGCCCCGGCGCTGCCGGTGGCGCTGGTCGGCGCGTTCGCCGCGTGGCCGTACGGGCAGGGCCACATGCCCCGCGGCCGCCCCGAGGTGCACGTGGCGATCGGGCGCCCGCTGCGGCCGGCGCCGGGCGAGATCGCCAAGCAGTTCAACGAGCGGATGCGCCGAGCCGTGCAGCAGCTGCACGACTCGACCGCCCGTGCGTACGGGCTGCCTACCCTCGACGACTACGCTCGTGCCGTCTCCGTGCGCCAGGCGTCGATCCCACCAGCGCCGTCAGACCAGACATACCGCGGCCCTGCCGCCGAGAAGGAGTAGACGAGTGAGCATCCCAGGCGTGAAGCAGCAGAAGTGGTGGGGCTGGGGCGAGGAGGGCGGCCACGAGTTCTCCTTCGCCGACAAGCCGAAGTTCGCCCCGTTCGTGCTCGAGCGTCTGGGCGTCGACGTCACCAAGCGCACCCCGGAGAGACGCGACCTCGCCTCCCTGGATGTGCCGGCCTCGCAGATCGACCCCGGCCTCCGCGCCACGATCGAGCAGGCGATCGGCGCCGAGTACGTCGTCGACGACGCCGAGACCCGCGTGGTGCACGCCTTCGGCAGGGGCGTCCGCGACCTCGTGCGCATCCGGCGTGGCCAGCTCGGCCGGCTGCCCGACGTGGTCGTCTACCCCGGTTCGGAGGAGGACGTCGTCGCCATCGTCGACGCGGCCTGCGAGGCCGACGCGGTCGTGATCCCGTACGGCGGCGGCTCCAACATCGTCGGCGCCCTGGAGGCGCTGCCCGACGAGACCCGCAACGTCATCAGCATCAACATGGGCCGGCTCAACAAGGTGCTGGAGATCGACGAGGCCTCGGGCCTCGCCCGCATCCAGGCCGGCGTCCTCGGCCCCGACATGGAGACACAGCTCAACGCCCGCGGCTGGACGCTCGGTCACTTCCCCGACTCGTTCCTGTGGTCGACGCTCGGCGGCTGGATCGCGACCCGCTCCAGCGGCATGCAGTCCGACAAGTACGGCGACATCGCCGACCTTACCCGCGGCCTGCGCATGGTGATGAACAAGCAGGTGCTCGTGCTGCGCCCGCTCCCCTCGTACTCCTCGGGCCCCTCGGTGCGCGAGATGGTGATCGGCTCGGAGGGCCGGCTGGGCATCATCACCGAGGCCTGGGTGCACGTGCACCGGCTCCCGGAGGTGCGCGAGATCCAGGCGTACTTCTTCGAGACGTACGACAAGGGCATCTCCGCCATGGAGGAGCTCGCCGCCAGCGACGCGGCGCCCTCGATCACCCGGGTGATGGACCCCAACGAGACCCTGTTCTCGATGGCCAACGGCAAGAAGTCGTCGCGGCTGGGGCACCTCATGAACCGCGCCGTCCAGGAGCTGATGTCGCGCAAGGGCTGGGACCTCGACAAGATCTGCCTCGCGTTCGTCGGCTTCGAGGGCACCCCCGTTCACGTCCGGTACGAGAAGTCGCAGGTGTCGAAGGTCTTCAGCCGGTACGGCGGGCTGGGTGTCGGCAAGGGCCCGGGTGCCCTGTACGACCAGAAGAAGTTCGACGTCCCCTACATCCGCGACTTCCTGCTCGACATGGGCATCCCCGCTGACGTGTCCGAGACGGCGACGCCGTGGTCGCGGCTCAAGGAGATGTACGAGGGCACGGTCGCGGCCGCCGAGAAGGCGTTCGCCGCGGCCGGCGTCAAGGGGTTCATCATGTGCCACCTGTCGCACTCGTACCACTCGGGCGCCTGCCAGTACTTCACGTTCGCGATCAACGACGCGAGCGAGCAGAACATGGAGAAGTACGACCTCGTGAAGCAGGCCATCCAGCAGTCCTTCATGGACCACGGGGGCACGGTCTCCCACCACCACGGTGTCGGCGAGGAGCACAGCCCCTGGATGGAGCAGGACATCTCACCCGCCGGCGTCTCCATCCAGCGCGCGCTCTTCGACGGCGTCGACCCGAAGCACAACTTCAACCCCGGCAAGATCGTCCACGACGGCGTCCCCGGCGTCTCCTCGAACTCGACGCAGCCCGACGCCTGAGGGCTCGCACCCCCTGGCCTGCAAGGCGGTCGCTGCCACGCAGCGGCCGCCTTCGGCGTTGTCCCAGGTGCTCGCGCCGTGGCCCACCGGAGGGACCTGCATTCTCTGGCTCCTGGCGGACCTACGTGCCAGATGTGGCGCATGGTGCTGCCAGCGACCAGGGTGCAGGTGGCCGCCCGCCGTGCCCTCCCGACGAGCAGAGGATGCAGGCCACCGGACGCACGCCCCGCGGCCGGACTAGTCCTCCCTGGCCCGGGCGGGGCGGGCGTCGTCGTCCAGCGAGCCGGGGTCGTCGCCCCACACGGGCGTCGCGCTGGGCCAGCTCACCGGCATGGCGCGGGCAGGGGTCGACCGCGCGGTTGGGCCAGCTCCCTCTTCCGGGAGGGCCCGCGCAGGCGACGACTGCGTCGGCGGGGTCTCCGGCTCAGGCAGAGCCCCGGCCTGTTCCCGCCCGGGGTCCCGCTCGCCCGACGCCCCGTCAGCGGCCGCGTCCGTGAGCCCGCGCACTGAGGGCTCGTCGACATCTCGTGGGGCGCTGGCAGGAGCCACCGAGTCCTCAGCCTCGACCGGCGCACTACCCGACACCGGTGTCGTCACCGTCTCTTCCGACACCGCATGCCTCGGCGCGGGACCCGCCCCTGCGCGCTCCCCGCCGTCGGACCCGCCCACCAGCGCATGCGTCGGCACCGCACCAGCAGAGTCGGCGCCCGGATCCGCTTCTCCCGACCTCACCACCGGAAACGCCGACACCGGCTCAGCATCCGCGGCCCGGGTGACCTTGGACTCGTCCGCCACCGCATGCGTCGTCACGGCGTCAGCAGTCTCGTCGCTCAGACTGGCAAGTGCGTCACCCCCGGTACGGTCCGCGGGCTCGGACACCGCAGACCGCTCGCGATCGGCTCCCTCGGCCGCAGCCCGCTGAGGTGCGGGACTGTCAACGGCGGCCCCGGACGTCGGACCAGCGCTCGCCCCTCGTCCCGGCTCCCCCGCCCGCTCGGTCGCCGCGCTGGTCAGGGGCACCGGCGTGCGTGTCTCGACCGCCGCCGGACGCGCGGTCGCCTCGGCCGCCGCCAGCTCCCGCCTGCGGCTCCGCCGCCCGCGGGCGCGCTCGACCCAGACGTAGAGGACCGGGACGAGGATCAGCGTCAGCAGGGTGGAGCTGAAGAGTCCACCGATGGTGACGATGGCCAGCGGCTGGCTGATGAAGGCCCCGCCGCCGGTGAGCGAGAGCGCCATCGGCGTCAGCGCGAGGATCGTCGCCAGGGCGGTCATGATGATGGGTCGCAGCCGGTGCCGCGCGCCTTCGATCACCGCCACGCGCAGGGTCGCGCCCCGCTCCCGGTACTGGTTCACCAGGTCGATCAGCACGATGGCGTTGGTGACCACGATGCCGACGAGCATCAGCACGCCGATGATCGCGGGCAGGCCCAGCGGCGTGCCGGTGGCCAGCAGCAGCGCGATGGCGCCGGTGGCCGCGAACGGGATCGACACCAGCAGGATCAGCGGCTGCAGCAGCGACTTGAAGGTGGCGACGAGGATCGCGTACGTGATCGCGATGGCGATCACGATGGCCAGACCGAGCTGCTGGAAGGCCTCCGCCTGGTCGGCCGACACGCCACCCACCGACGCCTTCACGCCCGCCGGCAGCTCGACGGAGTCGACGATCTCTTGCAGCTGCGTGGTCACCTCGCTGAGGTTGTCGGTGGTCGGGGTGCCCGAGACCGAGGCGGAGCGCTGACCGTCGATGCGCGTGAGCGTGGCCGGCTTCATCTCCTCCTTCACGGTGGCGACGTCGGCGAGGGTCAGCGGCCCGCGCGGGCCGACCCCCACGACGACCTTCTTGAGGCCGTCGAGCGTTGCCGGGGCCGCCGACATGCGCAGCAGCACGTCGTGGGTGAGCCCGTCGAACGTCACCTGGCCGAGGTTCTGGCCGCGCAGCGCGACCGACACCAGGCCGCTCACGGCGGCCTCGCTGAGGCCAGCCTCGGCCGCCTTCGTACGGTCGGCTGTGATGACCACCGAGGGCACCAGCGCTGTCAGGTCAGACGTCACGTCGCGCACGGAGGAGAGCGACTTCATCCGCTCCGACACGGTGTCCACGGCGGTCCGAAGGGCCGCGTCGTCGGGGGCGGTGATGACGATCTCGGTCTGGTTGCCGAACCCCTGCTGGCCCGACGACACCGTCAGCGCACCCAGGGCGGGGTGCGCGTCCGCGTACGCCTCGAGGTCGCGCTGCGTCTTGGTCGCGTCGGCCCCGGCCTTCAGCGTGAGGTTGAAGGTCGCGGTGCTCGCGCTGCCGCCGGTGAACACGGCGAGCTCACCGGCGCCGACCGTGACCTGGTACGACTCCACGTCGTCCCGGTCAGCCAGCGCCCGCTCCACCTCGCGCGCCTTCGCGTCGGTGTCGGCCAGCGAGGTGCCCTGGGGCAGCTGCTGGCTGATGGTGAGGGTGTTGCCCCCGGCGCTGCCGATGAAGTCGGTCTTGAGGTGCGTGGCGCCGTACAGGGAGGCGGCGAGCAGCGCCAGCGCCAGCAGCGACGTGATCACCTTGTGCCGCAGCGACCACAGCAGCACCGGGAGGTACGCCCGCTGCACCCGGGTCACCGGCTCGTGGAAGGCGTTGTCATCCTCCACGACCTGGTCGACCGGCGCAGACTTCAGGAACCAGTAGCCGAGCACCGGCACGATCGTCAGCGCCACGAACAGGGACGCCAGCATCGCCAGGGTTACAGTCAGCGCGAACGGGCGGAACAGCTCCCCGGTGACGTCGCCGACGAGAGCCAGCGGCAGGAACACGGCCACCGTGGTGAGGGTCGAGGAGGTGACGGCGCCGGCCACCTCCTTCACGGCCCGCGGGATGGCCGTCCGCTTGTCCTGCCCCATATGGATGTGGCGCTGGATGTTCTCGATGACGACGATCGAGTCGTCGACCACACGGCCGACCGTGATGGTCAGAGCCGCCAGGGTGATGATGTTGAGCGTGCCGCCACCGATCCGCAGGCCGAGGAGCGCGATCAGCAGCGACAGCGGGATAGACACGGCCGTCACGAGCGTGAGCCGCACGCTGAGCAGGAAGACGAACACCACCAGGACGGCGAAGGCGAGACCCAGCGCGCCCTCGGTGCCCAGGTCGGTGATCGACTCCTGGATGAACGGGGCGTTGTCGAAGACGACGTTGATCTTGGCGTCGCCGCCCATGTCCTTCTCGAGGTCGGCGAGCATGGCGTTCAGCTCGCGCGAGATGGCGACGGTGTTGCCGTCGGGCGTCTTCACGATGGAGACCGTCAGGCTCGGCTCGCCGTTGGTGCGGGTGTAGCTGGTGGCAGGTGGCTCCTGCAGGGTCACGGACGCGACGTCGCTGAGCTTCACCGAGCCGGTGCGTGCGGCCAGAGGCAGGCGCTGCACCTCCTCGACCGATCGCAGTGTCGAGCCGGCCTGCACGGAGAGCTCCTTGCCGTCGGCGCCCGGGATGGTGCCGGCCGGGAACTCGACGCCGTTGTCACGCAGCACGTTCGCCAGCGCCTCCGGCTTCACGCCCAGCTGGGCGAGCTTGGCCTGGTCGACGTCGATGGTCAGCTTCTGCGCCGCCACGCCGCTCACCTGGACGTCCCTCACGCCCTCGATGTCGGCGATCTTCGGCACCGCGATCTTCTGGACCTTTGACAGCAGCGCGTACTTGTCGGCACCGCCAGAGACCGACATCGAGATGATCGGGAAGTCGTCGATGCTCCCGGCGAAGACGCTGGTGGAGGCACCCTCGGGCAGGTTCCGCACGTTCATCACGGCCCGCTGCGCCTCGTTCTGGGCGCGACCCAGGTCCTCGCCGTACGTGAGCTGCACCAGCACCGTGGACACCGAGCCCTGGCTGCGCGCCGTCACCTGGTCGACGCCACGCAGGCTGAGGACCGCCGCCTCCATCGGCTTGGTGACCCGCCCCTCGACGACCTCGGCGTTCGCGCCCGGCACGGTGGTGACCACGCCGATGACCGGCAGCTGCAGGCTGGGGAAGAGCTCCTGCTTGAGGGTCACCGTCGACCAGAAGCCGGCCGCGATCGCGAAGACCGTGAGCAGGGCGGTGAGCGCGCGGTTGCGCAGGGAGAACCGAGACAGGGCGTCCATGAAGTGCCTTCCAGTGCCCGCACGACGGGCTATCACGAGAACGTGGCGCTCTCAGGGTAGTTGGGCCCCAGCAAACGGTTCCGATCGAGTGAGCGCTTGCTCACCCGTACGCGCCGGAGCTCCCCCACCGCGGAGTACGACTCGGTGAGAAGTCACTCATAGAGCCAACGGCTCTCGTGGGGCTGAGGGAAGACTCCGGCCCCGAGAGGAGGCACGAGTGATGAGTCGGACCCAGAGCCTGGTGGCTTCGATCAGGGACGCGTTCGCGGGCCCCGCCGCCCGGACGACCATCGTTCTCGGCCTCGTCGCCGCCACGTACGCGGTGGCCGCTCCGATGGTCTCCGCCACGGAGCCGCCCGCGGGCGTCCAGGTGTCGGCACGACGGTAGAACCGGGTCGGGCCACCCCAAGGGCCCGAGCCGCGGAGGGTGGACGACCCCAAGCGCCCATCCTCTGGCCGGCGCCGACGGCGGAGGAAGGGCTCGCGGCCGGCCGCAACGACCCCAAGCGTTGCGACCGGCCCGAGTCGCCCCCGGCCCTCCCCGCGAGGCCTCTCGCTCGGCGACCGGTAGATTCAGCCCGTGAGCATCCAGATCAGGCCGGTCTCCGCCGAGGCGCACCTCGAGTTCATCGAGCAGCGCGGCACGGCGAGCTTCCTCCAGACGCCGGCGTGGGCCGCCGTGAAGCCGGAGTGGGCGTCGGAGACGATCGGCTGGTACGACGGTGACCGGCTCGTCGGCGTCGGGCTGGTGCTCTACCGCTCGCTGCCGACGATCAGTCGCTCGCTGGCGTACCTGCCTGAGGGCCCGGTGCTCGACTGGACCACGCCCTCGATCACGGAGCTCTTGGACCCGCTCGTCGCCTACCTCAAGGGCAAGGGCGCGTTCGCGGTACGGATCGGGCCGACCCTCGTCTGGCGGCGCTGGGGCGCCGACACCATCAAGGCGGCCGTGGCGGACGAGGCCGTGACCAGGCTGTCCGAGGTCACGCCCGACACGCTCGACCCCGCCGCGACCCGGCTGCGGGCGCAGCTGCTGCACGCCGGCTGGCTGCCGCCGGGCAGCGAGGAGGGATTCGCGGCCGGGCAGCCCGAGTTCAACTTCCAGCTCCCGCTCGCCGGCAAGTCGACCGACGACCTGCTCAAGGGCATGAACCAGCTCTGGCGGCGCAACATCAAGAAGGCCGACAAGGAGGGCGTCGAGGTCAGCCAGGGTGGCCGTGAGGACCTGGCAGCGTTCCACGCCCTCTACCTGGAGACCGCGAAGCGCGACCACTTCACGGGCCGCCCGCTCGCGTACTTCGAGACCATGTGGGACGCCCTGCGCGCCGAGGACCCCGACCGCATCCGCCTCTACCTGGCCCGTCACCAGGGCGATCTGGTCGCGGCGACCACGTGGGTGCGGGTGGGCACGCACGCCTGGTACTCGTACGGTGCGTCGTCTGACCAGAAGCGCGAGGTGCGCGGGTCGAACGCGGTGCAGTGGCGCATGATCCGCGACTCGGTGGAGGCCGGGGCGACCGTGTACGACCTGCGGGGCATCACCGAGGGCGTCGGTGCCGACGACCCGGAGATCGGGCTGATCCAGTTCAAGGTGGGCACCGGCGGAGAGGCCGTCCAGTATCTCGGCGAGTGGGACAAGCCCGTCAACCGCGCCCTGTACGCGGCGTTCCAGGCGTACCTCAACCGTGACCGCTACCTCGGCAAGGCCCGGTCCGCGGTGGCCGGCGTGCGGGGTCTCGTCGGCAAGGCACGGCGGGCGGTCAGGCGATGAGCGTCCGGCTGCGGGTCGACGGTGGTGCGTGGCGCACGCACCTGCGCACGGTCGCCCAGCAGGCGCCCGGGCTGGTGCCAGTGGCCAAGGGCAACGGGTACGGGTATGGGCTCGGGCTGCTCGCCGCTGAGGCGCAACGACTGGGCGTGGACAGCCTGGCCGTCGGGACGCTCCCCGAGGTGGCGGCGGTGCGCGACGCGTTCCAGGGCAGCATCGTGGTGCTGCAGCCGTGGCGTCCCTTCGAGCCGGGAGCGCACGAGCTGCTCGCCGACCCGCGCGTGATCCACACGGTGTCGAGGGTCGACGACCTCCAGGCGGTCACGGCCTCCGGGCACCGGCCGCGGGTGGTGCTGGAGCTGCTGACCTCCATGCGGCGCCACGGGTTGTCGCTCGACGACCTGGGGCAGCTCGGGCCGATCGAGGGCGTGGAGCTGGTCGGCTGGACCATCCACCTGCCGATGCCGGCGGCGACCGGCGGCAACCTCGCCGAGGCGGAGCGACTGGGCGCGGCAGCTGCGGCGGTGCGCCGTGCCCCGTTGTGGTTCTCGCACGTGACGGCGGCGGAGTACGAGCGGCTGCGCGGAACGGACAACCGGCTGCGGATGGGCACGAACCTCTGGCTCGGGGCGGCCTCGAGCCGGCGTACGAGCGCGACAGTGCTGGATGTCCATGCGGTCTCGCGCGGCGACCGGATCGGCTACTGGCAGCGGCCGATGCCTGCCGACGGGCACGTGGTCGTGCTGTCGGGAGGTACGGCCCACGGGGTGGGTCTGGAGGCACCGACCTCGGCCGCCACGGCTCGCCAGCGCCTCGTCTCCGTGGTCTCGGGCTCGATGGAGGCCGTCGGCCTCGCGAAGTCGCCGTTCACCATCGGCGGCAAGAAGCGCTGGTTCGTGGAGCCGCCGCACATGCAGTCGTCGCTGGTGTTCCTCCCCGGTTCCGCGCCGGCCCCGGCCGTGGGCGACGAGGTCCCCGTCGAGCTGCGCCTGACCACGGCCACGGTCGACGAGGTCGTGCTCGACAACTGACGCGCGGTCAGTCGTCGGCGCGGACGATCGGGATCTCGACCGGATGGTCGTTGTACGCGCGCGGGTCCTCCCTGGGCTCCAGGTGCACGCGGAGGTCGATGCCCGGGAGGGCGGTCTTGATCTCCTGCTCGATCTCCTCGAGCAGGTCGTGGGCCTTCTCCACCGACCACGCTCCTGGCACGAGCATGTCGAAGATGGCGAACGAGTGACGGCCGGCATGACGCGTACGCAACCCGTGGAACAGCACCTCGTCGCTGCTGCGGCGGCGCAGGATCTCCACGATGGCGGCGTTCTCCTCCGGGGCCATGGTCGAGTCCATGAGCCCGGCGGTGGACTCGGTCACCAGCTTCCAACCGGTGACGACGATGTTCACGCCGACCAGGAACGCCACGATCGAGTCGAGGCGATCCCAGCCCGTGAGCCACACCAGCAGCACTCCGACGACCACGCCGATCGAGGTCACCACGTCGGTCATCAGGTGCTTGCCGTCGGCGATGAGGGTCAGCGAACGGTGCGTACGACCCGCACGGATCAGGACCCAGCCCACGACTCCGTTGAGCACCGACGCCACGGCGGAGATCGCCAGGCCGACGCCTACGTTCTCCAGCGGCTGCGGGTGGATGAACCGCTGCACCGCGGTGATCAGGATCACCACGGCCGCGACGAAGATCATCACACCCTCGATGGCAGCGGAGAAGAACTCGGCCTTGCTGTGGCCGAACATGTGGTCCTCGTCGGCCGGGCGGGCGGCGACCCGCAGCGCCAGCAGCGCCACGAACGCCGCCACCAGGTTCACCACCGACTCCGCGGCGTCGGACAGCAGACCCACCGACCCCGTCAGCAGCCAGGCCCCCGCCTTGAGCGCGATCGTGACGATCGCCGCAGCGATCGACAGCCAGGCGTACTTCGTGAGGTTGACCTGACCCGCGGGGCGGGGGGCGGTCGTCGACGCGTCAGTCACCCCGCGATTCTCCCACTGACCGCCGCGGCTTGCCGCACGAGGCGGGCTCGACCCCTACGGCGACCAGCGCAGCGATCAGCCCTGGCCGCGGCACCCCTCGGATCTGTGCGGTTCTGCAGCGTCCCGTAGGGTCACGGCATGCGACACCCCTGCCACGCCTGCGCGACCAGCGGTCCGCAGACCGGTTAGCCGTGCCGCCTCGTTCTCCCCTCCCGCCGCGCCACGGGCTGCAGGCCGCCTGGGTCCGTACGCCCGACCGGGTCACGGGCGCACCCGCGCCGTACGCGACCCTCGGCGACTTCCTCCACGCGCGGCTGGCACCGACCGCTCCGGTCGCCGAGATGCTCGCCGAGGGCCGGTTCGTGCTGGCCGACGGCTCCCCGGTGACCGGCCCCGAGCCGTACACGCCCCATACCTTCGTCTGGTTCCACCGCGAGCTGCGTCCAGAGCCGGTACGCGACTGGGACCTCTCCCTGCTCCACAGAGACGACCGCCTCGTGGTGCTGGACAAGCCCCACGGCCTCTCCACGATCCCCCGCGGTCGGCACGTCACCCAGTCGGCGGTGGTGCTGCTGCGCCAGCAGCTCGGCCTGCCCGAGCTCGGCCCCGCCCACCGGCTCGACCTGCTCACCGCCGGCGTGCTCGTGCTGACCACCCGGCAGGAGTGGCGGCGGCCCTACCAGGAGGCGTTCGCGGCGCGGCAGGTGCACAAGACGTACGAGGCCCTGGGCCGCCACGACCCCGACCTGCGGCTGCCGCTGCGGGTGACCAGCCACATCGTCAAGGAGCGCGGCTTCTTCCAGGCCCGCGAGATCCCCGGGGCACCGCCCAACGCCGAGACGTACATCGAGCGCACCGAGGTGCGCGGCGACACCGCCCGCTACCGGCTCACGCCGACCACGGGGCGTACCCACCAGCTGCGGATCCACCTGTCCTCGTTGGGGATCCCGATCGTCAACGACCCGCTCTACCCCGAGATCCTGGACTGGAACCCCGACGAGATCGGGCCCCCGCTGCAGCTCGTGGCCCGCGAGCTGAGCTTCACCGACCCCGTCGACGGCAGCGAGCGCACCTTCATCAGCCGCCGCCCCCTGGCGTGGCCCTGACTCAGACGGTCTTCCCGGTCGCCGCCGGCAGCAGCCGCACCACCAGCTGCCCGTTGCCCTGCACCTTGGTCTCCACGGCCTTCTCGCGCGACTCCACGAACGCGCGGAACGACGAGTAGCCCAGCGACTTCTCCTTGAACGCCGGGTCCAGCCGCTGCATCTGGCTCTTCAGCCCGCCGCTGTTCATCCAGCCGTCCTCGCTGGCACCGCCGACCTCCATGGCCCGCACCAGCAGCGTCGTCGCGGCGACCTGCGGGTCGACCGCCTTGACCGTACGCCGCCGCTTCGGCGCCTCCTCCGGCGCCGCGTCACTGGTCGTGATCGTCCCGGCCACCGCCCCGTCGTCGACCACGGCCGGCGGCTCGGGAGGAGTCGGACTCTTGCGTACGGCCTTCGGCGGCGCCGCCGGTGCCTGCACGCCCGGGATGTCGGCGTAGTCGGTGAACTCGTCGCAGGCGGCGACCAGCGCGCGGCTGGTGGAGCCGACCATGCCGATGCCCACCACGTAGCGCCCGAGGCTCTTGCACCGCTGCGCCAGCGACACGTAGTCGGAGTCGCCCGCCACGATCACCAGGTGGGTGATGTCGGGGTGGCGCAGCAGGTCTTGCACGGCGTCGATGGAGAGCCTGATGTCGGCGCCGTTCTTGGTGCCCGAGTTGGCGAACATCTGCACCAGGTCGACGGCGCGGTCGACGAGCTGGTGCTTGTACGCCGCGTTGGCTGGCACCGTCCAGTCCGCGTACCCTCGCACCATCGACACCGTGCCGAACGACGTCGCGTAGTCGATGATCGCGCCGATGTCGACGGTCGCCTGCGTCAGCCGCTCAGCCACCCGCTCGCCGGTGCCCGTACGCGCGTTGTCCTTGCGCCACGCCCCGGAGCCGAACAGCGAGTCGTAGCGGGAGATGACCATGTTGTCGAAGTCGAGGTAGACCGCGACCCGTGAGGTGCTCATCGCAGGATCATCCCACCGCTCACGCCGGCCGCGCGGCTCACGCCGCGGCGAGCAGCATCTTCGGCGACACCGTACGCGCCTTGAGCACCGCCGCTGTCGTGAGCAGGGTCGCGATCAGCGCCCATCCGATGAGCACGAAGACCGAGCCCGTGACGCCGGTGCCGCCGGCGACCACGGTGCGTACGGCATCGAGCGCCGGTGACACCGGCGAGAGCGGCCGAATGCTGTCGAAGAAGGCCGGCGCCGCCGCCGTCACCGCGGTGGCGACCGTGAGGGTCGCCATCAGCACCGCGACCACGCGGCCCGCGCCGCCCAGCCACGCGGCCAGCGCGTGGTTCACGGCCACGAACGCGACACCGGCGAGCAGCAGCACGCCCAGCAGGCCGAACCAGCGCACGGCCGGCAGGTGCAGGAACAGCTGCCCTAGCGCGGCCACCGCGACCGCCTGGATGCCCACGACGGCCAGGCCCGGCAGCAGCGACTCCCCGACCAGTGCCGCGGCACCCCGGCTGGAGAGGGCGAGACGGCTGCGGAGCGCGGGCAGCACCAGGTACGTCGCCAGCGCGCCCACCCACAGCGCCAGCACCATGAGCAGGCTGGCCCAGGCGGCGGCCGGGGTGACGAGGCCGTCGAGGTCGCTCACCGAGATCGGCGAGGCCACCACGGTGGCGAGCTGCGTGCGCTCCGCGTCGGTGTAGCTCGGGATCTGGGTGGCGCCCTTCTCCAGCCCGTCGGCCAGCTGGCGAGTGCCGTCGGCCAGCTGCTTGCTCCCGTCGGTGGTCTGGGCGAGGCCGTCGGTGAGCGCCCGGGAGCCCGCGGCGGCCTGACCGATGCCGTCGACGAGCTGGCCGACGCCGTCGGTGTACGCCTGGACGCCCGACACCAGCTGCGGCCCGGCCGCCGCGGCGGTCGTCAGCCCGGAGCTGAGCTGCCCGGCCCCGCCGGCCACCTGGTCGACGCCACCCGTGTACTGCGCCACGCCGTTGGCGTACTGCGAGACACCCCCGGAGAGCTGCTTCGCGCCGTCACCGAGCTGGGTGGCGCCGCTGACCAGCGCCGGCCCCGCCCCGGCGAGCTGGGCGAGCTGACCCTTCTGCGCCTGCATGTCGGCGACCGAGGACAGCTGACCGCCCTGGGCGAGCATCTGCTGCGTCATCCCCAGCACCACGTTCACCTGGGCGAGGATGTCGCGCAGCGAGGCGTCGTCGATCGCACCCAGCGCGGCCGACAGCTGCTGCAAGGACTGCTGGAGCGTGCGCCCCGTGGCCGGGTCGGGCGTCGAGAACACCTGGGCCACGGTCTGCTTGCCGGCCTGGGTCATGGCCATCACGCCGGCGACGTACCCCTGGCACGCCTCGGGCCCCAGCTGCTGCACCTGCGGCGGGCACTGCGAGGCCACCTGCTTCGCGGTCTGGTCGAGCCCGGTGGTGATCTGGGTCTGCAGACCGCCGACCTGGGCCGACAGCTGCTTCGCGGTGGTCTGCGAGGTGGCTACCTGCTGCTGCAGCGCGGCGATCGCCACCTGCAGCTGCGGCACGACCTGGGTCTGGTCGGCGCCGCCCTGCGTCGCCTGGATCTTGTCCAGCAGGATCCGCAGCTGGATCAGCATGTCGAGCTGCTGCGAGGTGCTGGTGGCGAGCTGGGTGGTGCCCTGCGTGTACGGCACCAGGCCGTCCCGCAGCGCGTACGCACCGCTGGCCAGCCCGCTGGCCCCGCTGGCCAGCTGCGTGCCGCCCGAGCGGAGCTGCGGCGAACCGGCGGAGATCTGGCCAAGGCCGTCGGTGAGCTTCTGGGCGCCGCTGGCGGCCTGGCCGATGCCGTCGGTGTACTGCTTCACACCGCCCACGAGCTGCGTACCGCCGCTGCGCAGCGCCGGGCCGTTGCCGTACGCCGTCTCCAGGCCGGTGCTGAGCTGGTTGGAGCCGTCGCGCGCCTGACCGAGGCCGTCGGTGAGCTTCTGCTGGCCGTCGGCGAGCTGGGAGGCCGCGTCGGCGACGGTCTGGAACTGCTTGCCCATCTCGTTGAAGCCGAGGTAGATGTTCTCGAGGTAGGTCTGCGTGAGCGTCCGGTTGAGGGCCTGCGCCGCTGCCTGCGCCACGGCCTGGCCGAGCGCGGTGTCGGCGATGCCCGCCTGCGGCGAGGTCTCGACCCGGATGGTGGCCTGCTCGGCCTCCCCTGCCGCCCGCCCGAAGGAGGTGGCGGCCTTCGAGAAGGTCTTCGGGATCGTGACCACCGCGGCGAACCGGCCCGACTTCATGCCCTCTCGGGCGGCCTTCTCGTTGGCCAGCACCCACCGGAAGTTCTGCTCCTTGTCGGAGTCGACCAGCTCGGCGGTCAGCTGCCGCCCCAGCGGCACCAGCTGGTCGTTGACGGTGACGGCCTCGTCGAGGTTGACCACGGCCGCCTCGACCCGGTGCAGCCGGGAGTCCGAGCTCCAGGTGGCGCCGAGCAGCCCGGCGGCGATCAGCACCGGTACCAGCACCAGGCCCAGCACCTTCGTCCACCAGGGGCCACGCCGTGCGTTCTCCAGCAGTCTCATGCCGACCCTCCTCGGGCTCCGGCGGGCACGGCGGCAGCCGTCCCCGTGTCGAGGGGCAGCACCATGCCGCCTCTGGTGATCAGGTCGCGGACACCCTCCGCGGTGGTGGCGCCCAGCACGACGGCGGTCTCGCCGGGCTGCCGCAGCAGCTCCGCGAGCGCCGTACGCGCCGGGCCGTGCAGCTTGTCGGCGTCGTCGACCAGCACCAGCTGGTGGTCGCGGGCCCGGAGCCGTGCGGGCAGGTTCGGGGTCAGCGGGTCGAGAGCCGCCGTACGGCGTCGCACCTTGCCCGCCTCGTCGGGCACCGAGTGACCGGCCACCTTCAGCCGCCCGGACGCCGGGGCCATCCGGCCACCCAGCGTCAGCAGCAGGGCCGCACGCTCCACCGCCGAGCCGGTCACGACCAGCACCTCACCGGGGGCGAGGGTCAGCGACACCGGCTCCACGATCACCGGGTCCTCGCCGATGGTCACGTCCTCGGCGGCCACCACATGGGTGTCGCCCGGGACTGGCCAGTCGGCCATGCTCAGCTGCCGCGACAGGGTCTCTCCCTCGACGTCGAACGAGGGCAGCACCTTGTCGAGCCATCGCGGCAGCCACCAGGCCCGCTCGCCCAGCAGGTGCAGCACCGCCGGGACCAGCGTGAGCCGCACGATGAATGCGTCCACCGCCACGCCCACGGCGAGCCCGAACGCGATCGGCTTGATTGCGCCCTCGCCGCGGGGCACGAAGAACGCGAACACCGCGAACATGATGAGAGCGGCGGCGACCACGACCTTGGCCGAGTGCACGAAGCCGTCGTGCACGGCCAGCCGGGCGTCCTTGCCGTGCACGTGCTCCTCGCGCATGCGGGACACGAGGAACACCTCGTAGTCCATGGCCAGGCCGAAGAGGATGCCCATGGTCATGATCGGGAAGAACGAGATGACGGACGTGGTGTCGTGCAGGTTGACCACGTTCTTCAGCCAGCCCTGGTTGAACACCAAGGTGGTGGCGCCGAACGCCGACCCCACGCTGAGCAGGTAGCCCACGGCCGCCTTGATGGGCACCGCGATCGAGCGGAACACCATGGTGAGCAGCACCAGCGAGAGCCCCACCACGAAGATGCCGAAGGGCAGCAGGGCCCCCTCCAGGCGGCTCGTGATGTCGATGCCCACGGCGGTCATGCCCGTGACGGCGACGTCGACGCCGTACCGGTCCTTCCAGTCCTGCGCGTGGGCGTAGATGCCGCTGACCACGCTGTCCGTGCGCGCGTCGTCAGGCCCGGTTGAGGGGATCACCTGGATCATGCCGGTGTCGGCGTTCTGGTTGGGCACCGCCGCAGGCACCAGCACGACCCCGGGGATCTTCTCGATGTCGGCCTTCATGCCGTTCAGCACGCCCAGCGGGTCGGTCGACTCGACCAGCTGCATGGTCACCACGAGCGGGCCGTTGTAGCCCGGGCCGAACTTCTCTGAGATGGCGTCGTACGTCTGGCGCGCCGGCTCCGCAGCCGGCAGCTGGCCCGCGTTCGGGAGCGACAGCCACAGGTCCTTGGCCGGGTACGACAGCGCGCCGAGGGCGCCGACGACGAGCACCACGGTGAGGATGGGCACCTTGGTGACGGCGCGCACCCACCAGCCGGAGATGCCACCACGCGGACGCGTCGTCGTCGGGGCGGGGTCCGCGTGCGCGCCACGCTTGCGGGCCTTCGGGCGTACGCGGTCACCGAGGTAACCCATCACCGCAGGCAGCAGCGTGAGCGCGACCGCGACGCCGATGGCGACGGCCACGGAGGCGTACGCGCCCATGGTGGTGAGGAAGGGGATGCCCGCGACCGCCAGCCCGACCAGGGCGATGATCACGGTGAGTCCGGCGAAGACCACGGCCGAGCCGGCGGTGGCCACCGAGCGGGCGGTGGACTCCTCCGCGGTGAGGTCAGGGTCGGCCAGCTGGTCGCGGTGGCGGGACAGGATGAACAGGGCGTAGTCGATGCCCACGGCCAGGCCGAGCATCAGGCCCAGCATCGGGGTCGTGGAGGAGATGTCGGAGAAGCGGGTGGCGGCGTACGTCACGGCCATCGCCAGCGCCACCCCGATCAGCGCGTTCACGAGCGGGACCACACCGGCCAGCACGGAGCCGAGCACCCCGATCAGCACCACCAGGGCGACGGCGACGCCGAGGCCCTCCACGATGGAGATCTGCGGGATCTGGACGGCGAACGCGTCACCGCCCATGAGCACCGTGGCCCCCTGGGGCAGCTGGCGCGCCAGGTCCTGGGACAGCTCCTGCAGGTTGTCCTTGGTCTCGTCTGTGACCTCGGAGATGGTGCCGGCGAGCCGGATGCCGATCAGCGCGGCGCTGCCGTCGGTGGAGACGCGGCCCTTGATGTACTCGTTGTACGGGCTGATCGACCCCGCCACCCCGGGCTGCTTCTCGACCGTGGTGATCCAAGCCTCGATCGGCTGCTTCACGCTCGGGTCGTCGGCGCGTACGCCGTCGGGCAGCATCACGATCGCCGTGGCGCCAGCGTCCGCGGCCTCCGGGAACGTCATCTTCAGCTGGTCGAGCGCGGCCTGGCTCTGGGCGCCGGGGATCGAGAAGCTGTCGCTCATCGGGCGCGAGATCAGGGCCGCGAGGCCACCGACGACCAGCAGCAGCGCCGCCCACGCCATGACCACCCGGCCGCGGCGGCGGAAGCACCAGCGCCCGACGTCGTACAGAAATCCCGACATGTGTCCCCTCGGCTGCTGGCGGGCGCCCCCGCGCCCTTCGATACACAATCGTATCGGATGCGGACGGTGGCCTTTTCCACCCGATGGCCCGCATCCGCACAGCCGCTGTCGATCCGCGCAGCGTGCATGAAGGCTGCGCGGATCGATCCAGGCTGTGGGGATGCGGCGGAGTGACTGTGGGGATGCGGCGGGGTGGCTGTTCGGAGGGGCGGGACCCCGGTCGATAGGGTGAGCGCCACGACGCAGCAGGAGACAAGTTTGACGCAGCAGATGGCTGTCACGGCCCGGCGGGCGAAGACCCGAGCGCGTCTGCTCGACGCCGCTCGCGCCGTGATCGCCGAGCGGGGGGCCGGCGGGGCGACGGTCGAGGCCGTCTCGGAGCGGGCGGGTTTCACGCGAGGTGCGTTCTACTCGAACTACGCCTCGATGGCCGATCTCGTGAGCGACCTGGTCCAGGAGGTCGGAGCCGGCAGGTTGGCGGCGATGCAGGAGGCGGCGGCCCGCGTACGAGGGCTGGGGGCCGACGACTTCGCAGGTGTGGCCACGGCCGCGCTGGAGGTGTTCGTGGGCCTGCAGCCGCACGACGTCGACGACACCCTGCTGCTGGCCGAGCTAGAGCTGTTCGCGATCCGTACGCCGGAGGTGCGCGCGACCTACACCGCCGTCACCGAGCAGACGCTGTCGACGGCGATGGACATCATCGAGACCGTCCTGGAGCCCATGGGGCGCCGGCTGTGCACCTCCCGGAGATTCACAGCAGAGATGATCGCCGGGTACTTCGACCATGTGCTCCGACTGGGCCACGCCAGCGGTCAGCCGGCCGGGCCGGAGAGGCTCGCCTCCGGTCTCGTCGACCTGCTCACCGTCATCACCGAACCGAAGGAGAGCTAGATGCACGTGCTCGTCACCGGCGGGGCCGGGTTCATCGGGTCGGAGGTCACCCGCCGTCTGGTGGCTGCCGGGCACGAGGTGACGGTGCTGGACGACCTGTCCAGCGGCTTCGAGGCAAACCTGGAGGGGGTCGAGGCACGGCTCGTACGCGGGTCGGTGCTCGATGAGGCCGCCTTGGCCGACGCCGCCGCGGGAGCCGAGAGCATCATCCACCTCGCGGCGATGGTGAGCGTGCCGCAGTCGATCGAGCAGCCGCTGGCCTGCCACGAGGTGAACGCCACGGGCACGGTGCGGGTGCTGGAGACGGCGCGGGCGCTGGGGGCGCAGGTGGTGGTCGCCTCGTCGAGCGCCGTGTACGGGTCGAACCCCACCCTCCCGAAGACGGAGCGCGACTGGGTGCGACCGCTCACCCCGTACGCCTCCACGAAGCTGTACACCGAGCAGGCCACGCTCGCGTACGGGACCTCGTACGGCCTGCCGACGCTCGCGCTGCGGTTCTTCAACGTGTACGGGCCGCGTCAGGACGAGTTCCATCCGTACGCGGCGGTGGTGCCCACGTGGACGTACCGACTGCTCACCGGCCAGCCGCTGCAGGTCAACGGCGACGGGTCGATCACACGCGACTTCATCTACGTCGGCGCGCTGGCCGACCTGCTCGTGGACGCGGTCACCCGCCGGGTGTCGCACGACGAGCCCGTGAACGCCGCGTTCGGCACGGAGACCTCGCTGCGCGACCTGATCGGCGAGCTGGAGCAGGTGACGGGGCTGACCGCTGACGTCGCGTACGGGCCGGGGCGAGCCGGCGACGTACAGAAGTCGCTCGCCGACAACACGGTGATGCGCTCACTGTTCCCCGACGTGCACAACGTCGCCCTGGCCGAGGGTCTCAACGAGACCGTGAGCTGGTTCCGCGAGCGCCTGGGCCGCCGGGACTGACCGTCACGAGAAACACCCCAGCGCTCGCGCGTCTCGCGTAGCCCTGGGGCCTCAGCCCATCGTCTTCTGGCCGTCGATCGCCTCGCGGATGATGTCGGCGTGACCGGCGTGCTGGCTGATCTCACCGAGCATCTGGTAAGCCACCCGGCGCACGGTCCACGTCGTGCCGGGCTCGAACCACGGGGCCTCGGGCAGTGGGTGGGCCAGGTCGAGGTCGATGGTGCTCAGCAGCTCCTCCGTACGTGCCGCGACAGCCGCCACCCGCTCCCGCAGCGCGTCGAGGGTCTCGTCGTCAGTGAGCTCGAACCGGGGGTCGTCCTGCGCGATGCCAGCTGCTGCGTCGGCGGCGACCTGGTCCCAGTCGACGTCCTGCCCGTACACCTCGCTGGAGGAGTCGGTCCCCGTCTCGGCGAACTCGAACCAGCCCTCCTCGGTGTCGGCGACGTGCTTCAGGATGCCGCCGATGGTGAGTCTGCTGACGGTGCTGCGCATGCGTACCTGCTCCTCGGTCAGCCCCTCGGCCGTCTGCAGCAGGAAGCCGCGGTGACGATTCAGGGCATCGATCAGGTCGGTGCGCTCCTGCGACTGCGTGGCCACGTCGTCTCCTTCGTGTCGGTGCTGACACTCACGCTAGGAGCACCTCCGGTCAGATGCTGTCCGCAATGACAACCTCCCTGCCCAGCTGGGGCGTCACGATCTGGTCTCACCTGCTGCGCAACCGAGCGCACATTCACTAACGTGCGTCCCGTTCACCACGACGGTGAACCACTGATCGGGACGAGAAGGACCGTGGACGACAACGACGCCTCCCTGAGCGGGACTCTGGCGCGCGGTCTCGCCGTCCTCGATCTCCTCGCTGCCGGCGAGCGGCCGACCGCCGCAGACATCGTCGCCCGGCTCGACCTCTCCCGCAGCGCCACCTACCGCGTCCTGGGCGCCCTGCGTCAGCACGGCCTCATCGACTGGGAGGCGGGCTCGACCGGCGAGATCGTGCCCGGGGAGACGGCCATCAAGCTCGGCATGGCAGGTCTGGCGAACTTCGACCCGTACGCGGCGGGGCGAGCCCACATCGCCGACCTCTCTGCCGAGGTGGGGGAGGCGGTCCTGATGGCCGTCGTGGACGGAGACGACATCGTCTACATCGCCCACGAGGACCACAGCCGCCACACGGTCGGCGTCCGGCGCCTGCTTGGGGTGCGGCGGCCGCTGGCCACCACCTCCCTCGGCAAGGCCTACCTCGCCGCGCTCCCCGTCGCCGAGTGCGACGCCTGGATCGACCAGACCACGCTGGTCAGGGTCACCGACCGCACGATCACCGACAAGGGCCAGTTGCGGCGCGAGATCGACGCCGCACGGCTGCGAGGGTACGCCATCGACGACTCCGAGAACGACGTCGGCGTGATGTGCTTCGGCGCCGCCGTCCGAGACAGCAGCGGGCGGCCGCTGGCGTCGGTGTCGGTCGCCGGACCCATCGACCGCATGCAGCCCCGCGAGCCCGAGCTCAGCGGCCTGCTGCTGCGCACCGTCGAGGCCATCAGCCGTCGCCTCGGCTACACAGAGTCCACCCCGTTGCAGCGTCGCGCCTGACCGGGGCCGACACCGAAACCTGAGAGGACACGATGACCCACCGACCACTGCGCCTGCTGGGCGCCCTGATGGCAGGGGTGCTGGCGCTGACCGCGTGCGCTCCCGGCCAGTCCGAGCCCACCACCCCGGCCGGCACGTCGGCCGCCGCGAACGAGCCCAAGCAGCTCTCGTACCTCTACTTCACCGACGGCCCCGACGAGGCCGTCACCCGGGACCTGCTCAAGCAGTTCGAGGCCAAGACCGGCGCCACCGTGAACCTCGAGGTGGTCCCCTTCGCGAACCTCGAGCAGACCCTGCAGGCACGCCTGGCCGGCAACAACGCCCCCGACGTCGCCCGCCTGGCCAACATCACGCCCTTCAAGGCTGATCTGCTCGACCTCAACAAGGCGTCGAAGGCCGACCTCGACAACGTGTTCATCGACGGCGCCAAGACCATCACCTCCGGCGCGAACGGCGAGCTGCTCGCCGTGCCGAGCGACCTCACCATGAACGGCCCGATCATCAACGTCGACCTGTTCACCAAGGCCGGCGTCCCGGTGCCGACCAAGGACAAGCCGTGGAAGTCGTGGCAGGAGATGATCGACGCCGCGACCAAGGTGAAGCAGGCGGCCGGCACCGAGTACGGCATCGCGATGGATGTCTCGGCGCACCGCTACTCCACGATGCTGAGCCAGTACGGCACCACGCTCTACTCCAAGGACGGCAAGTCCGCCCTCGACGAGGCGAAGGCCGCCAAGGCGATCCAGCAGTTCGCCGACGTCAACAACTCCGGCCTGATGCCGAAGGACCTGTTCCTCGCGGCCGGCTCGAAGTACAAGGCGGCCAACGAGATCTTCCTGGCCCAGCAGGTGCCGGTCTACCTCTCGGGCAACTGGCAGGTCGCGGCGTTCGACAAGAGCGCCAAGTTCCAGTGGGCGGCGGTGCCCAACCCGTGCCAGGAGCGCTGCGGTGGCATGCCCGGCGGCAAGTTCATGGCGGCCTTCAAGGCGTCCAAGAGCCCCACGCTGGCCTCGCAGCTGGTCGCGTTCATGAACAGCAAGGAGGCGCAGACCAAGTACGCCCAGGGGGCCAACTTCCTGCCCACCCGCAAGGACCTGATCAAGGACGGGATCACCTACTCGACCCGCGCCAACGACATGGCCACCTTCCTGGCCGACGTCGCCGTGACTCCGGAGGACACGTACGGCACCACGTACTCCCCCGCCTTCAGCGCCGCCGGCAAGACGATGATGACCGAGCTCGGCTCGGTGCTGCAGGGCAAGACCACGTCGCAGCAGGCGGCGACCAACATCAGGGCAGGCGCTGAGAAGGCGCTCAAGGATGCCGGTCAGTGAGCAGACGGCGACGGCCACCCGCCCGGGTGGCCAGATCGGAAGAGCACACGTCTGAAG
>ERZ501016.68-NODE-68-length-51751-cov-8.636916_pt1 | contig 51751 bp, 49 predicted proteins | sample MGYA00248889_ERZ501016 | MGnify/ENA primary metagenome ERZ501016 (study PRJEB25958, sample SAMN03398594) | human skin metagenome | study: EMG produced TPA metagenomics assembly of the Human Skin Microbiome Metagenome (human skin metagenome) data set. | reverse complement strand
GCACGCCGACACCCTGGTGCTGGCCACCCCGCCCGACACCGCCGGCGCGCTGCTCCGGGACGCGGCCCCCCAGGTCGCCGCCGCGATCCCCGACGCGCCGTCCAGCCCCGTACGTCTCGTGGTCCTGGTGCTCGACGCCCCCGCCCTCGACGCGGCCCCCTCGGGCACCGGTGCGCTGGTCGCCGCGGGCACGAGAGGCGTACGCGCGAAGGCGCTGACCCATGCCAGCGCGAAGTGGGCCCACGTGCGAGAGGCCGCCCGGGCGCACGGACCGCACGTCCACGTGGTGCGCCTCTCATACGGACGCCCCGGCGAGCCGCTGCCCCCCGACGACGCCACGACCGTCGACCTGGCGCTGGCCGACGCCTCCTCGATCCTCCGCACGCCCCTCACCCGCGCCCACCTCCGCGGCTCCCGCACCGTGACCTGGCAGGGCGCGATGCGTCAGCCGCGCCCCGGGCACCGCGAGGCGCTGCGCCACCTCGACACGCTCCTCGCCGGCGGCTCGCTCGAGCTCGTCGGCTCCTGGCGCGACGGCACGGGCCTGGACGCGATCGTCGCGGCCGACCGCCGCCGGAGATCACCGATCCTCACGAAAGGTTCCCGACCATGACCGAGTCCGCCGATGAGATCACGCGCTACACCTCGTACACGGTCTTCACCCGTGTCGCGGCCCCCGGCCTGACCGAGAAAGACGCCCTGGCGGCCGAGGTCGAGCGCGCGGTCGCGGCGATCGAGGGTCTCGGCGTGACCGTACGCGGCGTGTACGACGCCAGCGGTTTCCGCCCCGAGGACGACGCGATGCTGTGGCTGGTGGCCGAGCGGCCCGAGGACCTGCAGCACGCGCTCCGCGTGTTCGAGCGCTCACCGGTCGCCGAGGGCCTGGTGCGCGCATGGAGCGCGGTCGGCGTGCACCGGCAGGCCGAGTTCTCCCGCACCCACGCGCCTGCGTTCATGTCGCCGTCGCGCACCCCGCAGCAGTGGGTCACGGTCTACCCGTTCACGCGGTCGTACGAGTGGTACCTGCTGCCCGAGGAGGAGCGCCGCACCATGCTGCGAGAGCACGGCGAGATGGGGCGGGAGTACCCGCAGGTGCACGCCCACACCGTGGCCGCGTTCGCGCTCGGCGACTGGGAGTGGCTGCTGGCCTTCGAGGCCGACGACCTGCACGACCTCGTCGACATGATGCGCCGGCTGCGCTACTCCCAGGCGCGCCGGCACGTACGGGACGAGCTGCCGTTCCACGTCGGCCGACGGCTGGCCACGCCCGCCGACGTCGCCGACATCCTGCTCTGAGCGAGAGGCACCCATGACGTACGACGCGATCCTCTTCGCCTCCTTCGGCGGCCCCGAGGGCCAGGACGACGTGCTGCCGTTCCTGCGCAACGTCACTCGCGGGCGCGGCATCCCCGACGAGCGCCTGGAACAGGTCGCCGGGCACTACCGCGCCCTCGGCGGCCGGTCACCCATCAACGACCAGAACCGCGCGCTGATCGCCGCGCTGGAGGCCGAGCTCGCCCGCCGCGGCATCGACCTGCCGGTCTACTGGGGCAACCGCAACTGGGCCCCGTACACCGGTGACACCCTCGCCGCGATGCACGCCGACGGCCACCGCCGGGTGCTCGCGCTGGCCACGAGCGCGTACTCGTCGTACTCCAGCTGCCGGCAGTACCGCGAGGACTTCGCCCGGGGCCTCGACGAGCACGGCCTGCTCGACGAGCTGACCATCGACAAGGTGCAGGTCTACTTCGACCAGCGCGGCTTCCTGGAGCCGGTCGCCGACGGTGTCCGTACGGCGCTCGCCGAGCTCGCCGCCGACCACGACGAGATCGAGGTGCTGTTCTCCACCCACTCCATCCCGCTGACGATGGCCGAGGAGTCGGGCCCGGAGCCGGCCGGGGAGGGTGGCTGGTACGTCGCCCAGCACCTCGCCGCCTGCACCTGGGTGATGGAGCAGATCGGCGAGCCGACCCCGCCGTGGCGGCTGGTGTACCAGTCGCGCTCGGGCAACCCGCGGACGCCCTGGCTGGAGCCCGACGTCAACGACGTCATCGAGGAGATCGCGGCCGAGGGGCGTACGACGGCGGTGGTCGTCGTGCCGATCGGCTTCGTGAGCGACCACGTCGAGGTGATCTGGGACCTCGACACCGAGGCCCGCGAGACGGCCGAGACCCACCGGCTGGGGTTCCGCCGGGTCGCTACGTCGGGTACGGACCCGCGGTTCGTGGCCTCGCTGGTGGACCTGGTCGCCCAGGCCCTGACGCCCGGTGCCGGGCGTGCCGGGGTGACCGGTGCCGGGCTGGTCGAGGGGACCTGTGGCCGGACCTGCTGCCGGGTCGCCGACGGGGCCGACACAGGGCGGTCGGTGGAGCCGCTGTCCGAGATCGCCGCCCGGCTGCGAGCGCAGGCACCGGCATGACCACGCTGCGCATCGGCACCCGGGCCTCGGCGCTCGCCCTCGCCCAGTCGGGGCAGCTCGGCGCGGCCGTCGCGCGTCACCTCGGCGCCGAGGTCGAGCTGGTGCACGTCTCCACGTACGGGGATCTCGACCGCACCAGCCCGCTCGCCGAGATCGGGGGCACCGGGGTCTTCGTGACGGCCGTCCGGCGGGCGCTGGTCGCCGGCGAGGTGGACGCGATCGTGCACTCGGCCAAGGACCTGCCCACCCTGCCCGCCGACGGCATCACGATCGCCTGCATGCCGGCGCGCGAGGACATGCGCGACGCGCTCTGTGCCCGCGACGGTCTCACCCTCGACACCCTGCCCGCGGGGGCTCGGGTCGGCACCGGGTCCCCCCGTCGCGCCGCGCAGCTGCTGCGCGCCCGCCCCAACCTCTCGGTGGTGTCCATCCGCGGCAACGTCGACACCCGGCTCGCCCGCGCGCTGGGGGCCGACGCCGACCTCGACGCGGTGGTGCTGGCCGCCGCGGGCCTGCGCCGGTTGGGTCGTGACGACGCCGTCTCTGAGCTGCTCGACCCGGGCGTGATGCTCCCGGCCCCGGCGCAGGGCGCGCTGGCGCTGGAGTGCCGTACGGCCGATGCGGGCAGCGACCTCGCCCGCGCCGCCGCCGCCGAGGACGACCCGGCGACCCGCGCCGCCGTCACCGCGGAGCGGGCGCTGCTCCGTGCGCTCGAGGCCGGGTGCAGCGCCCCGGTCGGCGCCCTCGGGCAGGTGGCCGACGGGCGCCTCACCCTGCTCGGGCTGATGATCGCGCTCGACGGGCAGCGGGCGTACGAGGACTCGCTAACGGTTCCCCTCGATCTGAGCGCGGACCGGGAGACGCTCACGGCCATCGCCGCCGACCTCGGCTCGCGCCTTGCCGCGACGCTGCTCGACCAGGGAGCGGCGACGGTGCTGGGCTCAACGGTGCTGGGCTCAACGGTGGGGGGCTCGACGGGGCGGGGCGCATGAGCGCTCCGCGCGTGCTGGTGCCGCGCCCGGCAGGGTCGGCGGACGCGCTCGTCCAGCGGCTCCGCGAGCTCGGCCTCGCGGTCGACCACCAGCCGTTCCTCGCGCTCGTGCCGGTGCACGACGACGCCGTACGCCAGGCCGCCGCCGACCTCCGGGCCGGCTGCTTCTCCTGGCTCGTGCTCACCAGTGCCACGGCGCTGCCGGCGCTGGAGCTCGACACCACGGTGGTCCCGCGCACCACACGCGTGGCGGTCGTCGGCGACACCACCGCCGCCGCGGCGCGCGAGCGGGGGATCGAGCCGTGCCTCGTCGCCGCGGGCTCCGGGCAGGCGCTGGTCGAGCAGATGCCCCCGGCGCGCGCCGGTGATCGGGTGCTCTGGCCCGCATCGTCCGCCGCGGCGCCGACGGTCCCCGACGGCCTGCGGGGGCTGGGCTACGAGGTGCGCCCGGTGACCGCCTACCGGCCGACCCCGGTCGACGTGCCGGCGGCCGTCCTGCGTGACCTCGCCCAGGGCGCGTACGCGGTCGTGGTGCTCACCAGCGCCATGATCGCCCGGCTCGTCGCCGACGCCACCCCGCACCCGAGCACCCGGGTCGTCAGCATCGGCGACCCCACCAGCCAGGCCGCCCACGAGGTGGGGCTGCGGGTCGACGTCCAAGCCGACGCACCCACCATCGACGCCCTCGCGGCCGCCGTCGTGGCCGCCCTGCCGACCCTTGTCGAGGAGACCCCGTGATCCCTGTCCAGCGCCCCCGCCGGCTGCGTGCGTCGGCGCCCGTCCGTTCGCTCGTGCGCGAGCACACGCTGCGTGCCGGTGACCTGGTGCTGCCGATGTTCGTCAAGGAGGGCGCCCGCGAGCCGCGCGAGGTCGCCTCGATGCCGGGCGTGGTGCAGCACAGCGAGGACTCGCTCGTCGCCGCCGCCACCCTGGCCGTCGAGCGCGGCGTCGGCGGGCTGATGCTGTTCGGCATCCCTGCACACAAGGACGCGGCGGGGTCCGGGGCCAGCGACCCCGACGGGGTGCTCAACCGGGCGCTGGCACGACTGCGCGCCGAGCTCGGTGACGCGACCGTGCTGATGGCCGACACCTGCCTCGACGAGTTCACCGACCACGGCCACTGCGGCGTCGTCGACGCCCAGGGCAGGGTCGACAACGACGCGACGCTGACCCGCTACCAGCAGATGGCCGTCGCCCAGGCCCAGGCGGGGGCGCACATGCTCGGCCCGTCGGGGATGATGGACGGCCAGGTCGCCGCCATCCGGTCCGCCCTCGACGGCGAGGGTCTCACCGATGTGGCGCTGTTCGCGTACACGGCGAAGTACGCCTCCGCGTTCTTCGGCCCGTTCCGCGATGCCGTCGACTCCTCGCTCCAGGGCGACCGCCGCACGTACCAGCAGGACCCGGCCAACGGTCACGAGGCGCTGCGCGAGCTGGCCCTCGACCTCGCCGAGGGGGCCGACCTGGTGATGGTGAAGCCCGGCCTGCCGTACCTCGACGTGCTGCGCGACGTGGTGCGCGAGTCGCCGGTGCCCGTCGGGGCGTACCAGGTGTCGGGGGAGTACGCGATGATCGAGGCCGCCGCCCGCAACGGCTGGGTCGACCGGGAGCGGGTGGTGCTGGAGTCGCTGCTGGCGTTCCGCCGGGCCGGCGCGTCGTGCGTCCTGACCTACTACGCGAGCGAGGTCGCGGCCTGGCTCGACGGCGGCCTGCCCGAGCGCCTGCGCGAGTTCGCCTGACCCTGAGGAGATCGAGATGACGTACGACACCGCACCCCATGCCGCACCCGGTCTCTCCGAGGACCTGTTCACCCGCGCCCGGCGGGTCATCCCCTCCGGCGTGAACTCACCTGTGCGCGCCTTCGGCTCGGTCGGCGGCACGCCGCCGTTCATCGCCTCGGCCGCCGGCGCCATGCTGCACGACGTCGACGGCAGGTCGTACGTCGATCTCGTCGGCTCCTGGGGCCCGATGGTGCTGGGGCACGCCCACCCGGGCGTGGTGGAGGCGGTACGGGAGGCGGCCGGCCGCGGGCTCTCGTACGGTGCGCCGCAGCCCGGCGAGGTCAGCCTCGCCGAGGCGGTGGTCGAGCGCATCCGCCCGGTGGAGTCGCTGCGGCTGGTGAACTCCGGCACCGAGGCCACCATGAGCGCGATCCGGGTCGCTCGCGGCGCCACCGGTCGCGACGTGATCGTGAAGTTCGCCGGCTGCTACCACGGCCACTCCGACGGACTGCTCGCCGAGGCCGGCAGCGGCGTCGCGACCTTCGGCCTGCCCGGCAGCGCGGGGGTCACCGCGGCGGCGACGAAGGACACCGTCGTGGTGCCGTACGGCGACCGCGACGCCGTGGGCGCGCTCTTCGCCGAGCGCGGCCACGAGATCGCTGCCGTGATCACCGAGGCGGCGCCCGCGAACATGGGCGTCGTGCCGCCGCCGGCGGGGGAGGACGGAGTCGGGTTCAACCGGTTCCTCGCCGAGACCGCCCACGCCGCTGGCGCGCTGCTGATCTCCGACGAGGTGCTGACCGGGTTCCGGGCGAGCCGGGAGGGCTACTACGGCATCGACGGGCCAGAGCCCGGCGACGACGGCTGGGCGCCCGACCTGATGGCGTTCGGCAAGGTCATCGGCGGCGGGCTGCCGGTCGGCGCCTTCGGTGGCCGGGCCGACCTGATGGGGCTGCTGGCCCCGGCCGGGCCCGTCTACCAGGCGGGCACCCTGTCGGGGAACCCGCTCGCCACCGCCGCCGGCCTCGCGACGCTCGACGGGCTCGACGAGGCCGCGTACGAGCAGCTGAACGCCACCTCGGCCGCCCTGCAGCGGCTCGTCGGTGACGCGCTCACGGAGGCCGGCGTGCCGCACGTGATCCAGCGGGCGGGGACGCTGTTCTCGGTGTTCTTCCGCGACCAGCCGGTGCTCACGTACGACGACGCCAAGGCGCAGGACACTGCCGCGTTCGCCCGCTTCTTCCACGCCATGCTCGACGGCGGGGTGTACCTGCCGCCGTCGGCGTTCGAGGCCTGGTTCGTCTCGACGGCCCACGGCTCCGTCGAGCTCGACCGCATCGCCGACCTGCTCCCGGCCGCGGCCCGGGCGGCGGCGACAGGTCAGGCGTAGTAGCGGTCGTCGGCCAGGTCGGTGAGCAGGTCGACCTCGCGCGGCTCCCACCCCAGCAGCCGGGCCGTGTCCAGCGCCCACCGGGTCGCGCCGTCGCCGACGTACGCCGCCGCGCCCGTGCGCTGCGCCGCGGCGATGAGGACCCAGACGAAGCCGTGCCGGTCGCGCTCGGCGGAGTGCGTGACGGGCGAGATGCGGGCGACCGAGCTCCGGATGCCTCGTGAGGCAAGGTCGACGACCGCTGCTCGGTGACGGACCGCGGCGTCCCTCGCACCACGTCGTCCTCGGTCGCCGGGCGCCCGAGACCGGCGAGGCCGGCGGTTCCCGAGATGCCGACGAAGGCCTTGCCGGAGCCGTCGAGGGCGTCTGCGATGGACTCGATCGTCGCCAAGTCCTCCACAGCGGCCTGCTCCATCTGGCCCGTCGCCATCAGGTCGTGCCGGAAGGCGAGGTGGATGACGCCATCAGCCTCGGCGGCTGCCGCAGACCGCACGGCACGATCGGTGATCTCGCCCCGCGCCGTACGCGCCCCGAGCCGCTCGCCAGCCGCCGCCGAGGCGTCGGAGCGCACCAGCGCGGTGACTCGTGCCCGCCTGCGATCAGCTCGGGCACGAGTGCAGACCCGATGTGCCCCGTGGCGCCGGTGACGAAGACCTTCATTAGAGACCCACGCTGCCCTGCGTGATGCCGCCGTCGGCGACGACCGTGGCGGAGGTCAGGTACGACCCCAGGTCGGAGGCGATGAACACCACCAGCGACGCGATGTCGGCGGGCGTACCGATGCGGCCCAGCGGGATCGCGGCCGTCAGCGCCGCGAGCTTGGCCGGGTCGGCCTTGGTGGCGGCGTTGATGGGGGTGTCGACCGCGCCGGGGCCGACGCCGACGACCCGGATGCCGTGCGGGCCGAGCTCGACGCCCGGTTGCGGGTGAGCATGCGCATGCCGCCCTTGGAGAGGCAGTAGGGGGAGTTGCCCGGCATCGGCCAGTCCTCGTGCACCGAGGTGATGTTGACGATGCAGCCGCCACCGCCCTGGGCCCACACCCGCCACCTGGCTGATGTCGGCCTCGACCGCGACGGCCTCCGAGCCCGCCTGGGTGATCTGCTGCACCAGCGCGTCTCGGCGGCCTCGGGGTGCGTCACGTAGTCGATGACCACCTTCGCCCCCGCGGCGCCGGCAGCCAGGGCGATGCCGCGCCGATCCGGCTGTTGCCACCGGTCACGACGACCACCTTGCCGGCCAGCAGGCCGGCGAGCGGAGCAGGGCGCTCGGCTGGGGGACCCCCTGTACGGGACTCGTGGTCACCGGAACTCCTCCATCGGTTGGTGGTCTTCAGCCGTGATGATAGGAACCGCCGCTGTGCCACGGGGGCTAGTCCGTCACCCCACTCGGTGAACTTTGTGCTGCGCGGCCTGTGCGAGAGGACGGAGCACGATCCGGTCCACGTTCACGTGGTGCGGCCGGGTGGCGATCCACGTGATGGCATCGGCGATGTCCTCGGCGACGAGCGGGTCGGGCACCCCTGCGTACACCTTGTCGGCCTTCGCCTGGTCACCGCCGAACCGCGTGAGCGAGAACTCCTCGGTGTGCACCATGCCGGGCACCACCTCGCAGATCCGTACCGGCTCGCCGACCAGCTCAAGGCGCATCGAGCCCGCGATCATGCGCTCGGCCGCCTTGGCGCCGCAGTAGCCCGCGCCACCTTCGTACGGGCCGTCGGCGGCCACGCTGGTCACGAAGATCACGGTCCCGGACGCCGCTCGCAACGCCGGCAGCAGCGCCTTGGTGACCCGGGCGGCACCGAGCACGTTCATCTCGTACATCTGGAGCCACGCGTCCAGGTCCGCCTCCGCCACCGGCTCCTGCCCCAGCGCTCCGCCGGCGTTGTTCACCAGCAGGTCCAGGCGCTCACCGACCTGGCGCACCAGGTCGTCGACGGCGGCGGCGTCGGTCACGTCGCACGTCACCGCACGCCCGCTGATCTCGGCGGCCAGCTGCTCGATCCGCTCCGTACGCCGCGCGACGCACACCACCTCGTACGTCTCCGCCAGGCGCCGCGCGGCCGCGGCCCCGATCCCGGACGAGGCTCCTGTGACAACGGCGAGGGGTCTGCTCATGCGGCCCATCCTCGCGCACCCGGCCATGCCGCCACCTGCATTCTCTGGCCGTGAGCGGCATCATGTGCCATATCTGGCACGTGGTGCTCCCAGGAGCCAGAACGTGCAGGTCATCCGCGGGTGCGAACGCCCCGGGCCACCGCCGCCACCGCCGCTAGGCTGACGCCATGACCTCGACGCTGATCCTGCTCCGCCACGGCGAGAGCGAGTGGAACGCCAAGAACCTCTTCACCGGCTGGGTGGACGTCGACATCAACGATAAGGGTGTGGCCGAAGCCACCCGCGGCGCGGAGCTCATCAAGGAGAACGACGTCCTGCCCGACGTCGTGCACACCTCCGTCCTCCGCCGCGCGATCCACACCGCCAACATCGCGCTCGACGGCTGCGACCGGCACTGGATCCCCGTGCGCCGCAGCTGGCGCCTCAACGAGCGCCACTACGGCGACCTGCAGGGCAAGGACAAGGCGCAGACGCTGGAGCAGTACGGGGAGGAGCAGTTCATGCTCTGGCGCCGGTCGTACGACACCCCGCCGCCGCCCATCGCGACCGACGGTGAGTTCTCCCAGTTCGACGACCCCCGGTACGCCACGCTGCCGACCGAGGCCCGTCCGCTGACGGAGTGCCTGGCAGACGTGGTCGTGCGCATGCTGCCCTACTGGTACGACGCGATCGTCCCCGACCTGCGGTCCGGAAAGACTGTGCTGGTGGCCGCGCACGGCAACTCGCTGCGCGCTCTGGTGAAGCACCTCGACACCATCTCCGACACCGACATCGCCGGGCTCAACATCCCGACCGGCATCCCGCTGGTCTACGAGCTCGACGACGACCTGCAGCCGACCGTCCCAGGTGGGCGCTACCTCGACCCGGAGGCCGCGCGGGCCTCGATCGAGGCGGTCAAGAACCAGGGCAAGAAGAAGTAGCCCGATGGGCGGCGTGCAGTGGCGGCCCGGCCCGCGGGTGGCCGCTGCGCTCGGCGTCGGGGGGCTGCTCTGGTTCGGCCTCGCCCTCTACGCGTACGGCGGCCTGTACCTGTCGCGGCACGACGGTGACGGGTCGCTCCCCGTGCAGGGCCTCGTCGGCGCGCTCGCCGGGCTGCTCCTCACCGCGCTGCTGTCCGGTCTCGTCCTGGTCGTCCACGAGCTGTTGCACGCGCTCGTGTTCCGGCTGCTGGGTCACCGCGTCGCCTTCCGCCCGCGCAGCGGGCTCTTCGCGTCGCTCGTGGAGGTCGTCGAGCCTGCGTACGTCTCCCGCGCGGGCTTCGTCGTGGCGACCCTCACCCCCGTGGTCGTCCTGGGGGCCGCCGCTGCAGCTGCGGTGCTGTGGGCCCCGTACGGCGAGTGGTGGATCGTGCCCGGGGCGGCGGGCGTGGCCCACAGCTCCTGCGACGTCGCGACCGCTGCGGTCGCTGCCGGGCTGAGGCCCGGGGCCCGCGTGCAACCCACCGTCAGCGGGTTGGTCGCCCGCACCGCGGAGCCTGGCCCCGACGCGGTCCACTGACCGCGCCGGGTCACGCTCGGGTCAGGCCTTCGGCCAGTTCTCGCCCTCGGGGGCGGCCCCGGTGGTCAGGTAGATGATCCGGCTGCCGATGTTGACGGCGTGGTCGGCGATGCGCTCGTAGTAACGGCCCAGCAGGGCGGCATCGACCGCCTTCTCGACACCCTCGTCGTAGTCGGGGGACAGGAGCACCCGGAACTGGGCGGCACGCAGCTCGTCCATCTCCTCGTCCTCCTCGGCCATCTGCGCGGCGTTGGAGACGTTGCGGTCGCGCAGCGACGCGGCGGCGGTGCGCACCATCGACTCGGCGAGCTTCGCCACGGTCGTCATGTTGTCCTGCAGCGCGTCGCACACGGCCCGCTCCGGGTAGCGCAGCCGCGCCACCTTCGCGATGTGGGCCGCGAGGTCGCCCATGCGACCCAGCGCGTGCGTCATACGGAGCGCGGCCACGATGGTGCGCAGCTCACCAGCCACGGGGGACTGGCGGGCCAGCAGGTTGAACGCGCGCTGCTCGATGTCGTCGTGCGCGGCGTCGACCACGGCATCGTCGCTGATGACCTGCTCGGCCAGCTGCAGATCAGCGTTCATCAGGGCCTGGGTGGCGCGGTTGACGGCATCACCGACGGTCTCGGTGAGACCCACGAGCGACACCACGATCGCGTCGAGCTGGCCGTGGTAGTTCTCTCGCATCTCGCGCATCGCTCTTCCTCGCGTCGTCGTCGTCACTGGGTCCGGTCCCCGCACGGGAGCATGCCCGCAGCGACGGCATGCCGGTCTCTGCCGTGCCCAGACTAGGAAGTCTGGATGAGGTCACGCATCTCTGAGGTGAACGGCGGTTGAACGGTAGGCCACCTCTGCATCAGGCAGGCGGCACGGCCCGAGCCGGCGAGGAGAGACGACCTAGGATCCCCTTGTGAGTGCCTGGGTGGTCGTGCTGCTGTGCTTGGCTGCGGCCGTCCTGGGGCTCGTCGCCGGTGGTGTGCTCGGCCACCGCAAGGTGGTGGTGATGGCCCAGCCAACGCCCAGCCGGCTGTCGGCGCCGGCCGTGAGGGTCGCCGGCATCGCGGGGGCCGCGGTCGTGTTCGTGGGGGAGCACGACGAGGTCCTGGAGGCCACCGATGCGGCGCGCAACCTCGGCCTGGTGAGGGGAACCCGCCTGGTGGTGCCGGAGGTCCTGGAGCTGGTCCGTGCCTCCCGCCGCGAGCAGAACGCCGGGCACCTCTCCCTGGAGGTGCCCCGGGGGCAGTCCCGGCTCACCACCCATCTCGAGGTGACGGTGGCCGCCTTGGATCCCGACGTCATGGTCGTGGTCGCCCGGGACGAGACCGAGGCCCGGCGCATCCACGAGTCGCGTCGTGACTTCGTCACCAACATCAGCCACGAGCTGAAGACGCCGATCGGGGCTGTCGCCCTGCTGAGCGAGGCGGTGGAGTCCGCCGCCGACGACCCCGAGATGGTCGCTCACTTCGCGGCGAGGCTGCACGTGGAAGCGGCCCGGCTGAGCGAGCTGGTCGGCCAGATCATCACGCTGTCCCGGCTGCAGTCCGACGACCCGCTCCACGAGCCCGTCCCCGCAGACGTCTCCGGCATCGTGGCCCAGGCGGTCGACCGTCTCACGGCCCGTGCGAAGGCGCGGCGGGTCACCATCACGGTGCGTGACGACGGCCCCGGTGACGTGATCGGCGACCCCGGGCAGCTGACCGACGCGGTCGCCAACCTCGTGACCAACGCCATCGCGTACAGCCATGAGGGCGCGCGGGTCGCGGTCACCTCCACCCGCCGCACCGTCGACGGTGACGACTGGGTCGAGATCGCCGTCACCGACAACGGCATCGGCATCCCCGAGTCGGAGCGGGAACGCATCTTCGAGCGCTTCTACCGCGTCGACCCCGACCGCAGCCGGGCCTCCGGGGGCACCGGGCTTGGTCTGTCCATCGTGCGGCTGGTCGCCGAGGCCCACGGCGGCACCGTCAGCGTGTGGAGCCAGCCCGGTCACGGCTCCACCTTCACCCTTCGTCTGCCCGCCAGACTCTCCGGCCAGCCGCCGGCCCAGCCAGAACCGATCCCGTTGGAGGCCTCCTGATGACCCGTGTGCTGCTCGTCGAAGACGAGGAGAGCTACCGCGAGGCGACCTCGTACATGCTGACCAAGGAAGGTTTCGAGGTCGTCGAGGCCGCTGACGGCAAGGAGGGGCTGGCGGAGTTCGCGCGCTCCGGCGCCGACATCGTGCTGCTCGACCTCATGCTGCCCGGCCTGTCCGGCATCGAGGTCTGCCGGCAGCTGCGCCAGACCTCCACCGTGCCGGTGATCATGGTCACGGCCCGCGACACCGAGATCGACAAGGTGGTGGGCCTCGAGATCGGTGCCGACGACTACGTCACCAAGCCGTTCAGCCACCGGGAGCTGGTCGCCCGCATCCGTGCGGTGCTGCGCCGCGGCCAGGACGTCGAGCTCGCCCCCGACGTGCTCCAGGCCGACGGCATCCGCATGGACGTGGAGCGTCACGAGGTGACCCTCAACGGCGAGCCCGTACGCCTCGCGCTCAAGGAGTTCGAGCTGCTGGAGCTGCTGCTGCGCAACGCCGGCCGCGTGCTCACCCGCGGGCAGCTCATCGACCGGGTGTGGGGGAGCGATTACTTCGGTGACACCAAGACCCTCGACGTGCACGTCAAGCGGCTGCGCGCCAAGCTCGAGGACGACCCGGCCAACCCGCGCCTCGTGGTGACGGTGCGCGGCCTGGGCTACAAGCTCGACGCCTGAGCCTCAGGCCCCCACGTACGCCTTGAGGTGCTGACCCGTCAGGGTCGAGGCGTCGGCGACCAGGTGGGCCGGTGTGCCCTGGAACACCACCTGGCCGCCGTCGTGACCGGCGCCCGGGCCGAGGTCGATGACCCAGTCGGCGTGCGCCATCACGGCCTGGTGGTGCTCGATGACGATCACCGACTTGCCGGAGTCGACGAGGCGGTCGAGCAGCCCCGCAGGTTCTCCACATCGGCGAGATGAAGGCCGGTGGTCGGCTCGTCCAGCACGTACACCCCGCCCTTCGCCCCCATCTCGCTCGCCAGCTTGAGCCGCTGCCGCTCGCCTCCCGACAGCGTGGTCAGCGGCTGGCCCAGGCTCAAGTAGCCCAGCCCCACGTCGGCCATCCGCGCCAGGATGGCGTGCGCCGCAGGCGTCTTCGCCTCGCCGGCGGAGAAGAACTCCGCCGCCTCGGTGACCGGCATGGCGAGCACGTCGGCGATGTTCTTCCCGGCCAGCCGCAGCTCCAGCACGGCGGCCTGGAACCGCTTGCCCTCGCACTCCTCGCAGACGGTGGTCACCGTGTCCATGAACCCCAGCTCGGTGTAGATCACGCCGGCCCCGTTGCACGCCGGGCACGCACCCTCGGAGTTCGCGCTGAACAGCCCCGGCTTGGCACCGGTCGCCTTCGCGAACGCCTTGCGGATCGGGTCGAGCAGACCCGTGTACGTCGCGGGGTTGCTGCGCCTCGACCCCTTGATGGGGCTCTGGTCGATCGACACCACGCCTGCCGACTCCGGGATCGAGGAGTGGATCAGCGAGCTCTTGCCCGACCCGGCGACACCCGTGACCACGACCAGCACACCGAGCGGCACGTCCACGTCCACGTCACGCAGGTTGTTGGCGCTCGCGCCGCGGATCTCGATGGCGCCCCCCGGGGTGCGTACGGTCTCCTTCAGCCGGGCCCGGTCGTCGAGGTGACGCCCGGTCAGGGTCCCGCTCCGCCGCAGGCCCTCGACGGTGCCCTGGTAGCAGATCGTCCCCCCGGCGGGGCCGGCGCCGGGGCCGATGTCGACCACCTCGTCGGCGATCGCGATGGTCTCCGGCTTGTGCTCGACGACGAGCACCGTGTTGCCCTTGTCGCGCAGCTGCAGCAGCAGCTCGTTCATCTTCTGGATGTCGTGCGGGTGCAGCCCGACGGTGGGCTCGTCGAAGACGTACGTGACGTCGGTCAGCGACGAGCCGAGGTGCCGGATCATCTTCGTGCGCTGCGCCTCTCCACCCGACAGCGACCCCGAGGGGCGGTCGAGCGAGAGGTAGCCGAGACCGATCTCGACGAAGGAGTCGAGCAGGTCCCGCAGGCCCGTCAGCAGCGGCGCGACCGCGGGCTCGTCGAGCCCGCGCACCCAGGCGGCGAGGTCGCTGATCTGCATGGCGCAGGCGTCGGCGATGCTGATGCCCTCGATCTTCGAGGAGCGCGCTCCCTCGGCCAGGCGTGTGCCGTCGCACTCGGGGCAGCGGAGGAAGGTCACGGCCTTCTCGACGAACGCGCGGATGTGCGGCTGCATCGCGTCCAGGTCCTTGGTCAGCACGCCCTTCTGCAGCTTCGGGATGATGCCGTCGTAGGTGAGGTTGATGCCCTCCACCTTGATCTTGGTGGGCTCCTTGTAGAGCAGGTCGTCGAGCTCGCGCTTGCTGAAGTCCTTGACGGGCTTGTCCATGTCGAACAGGCCGGACCCGGCGAAGATCCGCCCGTACCAGCCGTCCATCGAGTAGCCGGGCACCTTGATGGCACCCTCGCGCAGCGACAGCGAGGAGTCGTAGAGCGCGTCGAGGTCGAAGTCCTTGACGTTGCCGAAACCCTCGCAGCGCGGGCACATGCCGCCGACGACGGTGTACGTCTTCGCGGTCTTCTCGGTGCGCTCGCCCTTCTCGACCTTGAGCATCCCGCTGCCCGAGACCGAGGGCACGTTGAAGGAGTACGCCTGCGGCGAGCCGATGTGGGGGTCGCCGAGCCGGCTGAACAGCATCCGCAGCATGGCGTTGGCGTCGGTGGCCGTGCCCACGGTGGAGCGGATGTTGGCTCCCATGCGCTCCTGGTCGAGCACGATCGCGGTGGTCAGGCCGTCGAGCAGGTCGACGTCGGGCCGTGCCATCGTGGGCATGAAGCCCTGCACGAACGAGCTGTACGTACCGTTGATGAGCCGGCGCGACTCGGCGGCGATGGTGCCGAAGACCAGGGAGCTCTTGCCCGAGCCCGAGACGCCGGTGAACACCGTGAGCCGCCGCTTGGGCAGCTCGATGTCGACGTCCTTGAGGTTGTTCTCCCGCGCCCCCTGCACCCGGATGGTGTCGTGACGGTCGGCCGCAGCCGACCCCTCGGTCGTCGTTCGCATCGCCCGCGTCCCCTCGTCTCGGCTGAATGCCCGCGCAGAATCTACCGTCGCGGTTCGTTAGGCTCGTCGTCCGTGGGCGACATCACGATCTTCTCCGGCACCGGGCACCCAGCGTTCGCCGAGGAGATGTGCGCGCTCCTCGGGGTCGACCTCTCGCCGTCGCGCACCACGCGGTTCTCCAACGACTGCCTGCAGGTGCAGCTGCGCGCGAACTGCCGCAAGCGCGACGTGTTCATCGTGCAGCCGCTGGTGCCGCCGGTGCAGGAGAACCTCGTCGAGCTGCTGCTGATGCTCGACGCCGCCAGGGGGGCCTCGGCCGACCACCTGACGGCAGTCATCCCGCACTACGCGTACGCGCGGAGCGACAAGAAGGACGCGCCCCGGATCTCCATCGGGGCCCGCCTCGTCGCCCAGCTGCTCACCACGGCGGGGGCCGACCGGGTGGTCACCATGGCGCTGCACTCGCCCCAGGTGCACGGGATGTTCGACATCCCCGTCGACCACCTCGACGCCACCCGGGTGCTGTCCGACCACTTCAAGGGGCGCGACCTCTCGAACACCATCGTGGTCTCGCCCGACTTCGGCAGCGCCAAGCTCGCCAACCACTTCTCGCGCGCGCTGAACGTGCAGGTCGCGGCCGGGTCGAAGCGCCGCATGGCAGACGACAAGGTCGTGATCGACGCGATCGTGGGCGACGTCGCGGGCAAGGACGTCATCATCCTCGACGACGAGGTGGCGACGGCGGGCTCGACGATCGAGCTGGTCGAGAAGCTGCGCGAGATCGGCGTTGGCAAGATCTCGGTCGCCTGCACCCACGGCCTGTTCACGGGGCCTGCCGTCGAGCGCCTGAACGCGCACGGGGACATCGTGGAGATCGTGACCACCAACACGGTGCCCCCGGTCGCGGGACTGCCGAACCTCGAGGTGCTCTCTGTTGCCCCCTTGTTCGCCGAGGCGGTGCGCCGCATCAACAGCGGTGAGTCGGTCTCCTCGCTGTTCTCCGACGAGCCGACGTACGGCTGAGGGTTTGCTGAGAGTTCCACCTAGTGGGGGCCAGATTGGTCCCGTCAGGCACAGCCCAGCTTGTCCTGTCAAGAGTCGATCAGGCATCCACTAGGGGTGATACCTGACCCCGCCGTGCTAGACTTAAGGCCGAGGAAGGGGTCTACCTGTTATGACTTTCACTGTCGGAGAAACAGTCGTCTACCCGAACCATGGTCCCGCTGTCATCGAAGACATCGAAACCCGCAAGATGAAGGGTGAGGACAAGCTCTACCTCGTCCTCCGCATCGTAGGGCCGAACGACCTCGTGGTCCGCGTCCCCGCCTGCAACATCGATCTGGTCGGGGTGCGCGACGTGGTCGACGCCGACGGTCTGGAGCGGGTGTTCAGCGTGCTGCGGGCGCCTCACACGGAGGAGCCGACCAACTGGTCGCGCCGGTTCAAGGCCAACGTCGAGAAGCTGCACTCCGGCAACGTGATGAAGGTCGCCGAGGTCGTGCGTGACCTGTGGCGCCGTGAGCGCGAGCGGGGCCTGTCGGCCGGCGAGAAGCGCATGCTCGCCAAGGCTCGTCAGAACCTCGTCTCCGAGCTCGCTCTCGCCGAGAAGATCGAGGAGGGCAAGGCCGAGGTCATGCTCGACGAGGTGCTCGCCTCGTAGTCTCCTGCCTGTGAGCATTCCTGAGCCGGTCGTCGCCGTCGTGGTGGCGGCCGGCTCTGGCGTTCGCCTGGGCGGTCCGGTGCCCAAGGCCCTCCGCGAGCTGGGCGGGCGACCGCTGGTGGCGTGGTCCGTCGAGGCCATGGCGGCTGGCGGTGCCGACGCCGTGGTGGTCGTGGTCGCCGAGGGGATGCAGCCCCAGTTCGAGGCGGCCCTGGGTGAAGCTCGGGTCCCCGTGACGCTCGTCGTCGGCGGTGCCGACCGGCAGCAGTCGGTCAGCCGGGGGCTCGCTGCGGTGCCGCAGGCCTGCCGGGTGGTGCTCGTCCACGATGCCGCCCGCCCCCTGGTGCCGGCCGAGGTCGTCGAACGGGTGGTCGACGCCGTACGCGGGGGCGCCACCGTGGTCACGCCCGTGGTCCCGGTGGTCGACACCATCCGAAGGGTCGACGGCGAGGGCAGCGTCGTCATCGACCGGTCGGGGCTGCGCGCGGTCCAGACCCCGCAGGGCTTCGACCGGGCCACGCTGGTCGCGGCCCACGCCGCGGTGGGGGGGATGTTCACCGACGACGTGGCGGTCTGCGAGGCGGCGGGGGAGAGAGCGGTGCTGGTCGAGGGGTCCCGGGAGTCGCTCAAGGTCACCGAGCCCTTCGACCTGGACGTGGCCGAGGTCGTGCTGACCCGCCGGCTGGCGGCTGCAGAGGGAGAGCGTGATGGCTGACACCAGGACCGGGATCGGGTTCGACGCCCACCGTCTCGCCGAGGGCCGCCGGATGTGGCTGGCCGGCTGCGAGTTCCCCGACGAGACGGTGGGGCTGGAGGGTCACTCCGACGGTGACGTCGCCGCCCACGCGGCGTGCGACGCGCTGCTCTCGGCTGCCGGGCTGGGCGACCTCGGGTCGAACTTCGGCACGTCGGCGCCGGAGTGGGCTGGGGCGAGCGGCGTGGCGTTCCTGCGCGAGGTCGCCGCCCGGGTGCGCGACGCCGGGTTCGAGGTCGGCAACGTCGCCGTACAGGTGATCGGCAACCGGCCGCGGTTGGGGCCGCGCCGGGCGGAGGCCGAGGGGGTGCTGTCGGCGGCCGTGGGGGCGCCGGTCACCCTCGCCGCGACGACCACCGACCTGATGGGCTTCACCGGCCGGGGCGAGGGTGTCGCGGCGATCGCCACCGCCCTGGTCGTCGCGGGCAGCGGCCGGAACGCGTCGATTCCGTAGACGCAGTGCGCTGGAAGTGGAATGCTGTTCCACGTCCAGGACGATCGCGCCGACGGAGGCACTCAGCAATGAAGATCATGACCTGCTTCGCACACCCTGCCGACACCATCACCAACTGCGGCGGCACGCTCGCCAGGCACGCTGATGCGGGTGACGAGATCGTGGCGGTGATCCTCACCCACGGCGGCCGGATCCACCCGAACAAGTACGCCGAGGAGTGGCGCAAGGAGAACCCCGACGCCGACATCACCTCGGCCGGGATCCTCGAGATCGCCGAGAACAAGAAGCGCGAGCTGCGCGCCGCCGCCGACATCATCGGCATCGGCGAGCTGGTGCTGCTCGACCACGACGACACCATGTCGACGGTGAAGGAGGACGTGGTCGCGCAGGTCGCCGAGCAGATCGCCATCCACGCCCCCGACGTCGTGATCGCCGACTACCCGCAGAACCCGGTGGTCACCCTGTCGAGCCACACCATCGCCACGATGACGCTCCTGGCCGCCCTCGACCGCGCCGCCACGTTCCTGCGCAACGTCGACGGCCGCGAGGAGGTGAACGTGAAGCAGGTCTTCTTCTCCGGCAACCCCGTGCTGACGGCCGACTGCCTGTCGGCGTACGGGCAGCGCGCTGACACCTACATCGACATCACCGAGGTGGTGGGTCGCAAGATCGCGGCCATGGACTGCTTCCGCAGCCAGGGCTACGACGGGTTGTTCGCGAGGAAGCTCATCGAGTCGAACAACGGCGAGCACGGGCGCTACGCCGGCGTGAACTTCGCCGAGTCGTTCACGCGGTTCCGCAACGAGACCCATGCCCTGCTGCCCGTGACCGACCACGCGCGTCAGCTCGACCAGCTGACGAGGCATCTCACGTACTCCCAGGTGAACGTCCGCGAGCAGTACCCGGTGGGGCCGGCCTGACCGCCCGCCGCTCTACCCTTCGGGCATGAGCGCTCCCGGTCCGTGGCCTCCGCCCGGCCCCCGGTCTCCTTGGGGGCAGCCGCAGTCTCCCTGGGGGCCGCCGCGGTCGCCGTGGGGGCAGGCGCCGGCTGCCTGGGGGCCTCCCGCTCCTGGTCGCTGGGGGCCGCCTCCTGCAGGGCAGCACCCGGCCTGGGGTCCGCCCGGCTACGGGCAGGGTCCCGTCCCGCCCTACCAGCCGCCACGCCGGCGCAGCCCCCTCGCGATGGTGCTCGGGCTCGGGTGCCTCGGTCTCGTCGGCATCGGGGTGGTCATGCTGGCGGTCGGTGCCGTGGTGGTGGAGACAGCCGGCGGCACGGCCACGGTCACCCCCACCCCAGTCGTGGTCTCGAGCACACCCGTCGGCCCGCAGTCGTCCACGAGGCCGCCCACACCGACACCCACCCCGCCCCCCACACCGACGCCGGCCGGGCCGTCCCGAGCCCACCCGCAGGACGTCGCGTACGCGAACGCCGGCTACCGCCCGCCGGCGGCCCGCATCAACGTGCCGCCGCCCCGGCCGGAGTCGTCGCAGGAGGCGGTGACGATGCGCACGTCCAGCCGTGTGTACGGCCAGGTGGTGCCGGGGCCGACCAGCTGCCCCTACGACCCCACGGACATGAAGTCGGTCGATCAGACGCAGCAGGTGATGGACGCGACGGTGGTCTGCCTCATGTCCCTGTGGGAGCCGACGCTGACACGCGCGGGGTACGAGCTGCCACGCCCCCCGGTGTATCTCGTGGACAAGGACTTCGACACCCCGTGCGGCCGGGTGCAGGTCGCCCAGCTCGCCGGTGTCTACTGCTCGGGCAACGGCGTGATCTACATGAGGTTCCCGCAGACGACCGGCCGGCGGGCGGACGGGCTGCTCACGTACATCGTGGAGACGGTGCTGGCCCATGAGTTCGGCCACCACGTGTCGGCGCGCGTCGGAACGCTGACGGCGAGCTGGTGGCTGAGGTACGAGGCCCCGACGGAGGAGGCGGCCAACCAGGAGGTGCGGAGGGCTGAGCTCCAGGCAGACTGCTTCGCCGGTCTGGCGCTGGCATCGATGGCTCGCTCCTACTCCCTCACGCCGGAAGACATGGCCGCGATCGCCAGGGACAGAGGGCTGCGGTCCAACCCCACCCACGGCACGTCGAAGAACCGGTCGTTGTGGGTGCGCACGGGGATGGAGGCTGGTGGGCAGGTCGGCCGCTGCAACACCTTCGCCGCCGCGGACCAGGACGTGGCCTAGCTGTCCTGACCGGACACGTTGACCTGGGATGGGGGTCAGGCCCGCTGGCGTGCCCGGTGCCGCACGGCGTCGCGGCTCGCGCAGCGTGGAGAGCAGGAGCGCTGGGTTCCGTTGCGGGAGACGTCGACGATGACACGCGCGCATGGCTGGGAGGCGCAGCGCCCGAGCCGGTCTGAACGAGCAGATGGCCGAGGTGTCCGCCTACCCGCGCCTGACCGACCACAACGGCGAGGGTAGAATCTGCACCACCGCGACGTCGATGACGACCTGGCCGTGGTGCTGAAGTCGGTGCTCGCCGTCGGGACGGCCCTGCACCTGACCACCAGCCGTCTGGCAGCGCCGGGTCACCGGCACCATGCTTGGCGCTGTCACCCTGCTCCTTGCCCGAGAGGTACCGGCGCGGGCCAGGATCTGAGGCCCCGCGGCCCCGAGGCCGCGTGGCGGGGTGTGCTGGACGGCTGCCGCACTACCCGACGTCACTCGGGTCGTCCGTCGGCCCGAGGGCTTCAGCGGACGAGGTTCTCCGGGGCCGTGAACGTGTTAGCGACGCGGGCGTGGGTGGACGCGAGGCCCAGCTCGGTCCAGTACTGACGACTCTGCGCCAGACCGTGGTTGCCGTCGATGCTCGGCTTGCCGCTGAGGGTGTCGTCGCCGATCGACCGGGCGAGCGCCGAGATGTTCGCCAGCTCGGCCTGCGTCATGCCGGCGGACTGGCTGACGGAGCGGAGGAACAGGCCGGCGAAGCAGTCGGCCTGCACCTCGGTCCGGCGGCTGTAGAGGTTCGCGCCGGCCTTGGTCCCGGTCATCTCGCCCAACGCGTTGGAGGAGACCAGGATCCCGGTCCGCGCCTGGATCGCGTGACCGAACTCGTGGGCGACCACCATCTCGATGACGAACCGCGAGTCACGGATGGCGGGCGGGATCACGGTGGGCAGGTCGCGCGCGTAGTAGATCCGCTGGTCGGCAGGGCAGTAGAAGGCGTTCTTGGTGCCGGTCTTGCCGCAGGCCGTCGTGATCGGCGCCGAGTACACCGACACCGGCGGTCGCGGCATCTGGAAGCCGGCGTCGCGGACGGGGCCCTCCCAGACACGCATCAGGCAGACCATGAGGTCGTTCATGTGGGCGGTCAGCTGGGCATCGCTCGCCGTGGTCAGGTTGATGACCTGGATGTCGCACCGGGTCGGGCCTGGGACGGCCTGCTGGTAGAGCGGGTTGTTGGTGAGGAGGTCGGTCGCCTGCTCGACCGTGGTGACCTTCGGCAGGGCCGGGGGGTTCATGTTAGGCGGCGGTGCCTGGTAGTCCTCGTTGACGTACCCGCCCCCGGCGCCTCCCCCCATGAGCGCCCGCAGGAGGACGCCCGCAAGACCGAGCAGCACGATCGCACCCGCACCCGCCAGGAGCCACCTGCCTGCCGACGACTTCTTCGGCGGGGGGCCCGCGAACCCGCCCCCGCCTCCCTGCGGCGGTGGCCAGGACTGCCCCTGCGGTGGCTGCCAGGGCTGACCCTGCGGCGGCTGCCACGACGGCTGCGCCGACGGTCGCCAGGCCTGCTGGCCACCCCCGAAGGAGCCGCTCGGCTGCTGCTGCCAGGGTGAGCGGCCCTGCGGGCCGTACGGGGTGTTCGTCACGCGCACAGGGTAGACCGCTGAGTGTCAGATCGGCATCGTCCGTCGCGGACCTCCGGCCGATAGGATCACCCCCGTTGCCGGCCGCGCGGGCGGCGGTCCGTCTCTCTTCCTGTGGAGGTCACATGCTCAGGCGAATGCTCGCGGGGCTCCTTGTCACGCTGGCCACGGTGCTCGCGACGGTGACGGCGGCGACGCCCGCGCACGCAGCAGGGGAGACGGCGTCGAGCTACGTCGTCGACGGGGCGCTGCGCAACGACGGCAGCATGACGATGCGGACCACCATCACGTTCGAGGGTGCGGCGCCGGCCTCGGTCGAGCAGCGGCTCGCCACGTACGCAGACGGGGCCGACGACGCCGTCTACCACTACGACATCACCGACATCACGGTGACCGACGGCAGCAAGGACCTGTCCGCCAAGGTCAGCGACGACGGCGGCTACAAGGTGATCACCGTCGCCCCGAACGGTGCGCAGAGCATCGTGGTCTCGTACGTGGTGAAGGGCACGACCACGCGCCTCGACGACGGATCGGTGCAGTTCCGCTGGCGCGTGCTGCAGGGCCTGTCCCTGAACGTGCGCGAGGTCACCGGCACGGTGAGGTCGCCGGGGCTGGCCTCTGAGTACCGGTGCGACTCCGGCGCTCCCGCGGCCCCCTCGACCTGCGGGATGTACTCGGGCGGCACGTTCGAGTCCCGCGACATCACGTTCACCGACGGCCCGCGCGGCGTCGGTGAGGTGGTGCAGGTCGGCATGCGGTACCCCGAGGGCACAGTGCCGGTGACCGAGTCGATCACCTACCGCTGGTCCCTGGACCGTGCCTTCACCCCGGGCTGGCCGCAGCTGCTGAGCACGCTCGCCGCCCTGGCGCTGGGCGGGCTCCTGCTCTGGCTGCTGCACAACCGCGCCGGACGTGACATCGCGTCGACCAAGGCCACGCCGGTCGCGGAGTTCACGCCCAGCGGCGAGGGCACCAGCGACTTCGTCGTGCGTGACGACGTCCGCCCCGGTCACGTCGGCACCGTCTCTGACGAGCACGTGGACCCCCTCGACGTGGTGGGGTCGCTGCTCGACCTGGCTGTGCGCGGTCACCTGCTCATCACCCAGCTGCCGTCGACGAGCGGTTTCGCCGACTGGAGCCTCACCCGTCAGGCCAAGGGTCGAGACGCCCTGGCCCCGTTCGAGGAGCGGCTCCTCGACGCCGTGGGTGACTCCAAGGTCTCCACGCTCGCGAGCTCGGTGGTGCCGGCCATCGGCGGCGTGCAGGACGCCCTGTACGAGGACGTGGTCAAGCGCGGCTGGTTCTCCCACCGGCCTGACGTGGTGCGTCGCACCTGGTCGCGCTGGGCATGGCTCGGCGTGCTCGCCGCCGCCGTGGTGGCGGTGCTGCTCGTCGCCCTCACCACGTTCGGCCTGCTCGGTCTGGCCCTGATCGCCCTCGCCCTGGGCCTGATGTTCGTGGCGCAGGAGATGCCGGCGCGTACGGCGGCGGGCTCGTCGCTGCTCGCCGGGCTGCGGTCGCTGGCCGTGCAGCTCGACACGCACCCGACCATCGAGCTCACGAAGGGCAGCCACTACGCGCAGGTGTCGCGCATCCTGCCGTACGCGGTGGTGCTCGGCGGCTGGGAGCGGTGGCTCAAGGCCCTGGTCGACGCCGACGACGACCCCGGCACTGCCGACGCGACCGACCTCTCCTGGTACCACGCGCCGGCCGACTGGCAGCTCCAGCAGCTGCCGGAGTCACTGGACGCCTTCGTGAACGCAGTCCGCGGGCGTCTGTTCGCCCGCTGATCTCGTGAGCGCCTGGGAGTCGTACCCCGAGGAGGCCGAGCGCGAGCAGACGGCGACGCCGCTCACGGGTACGGCTTCCGGGCCGGTCGAGGCGTACGACCCGGGCAGGTCTGCCCGCCCAGGAGAGACCCTGGTGCGGCTGGGCTACCCCGCCATGTGGGCCGTGTTCGTGGGCCTGACCCTGATGATGGTGCTGCTAGCCGTCGTGGCCCTGGCCCTGACCTCGGCCGGGACCTGGATCGCCGCGGGGGTCGTCGGTCTGGGCGCCGCGGGAGCGGTGGCGGCCGCCCGCGGCGTGCGCACTGTGAAGATCGACGGCGAGGGCGCCACCTTCCGTCTCGGCCGGCGAGGGGACGTCAGGGTGGCCTGGGCCGACGTGGAGACCTTCGAGATCCGGCGGGGCTGGGAGTACGCCACGGCTCGCCTCGGCTTCCGCCGCAGGGCCCGGTACGCCGGGGTGCTGCACGTCCATCCCCGGCCCGGTGTGACCCTGCCGCCGGACCTGCGGACCGAGGAGGGCACGTACGTGCTGCCGTCCGGCAGCGTCGACGCTCTCGACCTGCTCGGGGCAGAGCTGCGCCGGTACGGCGCCCCGGTGGTGTGGCGAGATGCCGACACCAGGGACGGGGTCAAGACACTCGGCTGGCTCTACGGCCGCCGCCCCCAGCTGCCGCGCTGAGCCCTAGAGCTCCAGCCCCGGGTAGAGCGGGTTGGCCTCGACCAGCTCGGCGGCCTGCGCACGCACCCGTTCGGCCAGGCCGTCGGAGATCACGTACTTCGCCTTGCCCGGGCCGGTCTTGGTCTGCACCGGGCGCGTGCCCTCGAGCACGTCGGCGATGAGGTTCGCCGTGGCGCGGAACTCGTCGGCGCCGAAGCCGCGCGACGTGAGCGCAGGGGTGCCGATGCGGACGCCGGTGGTGTACCAGGCGCCGTTCGGGTCCTGCGGCACCGAGTTGCGGTTGGTGACGATGCCGGAGTCCAGGAGGGCCGACTCCGCCTGGCGGCCCGTGAGGCCGAAGTTGCCGACGTCCATCAGCACGAGGTGGTTGTCGGTGCCGCCGGTGACCAGGTTCACGCCGCGGGCCATGAGCGCGTCGGCCAGGGTCTTGGCGTTGTCGGCGACGGCCTGGGCGTAGGTCTGGAACGCTTCCGTACGCGCCTCGGCGAACGCCACGGCCTTCGCGGCCATGATGTGCGACAGCGGGCCGCCGAGAACCATGGGGCAGCCCTTGTCGACGCTGGCGGCGTACTCCTTGGTCGAGAGCACGAACCCGCCGCGCGGCCCGCGCAGCGACTTGTGCGTGGTGGAGGCGATCACGTCGCCGTAGCCGACGGGGTTCTCCTCGCCGGTGAACACCTTGCCGGCGACCAGGCCCGCGAAGTGGGCCATGTCGACGAACAGCGTCGCGCCCACCTCGTCGGCGATCTCCTTCATCTTGGCGAAGTTCACGCGACGCGGGTACGCGGAGTAGCCGGCCACCAGGATCAGCGGCTTGAACTCCCGGGCGTCGGCCAGCAGCTTGTCGTAGTCGATGAGGCCGGTGGCCGGGTCGGTGCCGTACGAGTGCTGCTGGAACATCTTGCCGCTGATGTTGTGGCGGAAGCCGTGGGTGAGGTGACCGCCGGCGTCGAGCGACATGCCCATGACGCGCTGCTCGTTGTACGTGCGGCGCAGCGACTCCCAGTCCTCCTCGCTGAGGTCGTTGACGCCCTTGGCGCCCAGCTCGGCGAGCCGTGGGTCCTCGACGCGGTGGTTGAGGATCGCCCAGTACGCGACCAGGTTGGCGTCGATCCCGGAGTGCGGCTGCACGTAGGCGTACTGGGCACCGAACAGCTCCCGCGCGTGCTCGGCGGCGACGCTCTCCACGGTGTCGACGTTCTGGCAGCCGGCGTAGAAGCGGTGCCCGACGGTGCCCTCGGCGTACTTGTCGCTCAGCCAGGTGCCCATGGTCAGCAGCACGGGCAGCGAGGCGTAGTTCTCGCTCGCGATCAGCTTCAGCGACCCGCGCTGGTCGGTGAGCTCCTGCGAGATCGCTCCCGCGATCCGCGGCTCGACCGAGCCGACGACGTCGAGGATCTGACGGTACGCGCTGCTGATGGTGGCGATGTCCACGGAAACGTGCTCCCTGCGAGGTTGGCTGTGGCGCCAGCCTACCGGGCGACGCCGCCGCGGTTCTTCGCCGCCCGGCCGGGGCGTCTCAGCGGCGGCGGCTGATCTCGTACAGGGCGATCCCGGCGGCGACCCCGGCGTTCAACGACTCCACGTCGCTGGTGATGGGGATGCTGACGAGCTGGTCGCAGTTCTTGCGCACCAGCTGGGCGAGCCCGTCGCCCTCGCTGCCGACGACCAGCAGCACCGGCCCGTCGAGAGCGACCTGCTCGATGTCGGTCTCGCTCTCACCGGCGAGGCCGATGACGGTGAAGCCGGCGTCGGAGGCCTGGGTCAGCACGCGATTGAGGTTGGTCGCCCGCGCCACCGGCACCCGCGCCGCGGCACCCGCCGACGTCTTCCAGGCGGCCGCAGTCATCTGCGCCGAGCGGCGCTCAGGGATGATCACGCCCTGGGCGCCGAACGCGGCCGCCGAGCGGATGATCGCGCCGAGGTTGCGGGGGTCGGTGATGGAGTCCAGGGCCACCAGCAGACCGGTGTCAGCGTCCAGCGCGTCGCCGATCACGTCGTCGGGGTGGGCGTACTGGTACTCCGGCAGCTGCAGCGCGACTCCCTGGTGCACGGCGTCGCCGGTGAGCCGGTCGAGCTCGGCCCGGGTCACCTGCAGCAGCGGCAGCGAGTTCTCCGCGCAGAAGCTGAGGATGTCGCGCAGCCGGTCGTCGCGCTCGGCGCCGTCAGCGACGTACGCGGTCTTCACCGGCAGCCCGGCGTGCAGCGCCTCCAGCACCGGGTTGCGGCCCGCGACCCACTCGGGGCCCGCGCCGGGGCGGCCCGTACGCTTCTCGCCGCCGGACCGGGGAGCCGGTCGCCGGGCCGCGGCCTGCTTCGCCTTGTACGCCTTGTGGTACGGACGGTCCTCCGCCTTGGGGGTGGGGCCCTTGCCCTCCAGCCCCCGGCGGACGCGTCCGCCCGACCCCGCCGTATGCCCCTTGGCGCCGACGCCCTTGCCGGACTTGCGGACCGCTCCGCGTCGAGACGAGTTTCCTGGCATCAGAGGCTCCATCGTGCGCCGGTCGGGGTGTCTTCGACGCTCACCCCGAGCGTGGTCAGTGTGGTGCGGATGCCGTCGGCCGCCGCGTAGTCCTTGCGCGCCCGCGCTGCGGAACGCTGGTTGAGCAGCTCGGTGATGACGCCGTCGAGCACCGGCTGCAGGCGCGCGTCGCCCTGCGCCGCCCAGGCCGGGTCGTCGGCGCGCAGCCCGAGCACGTCGAGCATGCTCTGCACCTCCACGAGGCGAGCGGAGACCGCCTCGGTGTCACCGGAGGCCAGGGCGAGGTTGCCCTGCCGTACGGCCTCGTACACCTCGGCCAGCGCCGCCGGCGTGGCGAGGTCGTCGTCGAGCGCCGTACGGAACCCTTGCGGCAGGCGCCCCGGGTCGCTCGTGACCTGGCCCACGGCCTCGACCGCCCGGTCGACGAAGCCGTCGATGCGCTCCAGCGAGGCGGTCGCCTCGGCCAGCGACTCGGCCGACCAGTCCACCGCGCTGCGGTAGTGGGGTGCCGCGAGGTAGAACCGCACCGCCCGCGCCGGGTGCTCCTTCACGACCTCGCTCACCAGCGCGCCGTTGGAGAGCGACTTCGACATCTTCTCCCCGGCCGCGGTCACCCAGGCGTTGTGCATCCAGTAGCGCGCGAACGGCTTGCCGGCGGCTCGCGCCTGGGCCAGCTCGTTCTCGTGGTGGGGGAAGCGCAGGTCGAGGCCGCCGCCGTGGATGTCGAACTGGTCGCCGAGGTACTTCGTCGCCATGGCCGTGCACTCCAGGTGCCAGCCGGGGCGGCCTCGCCCGTACGCGCTGCGCCAGGAGGCGGTCTCCGGCTCCGACGGCTTCCAGCCCTTCCAGAGCGCGAAGTCGCGCAGGTCGCGCTTGCCGCGCGGGTCGGCGTCGCCCGCCGGCTCCATGTCGTCGACGCGCTGGTTCGAGAGCTCGCCGTACGCGGGCCACGACCGCACGTCGAAGTACACGTCGCCCGAGCCGTCCTCGGCGACGTACGCATGACCGTTCTCGATCAGCGTCGCGACCAGCTCCAGCATCTCCGGGATGTGGCCGGTCGCGCGCGGCTCGTACGTGGGGGGCAGGCACCCCAGCGCCGCGTACGCGTCGTGCAGCTCACGCTCGAAGCGGTATGCGTGCGCGAACCACGGCACCCCCGCCTCGGCCGACTTCGCGAGGATCTTGTCGTCGATGTCGGTGACGTTCGCGACCACGCTGACCTGGTAGCCGCTCACGGTCAGCCACCGCCGCAGCACGTCGAAGACGACCTCCTTGCGGATGTGCCCCAGGTGCGGCGCCGACTGCACCGTGAGCCCGCAGTGGTAGATCGACACCTGGCCCTCGACCAGCGGCTCGAACGGCCGCACCTGCCGGGTCATGGAGTCGTAGAGCTGGAACGTCACCGCCGCAGTCTACGGGCGACGCTTCGAGGCGCCCAGCATGACGACGGCCTGGGCGGCCCCGCCTCGCTCCGCTCGGCCACGCCGGACTTCGACGCAGATCCCCTTCGCGAGCTCAGGGGATCTTTGCTCAGTCAGCGGAAAGTCAGCCCTTGGCCCTCGCCCGGAGCGCGGCGATGTCCAGGAAACCGCTGGGGGCGACGTCCTCCTCCTCGACCCCGTCCTCCCACGGGTCGTGGGGCGGGGTCTCGGGCTCGTCGGCGTCGACGAACCCCTTGGAGGGGTCGAAGGGGTCGACCGCGCGCCGGGAGTCCAGCGGCACCAGGGCCTCCGACGAGAGCGCCTCGTCGGGCAGCGCCCGCAGCACGTCGTTGATGTAGCCCCAGGTGGCCTCGGTGAGCGGCACGTCGCGGTTCTCTCGCTGCGACTGGTACCAGCGGTAGTCGAGCACCTCGTGGTAGATCTGCGCCGGCTCACGCTTGGCGCGCAGCTCGGCGGGGATGATCGTGATCACCGGCTCGAACACGTCGGTCAGCCACTCGTGGGCGACGATCGCCTCGTCGATGTGCTGCCGGCCCGTGCGCGCCCGGTAGGTGTCCAGGTCGTTGAGCAGCCGCCGCGCCTGGTTCTCCTCGGTGTCCAGCCCGGTGAGCCTCAGCAGGCGCCGCGAGTGGTGCCCCGCGTCGACCACCTTGGGCTGGATCTTGATGACCGAGGAGTCGGCGTTGGTCTGGATGTCGAGCTCTGCCACGTCGAAGCCGAGTGCGTTGAGGCGTCGTACGCGGCCCTCGATCCGCCCCAGCTCGGACCCGGAGAACTCCTCGGCGCCGGTCAGCTCGGCCCACAGCTCGCGGTAGCGCAGCTCCACCATCTCGACCAGCTGCAGCGGGTCGAGGTTCTCCTCGAGCATGCCGCCGGCCTGCAGGTCGCAGAAGTCGCCGAAGAGGTTGGTGCGGGCCACCACGAGGTCGTGCTCGCGCTGGCCGTCGGTGAGCTGGTCGTGCAGCTCACCGGTCTCGGCGTCCACCAGGTATGCGGCGAACATGCCGGCGTCGCGGCGGAACAGGATGTTCGACAGCGACACGTCGCCCCACAGGAACCCGATCAGGTGCAGGCGCGCGAGCAGCACCACCATCGCGTCGACGAGGCGGGTCACCGTCTCCTGCCGCACGTGCTGGGAGAACAGCGAGCGGTAGGGGAGCGAGAACTGCAGGTGCCGGGTGATGAGGATGGGGTCGAGCGGCGTGCCGTCGTCGGCGACGCGCTGGGTGACCACGCCCATGGGCTCCACGGCCGGCGTGCCGATGCGCATCAGGTCGTGCAGCAGGCGGTACTCGTGGAGCGCGAGGTGCTCGATCACCTCCTTCGCCGCGTACACGCTGGAGCCGACCCGGATGAAGCGCACGACGTGGCGCGAGATGCCGCGGGGGAGGGCGACCAGGTGCTCGGTCGGCCACTCGGCCAGCGGCGTGCCCCAGGGCAGCGGGATCAGACGCGAGTCGGGTCTGGCTGAGACGAACCGGGGCACGCGGCAAGTCTGACACGCCCGGTCGGGTGCACGCGTGGACCGCACGGAGTTGCCACGGGATCCCTGCCCAGGTTGAGGAACGAGGCCGCCCCGGAGGCTGAGTCCCGGGGGACGGACGGACACAGGACCCTCTCAGTTTCTGTGAATCTCTCAGGAAAAGTTGGGTTTTCTCTCAGGTTGGACGTACGGTCTCCGGCGAGCCACCCGCACTTCCCTGACGGGTGGCTCCGAGGGCCCCGGCCCTCGCACACGAAGGAGACCAGCATGACCCCATCCATGAACCGTCGCCGTGCCCTCGGCGTCGTTGCCGGCGCGGGCGCCCTCCTCACGGTCGGCGCAGCCGAGGCATCCGCTGCCCCGCGCAGCTCCTCGCGCACCGATCGCCGCCGGTCGTCGAGCTCGTCCACCCGGACGACGTCCGGGTCGCGGACCACGACCGGCTCGTCCTCGGGGACGGGCACCGCCGGCCTCACGGCCCGCGCGCTCGCCGTCCGCGCCGAGATCCTGGCCGCGTTCCCGCGGATCACCGAGGTCGGCGGCGTCCGCCCCGACTCGCTGCCGGACCACCCGAGCGGCCACGCGCTCGACTTCATGATCCCCTCGCCGACGTCGGCCTCCGGCATCGCGCTGGGCAACGCCATCGCGGCGCACCTGCAGAACAGCGCAGGCCGGCTCGGGGTGTCGTACGTGATCTGGCGGCAGCGCATCTGGAACGTCTCGCGCTCCCGCGAGGGCTGGCGCGACATGGCCGACCGTGGCAGCGCCACCGCCAACCACATGGACCACGTGCACGTCACCGTGCTCTGATCCCTCCGGTCGCCGGAACGCTCGCTCCAGTGGCGCCGGCGGGCCAGGTGCCCCGCGGGGGAGGCCTGGCCCGCCCGGCGCCGCTGGGCGCTTGGGCGGGGGCGAGCTGGCTCGCCGGGGTTCCTCGGAGCCGGATGCTGCTCATATAGGGTGACGCGCATGCAGGGGGAGACGGCCGTGGCCGACGACGACCGCCGCGCCGGGACGGCCGTGCTGGCGGTGCTCGATCGACCGGCCACGCACTGGGTGGCGAGCGTCGCCTCCGCCGTCGCCACCGGTGCCGAGGTGCATGTCATCACCGCCGAGGGCCAGGACCTCGCCCGAGAGCTCCTGGAGCCGCTGGGTGCCACCGTCAGCGAGATGTCGCTGTCGGAGTGGACGAGGAACGCCGGGGCGCGTGGCTGGCAGGCCGTCGCGTTGCTGCTGCACCCGGTGCTGCTGCCGGGGGACGCGTTCACCTCCGCCACCACGATCTGCGACAGCGACATCCGCATCGCCACCGTCTCCTTCTTCTCCAACAACGCGAACTACCTGACCTTCCCCGACCCCGATCGGCCCCAGGCCGTGATCGACCCGGGGTGGAGCGAGACCACGCTGACGAGCGCCCTGCGGGAGGCGTTCGGCGAGCCCACCGACGTGCCGATCCCCCTGCCCACGGGCGCCGCGGTGGTGCTGTCGACGGTCGCGCTCCGTTCGCTCGGCCCCCTGCGCGACGCGCGGCCCGCGCTCGCCGTCCTGGACTTCGCGATGCGGGGCATCCGCAAGGGGTTCCGCAACGTGCTCGACCCCACCACGTACGTCTTCCGCCCCTACTTCGCCGACCAGACCGACCCGCTCGGCGAGGCCGAGCCCCGGGCCTGGCTGGAGGCGCGGCACCCGCTGCTGCTCACTGCCTACGACGAGGAGCGCGGTCGCATGCAGACCCCGCTCCGTGACGCCGCCCGCTGGGCGCGCGCCAAGACGTACGGCATCCGGGTGCTGGTGGAGGCCGCCACCCTCGGCCCGTTCCAGATGGGCACCCAGGTGACGCTCCTGGCCCAGCTCGACGCGCTGCGCCAGCACCCCATGGTGCGCGAGCTCGTCGTGGGCACGCCCGGCGGCCAGATCCCGGGGTACGCGTGGGAGGTGCTGCACCACCAGGGCGTACGCGTCTGCTCGCTCGACGGCCTCTCGTTCACCGGCGCCGGGCACGACCTCGACATCCTGCACCGGCCGTACCAGCCGGCCGGCGCCCTGCCGTGGGACGAGTGGCACGCCCTGGCCGCCCGCGTCGTGGCGACGACGCACGACATGATCGCGTTCGAGAACGGCTCCTACCACCCCACGGCCGACGACTGGATGTACTACCGCGACTCCATGCGGATCTCCGCGTCGCGGCTGGACGGCATGGTGGTCATCACCCACGACGTGCGCTCGATGGTGCAGAAGGCACGGCTGCCGATCGCCGACGACCGCCTGTACGTGGTCGAGAACGGCACCGACCACATCGGCGGCGACCTCTCCGAGAGCTTCCCGGCCGACCTGGCGCGCGTCGGGTGGGGGGCCGAGCCCTTCATCCTGGTGCTGGGCGCCTCCTACGACCACAAGAACCGAGACACCGCCATCCGCGCCTGGCGTGAGCTGCGCGACCGCGGCCACGACGTCCGGCTGGTGATGGCCGGCGTGGTCGTCCCGACCGGGTCGACGCGCGACGCGGAGGCGGCCCTCATGGTGCAGGGCGACCACCCGACCGTGATCCCCGACGTGACCGAGCCAGAGCGCAACTGGCTCTACCGGCACGCGAGCCTGGTGCTCTACGCCACCTCGGCCGAGGGGTTCGGGCTGGTGCCGTTCGAGGCCGCCTCCTTCGGGACCCCCACGGTGTGGGTACCGTTCGGGCCCCTGAAAGAGCTGCTCGGCGACGCCCCCGGCACGGCAGCCGAGTGGTCGCCGGGGGCGCTGGCCGACGCGATGGCGACCCTGCTCACCGACCCGGCGGTGGCCGCGCAGCAGGTGCGGTCCACGCTGACCGATGTCGGGCGTTACACCTGGGAGCGCATGGGCGACTCCCTGGTCTCGGTGTTCCTCGACGTGCTCTCCAAGCCCGCCCTCCGGGCTCAGACCGACTCACCACAGGAAGGTGCGCAGTGACAGCGACCGGACCGACCGGGGCCGATGCCAGCATCGACCGGGTCAACCTCGAGCAGGCGCTCCTCGACTTCGAGGTGGCCAACGCCCGCGTGATCGACCTCGCCAGCCGGGTCACGAACCTGAGCACCGAGGTTGTGCAGCTCCGCGCCGACCTGGGGCAGTGGAAGCTGCGCTGCGCCCAGGCCGAGACCAACGTCGACAACCTCACCGCCGCGCTGCAGGCGGCGCAGGTGCCACCGCCGGCGGCGCCCCTCCCCGCCAGCATCCCGGTGCGCGGCTACCGCAAGCTGCGCCGGATGGCGTCCCGGCTGCGCAACGTCTGATGAAGGGCCGCACCCTCTTCTGCATCACGGTCTACAACGGCCGTGCGTTCGTGCCGCGCGCGATCCGGTCGGTGCTGCGCATGGCTGAGGCCGACGGCAGCGTCGACCTGCTGATCCTCGACGACGCCAGCCCCGAGCCCGGCTGGAGCGAGGAGCTGGCCGGGCTGTGCCGGGAGCTCGGCGTCCGCTACTACTGCACCCCGCGCAACCTCGGCATCCCGCGCAACGTCAACCTCGGGCTGCGTACGGCGGTCGTGGAGGGCTACGACAACGTCGTGATCGCGAACTCCGACATCATCGTGCCCCTGGGCCTGGTCGCCGCGCTGAAGCGCGGGCTCGACCACCCGGGCGACCCGGTCGGATCGGTCACGGCGTGGAGCAACAACGTCTCCATCTACTCCCTGGCCAACGAGGCACCCGACCTGCACCTCAACACCCAGGAGATCGTCGATGGGATCGCCGGTGTCGTCGACGACGCCTTCGGCGGCGCGTGCATCGACATCCCTGCCGGCATCTCGTTCTCCATCCTGATCCCCACCGCGATGGTGCGTGAGGTCGGGCTGATGGACCCCGTGTACGGACGGGGCTACTGCGAGGAGATCGACTGGTCGCTCCGGGCGCGGCAGGGGGGCTTCCGCAACCTGCTCGCGATCGGCACCTTCGTCTACCACCAGGGGGGCGGCTCCAACGTGTCGGCCGGCCTGCTCAGCGAGGGCCATACTACCGTGCCGCAGAACGAGGCGATCATCGACCTGCGCTACCCGATGTTCCGTGACCAGGTGCACGCGTTCCAGTCCAGCCAGCAGATCGAGAAGGCCAACCTCGAGGCGGTGCGCCAGATCCTGCTGGACGCGGTCCGCTCCCACGGGTACGTCATCGAGGTGACCGACATGCCCGTCAAGGCTCCCGAGGGTGGCGAGGTGAACTGCGTCGTCGCCAGCGACGGACGCTCGGCGCGCATCGAGCACCGCGGGTTCGTGTGGGACGAGACGATCCCCGACGCCAACCCGGTGGCGCACCTGGAGTCGGTGCTGGGCTCGGCCCCGGCCCGCGTGGTCGTGGCCGCCCGGGGCCGGGCTGCCGACGAGGTGCGCTCCTCGGTCACCGACTCACGAGATGCGTACGTCTACCCCACCCGCGTCTAGGAGACGGACATGAAGCTCTTCCGGCAGCAGGCCCCCGCTCCCGCGCCCACGCAGGCGCGCGCCGCCGGCGGGGTGCCGGCCTCCTACCTGGGCGAGCCAGCCATCCAGATCGACACCGACGCGGGCCCGGTCTGGTTCCCGGCCGGCGACGGCGTGATGAGGCAGTACCTGGAGACATACGGCACCTGGGAGCCCGAGCTCGGGCAGTTCCTGCTCTCGGCGGCGCGTCGGGGCAGCACGTTCCTCGACATCGGCGCGGCCCTGGGGTACTTCTCGCGCCTGGTGGCGACCCGGTCAGGTGCCACGCGGGTGATCGCCGTCGAGCCGAACCCGGTGGTGCAGCCGCTGCTGCGCATGAACCTCTGGGGCGTCGACGCCGAGGTCGAGGTGATCCCGGCCGGGTTCGGGGAGAGCAAGGGCACGGCCGGGATCGAGGCCGCCGTCACCAACGTGGGCGATGCCCGCACGCTCACCGACCGGGTGCCGCACCGGGCCGTGATCGCGGTCACCACCGCCGACGACGCCGTCGAGGGCCCGGTGGACCTGGTGAAGATCGACGTGCAGGGGTACGAGCCCGACGTGCTGCGCGGCATGAGGGGCCTCATCGCCCGCTCGCCCGGCATCGTGATCGCTCTGGAGATGGAGCCGCAGAACCTCCTCGACCGCGACCTGTCGCCGCTGGAGGTGCTGCGCGAGTGGGAGTCGCAGTTCACCCTGCGTTACCTGCGCGCCGGGGGCGCCATCGAGGCGACCTCCGACGAGATCTTGGACTACATCGACACCGCTGGCCGGGGCGGCCAGGCGACGGTGGTGCTGACCCGCCGGTAGGGATAGCCGAGCGGACTCTCGCTCGTGCCGGGAGGAACGCTCCTTCGCGACCCCGTCTCGACGTGCCAGAAGGCTCTGCCGTGGCTGTTGTCTAGGTGGCCTTCCCCCGTGCCGCGTGCTCGGGCTCGGTTCGGGCCTCGCCTGTCTTCGCGTTCTCGGCCGGGGAAGTGGCGCCCGGCTCGACGGCTCGCGCACTGCTCGGCTCGGCGGCTCGCGCACTGCCCGGCGCGGGAGCATTGCGCAGCTGCGCGCGGCGGGACCACGCCATCGACGGCTTCTCCACGGCGTAGAAGAAACCTGACGCCACGAGGAGGATCGTCGGGACCGCGGTGAGGAGCATCAGCAGGAAGTGGCGGTGGGGGTCGCCCTCCTGCTTGAGCCACGAGTAGCTGTTGAAGACGTAGATCAGCGGCATGTGCAGCAGGTAGACCGAGTAGCCGATCACGCCGATGTAGGCCAACGGCCGGAACGAGAACACGCGCTGCAACCAACCGGTGGCCAGGGCGAGGCCGAGCAGCATGCCGCCGTACCCGATGCCGTACGGGATCGTCTCGGAGTAGTAGTAGAGCAGGTCGCCCCGTCGGCTCTGCGTCATGTAGTTGAGCGGGTTGGCGTAGCCGTAGACCAGCGACCAGCGGCCCATCTTGTACGCGGCGAGCAGCACCGTGAGCAGGCCCAGGGCGAAGATCCCGACGCCCATGCGGGGCGAGGTGAGCCGCTGGAACCACGCCGCGTCACGCAGCGCGTGCTTCTTGCTGGTCACCACCAGAGCCGCGAGGATGCCGGCCGCGAAGTCGACCAGGAACGCGGGCATCTGGTGCGACAGGAAGAACCGGACCACCTCGACCGGGAACGGTGGGAACACGTTCAGCGGCCCGTTGATGGCGAGCACCAGCCTGCCCACGGAGTTGCGCACCAGGTAGAGCCATCCCAGCGCCACGGCGGCGAGCAGCGGGGTGGAGACCATCCAGCGCCGGCCGTAGAAGAGCCGGACCAGGAACGGCACCAGCAGGTAGAACACCATCTCGATGGTCAGCGTCCAGAACGGGGTCTCCACGTGGTAGGCGCCGAAGGACGGCAGGTACGCCCCCTGGGCGAACAGCACGTGGGCGACGAGGATCACCACGCCGATCCCGGAGAAGACGCGCTCCTCGGGGATGTACTGACCGGTCATCAGCAGCAGCACCAGGAACAGCACGACCCAGTACGGCGGCCCGATGCGCCTGATCCGGGCGCGCCAGTAGACCCCGTACGGCACCGGGTCGCGCCCTGTCTGCCGGGCCGTGAAGTACGACCGGGTGAGGAGGTAGCCCGACAGCACGAAGAACAGGTCGACCCCGGAGCCGCCCATCACGACGAACCGCGTGAGGTCGATGCCGGCGAAGGTGAGCTCGGGGGAGCCGGACAGGCCCCAGGCGTGCCGCAGCAGGACCATGAGCACGGCCAGTGCACGCAGCCCGTCGAGATAGGCGATGTGCTGCTTGTCGGACTTCGCCGGCGTGTGCGTCGACGCGAAGCCGTCACCGAAGGGTGTGGGCAGGGTCATCGGTACGTCCTGCTGACCTGGTGCGGGCTCCGCGAGCCACTGCCCGAGGCACGACGGGGCCGGCACATGGGCGCGCCTCCGGGAGCGTGGGGACGCCGCAGCTGACGGCTGAAGGGCTGACTGTGTCTGGTGCGGGACCAAGCCACACTGGTGACTACGAGATCCGTCCCGCGACCAAGCGGTGCTAGCTCAGCGGCCGGGGGGGGGGGTCTCGGAGCCCGAGGTCGTGCGGCGAGCCTTGAGTCGCCCGACGATGCTGCGGCCGGCTGCGATGCCGGGCCTCTCGACGAGCACGTACGAGATGTGAGCGCCCAGGACGGTGAGCACGAGGATGATCACCAGTCGCGGCACGAGGTGCGTCATCTCTGGAGCCCGCTCCAGAGGACCTCTGCCGTACATCGACAAGATGATCGGGAAGTGCAGGATGTAGAGGCTGTACGAGCGCTCGCCCAGCCACGTGGCGATGCGCGTTGGCAGCGACTCCGCCTTCCAGGCCGGGTTGGCGCAGGTCAGCACCACGGCGGCCAGGAGCACCGCCATCGCGTACTCGAAGAAGGTGAACCAGATCCAGTGCCGGAACTGTGTCGCGCGCTCGATGAAGAACAACGACAGTGCCGGCGGGACCAGCACGGCGACGACGACGAGCACCGACATGCGACTGGGGAGCCGACGGTGGATCGCGTCGAGACGACCGGTCACCTCCAGGTAGCGCAGGCCGATGCCGAGCGCGAAGATCGGCACCAGGCCCACGAACTGGCGCGCCAGGTAGAGGCTCTCGATGGCGAGGTCGAACTGGTTCTCCCCGAAGTACAGGTGACGCAGCCAGTCGCCGTCGAGCGCGATCCAGAGCTTCCAGCCGACGCCGATTGCGCACAGGGTGAGAAAGGTGAGCCGTGGCCACCGCGCGAACGGGAGAGCCATCAGCGGCAGCAGCAGATAGAGCATGAACTCGGCCGTCAGGGTCCACAGCGCGCCGTCGACGTTCAGGGAGCTGGCCGTCTCAGGGAACATGTAGTGCGTGAAGGTGCCGTTCGCCAGCACCTGGCGGACGCCGAAGGGGCTGAAGAGCAGGTCGTGGTTCGCGAAGAACAGGAACAGCACCGTCACGACCAGGTAGTAGGCGGGCGCGATGCGGAAGAATCGGCGCACCCAGTAGGTGACGAGGTCGCGCTTGCCCCAGAAGCTGTCGACGAGCAGGTAGCCCGAGAGCAGGAAGAACAGGTTCACGCCCAGGGTGCCGAAGCCCTCGACGATCTCGTAGCCGGGGAAGTGCGGCTGGGTGGACAACGACCACATGTGGTGGAAGACCACGACCAGCGCCGCGACCCCGCGGAGCGCCTCGATCCCCGGGCGCCAGGAGAGGCGACGGGCGGCGACCAGGTCCGCAAGCGGCGGACGGGTCACCGGCTTGTACGGGCGGGCAGCTGACCCTCGATCCAGGTCACCAGCTGCTCCAGGCCCTGCTGCAGGGAGAACTGCGGCGTCCAGCCCAGGCGGTCGGCGGCACGGGAGACGTCGGCCCACGCATGCCGTACATCCCCCGCTCGCCACTGGCCCGTCACGTGGGGCTCGGGCGCCCCGTACAGGCGGGAGATGATCTCGGCGGCCGTCCGGATCGTCTGCATCTCGCCCGAGCCGATGTCGATCGGGTCCCGGCCGGGCGCTTCGGCGGTGGCTGCCGCCACGATGGCGCGGGCCACGTCGTCGATGAGGATGAAGTCGCGGCGCACCTCGCCGTCCTCGTAGAGGGGGATCGAGGTGCCCTCGCGCGCCAGGCGGCAGAACAGCGACATGATCCCCGTGTAGGAGTTGATGAGCGACTGCCCGGGGCCGTACACGTTCTGCAGCCGCAGGATCACCGGCTCCACGTCGAACGCGGGCGCCCAGGCCGACAGGATCCCCTCCTGGGCGAGCTTCGTGGTGCCGTACACGCTGACCGGCATGGGGTGCACCGAGCCCGATTCCATGGGCGTGGGCTCGGAGTCCTCGAAGTCCCACCGGCCCTCGGCGAGCATGTCGGGGGTGCGCTGGCCCGGGTACCAGACCGTGCCATCGGTGCGGCGCCAGGCGCCCTCTCCGTACACGGCTCGCGACGAGGAGAGCACGATCCGGCGGGGCCGCTTGTCGGAGGCGCTGAGGGCGTCGAGCAGCACCGTGGTGCCGACGACGTTGACCATGCCGTGACGGGTCGACTCGGTGAGCGACTGGCCGGTGCCGGTCTCGGCGGCGAGGTGGATCACGACGTCGGGCCGCGCGTCGGCGACCACGGCGCGTACGGCCTCGGGGTCGGTGACGTCGCCGACGACCAGCTCTGCCCGCTCGTCGAGCGCGGCGGGGCGCTCCTGCGTGGCGTGGATCTGGGGGTGGAGGTTGTCGAGCACGACGACCCGGTCGAAGCGGTCGGCGAGCTCTGCCGACGCGGCGCACCCGATGAACCCGGCGCCTCCGGTGACGAGGACGCTGGTGGTGTCAGTCATGCGGGGTGCTCCTTCGTGGGGTTGTCAGCGGCACTGTACCGGCCGCGCGCCGGGTGGCTCGACAGACATGCGAGGGCCCCCGCTCAGACGAGCGGGGGCCCTCGGCGTGCTCAGACCGGTGTCAGGAGATGCGCTCCTGCGTCGAGTTCGAGAACACGTGGATGTTGTCGGCGTCGACACCGAGGCGCACCTGAGCGCCACGCTCCGGAGGACGACGCGAGGAGATGCGGGCCACGATCTGCTGGGCCTGCAGCTCCTCCTCGGGCGAGAGGCCGGCCAGCGTCCCGTACACGAAGGCGTCGGCGCCGAGCTCCTCGACGACGGCGACCTGCACGCCGATGCCCTCCTCCTGCGGGACGAAGGACTCGGGGCGGATGCCGAGGGTCAGCGTCTTGTCGTCGCCGGCCTTGGCGAGGATCTCGCGGGGCACCGGCACGGTGTAGTCACCGATCTGGACGCCGCCGTCGACGATGTTGCCGGCCATCAGGTTCATGGCGGGCGAGCCGATGAAGCCCGCGACGAAGAGGTTCTTCGGGGTGTCGTACAGGCGCAGCGGGGAGTCGCACTGCTGCAGCACGCCGTCCTTCATCACCGCGACGCGGTCACCCATCGTCATGGCCTCGACCTGGTCGTGGGTCACGTAGACGGTGGTGACGCCGAGGCGGGTCTGCAGGGCCGCGATCTGCGTGCGGGTGGAGACGCGCAGCTTCGCGTCGAGGTTCGACAGCGGCTCGTCCATGAGGAACACCTGCGGCTGGCGCACGATCGCGCGGCCCATGGCGACGCGCTGACGCTGACCACCGGAGAGGGCCTTCGGCTTGCGGTTGAGGAAGTCCTCCAGGCCGAGCAGCTTGGCGGCCTCGAGCACGCGGTCGGCGCGCTCCTGCTTGCCGACGCCCGCCATCTTCAGGGCGAAGCCCATGTTGTCGGCGACCGTCATGTGCGGGTAGAGGGCGTAGTTCTGGAACACCATCGCGATGTCCCGGTCCTTCGGCGGCAGGTCGGTGACGTCGCGGTCGCCGATGAAGATGCTGCCGGAGTTGACCTCCTCCAGGCCCGCGAGCATGCGCAGCGAGGTCGACTTGCCACAGCCGGAGGGGCCGACGAGCACCATGAACTCGCCGTCGCCGATCTCGAGGTTCAGCTTGTCGACAGCAGCGCGGTCGCCGCCCGGGTAGACGCGGGTCGCGTCACGGAACGAAACAGTTGCCATGCGTGAAGCACTTCCTTTCCCACGGGCAGGTACGTGCCCGACGATCCGTTGTGGAGGGGAGAAGGGGCCCCTCTGGAGCGCATCCTCTCACGAGATCTGACGGATGTGACCTCTTCTGCCGGTCTGGCGGCCGGGCGGCCTGGGGCGACGAGGCCGGGCGGGTCGCCGAACGGGAGGTGAACTTCGTTGGACGTCTGGGAAAACGAGGTCAGCGGGCGCCTGGGCGAGACCGTCGAGATCGGCTCGAGATTCGTCGCACGAGCCCCCACCACGCCCGGAGCGTCGCCTGCAGCGGCCGGCCGGCGGCAGGGAGCGGCATCTGCCTCGCGTCGAACGTCGCCGTGAGCCACGGGTACAGGTCGCGGTCGGGGACCGTACGGGCCGCCTGCACGAGGGCGCGGCGGTCACGGAGGTACGGGAGGTGGCGTGCCAGCCAGGCCCAGCCGCGTACCTTCTCCACCGCCCAGCCCTGCCGGGCCGCCACCGCCAGCAGCGCCACGTCGAAGGCCACCAGGGGCAGCGCGAGGGTGGCGAGCGTGCCCGGGCCGTACGTGGTGAGCACGAACAGCAGCCGGTTGCGCTCCATCAGGAACATCTTGCGGGGGTTGCGGGAGAACTCGTAGTGGTGCCGCACCCCGGCCTCGGTCACCAGGTCGAGCCGCATCCCCAGCTGCCGCGCGCGCCAGCAGAGGTCGACGTCCTCGTGGTAGGCGAAGAACTCCTCGGCGAACCCGCCCAGCCGGTCCCACGCAGAGCGGCGTACGGCCAGGCAGGCACCGCTCAGCGTCGCCGGCTGCCAGTCGGGGCCGAGACCGGCGCGCGGCTGCTCCAGCCGGCCTGCCCACACCAGGCCGAGCACGTGGAGGGGGTTGCCGGCGCTGTTGATCAGGTCGGGCTGGTCGGCGAGCAGGATCACCGCGCCGGCCAGGTCGGCGCCGTCGTCGATCGCGGCGGCCAGCGCCGCCAGGGCGCCGGGCTCCACCTCGGCGTCGGAGTTCAGCATCACCACCACGTCGTGCGAGGCGGCCTCGGCGCCCAGGTTCACCCCGCCCGCGAACCCGGTGTTCGTGCCCGGGGTGATGACGCGGAGGCGGGGGTCTGGGCGCAGCGTCGCGACGGCGTCGCTGGTGCACCCGTTGTCCACGACGACCAGCTCCACCTCGACGCCCTCGGAGGCCAGGACGGCCGCCACGGCAGCGTGCAGCCACTCCTCGGCTCCGTACGCGAGCACCACCACGCTCATGGCCGGCGCCGTCACCGCCGTCGGCTCAGCCATCAGCTCGCTCATCGCCACCTCCCGGGGCCCACTGTCGCAGCACCCGCGTCAGCACCGCACCGTGACTGGCCGCCGACGCCGCCGACCCCACCACCAGCGCCGTCGCCACCCGCGTGGTCACCGGCAGCGGCAGCGCCAGGCACGCCACCGTGGCGAGCAGGCCCAGCACCCAGCCCAGCAGCACCAGCGGGTCGCGCCGGAAGGCGAGCAGGGTGTGCCCGGTGGCGAGCGCCAGCATGTACGCCGCTCCGGACACCGCGACCAGCACCAGGTCGAGCCAGGCCACGGTGAACGCCGGCCCGTACACGACGTGCAGCGCCCAGCGGCCCAGCACAGCGATGCCCGCCACCCCGAGCACGCCGACCGCCGTGGTGGCGAGCAGGGTCGTGCGCAACGTACGAAGGAGCTCCGCGCGTGCTCCCCGAGCGACCAGCCCCGACAGCGTGGGCAGCAGCACGGCCTGCACCGCCGCGTACAGGAAGAGCGGGATCCGGCCGACCGTGATCACGCTCACGAAGCTGCCCGTGGTCGCCGGGTCGGTGCGGCCGGCCAGCACGGCGATCGCCAGGGGGCCGGCGTTGCCGAGCAGCTGCGAGGCGACGGTGGTCGCCACCAGCGGCGCCAGCGAGGCACGGCCGGCGTCGGTGGGCCGGTCACGCAGCCAACGCAGCGCCGCCAAGGAGACCGTCGCCGCGGCGGCGAGCAGCGGCGCCAGCACCAGGGCCCAGGCGTACGCCTCCCGGCTGCCCCAGCCCGCCGCGTACACCAGGGCGGCGAGCCCGACCCGGGCCAGCCCGTCGACGGTGAGCTGCACGCCGTACCGCACGAAGAGCCCGAACCCGGCCAGCGTGCCCCGCACCAGGTACTCGAGCCCCACCGCGACCAGCGCCGCAGCCGTGAACCCCACCATGGCGCGGTCGCCGGAGAAGAAGGTGTCGGCGAGCGGCCCGCGTGCCAGCCAGGCGACGACGGCGACGAGCGCCGAGGCGAGCGCGAGGTAGCGCAGCACGTGCACCAGTCGCGGCGCCGGCTGCCCCGCCGGCCGCCGCGCGGAGGCGAGGCGTGCCACCTCCTGCTCGACGGGCACGAACAGGCCCAGCCCGACAGCGTTCACCGCCGTCCAGGCCACGGCAACGGGAGCAGACCCTGCAGGCCCGAGGTCGCGCCCGGCCAGGCCCAGCAGCGCGAAGCTCGAGGCTCCGAAAACGCCGAGGCCCACGACGACCGCCAGCGACCCGGCGGACAGGGTGCGGGTCGCCGCCGGTTCACTCACCCGCTCAGTCTGGCGCACGCGCCAGGGCTGGCCGAGCGCGCGAGCCGCGCGGGCGTGTACGCAGCCGGGGGAGTGTGCTCCCGTAGGCTGAGCCGACGACGACCCGGACCTGACGGAGGTGAGCGGTGAGCGTGACCATCGGCGGCGCCCCCGCGCGGCCGCTCGTCGTGATCCCGGCCTGGAACGAGGAGGCGGTGATCGCCGACAGCCTGGCTGAGGTGCGCCGCGTGCTGCCCGGGTGGGACGTGGTCGTGGTCTCCGACGGCTCGACCGACACGACGGCGGCGATCGCCGCCGCGGCGGGCGTGCCCGTGATCGACCTCCCCTTCAACCTCGGCGTGGGCGGGGCGATGCGCGCCGGCTACGCGTACGCGGTGCGCCGCTCGTACACGCACGTGCTGCAGCTCGACGCCGACGGTCAGCACAACCCGGCCGAGGTGCCGGCGCTCGTCGACGCCATGTCGGAGACCGGCGCCGACGTGCTGGTCGGGGCGCGGTTCGCGGGCCGGGGGGAGTACGAGGTGCGGGGGCCCCGGCGCTGGACGATGCGGGTGCTCTCGGCGGTGCTCTCCCGCGTCTGCCGCACCCGGCTCACCGACACCACCTCCGGCTTCAAGCTGAACGGCCCGCGAGCGGTGGCGCTGTTCGCCCGCACCTACCCGGCCGAGTACCTGGGCGACACGGTGGAGGCCCTGGTGATCGCGGCCCGCAGCGGCCTCATCGTGCGTCAGACGCCGGTGAGCATGCGCCCGCGCGCCGGCGGGACACCCAGCCACTCACCCGTACGCGCCGCCGTCTTCCTGAGCCGCGCCCTGGTCTCGCTGGGAGTCTCGCTGACCCGGCCCGCGACCCCCGTCAGCGAGGAGGCCGCGTGAGCCAGCTGCTGCCGATCCTGTTCGTGCTCGGCACCGTCGCCGTGATGCTGACGCTGATGCGCCGCCGGGCGCTCAAGGAGCGGTTCACGCTCTGGTGGGGTGTGGTCTGCCTGGTGCTGGTGGTGCTGGCGATCTTCCCCGGCCTCCTCACCTGGGCGTCGGAGAAGATCGGGTTCGTCACCCCGTCGAACTTCGCGTTCTTCGGGGGGCTCCTGCTGCTGCTGGTGGTGTCGGTGCAGTTCTCGGTCGAGATCTCGCGGCTCGAGGAGAAGAGCCGCACCCTCGCCGAGGAGCTCGCGATCCTGCGCGTCGAGGTCGAGTGCCTGCGGCGTGAGGAGCGCTGGGAGATGCGGGGGGAACCCGGGGGCGAGCCCCCGGCCGAGCCGTGAGGCCGCAGGTCGCCCTGGGGTCGCCCGGTAGGGTCGCGGCGTGACTGACGCCGGCCAGGAGGAAGCCCCTGAGGTCGCGCCCAAGGAGTGGTGGGACGACCCGAACCTGCCGTGGCGCCACAAGCCCACCCGTGCCGACATGGCGTGCTGGATCGCCATCGCGGCGGTCGGGGTGTACGGGTTGGCGATGCTGCCGCTCCGGCCGGTGCTGCTGGGGCTGAACCCGCCCGTGGCGGCCATGATCACCGGCGGCCGTACATCGGTGGTCGCGACCGGCGCCTGGGCCCACGTCAACGGCGGCCCGGTCCTCGTCTACTGGCTGGTGTCGACCCTGTCGATCATCAAGCTGGACTGGGTCTACTGGTGGGCCGGCAAGCTCTGGGGTGACGGGATCATCGACATGTTCGCCGGTCGCAGCGCTCGCGCCAAGCGGCGGGCGGAGCGGGCCGTGCGCCTCACGCACCGCTTCGACAACCTCGCGGTGATGATGACCTACCTGCCGATGCCGTTCCCCACGGCTGTCGTGTACGCAGCCGTCGGCGCCTCCGGCATGAGCCTGCGGCGGTTCCTGGCCGTGAACTTCGTCTCCGCCGGTGTCTTCCAGGCGCTCTACCTGTGGCTCGGGTGGTCCATCGGCCAGCCGGCGGTCGACCTGGTCAAGCTCTACGCCGACTACATGTGGTACGTCTCGATCGCCATCCTCGCCGGCATGGTCGTCACCTACCTGTGGCGGGAGCGCCGGAAGGCCCCGACCGCCTCCTGACCAGGCGTTTAGCATCGGGGCGTGGACATGCACGGGATGCGACAGACGTACGCCAAGGGCGAGCTCGACGAGGCCGCCGCCGGGGATGACCCCCTGGACCTGTTCGGGCGCTGGTTCGCCCAGGCGCAGGAGGCGGGGGAGACCGAGCCCAACGCGATGACCCTGGCCACGGTCGGCGAGAACGCCCGCCCCTCGACCCGGGTCGTGCTGGCGAAGGTCGTCGACGAGCGGGGGATCGCCTGGTTCACCGGGTACGAGTCGCGCAAGGGGCGTGAGCTGGCCACCAACCCGTACGCCGCCGTGCAGTTCTACTGGCCGGGGCTGGAACGCGTGGTCCGGGTGGAGGGCCCGGTGGCGAGGGTGGCCGCCGAGGAGTCCGACGCCTACTTCGCGATGCGGCCGCTGGGGTCGCGCATCGGCGCCTGGGCGTCGCCGCAGAGCCAGGTGGTCGCGTCACGGGCGGAGCTGGCCGAGCGGGAGCGGCAGGCAGCGGCCGAGCTGGGGGAGGACCCGCCCCGCCCCCCGCACTGGGGTGGGTTCCGCCTGACCCCCGACACCTGGGAGTTCTGGCAGGGCAGGCCGTCGAGGCTCCATGACCGCATCCGGTTCTCCCGCGAGGGGGACGGCTGGGCCAGGTGCCGGCTCGCTCCGTGAGCAGGTTGGCCACGAAATTGTTTACGGCAATGACCTTGGAAAATGATCCGGGAATGCCCAAGAAACGCGTAGTGGCGGGCAGACCCCGCAGGGGCTGCCCGCCACGATCACGTGCGGAGCACTACCTCGCATAAAAGCGCGAGGAGGTCAGGGTCTTCAGACCGTGACGTCGTTGGCCAGCGTCGTCAGCTTGTGACGCGCGAGGGCCAGGTTGGCGCCGGCCTTGGTGAGCACCAGGTAGATGAACAGGCCCTTGTTCTTCTCGCCCTGGAGCACGTTGATCAGGTGGTACTGGGAGTTCAGCGTGATGAGGATGTCCTCGATGTTGCGGTCGCCCAGGCCCAGGTCCTGCATGGTGCGCAGCTTGGCGCGGATCACGTTGGAGTTGCCGGCAGCGGCGACGTCGAGGTCGAAGCCGGGGTTGCCGCCGGTCGCGAGAGCCATGCCCGAGCCGATGTCGACGATGGCGGCCGCCGTGGCGCCGTCGATCGCGAGGAGATCGGTGATGGTCTGCTGGAGCTGAGACACTGTCGTGGTCCTGTCTGTCGTGGCCGTCTGGCCAGCTGGTGTGGCACCGGGCCCGGTGGCGGGCTCGGCATCTTCATGAGGATCGTCAAGAACCGCCCGACGGGGAGCCGGATCGACCTCGATGTTGTCGTCGAGCTCGATCTGGCCGGAATCTGCGGCTGAATCGGTGCGCCCCAGAAATGAGGTCCACCAACTCTTTGCCATTGCATTTTCCCGTCGTCCAGCCTGATGTTTCCTGTTGTGCTTGCAGGAATAAATGTAGGTCCAAGCTCCGCCCCACGCCACCACCGGTGAGAGGCGTCTCATTCTCTTCCTGCACCGTGCTCGAGGTGACGACGTCACCCCTTGCCCGGCCTCTGGCGCGTTCGCAGCCGCACCCTGAGCAGGGGCCTTGCACGATCAGAGTGTGTCACCCTCGGGCCCTGTCGGCATCTCTGCCGGGCGGGGGCTGCGGGCTAGGCTCCCCCGCCATGGAGATCGTCGTGGTCGAGGGTGACATCACCGCGCAGACCACCGATGTCGTGGTGAACGCCGCGAACTCCGGCCTGCTGGGGGGCGGCGGGGTCGACGGCGCCATCCACAGGGCCGGCGGGCCCGCGATCCTGGCCGAGTGCCGGCGCCTGCGCGCCACCACCCTCCCCGGCGGCCTCCCCACCGGTCAGGCGGTCGCCACCACCGCCGGAGACCTCCCGAACCGCTGGGTGGTGCACACCGTGGGGCCGGTCTACTCGAGGCGTGAGGACCGGCGGCACCTGCTGCTGTCGGCCTACACGGAGTCGCTGCGCGTGGCCGACGAGCTGGGGGCCCGCAGCGTCGCCTTCCCGCTGCTCTCGGCCGGTGCGTACGGCTGGCCGCAGGACGACGCGGCAGCCGCGGCCGTGGAAGCGGTCCGCGGGGCCCGTACGCGTGTCGAGCAGGTGGTGCTGGTGGCGTGGGGCGGCGCTGCGCGCGCAGCCCTGGAGACCGCCCTGCAGCGCCCCTGAGTGCGGCAGACGCACCAACGGCCCGCCCCAGGAGGGACGGGCCGTTCGTGATGCGTACGGGTCAGAAGATGGCGCGGGAGGCCCGGGCCGCGATCTGACGGTCTAGCTCGGCCTCCTCGGCCTCGCGCTGTGCACGGTCGGACTCCTGCTCGTGCACGAGCTCCTCGGCCAGGGCGGTCGACTCGTCGTCCTCCCACACCCGCCGCGGCGGACGCTCGGCCTCCTTGCACCACAGCGTCAGCTGGTCGGCGGTGGCGTCGCTGGAGCTGACCTCGCGCCAGATCTGGCCGTCGCGGACGACGAGGACCCGGTCGGACCAGTCCAGCGCGTCCTCGTAGTCGGTGGACAGGAGGATGGCGGACTTGCCGCTCTCGGTGAGCTCGGAGAGCATCTTGTGCACGTCGTGACGCGAGCTCATGTCGAGGCCGCGGGTGGGCTCGTTGAGGATCATGATGTCGCAGTCCTCGCTCATGAACTTCGCGAGCGCGATCTTCTGCTGGTCGCCGCCAGACAGGCCGTTCACGTCGCCGAACAGCGTCTTCGCCTTCACCTGGAACTGCGACAGGACGCCGATGATGTCGCGCAGCGCCGACACCTCGTCGTTGAAGTTCATGCCCTCCTGCCAGCCGCCCGCCATCAGGCTGCGCGCGATCGACTCGTCGGCCGAGATGCCGAACTCCGCGTCGTCCTCGGAGAAGTACGTGATGCGCAGCGCGGCCGCGTCCTCGGGGCCGTTGATGCGGCGGGCCTGACCGAAGACCTCGAGCTCGTCGAAGGTGCCGGGCCGGTCGCCGGTGATGGCGCCCACGATGTCGGGGATGCCGGAGTGACGCGGCCCGACCAGGGCGACGACCTCACCGCGGCGCAGCTCGAAGTCGACACCCTTGAGCGTCTCGCTGCGCAGGTTGGTGGCGCGAAGCACCACCTCCTCGGAGCGCTGCTGCTGCCGCTTGCTGCGGGTGAAGACGCGCCCGAACATGGCCTGCGCCATCGCCTCGGTGCTGGTCTGGGACGACTTCAGCACCTCGACGATCTCGCCCTCGCGGAGGACGGCGATGCGGTTTGTGATGTCCTTCACCTCGTGGAGGCGGTGGGAGATGTAGATCACCGAGCGCCCCTGGCGGGTCAGGCGGCTGGTGATGAAGTGCAGGTCCTGGATCTCGCGGACGTTGAACGTGGCGGCGACCTCGTCGACCAGCACGATCTGGGCGTCGTCGGCGAGCAGGCGGACGGCCTCGACGAGACCCACCTCGGGGCGCAGCAGGTGACCGACACGGGCGTCGGGCGACACGTGCACGCCGGCCTCGTTGAGCAGCCACTGCGCCTGGCGGCGGAGCGCCGAGTGGGGCCGGTTCGCCTGGTAGGTGTTGCGGTAGATGGCCTGCGCCACCGTCATGTCACCGTCGAGCTTGAAGTTCTGCTCGATGATGCCGATGCCCATGGCGCGCGCCTCTGACGGGTCCTCCGGGTCGTACGGCTCGCCGTCGAACTCCATCGTGCCGCTGTCTGGCTTGTACGTGCCGGACAGGATGTTCAGCAGGGTCGACTTGCCGGCGCCGTTCGCGCCGATCAGACCCAGCACCTCGCCCGGGCGCACATCGAGGTCGATGCCACGCAGGACGGGCCTGCCGGCATGCGCCTTGGTGATCCCGCGGACGGACATCAGTTCAGCCATGGTTCCTTCCCTGGAGCAGTGCCGTTGTCCCGCAGGGACACTGCTCGTCGCCACGCCCTCGTCCCGAAGCCTGGGCGCAGTGGTGTTGTCAGTCGAGTGCCACGTGACCCCCCGGAGGTCTGGGGGTGGTCCTCACGTGTGCCAGGAAAATGGGTATCACTGGTGGGAAAGCGCGGCTCGGCTGCATGGCAAGACTCTCACCGCTCCTCCCCGCCAGAATCCTAGGCCAGGGGAGCGGCGCCAGGCACGCGGCGCACCCGACGTGTGGCGACCGCTCGCTCGATGGAGCCCCCGGTGGGACTTGAACCCACGACCTTCCGCTTACAAGGCGGGTGCTCTACCACTGAGCTACAAGGGCGTCTGCCCAGGCTATCCCAGGGGCGCCAGCAGCAGCGGTCAACCCAGGCCGTGGCCAGAGACGTACGCCGTGCCGGTCAGCTCCACCGTGGTCTCGTCGTCCGCGTCCAGGAACGCGGCCTGGCCGGCAGCGAGCGACAGCGCGTGCGACCCCGTACGCAGCACGCAGGTGCCGTCGGTGACCAGGACGACGCGGGCGCCCGTGCCGGGCACGTCACCCGACGCCCTCGGCCCGAGAGCCCAGACCGTGAACTCGTCGGCCCGGGTCGAGTAGCGCCGGATGCCGGGGGCGGTCTCGCGGGTCGTCATCTGGGACAGCGGGGCGGGGGAGAAGTCCACCACCGCGAGCAGGTTGTCGACGTCGATGTGCTTGCTGGTGAGGCCGCCCCGCAGCACGTTGTCGGAGTTGGCCATCACCTCGACCGCGAAGCCGCGCAGGTAGGCGTGCATCTTGCCCGGGGGCAGGAAGACGCCCTCGCCGGGGCTGAGCCGGAACCGGTTGAGCAGCAGCGCGGCCAGCACGCCGCGGTCCTGCGGGAAGGCCTCGGCCACCTCCAGGGCCGTGAGGGCGAACTCGCCGAGCTCGCCGTCGTCATCGGCGTGCTCGGAGGCCGCGTCCACGACCGTGTCGACGAGCCCTAGCCGGTCGCCCTCCAGGGAGAGCACGTCCAAGAAGACCTCGGCCAGGGCGGCCGGGCCCTTGCGCTTGCTCAGCGGCCCCACCACGCTCGCGAGCGTGTCGCCGACCCCCAGGCCGTCGAACAGCTCGGCCGTGCGCAGCGGGTCACGGAAGCCGGCCAGGCCGTGGAACTCCGTGATGGCGATGACGGCCTCCGGCTTCGGCCACGTGTCCTTGTACGTGCGGTGAGGCTCGCCCAGCCCGATGCCCGCCGCGTCCTCGCGCGCGTACCCCTCCTCGGCCTGCTCCCGGTCGGGGTGTGCCTGGATCGAGAGCGGCCGGGCGGCGGCCAGCAGCTTGACGAGGTAGGGCAGCCGGTCCCCGAAGGCCTCGCGCGACCGGCGGCCGAGACGCTCGGGCGAGGTGGCCAGGAGCGCGTCCAGGGGCTGTCCGTCGAGCAGCGACGGTGCCGTCTCGTGCGCGCCGAACCAGTGCTCGGCGTACGGCTCGTCGGTGACCTCCGTGCCCAGCAGCCGCGGGATGTCGGTCGTCGACCCCCACGCATACCGCTGGCCCCGCCCCTCGATCTGGTGCATGCCCTACCTCCTGGTCGGTACGGCCACCCTAGCCGAGCCCTCACGTGCCGCCGTGGCGCCCATGGGGGGTCACGGCACGGCTTGCGCACCACCGCTCGCGAGGGCGCGCCGGAGGGAATGACAGTCGTGTAGTTCCTGGCTACAGTGGCGGCCATGGAATCGGCACCCGTGAGCGGCTCGGAGCTGGAGCTTTCCGAGCGCGACGCCGCCATCCTCGAGTTCGAGCGGCACTGGTGGAAGGCGCCCGGCGCCAAGGAGCAGTCGATCCGTGAGCTGTTCGGCATGTCGCCGACGCGTTACTACCAGGCTCTGAACGCCCTCATCGACACCCAGGCGGCCCTGGCGGCTGACCCGCTGCTGGTCAAGCGCCTGCGGCGTCTTCGGGCCGAGCGCCGGCGCCACCGCTCGGCGGCACGGCTCGGGATCGACCTGACCCTCTGAGGCGCCTCACCCGCTGCTGGGCCGTCACCACCCAGGCCCGAGGCGGGGCGTCGAGGTAGCCGCCGTCGACCAGCCCGGCACGCCGCTCGAAGACGTTGCGCGCGGCCCGGTCGCCGGTGACCAGCCACGACCAGCCCATCGAGAGGGCGTAGAGCGGCAGGAACGCCGTCCCGCACGCCACCCACTGCCACGTGTGCCGTGCCTCGTGGCGGGCCACCTCGGGGCCGAGGGCCTCGAAGCGGGACGCGGTGACGATGACGTTGCCCATGGTGAAGGCCCCGGCCACCGGGAACGGGAACCGGTACCCCTCGGCCCAGTAGAGCCCGTCCTCGTCGCTGGACACCTGTGCTCCGCCGGCCCGGGCCACGAGCAGCCCGGCGGGGGTCGAGAGGTTCACCCAGTTGGCGACCGACCGGAAGCGCGTACGCATCGTCACGGCCGCCAGTGTCGCAGCAGGTGGCCGCCCGCGCAGTGGAGCGGGGAGTGGGAGACCGGCCCCGAACCGGGGATCGCGTCGCGTCATGAGGAACTTCTCATGGAAGGTGGTCCCGGATGCCTCTGGGCCATTCACTGGGTCTCGCAGGGATGCCGGGCCGGGGGGCCCCGGCATCCCGCTCTCCGTTGCTGGCGTGGCGGGAGCGGACGTACACTTCTGCCACGCCGTACGGGGGGACCGTCCGGAACAGGGTGAGGCTGTCGAGAGGTCGCGATGGACGTTCGCAAGCTGGCGGCGGTGTGGTCCGCGGCCGGACTGCTCGGCATCGGCGCCGTGCTGATGGGCACCAGCGTCGCCCTCGCCACGCTTGACTCCCGCGCCGAGGCCAGCTCAGCGGTCACGGTGCGCGCTGGTGACCCAGAGGCCGCCGGGGGCGCCAGGAGCCTCCCGAACGCCAAGTCGTCCGAGCCCGGCGTGCCCGCCCCGTCGCCCTCGGCAGCGCTTCCTGCCAGCGGTTCCTCGCCCAGCAACGCCGTCCCCGCTCCCACGCTGCCGGCGGCTGAGGCCGCCCCCGCCGGTGGGCCGC
>ERZ501016.67-NODE-67-length-51764-cov-18.380340_pt1 | contig 51764 bp, 22 predicted proteins | sample MGYA00248889_ERZ501016 | MGnify/ENA primary metagenome ERZ501016 (study PRJEB25958, sample SAMN03398594) | human skin metagenome | study: EMG produced TPA metagenomics assembly of the Human Skin Microbiome Metagenome (human skin metagenome) data set. | reverse complement strand
TCCGTGGTCGGGGGGGGGACCAGGTGTGCCCTCTTGTGGGGGTGGGTCGGGAGGGGGAGGGTGGGGCGGAGGATCAGACCGAGGTATGACGACGCGGCCCGCCCTCTCGCCTAGCGTGGGTGCGTGCGCCGGCTGACCTCCCTCCACCGCTGGCTCGGCGAGCACGTCATGCTGGTCGACGCCTGCTGGGCGGGGTTCGTGACCTTGCTGTGCCTCGTCGTGTCCGCGGGTGTCCTCAGCGAGCTCACCGTCGGGTGGGTGGGCTGGCTCGCGTGGACCCTCCTCGGCACCAGCCTGCCCCTCGTGTGGCGCCGCACCAGGCCCGACCCGGCCATGGCGGCGGTCGCGCTCGGCTGCGTGGTCCAGCTCGTGATCGCTGACAACGTCGTGCCCCAGAACCTCGCGGCGCTCATGATGCTCTACGCGGTCGCGGCCCACGGGCACCCGCGGTGGCGCTACTGGTGGCTCGCGGCCGCGCTGGTCGGCGGGGTGGTGGGCGCCTGGGACTGGACCTACAACTGGGTCCGGCCTGCCGGCGCGCAGCGCGTGGAGTACGCCGTCATCAGCTGGGTGTTCGTCGCCGCCATGAGCGTCGCGTGCTTCGTGCCCGGGGCCCTGGCGAGGCAGCGGCGCGACATGGTGCAGAGCCTGCGCGACCGGGCGGACTCCCTGGAGCGCGAACGCGACTCGATGGCGCGCCTCGCCGCGCAGGAGGAGCGGGCCCGGATCGCGCGCGAGATGCATGATGTCGTCGCGCACTCGCTCAGCGTGATCGTGGTCCAGGCGGACGGAGCGTCGTATGCCGTGGAGCACGGTGACGTCGACGCCTCGCGCATGGTCGCCGCCCGGACGCTCGCCACGATCGGCGACACCGCCCGGGGCGCGCTCGGCGAGACCCGGCGCCTCGTGGGGGTGCTGCGCGAGGAGGGGGAGGCGGCGGCCTACACCCCGCAGGCCACGCTCGAGCAGGTAGAGGAGCTGGTGGCGCACGTCAACGACGCGGGCTTGCCGGCGACCCTGACGCAGGTCGGCGACGAGCGGGTGCACGAGGCGCTCGGGCCGGCGCAGCAGATGGCGGCCTACCGCGTGGTGCAGGAGGCGCTGACCAACGCCCTCAAGCACGCGGGACCGGCGGCGACCGTGCGGGTCGAGCTCGCTCACCACCCGGACCGGGTCGAGCTGGCCGTGCGCGACACGGGTCGGGGTCCAGGTGGCGGGTCGGACGGGCGCGGCCACGGGCTGATCGGGATGCGCGAGCGGATGGCGTCGATCGGCGGGACCTTCACGGCCCGGGAGCGGGTCGGGGGTGGCTTCGAGGTGCTTGCTAGCCTGCCGACGCGGGACCCGGAGGCGCCGACGGCGCCCACCGTGCCGGTCCCGGTCACGACGGGACGACCACGGGAGCGCGAGTGAGCGACGAGCAGATCAGGCTGCTGCTGGCGGACGACCAGGAGCTGGTGCGGATGGGCTTCCGGATGGTGCTGGACGCCCAGCCCGACATGCAGGTCGTGGGTGAGGTGGGCGACGGCGCGGCGGCGATCGAGCTGGCCGCGCAGGCCGACGTGGTGCTCATGGACATCCGGATGCCACGCATGGACGGCGTCGAGGCGACCCGACGGATCGTGGCCTCGGGCATCGCGGCCAAGGTCCTCGTGCTCACGACCTTCGACCTCGACGAGTACGTCCACACCGCGCTCAAGGCCGGTGCCGGCGGCTTCCTCCTCAAGGACGCGGGCCCGGCGGAGCTGCTGGCCGCCATACGCGCTGTGCACCAAGGAGACTCGGTCGTCGCCCCGAGCGCGACCCGGCGCCTGCTCGAGAGGTTCCTGCCCGGGCTGCCCGACGAGCACGAGCCCCTGCGGAGCGCCGAGGAGCGGCTCGCCCCGCTGACCGAGCGGGAGCGCGAGGTGCTGCTGGCGGTGGGGCAGGGGCGCTCCAACCAGGAGATCGCGGCCGAGCTCTACGTGGCCGAGGCCACCGTCAAGACCCACGTCGGGCGGATCCTCGCCAAGCTCCACCTGCGAGACCGGGTGCAGATGGTCGTCCTCGCCTACGACACAGGGCTCGTGCGACCGCAGTCGTAGGCCCGCTGCGCCCGTGGTCCTTTGGTCGCCCCCGGGGTCGAGACCGCAGGTCGATCCGAGCGACACCGGCCGCTCCCTAGCGTCGACATCGACCGCGCACCAGCGATGTCCGACGACCAGACGGAGCGACCGATGCCCACCAGCAACCCGACCACCGTGACCCGCGCGGCCGTGCGCGCGCGTGACCTCACCAAGACCTATGGCAGCGGCGACACCCGCGTCGTCGCCCTGGACCACGTGGACGTGGAGCTCGCCGAGGGGGAGCTCACCGCGATCATGGGCCCGTCGGGGTCCGGCAAGTCGACGCTGATGCACTGCGCGGCGGGCCTCGACGACGTCACGAGCGGGCAGGTCTGGGTCGGCGACACCGACCTCACCACGCTGGACGACACGCGGCTGACGCTGCTGCGGCGCGAGCAGGTGGGGTTCGTCTTCCAGGCCTTCAACCTGCTCCCGACGCTGACCGCCGAGGCCAACATCACCCTGCCCCTGCGCCTCGCGGGCCGCACCCCCGACCGCGAATGGTTCGAGCATGTGGTGCGGGTGCTGGGCCTGACAGATCGTCTGGGGCACAAGCCGACCGAGCTCTCCGGCGGGCAGCAGCAGCGCGTGGCGGTGGCCCGCGCCCTCGTCATGCGGCCGCGCGTCATCTTTGCCGACGAGCCGACGGGCGCCCTCGACAGCGTGACCGGGCACGAGCTGCTGGACTTCCTGCGGCGCTGCGTGCGTGAGCTGGGCCAGACGGTCGTGATGGTGACCCACGACCCCGGGGCCGCGACGTATGCCGACCGCGTGCTGCTCCTCGCGGACGGTCGCATGGCGGGGGAGCTGCGGCACCCCACCGCCGACGACGTGCTGGCCGCCCTGCGCGGGCTGGGGGCGTGATCGCCGTGCGCACCTCGATCTCCCTGGCGGCCAGCATGATCCACGGTCAGGCCCGGCGCTTGGTCAGCGTCCTGGTCGCCATCACGATGGGCATCGCCTTCGTCGCGGCCACGCTCATGGTCGGCGACACCTTCCGCGAGTCCCTGGCGCGCGACGCCGCCGGCTCGGTGGGCCGCGCGAGCGTGGTCGTCACCACGCCGGACGGGTCCTCGGGCGTGGGGGGCGCGCCTCGCGGCGGCCCGGCCGTCATACCCTCCGGGCTCGCCGCGCAGGTGACGCGCGCCCACCCGGGTGCCTCCGTGCGCACGGTGGCCGGCGGGGCCGTCCAGCAGGACCTCGGGGGTCGCGAGGCCTCCCTCCTGCTGCGGTCCGTGCCGCAGCTGTCCGGGACGACGACGCTCACGGCCGGTCGCCTGCCCGCCCGCCGCGGCGAGATCGCCGTCGTGGACTGGGTCGCCTCGGCGCGCAAGCTCGCCGTCGGCAGCACGACCCGCCTGCTGCAGCGCGGCACCGGCACCAGCCCTGGCACCGGCACCGAGCAGCGGCCGCAGGAGGCCCGTCCGACCGAGGCCACGGTCGTCGGCATCGTCAAGGCCGGGCGTGATGTGGTCCCGCTGCAGGGGACGCCCGCGGCCTTCGCCCTGGACGAGGACATCTGGGCGTGGACGGGCAGCAGGGGCTACGAGGAGCTCGGCCTCACCCCGGCCCCGGGCGGGTCGGCCGTGGACGACGAGGAGCTGCGCGCCTCCGTCGCCGGGCTCCCGGCGGCCACGGGCCTGACGGTCCGCACCGGCGAGCAGGAGAAGGACCACCGGGTCAGCGAGATGGTGCAGGGGGTCACGCAGCTCACCTCGATGCTGCTCGTCTTCGCGCTCGTCGCCGTCTTCGTCTCGGCGCTGGTCATCGCCAACACCTTTGCGATCCTCGTCGCCCAGCGCACCCGCCAGCTCGCGCTCCTGCGCTGCATCGGCGCCGAACGCCGGCAGGTGCGGGGATCCGTGGTGGCGGAGGCGCTGCTCGTCGGCGCGCTCGGGTCGGTGGCCGGGCTCGCGCTCGGCGCGGGGCTCGCCGCCACGCTCGTCCAGCTCTCGCACGGCACCGACCTGGACCTCGGCAGCCTCGTCGTCACCCCGCTCGCCGTCGTGGCCCCGCTCCTGACCGGCATCGTCGTGACCCTCGTGGCGAGCCTCGCCCCCGCCCGCGCCGCGACCCGAGTCAGGCCCCTCGCGGCGCTGCGCCCCGAGACCGCGGCCCGGGTGCGCCGTGTCCGCGCCCTGCGGGTCGCGGTGGGGTCGGTCCTCGCGGCCGGCGGCGGTGCGCTACTCGGGCACGGCGCCCTGCAGCACCAGCTGGCGACGGGCATCCCGGGCGGGCTGCTGTCCTTCCTCGGCGTGCTGATGGTGGCCCCCGTGGTCGTGCCCGGCCTGGCCCGCGTGGCCGGTGCGCTCCCCGCCCGCCTCGGTGGGGTGCCCGGCGAGCTCGCCGTCGAGAACGCCGGACGCAACCCCGCCCGGGCCGCCGCCACCGCGAGCGCCCTGCTCGTCGGCGTCACGCTGATCACGATGATGAGCGTCGGCTCGGCGACCGGGGTCCGCTCGGCCACCGACGCCCTCGACAAGCAGACGCCCGTCGACGCCCTCGTCCAGGCACCCGAGGCGCCCCGAGGTATCGAGGCGCACGACCTCGACACCCTGCGGCGCAGCAGCGTCGTCGAGGCGGCCACCCTTGTGCTCGACGCCCCCGCCACCCTGACGCACGGCGGGCGCCCGGTGGACGTCGCCGCAGGCGGAGGGTCGGGTGGCGCTCAGGCCACCGTCACCGGCGCCGACGACGCGGCGGTGCAGGTCTCCCGTCGGCCGCAGCTCTTCGCCGGGCTGGACGACCACACCGTGCTCCTCCCGGCGAGCTCGGGCCTGCGCACCGGCGACACCGTCACCCTCGCCCACGGAGCCGCGCGCCTGGACCTGCGCGCCGATGTCAGCGCGGACCACCCCGACGCCCCGGTCGTCACGGCGGCCTCCGTGCGGCGCCTCGACCCGCAGGCCAAGGGGTCCGCCTGGATCAGGTTCGCCGAGGTCAAGGACGCGGCCACCGCGACCGAGCAGCTGGCCCAGGACGCCACCACGATCCGCGGGGCCCAGGTCCAGCGAGTCGCCACCCAGCGCGCCGAGATGGAGCGGATCATGGACGTCGTCCTGCTCGTCGTCACCGGTCTGCTCGGCATCGCCGTGCTCATCGCCCTGGTCGGCATCGGCAACACGCTCGGGCTCTCGGTCCTCGAGCGCACCCAGGAGTCCGGCCTGCTGCGCGCCCTCGGCCTCACCCGCCGCCAGCTGCGGAGCATGCTCGGCCTCGAGGCGCTGACCCTGGCGGGCGTCGGGACGCTCGTAGGGCTCGCGCTGGGGGTGGCCTACGGGCTCGGCGGGGCCTACGCGACCTTTGGCAGCGAGATGACCATCACGCCCGAGATCCCCTGGGCTCGACTGGGTCTCGTCGCCGCCGTGGCGCTCGCCGCGGGCTGTCTGGCGTCCGTCATACCGGCTCGGCGGGCAGCCCGAGTGAGCCCGGCCGCGGCCCTGGCCACCGACTGACACGCGGCTCCCAGGGCGCGGGCCTACGCTGGCAGGGAGGAGGCACGAGATGGGTCGGGTCGAGCGTGAGGTCTATGCCGCGGCCACGTCACCGCGCCACGTGCGCGCGCTGACCGTCGGTGGGGGCACGCTGCTCGCCGCCCTGCCGCTGCCCGCGTCCCTGCGCGCCGGTCTCGGCCTCGCCGGCTACCTCGCCGGGCTCGCCCTCCCGGCGGACCGGCAGGCCGCTGCCGAGCCTGACCACCTGCGGCACCTGCGTCGTCAGGTCGACCGGCTGGGTGACTGGCTCGACGACCGCCGCGGCGCCCTCGGGTGGGACGTGGAGACCTGGCTGGACCGCGTGCTCGTCCGGGCCGGCGGTGTGCTGGCCGACCCGGCGCTGGTCGCCGAGCCGGAGCGGCTGGCGAGCCTGTCCCGGCTCCTGCTGGTCACGCTGCCCGAGGTGCTGCGCGAGGGCGAGGACAAGGCGTTCGAGCCGGACCCGTCGCGGCGTCGCCTGCGGCTGGCCCTGCGCCTGGACCACCTGGACCGAGAGCTGACGGCCCTGCGCTCCGCGGCCTGACCGCGCCGAGTCCCGGCACTGGTCCCCCTCCCCGGCAGCCGTGCCCCGGCAGTCGTGACCCCGGCAGTCGTGACCCCGGCACTCCCGACTCCGAGCAGCAGCACGTCGCCCCGACCGATGGACCGGTCGGGGCGACGCGCAGGAACGGGCGGGGTGATTCAGGCCTTGTTGGTCCGGGCGTCGATCTGCGCCTGCAGGTCGACGTCACCGATGTCGTCGCTCTGACGCTTGACGGCCGCGACGAAGCCCTTGGCGGCCTGACGCTGCGCCACCAGGCGCGCAATGCCGATCACGAGACCGGAGAACGCCGCGAAGGCCAGCGCTTCCTTCCAGTCCACGTCGGGGTTGGTGGGGTCGGAGGGGGCCTCCTTGCCCGTGGCCTTCTGCCAACCCGAGTTGACGATCTTGTTGGCCACCATGCCGGCCAGCATGGCGGCGCCGGTGCCGATGAGCTTCCACACGTTAGGTCCCATGCGTTGAGTCTCACACGATCTTCGCGGTAGCGTCACGTTTCACACGACAGGGGAGCGCAGATCGCGCTGAGAGTGCGGGCGACCGCAGACCCTCCGCACCTGATCCGGTTAGCACCGGCGCTAGGGAGTCGGATTCTCGAGGCGACCCGAGGGGTCACCTTCCCTCTTGGTGACCGACCAGGAGATCTCGTATGCCGAACACCACCGGCTCCGCCGCCACCGCGCGGCCGGGCCAGCACGCACGACCGTCCGCGCTCGCCACGGGGGCCCTCATGTCATGGCGAGGCATCGACCTCGTCCTCGGCGCCGTCCTCGCCGTCGCGCTGGGCGTCGCCTTCTGGGGGTGGGACAGCACCCTCTACCACGTCGTCGAGGCGGCCGCCGTCGGCTATGCCCCGATCGGCTCGCTCGCGCTCGGCGTGTGGGTGCTCCCCGCCGTGGCCGGCGCGCTGCTGATCCGGCGTCCCGGCGCGGCCCTCTACGTCGAGCTGATCGCCGCGAGCGTGGAGACGCTGCTCGGCAGCAAGTGGGGCTGGCTCGTGATGCTGTCCGGGCTGCTGCAGGCGCTCGGGGTGGAGCTGGCGATGTGGGTGTGGCGCTGGCGTCGCTTCGACCTGGCCGTCGCGATGCTGGGCGGCGTGCTCGGCGCCGTGCTGGAGATCTGCGTCTACGAGTGGTGGCAGTACGTCCCGCAGCTCGCCTGGGTCCACAAGCTCGTCTACCTCGCCTTCGGCATGGTCTCGTGCGCGCTGATCGCCGGGCTCGGGGGCGCCGCGCTGGTGCGCGCGCTGGCCCGGGCCGGCGTGGTCGACGCCTTCCCGGCGGGCCGCGAGGCGCGTGAGTCCCACGTCCGCTGACGTCGACCTCGACGCCGGTCCCGGCTTCGACGAGGGCCCGAGGGGGGCTCTCGTCGAGGTCGAGGACCTCACCTGGCTGCCTTACGGCGCCGCCCGCCCGGTCCTGGACGGGGTGTCGCTGCGCGTGGCGCCAGGGGAGCGGGTGCTGCTCGCGGGGGCGAGTGGGTCCGGCAAGTCGACCCTGCTGCGGGCGCTGGCCGGCGTGCTCGCCGAGACCGGCGGGGGTGACCAGACCGGGCAGGTGCACGTGTCGGGGCAGGTGGGCCTGCTGCTGCAGGACCCCGGGGACGCCGTGGTCGCCCGGACCGTCGGGCGCGACGTGGCCTTCGGTCCCGAGAACTCCGGCGTGCCGCGCGGGCCGCTCTGGGAGCGGGTGCGCTCGGCGCTCGCGTCGGTGCGTTTCCCCCACGACACCACCCGCGAGACGCGGGCCCTGTCCGGCGGCGAGACCCAACGCCTCGCGCTCGCCGGGGTGCTCGCCCTCGACCCCGGCCTCGTCCTGCTCGACGAGCCGTGCTCGATGCTCGACCCCGCCGCTGCGCAGGCAGTCCGGTCGGCGGTGGCCGGGGCCGTCGCCGAGGTGGGGGCCACCCTCGTAGTCGTCGAGCACGAGCTCGCGCACTGGGTGGACGTCTGCGACCGGCTGGTGGTGCTCGGCGACGGGGGCCGCGTGCTGGCGGACGGACCCCTGGCCCCGACGCTGGCGGCCGAGGGGGAGCGGCTCGCCGGGCTGGGCCTGTGGGTGCCCGGCGCGCCGACCCCGTCTCCGGTCGAGGTGCCGTCCGGGCTGGTCTCCCCGGTCCGACGCGGCGGCGTGACGGCCGCGGTGGACGAGGTCGTGCGCCAGGTGCAGCCCGGGCTCGCGTCCTGGCAGGCGGTGCACCCGCCGCAGCTCGTGCTGCAGGACGTCGCGCTGGAGGCCTCGCCGGGGGAGGCGGTGGCCGTGACGGGTTGCTCGGGGGCCGGCAAGTCCACGCTCGTGGCGTGCGCCGCCGGGCTGCTCGAGCCGACGTCCGGGACGGTGCGGCTGGGGGCCGACGACCGCGAGGCGCCGCACCGCTGGCGCGCGGTAGAGCTGGCCGAGGCGGTCGGCTGGGTGCCGCAACGACCCGAGCTGCCCATCACGGCGCGCACGGTGCTCGACGAGGTGCTGCTGACGGGGCGGGCCCTCGGTCAGGACGAGGAGTCCCTTGGTGAGCGGGCCGCCGCCCTGCTCGAGGCGTTGGGCCTCGGCGATCGCCACGACGCCGACCCCCACACGCTCTCGGGGGGCGAGCAGCGCCGCCTGTCGCTGGCCTCCGCCCTCGCGCACGGACCCTCCGTGCTGCTGCTCGACGAACCCACCGTCGGCCAGGACCGCCGCACGTGGGCCGCCGTCACCGGGGTCATCGAGGCGGCCCGCGCCGCGGGGACGACCGTGGTGGTGTCCACGCACGACCGGCGCCTGGCGTCCCGCTGCACCCGCGAGCTGGTGCTCGACCGGCCCCCGGCCGCCGCCGTGCCGGTGCGCCGCCGTGCGTCGGGGCTGGCGGCATACGCCTCGGCCCTGCCCCTGATGCTGGTGAGCCTGGTCGCCATGGTGGTCGGGCTGGTCGTGCCCACGGTGGCGGCGGGCCTCGGTCTGCTCGGGGTGGAGCTGGCGCTGCTGCTCGTGCTCTGCGGGGTGCGCTGGCCGCAGCCGGTGCTGCGGCTCACCCCGCTCGCGATCGGCGCAGCCTCGCTCTGGTGGTCCAACTGGTGGTGGGCCGAGGCGCGGGACCCGGTCGCGGCGGTGCTGCCCGCACTGCGCATGACCACGGCGGCGCTGCCCGGAGTGGTGCTGGCCGGCTACCTGGAGCCGTTCTCGCTGGGGGACCAGCTCGGCCAGCGGCTGCGGCTGCCCGCCCGTCCCGTGGTGGCGGCGGTCGTGGCGCTGCAGAGGTTCGACCAGCTGCGCTCGACGTATGCCGACCTGCGCGCCGTCCGCCGTGCGCGAGGGCTGCTGAGGCGGGGCATCACGGACGCGGTGGTGCTGACCTTCGCCCTCCTGGTGCAAGCGCTGCGGCAGGCCGGACGGCTCGCGGTGGCGATGGAGGCGCGGGGCTACTCGTCACCGGTGGTGCGGGCCGGGTGCCGCACCTGGGCGCAGCCCGCTCGCTGGGGTCACGCCGACCCCTGGGTCGTGCTGTGCGCCCTGACCCTTGCCGTGGCGGGAGTCACCGGTCATCTGGTCGGCCGCTGAACGCTCTGGGCGACCTCTGGACGACCTCTGAACGACTGCTGACGGCCTGGGCCGGACTGGTCACTCTCCGTCGCGTCCGGGTCCAGGGGGGCAAAAGGCGCGAAAATACCCAGGCGTAACCGGGCGGTATGTCTGGTTCCTGACGATGTGGGGTCCTTGCACCCCTCGAAAGGGCTAATCACGATGGGTGATCTTTGCGATCCGTGAGTGACATCAACCACGGCTATGCGTATATTTCTCGCTGCCGGCATGTGCTCACAGTCACAAGTCGTCACTCCGTGTGCAGGCCAGCGCATCGGGAGGTACGAGGCACGACATCCCCCGGTGTCGCGCGCAGGAGGGGCCATGCCCAGCTGGACCAGCTCGCCAGGGTTCCTGACGGTGCGTCACTATCCGTCACGTTCCTGGCATGCGCGCGCCGCGGTGGCGGTCCTCGCCGTCTTCGCGCTGCTGAGCGCCCTGGTGGTCTCCTTCGCCCCCCGCGCCGACGCCACGATCGTCACGCCCGCCGGCGGCCGCATGGACGAGACCTTCAACCGCGTCGTGAACGGCGACTTCCTCACCGTGGGGAACGGGATCCTGCAATGCTCTGGCACCGCCTCGGCCGACTCGCCGATGTCGGGGAGCAGCTGCGCCGTCCTCTACGGGGGGAGCGCGCCCACCTCTGGCTCCAACAACTACGTCAACGACTTCTGGCAGTTCATCAACTACGACGTCGACGCCACGATGACCGGGGTGAACTCCTCCTCGGGCCAGTTCGTCGTGCCCGAGGGCGCCACCATCGTCAAGGCGATGCTCTACTGGTCCGCCAACACCGGGAAGGCAGCCGGTGGCACGGGCAACAACTGCGCCTCCTACGGAGGGCAGGCAACCTTGCCAGCAGGGAGCTACACCACGCAGCAACCGGTCTTCCGCGTCAACGGCGGCGCTGTGGAGACCGTCAACGCCGGCTTCGCCAACGTCACGGAGGGCTCCGGCTCGCTTAGCACGGGCAACCCTTACTACTACTCCGCCCAGCAGGACATCACCAGCCAGCTCGCCGCGCAGGTGGGGACCGGGACGGGCGCGGCGACGACGTTGACGGTGGGCAACATCTGGGCGCCGACGGGCTACGGCTGCTACGGCGGGTGGACCATGTCGCTCGTCTACGACTATGGGCAGGCCGTGCAGGGGCAGGCGGCGAGCCAGGCCCGCCAGGTCGTGCTCTACGACGGTCACGTCCGCACCTTTTCGTCCGCCGGCACGCAGGACGGTCTGACGACCACGCTGGGGGGCTTCGTCGCCGTCGCCCCAGGGGCCCGGGCCTCCGTCGGGATCTACGAGGGGGACAAGGGCATAGCGGGCGACACCACGTCCTCCACGGTCGGCACGAATACCATCGCCCTGGCGGATACCTCGCTCGGGGCGAACACGAGCAACACTGGGGTGGGCTCCGCCGACGGGGCGGTGACGTACAACGGCACCCCCACCAACTACAGCGTCGACGTGCACAACTACCAGCTGACCAACGTGGTGGCGGGGTCCTCCAGCGTCGGGCTCTACACCGGGACAACGGGCGACTCGTACATGTGGCAGAGCGCCGCCATCTCGGTGCCGGTGTCCAAGCTGAAGGTGACCAAGACGGCCGCCGACGGATCGGACACCCAGACGATCAACCAGGGGGAGACCCCGCGCTACCGGATCCGCGTCAAGAACGACGGTGCCTCCCTGCTCACGGGCCTGGCGGTCAACGACCCCAACGCGCCCGGCTGCAACGTGAACATCGCGAGCCTGCAGGTCGGTGGCTACCAGGACATCGACTGCTACGGCCCACCGGCCACGCAGTCGCTCACCAACACCGTCAACGTCTCCGCCAAGGACGCCGCCAACCAGAACGTCCCGGGCAGCGACACGACCCAGGTGATCGTCAACATCCCCAACGTCGACGTGTCCAAGACCGCGTCCGGGGTGAGCGGTCCGGTCAACGTCTATGGCGACTCCATCTACACCGCGGCCTACACCGTCACGGTGACCAACTCGGGCGCCGGAGCCACGAAGTACGGTCCGCTGACCGAGACCCCGGGATTCGATCCCAAGCTGACGGTCACCGGCATCGACTGGGCCAGCACCAACGGCGGCAGCTCGGGCTCCACCACGGCCACGTCCGTGGACCTGGAGAAGGGCGGCTTCGTCAACCTCGCTGCGGGTCAGACGGTCACGTACACGGTCAACGTGAAGTTCAAGTTCACCAACCCTCAGGACACCTCCGTCCCCAGCAGCTGCTCCTCGCCCATCGCCGCCGGGTCCGGCCTGTTCAACTCCGTGGCCCTGGGCAACGCCGGCACCCCGGGGTACGCCGTCGAGTCGAACACCACCAACAACTCCGCCTGCATGAACCCGCCCACGCGGTCGGCGGTCATCGACGTGGCCAAGTCGGCCGGCTCCTACGCCGGGCCCAACGCGGACGGGTCCTACACGGTCACCTACGACGTCACCGTCGCCAACTCCGGTGCCGCGGTCGGCACCTACGGTGCGATCACCGACACCCCGAGCTTCTCCAGCAACCTGCAGATCCTCGGCTACAAGATCGACAGCAGCGGCACCGGCGCCCCGGCGGGCAAGCCCTACACCACCCTGAGCGGCGCCACGATCCCGGTGACCACGGGCAGCACGCCGATCAACGCCCTGACGACGCACACCTTCCGGCTCACCGTGACCTTCAAGTTCAAGGACGCCAACACCGCGTCGGCCTGCAACGGCTCGCCGGGAGGCGGTCTCTACAACGCGGTCGCCATGGCGACGACGACCGACAACGTCACGACCAACAACACCGCCTGCGTGCCGCCGCCCGCGCCGCCGACGGCCTCCCTGGCGCTGGACAAGCAGTCCGGCCGGCTCAACGACGTCAACGCCAACAACCAGACCGATGCCGGGGACACCATCCCCTACACCTTCGTCATCAAGAACACCGGGCCGGTCAACCTGTCCGCCCCCACGGTGACGGACACCAAGCTCGGCATCAACGGTGCCTACTGCATCGACGCCAACACCGTGATCGCGCCCGGGGACTCCATCACCTGCTCGTTGACCAGGACGTACACCATCACGTCGAGCGACACGGCGAACCTCAAGGTCGTCAACACCGCCACCGCGACGGCGACGCCGCCGACCGGAAACCCGGCCACCGCGAGCGACACCAACACCTTCAACGTCCAGGCGGGCGCCTACATCTCGCTGAGCAAGTCCGTCGGCACGGTGATCGACAACGACAACAACGGGCCGGACGCCGGGGACACCGTGAGCTACACCTTCCGGGTGCAGAACACCGGCAACGTGCCGCTGTCGCCCGTGACCATCACCGACAGCAAGCTGAACCTGACGAACGCCGCGTGCGTGGGGACCCTCGCCGTGGGGGCGACCGCGGACTGCCCGTCCAGCACCTACACCCTGACCCAGGCCGACGTCGACGCCGGCAAGGTCGTCAACACCGCCACGGCCAGGGGCGTGAACGGCGCCAGCACGGCGACGGGCGACAGCACCGCGACGCTCAACGTCGCCACCAACCCGCAGCTGACGCTCGACAAGTCGGCCGGTTCGGTCGTCGACACCAACGGCAACAAGGTCACCGACGTGGGGGACACGATCCCCTTCACCTTCACCGTGACCAACCGCGGGACCGTGACGCTCGGCACCGTGCTCGTCAATGACTCCAGCCTGGGCGTCGTCAACGCGACCTGTGGATCCACGACCTCGCTCGCTCCGGGCGCCTCGACGACCTGCACGTTCTCGCACCGCATCACCCAGGCCGACCTGGACTCCGGGTCCTACGACAACACCGGTGACGCCTCGGGCAAGACGCCGAGCGGCTCCACCATCCACGGCATCGACAACACGTCGACCGCGGTCTACGGGTCGCCGTCGATCACGCTCGACAAGCAGCTGGCCTCCACGTCCGACAGCAACAGCAGCGGCAAGCTCGACGCGGGCGACACGCTGACCTTCTCGTTCCTCGTGCGCAACACCGGGTCGGTGACCCTGCGCCCCATCGTGATCTCGGACGCGACCCTCGGCCTCGACCGGCGAGCCTGCGACCTGGGCAACCCGGCCGCCGCGCTCGCTCCGGGCGCCACGATGTACTGCTCCACCGCCAGCCACGTCGTCACCCAGGCCGAGGTCGACGCCGGGTCCTACGTCAACACCGCGGTGACCTATGCCAAGCCGCCGGTCGGCAACGAGGTCTCCGCCCAGGACACGGTCGCCTCGACGCTCGTGCCCTCCCCCGCGCTGACGCTCAAGAAGACCGCTAGCGCGATCTCCCAGGCCGACGCCAACAAGGTGCAGCCCGGCGACACGATCCAGTACTCCTTCGTGGTGACCAACACCGGCACGGTCACGCTGCACGGGATCCAGCTGACGGACCCCACGCTGTCCACCCTGCCGATCACCTGCGCCAGCAGCACCCTGGCGCCCAAGGCCAGCACCACGTGCACGACCACCACCTACGCGCTGACGCAGAGCGACATCGACTCCGGATCGGTCAACAACACGGCGGGCGTCGCGGCGTACCCCCCGTCCGGGGCGGCCATCACGGCGAGCTCGAGCACGTCGACCCCCATCCCCGAGAGGCCGGCGCTGGCCTTCGACAAGGGCGCGGGGATCGTCAACGACGACAACGGGGACGGCAGGCAGTCCGCGGGTGACTCCGTGTCGTACACCTTCACCGTCACCAACACCGGCAACGTGACGCTGAACCCCGTCACGGTCACGGACCCGACCCTCGGCCTCAACTACTCGCAGTGCGGCGGCGGCGCGCTGGCCCCGGGCGCGACCACGACGTGCACGCAGGCATATCGCATCACCCAGGCGGACATCGACGCCGGCACGGTCAACAACACGGCGACGGCCCGCGGCACCTCGCCCGCCAAGGCCGAGGCCTCCGGCACCGACCAGACCTCCGTCACCCTGACCCCGCAGACCAAGGTCACGCTCGCCAAGGGCGCCCAGGCGGTCGTGGATGTCAACGGCAACGGCGTGACCGACGCGGGCGACACGATCACCTACACCTTCCGGGTGGTCAACACCGGGACGACCTCGTTGACCACCGTCACGCTCACCGACCCCAAGGTCAGGCTCACCGACGCGGTGTGCGACGCCGCGGCGACGACGCCGCTCGCCCCCGGCGCTTCACGGGACTGCACCCCGCGGACCTACACGCTGACCGTCGACGACCTCAACGCCATGAACGTGTCCAACACGGCGACGGTCACCGGCACCGACGCCAAGGGCGTCAAGGCCACCGCGGAGTCGTCGACCTCGACCGCCATCACGCCCACGCCCCGACTGGTCCTCGACAAGACGTCGTCCACGATCAAGGACACGAAGGCCGACGCCCGTCAGGGCGCCGGCGACACGATCGACTACACCTTCACCATCACCAACACGGGCACCGTCTCCCTGACCAACCTCACCATCACCGACGGCAAGCTCAACGTGGGCACCGCGGTGTGCGACGCGGCGAGCACCGCGCCCCTCGCCCCCGGCCAGAGCCGCACCTGCTCGGTGCGGACCTACACCATCACCGCGACGGACGCGGACGCGGGCGCGGTGAACAACACGGCCACCGCGTCGGGCACCGGCCCGGACAGCAAGGCGACCACGGCCTCGGACTCCGACTCCCGCGCCATCACCTCGACGCCGGGAATCACGCTCGACAAGAAGCAGAGCGCCCTGGCGGACCTCGACGGCAACGGGCCGGACGCCGGCGACGCCATCACCTACACCTTCTCCGTGACCAACACCGGCACCGTCACCCTCTCCCCGGTCACCGTCACCGACGCCAGGCTCGGCCTCAACGCCGTCGACTGCGGCGCCGGTCCGGTCCCTGCGGGGGCGACGGTGGACTGCACGATCTCCAAGACCTACACGGTCGCGCAGGCGGACATCAACGCCGGTGTCCTGACCAACACGGCCACCGCGGTCGGCACCCCGCCGTCCGGCAACCCGGTGTCCGCGCAGGACACCGAGAAGGTCGACTTCGCCACCGTCGGCGGCGGGGTCAGGCCGCCCGCCATCACCCTCGACAAGATCGCTCCGGCGAGGCCGACCGACGCCAACGCCAACGGCAAGATCGACGCCGGTGACACCATCACCTTCACCTACGAGATCACCAACAGCGGGACGGTCACGGTCTCCAACCCGACGGTGACCGACACCAAGCTGGGCTTCGCCGACGTCGCGTGCGTCCCGGCCACCCCGCTCGACCCGGGTGTCACGCGCGAGTGCTACCAGCGGGTCCACACCTTGACCCAGGCCGACATCGACGCCGGCAGCTATGACAACTCGGCGACCGTGTCGGCCGTCGGCCCGGCGCCCGCCAGCACGGTCGCGACGTCGACGCCCGACACCACCTCGACCCTCATCACACAGCTGCGTGGTCTTGCCCTCGACAAGACGGCCGGCGCGGTCGTGGACACCACCGGCGACGGTCGCAACAGCGCCGGCGACACCGTGACCTACCGCTTCCTCGCCACCAACAGCGGCACCGTGACGTTGAGCAACGTCACCATCACCGACGCCAGGCTCGGCCTCGACGCCGTGCGGTGCGGGGCGGGGACGCTGGCCCCGGGCGCGTCGCAGTACTGCTTCGCCTCCACCGCCGGGCACGCCTACACCGTCTCCCAGGCGGACATGAACGCCGGCCAGATCGTCAACACCGCCACCCTGAGCGGCACGCCCCCGACGGGTGCGGCCCTGACCGCCTCCGACGGGGTCACGATCCCGGTGACCACCAAGGCGTCCTTCGCCTTCACCAAGAGCGCCGGCACGGTGACCGACGCCAACGGCAACGTGAAGCAGGACGCCGGGGACCAGGTCACCTACACCTTCACGATCGTCAACACCGGCACGGTGTCGCTGACGGGGGCCGCGGTCACCGACAACAAGATCGGCATGGCCGGCGTGCTGTGCGGGACCGGGTCGGTCGAGCCCGGCGGGACGCTGACCTGCGCCTCGCCGGCCTACACCCTGACCCAGGCCGACATCGACGCGCGCGTGGTCAACAACACGGCCTCGGCGACCGCCACGGCACCCGACAAGACGACGGTCCCCGGCACCGCCTCGGCGTCGGTGCCGCTCAGCCCGACCCAGTCGCTGCAGCTGGTCAAGACGGCCGGCACCGTCGTCGACGCCAACAACAACGCGGTCCAGGACGCCGGGGACACGATCCAGTACACCTTCCGCGTCACCAACACCGGCTCGGTCACGCTGAGCACGATCAAGCTGACCGACACCAAGCTGGGCATCTCCAACGTCGACTGCGGCTCCGGCCCGCTCGCCGGTGGCGATTCCCGCGTCTGTACGCCGATCACCTACACCATCACCGCGGCCGACGCGAACGCCGGCAAGGTGGACAACACCGCAACGATCTCCGGCATGACGCCCACGGGCGCCCAGGTCACCGCGCCCGGCACCGCGACGCGGGCCCTGACCGAGTCGCCCAGGATCGAGCTCGACAAGATCGCCAGCTCGATCGCCGACACCAACGGCTCGACCAAGGACGACGCGGGCGACACGATCACCTACCAGTTCGTGGTCAAGAACACCGGCACCGTCTCGCTCGACCAGCTGACCCTCACGGACAGCAAGCTCGGCCTGAACCTCGCCTGCGGCTCGGGCGCCCTGGCGACCGGCACCTCGCGGACCTGCAGCCCGGCCACCCACGTGCTCACCCAGGCGGACGTCGACGCCGGGACCTATGCCAACGAGGCCACCATCAGCGGCACCTCACCGGGTCGCACGACGGTCACCGCCAAGGACTCGACCAACACGTCCATCACCCAGGCGACGGGCATCCGGCTCACCAAGACCGCCGGTGCGCTTGCCGACACCAACGGCGACGGACTGGTCGGGGCCGGGGACACCATCAGCTATACCTTCTCGGTCACCAACAACGGCACCGTCCGGCTGGACCCGGTCACCGTCACCGACAACAAGCTGGGGCTGTCCGCGGTCGCCTGCGGCACGGGCCCGCTGGACCCGGGCGCCTCCCGCGCCTGTGGCTTCAACGCCCCCTACACCCTGACGGTGGCGGACGCGGACGCCGGCAGCGTCGTCAACAACGCCGCCGCGAGCGGCACGACGCCCACCGGGACCACCGTGACCGGCTCGGCCAACACGACGACGACGGTGCAGGCGACCCCCGCCTACACCTTCGACAAGCAGGCCGGCGTGGTCACCGACACCAACGGGACGACCAAGACGGACCCGGGCGACACGATCACCTTCACCTTCGTGGTCAAGAACACCGGGAACGTCACGCTCAGCCCGGTCACCGTCGCAGACTCCAGGCTCGGGCTGAGCAGCGCGTCCTGCGGCGCCACCGCGGTGGCGCCCGGCGCCACCATCACGTGCCTGACCCGGTCCTACACGCTGACCCAGGCGGACATCGACGCCGGCGTCGTGGACAACTCGGCCACGTCCAATGCCAGGACGCCCTCCGGGCAGGTGATCGCACAGACCGACACCACGTCGACCACCATCACGCGGGCCTCGGCCCTCAGCATCGTCAAGACCTCCGGCGGCGTCGTCGACACCAGCCGCGACGGTCGCGACAGCGCCGGCGACACCATCGTCTACGCCTTCACGGTCCGCAATGGCGGCACCACGTCCTTCAGCGGCGTCACCATCACGGACCCCAGGCTCGGCCTGGTCAACGAGCCGTGCGTCGGAGCCCTCGCCCCGGGCGCCAGCCAGAGCTGCAGCCTCCCGGTGGCCCGGGCCACCTACACCCTCACCCAGGCCGACCTCGACGCCGGCCAGGTCGCCAACGCAGTCACCGCCAACGGCACCCTGACCGCGGGCGGCACGGTCTCCGCGACCAGCTCCGTGACGGATGCCCTCACGCAGACCCCGGGCCTGAGCATGGACAAGACCGTCGGCGACCTGATGGACCTGGACGGCAACGGCCCCGACGTGGGCGACACGCTCACCTACTACTTCTCCGTGACCAACACGGGCACCGTCTCGATCAGCTCCGTCACCTACGACGACGCCACGGTGGGCATCGTCAACGCGACCTGCGGCACGACCAGCCTGGCGGCGGGCGCCACCCGGGTCTGCTCGGCGAGGCCGTACACCCTGACCCAGGCCGACGTCGACTCCGGCTCCGTCACCAACACGGCCACGGCCGCGGGCACCGACCCCAAGGGCCAGAGGGTCACCTCGCCCGCCGACTCGACGACGACGGCCACCGCCGGCACCTCCAAGGTCGCTCTCGACAAGACCGACCTGGGCGTCACCGACCTGGACAACAACGGCGTGGACGCGGGCGACACCGTCACCTACCGGTTCAGCATCACCAACACCGGCACCACCGCGCTGCACCACGTGGACCTTTACGACACAAAGCTGGACCCGGCCACCACGACGAGCGGCTCGACCTGGTGCAGGTACCTCGACGACACCCATCCCGGCGGCCTCCTGCCCGGGCAGACCGAGTGGTGCTACGGCGCGGCCGGGACCTATGTCCTGACGCAGGCGGACATCGACGCCGGCGCGATCAGCAACACGGCCTACGTGACGGCCCTGGACACCAAGAACCAGTCGACCCGCTCGGTGGCCGACTCGACCAGCCGCAACCTCGCCCCCGTCTCGGCGCTGATCGTGGACAAGACCCACAGCGCGATCGTCGAGGCCAAGGACCCCGTCGGACCGAGCGCCGGGGACACCGTGACCTACGCCTTCACCGTCACCAACAGCGGGTCGACGACCCTCAGCAACGTCACCGTCTCGGACGCCAAGCTCGGTATGGCGAACGTCCTGTGCGCCGCCACGATGGCGCCCGGCGCCACGGTGACCTGCCCCTCGCGGAGCTACACCCTCACCCAGGCCGATCTCAACGCCAGCAAGGTGGACAACACCGCGACGGCGGCGGGCGCCGACCCCAAGGGCGCCACGGTCACCAGCCAGGACACGGACACCGTCCCCCTCGCCCAGGCGCCGGCCCTGACCCTCGACAAGACCCACTCGGCGGTGAGCGACAACGGCGACGGGGTCACGCCCAACAACGGTGACGTGGTGACCTACACGTTCAAGGTCACCAACACGGGCAACGTCACGCTCAACCTGCTCAACCTGACCGACGCCAAGCTGGGGCTCTCGAGCCGGGTGTGCGACGACCCCGTCGTGGATCCGCTCGAGTCGACCACCTGCTACACCGCGAACTACACGATCACCCAGGCCGACATGAATGCCGGGACGATCCACAACGACGCCTCCGTCCAGGGCACCCCGCCGGTCGGCTCGCCCATCACGGCCCAGGACTCCGACGACGTGACCCTCACGCCGCGGGTGAGCCATGTCTTCGACAAGACCGCGTCGTCGGTCACCGACGTCGACGGCAACGGCGTGGACGCCGGCGACACGATCGTCTACTCCTTCTCGGTCCGCAACACCGGCACGGTCACCCTCAGCTCTGTCACCCTGGACGACCCCAAGGCCGGCATCGTCAAGGCCGCCTGCGGGACCGGCACGGTCGAGCCGGGCCAGACCCTGGTCTGCTCGGCCAAGACCTACACGATCACCCAGGCGGACATCGACTCCGGGTCCGTGGTCAACAACGCCACGGCGACCGTCAGCGACCCGACCGGCAAGACGTACACGTCGACGGACGGCACCACGTCGGCCACCTCGGGCACGCCGCTGATCGCGCTGACCAAGACCCTGGTGACCAAGGTCGACGCCAACGTCAACGGCCGGGCCGACGTCGGCGACGGGCTCGTCTACGCCTTCTCGGTCAAGAACATCGGGGCCGAGACCCTGAGCAGCATCTCGATCGCGGACCCCAAGCTCGGGGCGACCGCCCTGTCCGGCTGCACCCCGCTGCCGCTGGCTCCCGGAGCCACGGCGACCTGCGCACAGGCGGCATACACCCTCACCCAGGCCGACATCGACGCCGGCCAGGTGCAGAACACCGCGACCGCGACCGCGGTGTCGCAGACCGGGAAGGCGGCCACCGCCCCGGCTTCCGTCACGACCAGCCTGACCCAGTCGCCCGGCATCGCGCTGGACAAGGAGACCCTGGGCTTCACCGACGTCAACACCAACGGTCGCACCGACGCGGGCGACACCATGACCTTCACCTTCACGGTGACCAACACCGGTAACGTCACCCTCTCGCCCGTGATCTACTCCGACGCCAAGCTCGGGATCAACGCGCCGTCCTGCGTCGCCTCGCTCGCCCCGGGCCAGACCGTGACCTGCCCCCGGGCGACCTACACGGTCAAGCAGTCCGACGTCGACGCGGGCACCCTCGACAACGTCGCCACCGTCCGCGGCACCAGCCCCACGGGCACCATCGCCTCGTCGACGGACGGGACCAGCGACCCGATCACGCCGGCTCCGTCGATCCAGATCGTCAAGACCAGTGGCGGGGTGGTCGACGCGAACGCGAACGGACGCCAGGACGCCGGCGACACGATCCGCTACACCTTCACCGTCAAGAACACCGGCAGCGTGACCCTCACCAACCTCGCGCTGACCGACCCGAAGGTGGGGCTGACCAATGTCGCCTGCGGGAGCGGGTCCCTGGCACCGGGGGCCTCCCGTGAGTGCACCGCGGTCAGCTATGTGATCACCGCCGCCGACCTGGACGCCGGCAAGGTGGACAACACCGCCAGCATCTCGGCCCTGTCGCCGACCATCCAGATGGTCTCCGCGACGTCGAACAAGGTCACCGACACCCTCACCCAGGCGCCCGCCATCAGGTTCGACAAGACCAACGCCCCCCTGGTCGACGCCAACGGCGACGGCCGGCCGAGCGCCGGCGACACGGTGACGTACTCCTTCTTGGTGACCAACATCGGCAACGTCACCCTGAGCTCGGTCACGGTGACCGAGCCGGTGCTCCAGCTGACCGCGCCCTGCGGCAGCGGCCCCCTGGCTCCGGGGGCCACCCGGTTCTGCATGGACTACACCTACACGACGAAGCAGACCGACTTCGACTCCGGTGCGCTGAACAACCAGGCGTATGCCGAGGGCGTGGCACCGGACGGCATCACCAAGGTCACGGACGACGACGCCACCTCCCTCGCGCTCGGGGCGGTCTCGAGCCTGGCGCTGACCAAGACGGCCGGCGCCCTGGTCGACAGCGATGGGAACGGTCCCGACACCGGGGACACCATCACCTACACCTTCTCGGTCAAGAACACCGGGACGACCACGCTGAAGGACGTCCTCGTCTCCGACCTGAAGATCGGCCTCGTCAACGTCGCCTGCGGCACGGGGGACCTCGCGCCGCAGGCCACCCGCAACTGCCAGATCTCCCAGCAGTACACCGTCGAGGTGGGCGACGCCGACGCCGGTGCCGTCCGCAACAACGCGTCGGCCGTAGCCACGCCGCCCACGGGAGCCAAGGTCAGCACCACGGCGACCACGACGACCGGCATCGCCCCCAACCCCTCGGTGGGCCTCACCAAGGCGGCGTCCGCGATCGACAAGGGCGCCGACGGCATCGTCAACGCGGGCGACACGATTACCTACACCTTCTCGGTCACCAACACCGGCAACGTGACCCTGAGCCCGGTGACCCTCAGCGACGCCAAGGCCGGGCTCTACAACGCCAGCTGCCAGACCTCGTCGCTCGCCCCCGGCGCAACGGGCCCGTGCGCGCTCGTCGTCTACCGCCTGACCCAGACGGACATCGACTCCGGCAGCGTCAACAACTCGGCGTCCGCGGCGGGCGTGAGCCCCACCGGCGTCGCGGTCAACGGTCCGGCCAGCACCTCGACGCCTGTCGACGCGAGCTCCAGCGTCGCGCTCACCAAGACGGCGTCGGCCATCGCCAACACCAACGGCAACACGATGCAGGATGCCGGCGACACCATCCAGTACTCGTTCAGCGTCAAGAACACGGGCTCGACCACCCTCAACCCCGTGACCATCAGCGACGACAAGCTGGGCCTGGTCAAGGAGGCGTGCGGCACGGGTCCGCTGGCCCCCGGCGACACGCGGACCTGCACGCTCAGCGCCGCGAAGGCGACCTACTCCATCACGCAGGCCGACGTGGACCGCAAGCAGGTGGTCAACCAAGCGGCGGCCTACGGCAAGCCGCCGTCGGGCGCCGAGGTCACCGGCACGGCCGGCACCACCACGACGATCACGCACGCGCCGGCCCTGGTCTTCGACAAGACGGCCAGCTCCGTCACGGACCTCGACGGCAACGGCCCGGACGCGGGCGACACCGTCACGTTCACCTTCAAGGTCACCAACACCGGCAACGTCACGGCCAACAGCGTGACCCTGACGGACAGCCTGCTGGCCCCCACCCCGATCGCCTGCGGTTCCGGCGGGCTCGCCCCCGGCTTCACCCGCAGCTGCTCGGCGATCACCTACACGCTCACGCAGGCCGACGCGGACCGCGGCACGCTCGACAACTCGGCGTCCGTTACCGGCCTGGACCTGGAGAACAAGCCGATCACCTCGCCGGTGGACACGACGTCCACGACGCTGGCCACCGCCTCGACGCTGCGGCTCACCAAGCAGGCCGGCTCGATCGTGGACGCCAACGGCGACGCCCGCGTCGACGCCGGCGACACCATCACCTACCGCTTCCGCGTCGCCAACACGGGCACCACCACCTTGACCGGGGTCTCCGTCACCGACACCCGGCTCGGGCTCGCCGGGGTGGCGTGCACCCTGACCACCACGCTCGCCCCGGGCCAGTCCGGCTACTGCTTCCCCGACGGCGTGACCTACACGCTGAAGCAGGCCGACGTCGACCAGGGGACGATCGTCAACAACGCCTCCGCGGCGGCGAAGGACCCGGCCGGCACCGTCGTCCAGGGCACCAGCGGCACCACCACCACGGCCCCGCAGAGCAGCTCCCTGGCCCTCGACAAGGTGGGCGGCACCCACACCGACGTCAACGCCAACGGCCTCAAGGATGCAGGGGACACGATCGAGTTCACCTTCGCGGTCAGCAACACCGGCACGACCACCCTGTCCACGGTGACCTACTCGGACGCCAAGCTCCAGATCCTCAACCTGGCGTGCGGGACCGCGCCGCTGCTGCCCGGCGCCACCCGGTCCTGCCCGGCCAGGACCTACACGATCACGCAGGCCGACGTGAACTCCGGCTCCCTGCTCAACGAGGCTTCCGCCGCGGCCAGGACGCCGGACGGCACCACCGTGCCCGCCACGGACAGCGTCTCGACGCCCCTCGCGGGCACCACCGGCATCATGCTGACCAAGACCGGGTCCACGCCGGCCGACACGGACGGGTCGGGCACCCAGAACGCCGGCGACCGGATCACCTATTCGTTCGCGGTCCAGAACACCGGCACCGTCACGCTCACCCAGGTCACGCTGACGGACGCCAAGCTCGGCCTGTCCAACGTCTCCTGCGGCAACGGCAGCGGCACCGGCAGCCTGGAGCCTGGCCGGACGATGGCCTGCACCGCGGTGTCCTACACCACGACCCAGGCGGACTTCAACGCCGGCAAGGTGGTCAACACGGCCACCGCGACGGGCACGCCGGCCATCGGCGCGGCCGTGACCTCGGCCTCGACGGCCACGACCCCGCTCGTCCAGTCGGCCGCCGCGACCTTCTCCAAGAGGGCCGGCTCGGTCTCCGACATCGACGGCAACGGCGTCGACGTGGGCGACCTGATCGTCTACTCCTTCTCGGTCCGCAACACCGGCACGGTGGACCTCAACCCGGTCACCTACACGGACAGCAAGCTGGGGCTGCGCAACGCGGCCTGCGGCGGCACCCCGCTCACCCCGGGGGAGACCCGTGACTGCCCGGCCCGTACCTACACCCTGACCCAGGCCGACGTGGACGCCGGCACGGTGGACAACACAGCGACGGGCACCTTCACCCGGCCCGACGGCACGACCTTCAGCCAGGCGCAGAGCACCTCGACCCCGCTCGGCCGGGCGAGCACCCTGCTGCTCAGCAAGACGGCCGGGCCCGTGGCCGACGCCAACAGCAACGGCCGGGTCGATGCCGGTGACCACATCGAGTACACCTTCTCCATCACCAACAACGGCAACACCACCCTCACCAACGTCACGTATGCCGACCCCAAGGCCGGCGTGGCCGCCGGCTCCGTCTGCGCGGCGACGCTGGCGCCGGCCTCGACGGTGACCTGCCCGTCCGTGACATATGTGCTCATCCAGGCTGACATCGACTCCGGCAAGGTCGTCAACGCCGCGACCGCGGCCGGGACCGCACCGGACGGCAGCCAGGTCACCGGCTCGGCCTCGCAGACGTCCACGCTGACCCGGGTCGAGGCGATCTCGCTGGACAAGGTGGCGAGCGCGCTCAAGGACACCGGGAGCGTCAAGGACGAGTCCGACCCCGGCGACTCCGTCACCTACACCTTCGCCGTGACCAACACCGGGACCACGACCCTGAGCTCGGTGCGGATCACCGACACCCGGCTGAGCGCCACGCCGGTCGCCTGCGGCACCGACCCGCTCCTGCCGGGGCAGGTCCGGACGTGCCAGGTGACGGCCGACAACACCTACGTCCTCACCCAGGCCGACGTGAACGCCGGCTCGGTCGACAACACCGCCACGGCCACCGCGACGGGCCCCTCGGGCGCCCAACGGTCGTCCAGCGACTCGACGTCGACCCCGGTCCGCCAGACCTTCGGCCTGGTGCTGGACAAGGTCGGCACCTACGTCGACGTCAACGGCAACGGCAGGGTGGACGTCGGGGACCGCATCGACTACACGCTCACGGGCACCAACACCGGCAACGTGACGCTGACCGACGTGCGCAAGAACGACCCGGCCATCGGGATCAACAACGCGGTCTGCGGGGACGGCGTGATGGCCCCGGGCGAGACCGAGGTGTGCAACCCCGCGGACTACGCCACCACCGGGCGGCTGCGCTACCACACGCTCACGCAGGCCGACGTCGACGCCGGCCACTTCGACAACACCGCCACCCTGACCGGCACCCGTCCCGACGGCACCAAGGTGGTCGCCGCGGACACCGTGGTCCAGCCCCTCACCCGCACCGCGTCCTACACCTTCAAGAAGACCGCCGGGTCGATCATCGACACCGACGCCAACGGGCCCGACGCCGGCGACACGATCACCTACTCCTTCTCGGTGACCAACACCGGCAACGTGACCCTCGCGCCGGTGACCTACTCCGACACCATCCTCGGCATCGACGGCGCCGCCTGCCAGCCCACCGTCGGCCCTGGTCAGACCGTCGCCTGCCCGGCCAAGACGTACACCCTCACCCAGGCCGACATCGACCGCGGCTCGGTGGACAACACGGCCTCCGTCGTGGCCACCCCGCCCACGGGGGTCACGGTCACGGACCAGACCAGCCGGACGAGCACCTCGACATCCGGCACGTCCACGCTGTCCCTGGTCAAGACCGCCGGCGCCATCACCGACGTGGCGGCACCGGCCGGCCCGAGCGCCGGCGACACGGTGTCCTACACCTTCACCGTCAAGAACATCGGCACGACGACGCTGACCAACGTCCTCTACCAGGACACCCGGATCGGCGTCGCCAACCAGGCCTGCGGCAACGGCCCGCTCGCTCCGCAGGAGCAGCGGACCTGCCCGCCCAAGACCTACACGATGACCCAGGCGGACGTGGATGCCGGCCGCCTCGTCAACGCGGCCAGCGCCACGGCGGTGGACCCCAGGGGCACCACCGTCACCGCTCCGGCGTCGGTCACCACCACGATCCCGGCCAACCCGGTGATCCGTCTCGACAAGGTCGACACGGCCATCGCCGACACCGTCCGGGACGACATCGTCGGGCCCGGCGACACGATCACCTACACCTTCCGCGTCACCAACGCCGGCAACGTCGACCTGGCCCCGATCACCATCACGGACCAGAAGCTCGGACTCAACCAGGCCACCTGCGAGCCCACCATCGCCCAGCTCCAGCCGGGGCAGACGGTGGACTGCATCGTCAAGGCCTACCCGCTGACCCAGGCCGACGTCGACAAGGGCTCGGTCGACAACACGGCGACGGCTGCCGGGACCAGCCCCGCGGGCGCCACCGTCACCTCGACCGACACCAACAGCCGCGCGGTCCCGCAGAACCAGATCCTGACGCTGGACAAGCAGGGCGTCTACGTCGACGTGGACGGCAACGGCGCCTGGAGCGTCGGGGACCGGATCGACTACACGATCATCGCCACCAACGGCGGTAACACCACCTTGACCGACGTCCGCAAGAACGACCCCCCGATCGGGATCTACAACACCTTGTGCGGTGACGGCGTGCTGCGACCCGGCGAGACCCGCACCTGCCACCCGGCGGGCTACCCGACGACACCGCTGCGCAACCACGTGCTGACCCAGGCCGACGTCGACGCCGGGACCTACAGCAACACCGCGACGCTGACCGCCAACAAGCCGGACGGCAGCAAGCTGACCGCCACGGACTCGGTGACCCTGTCGGGCACCCGCTCGGCGTCGTACACCTTCGACAAGACGGCGGGGTCGCTGATCGACGCCGACGGCAACGGGCCGGACGCGGGTGACACGATCGCCTACACCTTCTCGGTCACGAACACCGGCAACGTGACCCTGTCCCCGGTGACCTACACCGACGCCCGGCTCGGCATCAATGGCGCGCAGTGCGTGGCCTCCCTGGCCCCCGGCCAGACCGCCGCCTGCCCGGCCAGGACCTACGTGCTCACCCAGGCGGACGTGGACGCCGGCTCGGTCGCCAACACCGCGAGCGCGGTGGCGGCGCCGCCGGCCGGCGTGACCGTCGTCAACCAGCAGGACTCCACGAGCACCCCGGCGTCGGGCGCCTCGCTGCTGGCCCTGGTCAAGACCGCCAGCGCGATCAGCGACCTGGACGCCAACGGGGGGGATGCGGGTGACCAGGTCACCTACGGCTTCAAGGTCACCAACACCGGCACGACCACCGTGACCTCGGTCGTGGTCAACGACGCCAAGCTCGGTATGACGAACGTCGCGTGCGGCACCGGCAGCCTCGCCCCGGGCGCCTCGGTGACCTGCGGGTCGCGGACCTACACGCTCACCCAGGCCGACGTCGACGCGGGGCTGGTGCACAACGCCGCGACCGCCACGGCCAAGGACCCCGGGGGCGCCACGGTGACCGGGTCGGCCGCCGTGGACGTCACCGTGCCCGCCTCCCCGCGCCTGGTGCTGGACAAGACCGACAGCGCCATCGCGGACACCAACAGCAGCGGGCGCCAGGACGCCGGTGACACCATCACCTACCGGTTCCGGGTGACCAACTCCGGCAACGTCACCCTCGACCCGGTCACCGTCACCGACGGCAAGGTCGGGCTGGCCAACGCGCGTTGCGGGACGGCGGCCCTCGCGCCGGGCGAGTTCGTCGACTGCCTCACGACGCCATACGTGCTCACGCAGGCGGACGTCAACGCGGGCACCGTGGACAACACCGCGACCGCCCACGGCACGACCCCGGCCAACGGGGACGTGTCGGCTACGGACCGCAGCTCGCGCGCGGTCAACGCGCTGCCGTCGATCTCTCTCGCCAAGGTGGCCGGCACCCCCGTGGACCTCAACGGCAACGGCCGCATCGACGCCGGCGACACGGTCAGCTACACCTTCTCGGTCACCAACACCGGCAACGTCTCCCTGACCTCCGTCGTGATCAACGACGCCAAGCTGGGCCTCGTCACCGCGGCCTGCGGCAACGGTGCCACCGCGCTGCAGCCAGGGGAGACCCGCAGCGGGTGCGTGACCAAGAGCTACACCTTCACCCAGGCCGACGTCGATGCCGGCAAGGTCGTCAACAGCGCGACCGCGGCGGCCACCCCGCCCAGCGGCTTGGACGTGACCGCGCCCGCCACGGCGACCACCCCGGTCACGCCGTCGGCCTCCATCGTGTTGGACAAGACGGCGGGCGGCATCGTCGACGCCAACAAGGACGGCCGGGTCAACGCCGGGGACACCATCGTGTTCACCTTCGTCGCCACCAACACCGGCAACGTCACTCTGAGCGCGATCACCTACAGCGACCCCAAGCTGGGTGTGGGTCCTGCCTGCGGCTCCGGGAGCCTGGCGCCCGGCGCCCAGGTGACCTGCCCGCCCAAGACGTACACCCTGACCCAGGCCGACGTCGACGCCGGCAGCGTCGCCAACACCGCCAGGGCCGGGGGCACCCCGCCCACGGGCGTCAAGGTGAGCGGCACCGACACCACCGACACCCCGATCGTGCCCGACGCGGGACTGACGCTGGACAAGACGGCCGGGCCGATCGTCGACGTCAACCGGACCGGGCGCGTGGACGCCGGCGACAGCATCACCTACGGCTTCACCGTCACCAACACCGGCACGGTCACGCTCAGCCCGGTGACCTACACCGACTCGCTGCTGGGCATCACGGATGCCGTGTGCGGCACCGGCGGCCTGGCCCCCGGCGCGACGCGCAGCTGTGGCGCCCGGACCTACACGCTCACCCAGGACGACGTGAACGCCAACACGGTCCGCAACACCGCGACCGCGGTCGGCACCGCCCCCGGTGGGGCCAAGGTGCCCGCGTCCGACAGCGTGGACGTGGCCGTCCCCGAGGTGGTCCAGCTGACGCTGGACAAGGGCGTGGCCCGGGTCAACGACCCCAACGGCAACGGGATCCGCGACCTCGGCGAGACGATCGACTACACCTTCACGGTCAAGAACACCGGGACGGTCACCCTCACGGGCGTCAACGTCGACGACGCGAAGGTCGGGCTGACCGACGTGACCTGCGGGACCGGCACGCTGGCGCCTGGCCAGTCGGTGCAGTGCGCCGCGTCGACACACACGATCACCCAGGCCGACCTCAACCTCGGCTCCGTGGACAACATCGCGTACGCCGCCGGCACCGACCTCCACGGTGACGCCACCCCGGCGTCCTCCGACACGACCTCGACGGGCATCCCGTCCACCCCGGACGCGAAGGTCACCAAGCTCGCCTCGGCCGTCGCGGACACCAACGGCAGCGGCCGCCAGGACGCGGGCGACACCGTCACCTTCACCGTCTCGGTGACCAACGTCGGCAACGTCGACCTGACCGGGGTCACCCTGTCCGACACGATGCTCGGGGTCACCGGCGCGGCGTGCGGCACCGGCACCCTGCCCCCGGGCGGCACGCGCGAGTGCTTCACCAAGCCGTACGTCCTCACCCAGGCGGACGTCGACGCGGCCACGGTCACCAACACCGCGTCCGCGGCCTTCACCCCGCCGAGCGGCATCGCGTTCACCCGGACCGCGAGCGCGACCGTCGTGCCGACCGTCGTCGAGTCCATGTCCTTCGACAAGGTCGGGACCCAGGTCAACGACACCGACGGCAACGGCCCGGACGTCGGCGACACGATCACCTACACCTTCACGGTGGTCAACGACGGCAACGTCACCCTCAGCCCGATCACGCTGACCGACGCCAAGCTGGGCTACAACGCCCAGGTGTGCGGCGCCGACCCGCTGCTCCCCGGGCAGACGCGGCTCTGCGCGACCCGGACCTACCTGCTGACGCAGGCCGACGTCGACGCGAGCAAGGTCGTCAACACCGCGACGACGAAGGCCACGACGCCGGACGGCACCGTGCTCACCAACGTCGACACCGTCACCACGCCCGCGGTGGGCCGGGCGACGATCGTGCTCGACAAGACGTCGAGCACCATCAGCGACACCAACGCCAACACCCGGGTGGACGCGGGCGACACCATCACCTACAGATTCCAGGTGACCAACACCGGGACCGAGACGCTGAGCCTGCTGAGGCTGAACGACCCGACGCTCGGGCTCAACGACGTCCAGTGCGGCACGGCGACCCTGCTGCCGGGGCAGACGCGGGCCTGCACCGCCAACGCCCACAAGCTGACCCAGGCGGAGATCGACTCCGGCGTGCTGGAGAACGGCGCCACGATCAGCGCCCAGGACCCGCGCGGCGGCACCGTGACGTCGCCCGTCGACCAGGTGAGCAACCCGATCGCGGAGAACCCCTCGATCTCGTTGAAGAAGACCGCGGGCTCCGTCACGGACGCCAACAAGAACGCCAAGCAGGACGCCGGTGACACGATCACCTACACCTTCGTCCTGACCAACACCGGCACGGTGACGCTGGCGACGGTGACGCTGACCGATCCCAACATCGGCTACGACCGCCGCGTCTGCGGCGCCGCGACGCTGGCGCCCGGCGCCGCGACCACCTGCACGGCCGTCTACACCCTGACCCTGGCCGACGCCAACGCCGGCGGCGTCACCAACACCGCCGTGGCGGCGGCGCTCTCGCCGGCGGGCACGACGGTCAGCGGGAGCTCCACGGCGACGGTGTCGGTCGCGGCGACGCGGACCATCGCGCTCGACAAGCAGGCCTCGACGGTCGACGACACCACCAAGGACGGCCTGGTGGGCGCGGGAGACACGGTCACCTACCGGTTCCTCGTGACCAACACGGGCAACCTGACCCTGCACGACGTGCGCTACACGGACGCGCGGGTCGGCATCGCCGACCAGGTGTGCTCCTCGGTGCCGCTGGACCCGGGCCAGACGGTGGAGTGCCCGCCGTTCGCCTACGTCCTGACCCAGGCCGACCTCGACACCCTCGTGACGCGGGCCGACGGCACCAAGGGCGCGGCGATCAAGAACTCCGCGACGGTCCGGGCGCTCACGCCCCGGGACATCGTCGTGACGGCCGGCGACGCCACCGAGACCAAGCTGGTCGAGACGCCCAAGCTGTCCCTGGACAAGACCCAGGACGGCGCCGTGGACGCCAACAACAGCTCCCGGGTGGACGCCGGTGACACGGTGACCTACACCTTCACCATCGCCAACCTCGGCAACGTGACCATGAGCGGCATCGTGGTCAACGACGCCAAGGTCGGTATGACGAACGTCGCCTGCGACCCGGCCAGGCTGGCGCCCGGCGAGGTGGCGACCTGCCGCAGGACCTACACGCTGACCCAGGCCGACCTCGACGCGGGCGCGGTCGACAACACGGCCTCGGCGGCCGGGACGTCACCGCTCGGCACCCGCGTCACCTCGTCCGACTCCACGTCGGTCGCCCTCAACCAGGCGCCGGCCATCGTCCTGGACAAGGTGATGGGTTCCTACCTGGACGTCAACGGCAGCCAGACGGTGGACGCCGGTGACTCCATCACCTACGCCTTCACCGTGAGCAACCCGGGCACGGTGTCGCTGTCGCCCGTCACCGTCACCGACCCGATGATCGGCAAGACCGTGACCTGCGGCTCCACCCCGCTGCGCCCCGGCGAGTCGAGGGGCTGCCCGTCGATGACCTACGTCGGCACGGCCACGGACTACGAGCGAGGCGTGATCAGCAACCTCGCCACCGCCACCGGCGTCACCGCCACGGGCATCACCGTGTCGGACGACGACACCGAGCAGGTGCACATCAACCCGGCCGTGACCCTGGACAAGACGGGGTCGTCCCTCAACGACCTCGACGGCAACGGCGCGGACGTGGGCGACACGATCACCTACGCGTTCACCATCCGCAACACCGGCAACATGCCGCTCACCAGGCTCGACCTGTCCGACCCCAAGCTCGGCGTGACCGGCGGCACCTGCACCTTCCCACCGTCCGGACTGCCGCCCGAGGCCGGGGCCCCGGACACGTGGTTCATGCCCGAGGCGCTGCTCCAGTCCATGGCTCTGCAGCCGCAGGTGGCGACCTGCCTGAGCCGGACCTACACGCTGACGCAGGCCGACGTGGACGCCGGCCTGGTGACCAACACGGCCAGCGCCTACGGCAGCTTCGCCGACCTGCCGGGCAACCCGCGCTCGGCGCCGTCGACCGACACGGTGGAGACGCCGCTGCGGACTACGAGCGCGATCGCCTTGAGGAAGTCCGACGGCGGCGGGGCCGTCGACGACGACGCCAACGGCCGGATCGACCTGGGCGACTACATCAACTACACCTTCACGATCACCAACAGTGGGTATACGACGCTATCGAGCCCCGAGATCCTGGACCAGCGGCTCAGCTCGGACCCGATCCCCTGCTCCACACCGAATGCCCCGTTGCGTCCTGGCGAGGTGCGCACCTGCGCAGTGCAGAAGTACCTGCTGACCAAGGAGGATCTGCAGTCAGGCAAGGTCGAGAACGCCGCTACGGCGGCCGGAACCGACCCTCGGGGCGCCTTCACGGAGAGCGAGAAGGCTAAGGCGACGACCGAGTTCCCGCCCGCGGAGACGCTGGACTACACCTTCGACAAGTCGCCGCAATGGACGGACAACCCGGAGCGTCCGGACGGCGTGTCCAACGCGGGTGACACGGTCACCTACACCTTCACCATCGTCAACACGGGTACCACCGACCTCGCTGCGGCAACGCTCAACGACGTTACGGTGGGGGCAGTCGGCTACTCATGCCTCACCGAGGGCACCGTCTACAAGGACCAGGCGGCCCGGGACACTGCCACACCGATTGTCGACGCTAAAACTGTTCCGCGCGAGGGCGGGATCCTGGTATGCACGCGTTCTCTGACTATCACTGATGACAAGCAGCAGGCCGGCTCGGTCGACAACACGGCGAACGTCACGGTTGAGGGCCTCAACGGGGAGTCCGCGACTCTTAAGGACTCGGTGTCCACCCCGACCACCCCGACCACGCCGGTGCCGCTGGACGAGAAGCTCGACTACGAGCTCAAGAAGAACGCGAAGCTCAACGACGCGAACGGCAACGGCCAGGCGGACGCCGGCGAGACGGTGACCTACAGCTTCACCGTCACCAACACCGGCGAGACGCCGCTGACGTCCGTCAAGATCAGCGATGCGATGCTCGGGTACGACGGGGTCGAGTGCCTCGGCGGGCAGCTCGCGGCGACCGCGCCCGAGAACGTCGTGACCTGCCTCGACAAGGGCTACCTGGTGGCCCAGGGAGACCTCGGCTACGGGACGCTCGACAACAACGCGAGCGCCTCGGCGACCTCGCCGAGCGGCTCGCCCGCCGGCAGCCGCAGGGCAGCCACGTCCACCCCCGTCTCCGACTCCGTGAGGGGCACCCAGTCCGTCGTCCCCGGCAACGGCACGGGCACCGGCAACGGCGTCAACCACGGGGGCGGGAGCTACCCGGGCGGGGTGTACTACGGCCTGCCTGGCGGTGTCTGGGTCAACCAGAGCGGCAACGGGTCCGTGCCCCCGGGCTACTACATCGACCCGCGGACCGGCCGCCTGGCCAAGACCGGTGCCGACGTGGGGCTGCTGGCCGGCGTGGGGCTCGCCATGCTTCTCGGCGGTGCCTGGCTGCTCCTGCTGGCCAAGCGGCGACGCGACGAGGAGGACGGCCAGGGATCAACCGGCACAATCAGTGGCCAATGAGACATTCGATGGCCTAGCATGATTACACAACGTGTCCGTCTGATCGCATATAGGCACAGTCTGTAGGCAAGGCGGACCAGACCCGAGAACTCCCGTCTGGGGAAAGGTGACAGTGACCATGGTCGCTCCCAACAAGATCGGCACGACGGCAGCGCTCGTCGGCGCCACCGCCGCGCTCGTGCTCACCGGGTGCTCCGGCGCCACGAGGACGACGGCGACGACCACGACCTTCCCGAACGGCGGTGCCGCCTCCAAGATCAATGACGCCGGCATCTCGCCCAAGGACCTGGCGACGCCCGTCGTGCTCAAGAACCTCGAGGGGGCCCGCAAGGACTTCACGATGGACGGCAACTGCGACACCAAGCTCGGCGACCAGAAGGTCACCGGCACGATCAAGTCCTCCGCCAAGGAGGCCAGGGACTACGTGGTGACCATCAACTGGGTGCACGGCAGCGACGTCATGGGCCGGGCCACCAAGCTGGTCGAGGCCGTCGAGCCCGGCAAGGACACCAAGGTCGAGCTGACCACCAAGCTGACCAAGGCCGCGGACGGCTGCACCGTCAACGTCACGCGCGGCACCAAGTGACCGCTGCTGCCGGCTGAGCGGCGTCACCGACGAGGCGGGTCGGGTTCCCGAGGGGGGAGCCCGACCCGCTTCTGCACCCCCTCCCGTCCCCCGCCGACTGGTCAGTCACCGCCGCCTCCTCCGCCGACTTGTCATTTATGGACGCTGGAGGCGTGAAGGGATCGACCAGTGGGCGGGGTGGGGGTTGGGAGGTGACCAGTGGCCCTTACGTGAGGGAGAACCGCCGGAGGCTGCGATTGGTTACCCCTGATCGCCGGATCGTCTCCACATTCATCCTGGTGAATTAGTGATCATCGATGTTGTGTATGCGTCCGATTGATCGGTGCACGGGAGGTAACGGCAACCAAGTGGGCACAATCGCGCATCGCAGCCACAAAGCAACACGCCGTCACCGAGGTGCCGCAGGCTTGACGGATCGTGTGGTCGGCCTGCGTCGGGCTCCCGACGGCGTGGTCGAGTCCCGTGCCGGCGGCTGGCACTACGCTGGTCGCTCACAGGCCGCCGGCCAGGCGGCCGCAGCAGGCTGGAGGCAGGTCATGCCCAAGGATCGCGACGCTCTCCTCTCGTCGGCGGTCCGTCGGTCCATCACCGACAAGGTGGCTGCCGAGCCCGACCGCTGGACCGCGAGCCGGCTGGCGGAGGAGCTCGACCTGCACGTCACCACCGTGCGGTTCCACCTCGACCAGCTCGAGCAGGCGGGCGTCCTCGAGTCCGGCATCGAGCGGCGCGACCGCCCCGGTCGCCCCAGCAAGGTCTATCGCCGCCGCGCCGAGGCCGTGCCCGTCAACACAGCGGCCTACGTCGTCCTCGCAGACGTGCTCGCCGAGACCCTCGGCGGGGACGAGGGCGCCCGGGTCGAGGCCGCGACCCTCGCCGGCGAGGCCTGGTCCCGGCACCACCTCGACCACGTGACGCCGGAGGGCTCGCAGGGCGAGGTGCCCGTGCGTGAGCTCCTGGACGTCCTGGCGGGGTGGGGCTACCCGCGCGAGACGGTGACCGTCGAGGGCGACCCCGCCGGGCGGTGCCAGGCGACCTTGACCCACTGCCCGATGAAGGCGGCCGCGATCCGGCACCCCGACGTCGTCTGCGCCATACACCTCGGTCTGGTGCGGGGCTCCCTCGAGGGCCTCGGCGTGCAGGCCCCGGCCGTGCGGGTGACGCCCATGGTCGCCCCCGACGTGTGCACGGTCGAGATGAGCGGCGCGCTCCACGCCGGCGAGCAGGTCGTCGAGGGCCTGGACCTCACCCACGTGCGCCGGCCCCGACCGGACGCGACGGCTCCGGGCACGCCGGAGGGCCGGTCGACGAGCGACCGGCCCTCCGGGGCTGCGGGCTGAGCGATCAGCCGGGCTTGGGAGCCCCCTTGCGGGCGTAGCGCACCCACGTGATGGCCACGCACATGACGGCCCAGGCGACGCCGACCCAGTAGAAGAGGGTCGCGCCCATGATCCCGATGCCGAGGGCGAAGAAGAACGGCCCGAAGGCCGCGATCGCGGCGGTCCAGCCGATCACGCCGCCGGCCTGCCGCTTCTCGAAGATCATCGGCATCTGCTTGAAGGTCGAGGCGTTGCCGATCCCGGCGAAGAGGAAGATGAGGAACATCCCGACCAGGAACTGCCGGAAGCCACCCTGCAGCGCCGCCGCGGACGACGTGTCGGGCGTCAGCGCAGGGATCGTGTAGACGATGGAGGCGACGAGGCCGAGCCCGGAGACGAGGGTCCAGATCGCGCCGCCCATGCGGTCGGTCAGGGGGGAGAAGAGCACGCGCGCGCCCGCGCCGATCAGCGGCCCCCAGAAGACCCAGCTCACGGGGTCGGGAACGGCGTAGCCGGGGACGAGGATCTTGGCGGCGGCGCCCGAGCCGGACACGATGGCGGCGTTGCCCGAGCCGTAGAGGTTGCCCATGAGGAGGCCGAACTGCGCGGACAGGCCCGAGAAGGTGCCGAAGGTCATGATGTAGATGAGCGTCATCCACCAGGTGTCCTGGTTGCCGAAGATGTCGAACTGCTGGCGGACGTTGGCCTTGACCGGCACGGACTTGAGCGCGGTCCACGCCCACGCCGCCCCGATGAGGATCAGCGGCAGCCACACGAACGCGGCGTTCTGGAACCACACCTCCTTGCTCGGCTTGCCCGGGACCTTCATGGCCTGCGAGCCGCCGAGGAAGCCGATCATCGAGAAGCCGATCAGCCACGGGGTGAGCAGCTGCACGAGCGAGACGCCGAAGTTGCCGATGCCGGCCTGCAGTCCCAACGCCGTGCCCTGCATGCGCCGGGGGAAGAAGTAGGACGTGGACGGCATGAACCCGGAGAAGGCGCCACCGCCGATGCCGGCGAGGAAGGCCAGCACCATGAGCTCCCAGTAGGGGGCGGACGGGTTCTGCACGCGCACGCCCCACCCGAGGACGGGGAAGAAGAGGAGCAACGTGGTCAGGGCGACCATCTTGCGGGTGCCCATGATGGGCGGCAGGACCATCCACACGATGCGCAGCAGGCCGGCGGCGAGGCCGGGCATCGCCGACATCCAGTACAGCTCCTGCTTGGAGAAGCTGTAGCCGAGCGCGTTGAGCTTGGGGATGATGGCGCTCGGGAGGAACCACGCGACGAAGCACATGGTGAGCGTGAACGTGGTGATCCACAGGGTGCGCCAGGCGAGGGCCTTGTCCCAGGTCTGGTCGTTCTCCGGATCCCAGGACTGGAGCCACTCGCCCCCTTGGCGGGAGCCGGTCGCGGTGCTCATGGGTTGTCTACTCCAGGGGTGCTGAGGGGGTGGGACGTCTCGACCGTATGGCGGGACGCGGGGTGCTGGGTGGTGTGGCGCGTGACGCGGGGTTCGGGTCAGGCGCGGGTGACGGCGGGCTCGGGGTGCGCCCGGTCGAACTGGTCCGCGAGGTGGGGGGACTCGTGGTGCAGCATCCGCACGATCGTGACGTGCATCCAGATCAGGCAGACGGCGGTGAGCAGGAAGAGTACGAAGAAGGTGCTGGACGGGAAGCCCGACCAGGCCTTGCTGTAGGAGAACAGCGGCGGCAGGAAGAAGCCGCCGAGGCCGCCGAGCATGCCGACGAGGCCGCCCACGGAACCGACGTTGTCGGGGAAGTACTCCGGGATGTGCTTGAAGACGGCGGCCTTGCCGACGCCCATGGCGCAGCCGAGGAGGAACACGACGATCGTGAACGGCACGATCGAGATGGCGTAGGCCAGGTGCTCGGTCTGCTGCCCGTCCGGGTGGGACACGACGAGGTGGCCGTTCGGCATCATCAGCAGGCCGGTGGTCGCGAGCATGACCCAGAAGGTGCCGTACATCGCCTTGCGGGCGCCGAACCGGTCGGAGAACCAGCCGCCGACGGGCCGCAGCAGGGACGCGGGAAAGATGAACAGGGCGGTGAGCAGGCCCGCGGTGCTGAGGGAGACTCCGAAGGTGTCCATGTAGTAGTTGGGCAGCGTGCTCGAGAGGGCGACGTAGGCGCCGAACACCGAGACGTAGTAGAGGCTGAAGCGCCATACGCGCACCTGGCGCAGGGGGGCCAGCATCTCGCCGAGGGGCTTGCTGGCGCCGGGCATGCGGTCGCGGGAGGGCGTTCCGAACCACGTGACGGCGGCGAGGACCACGAGGAGCACGGCGTAGATGACCGGCACGAGGCGCCAGCCGCCCTGGACGACACCGAGGTAGGTCGCGCCGGCGGTGGTGGCGACCAGCGGGGGGCCGATGAACTTGGTGACCGAGGCGCCGACGTTGCCGGCGCCGAAGACGCCGAGCGCGAAGCCCTGGCGCCGGCGGGTGAACCACGCGGAGTTCCAGGCGATGCCGACGGAGAAGGAGTTGCCCGCGAAGCCGACGAGGAAGGCGAGCAGCAGGAGCAGGCCGTAGCTGTGCGCCTGCGAGACGAGGTAGGCCGGGACCGCGCTGGCCAGCAGCAGGACGGTCATGACCTTGCGACCGCCGATGCGGTCGGTGATCATCCCGGCGGGCAGGCGCCACAGCGAGCCGTTGAGGATCGCGGCGGCGAGGATCCAGGAGTACTGCTCCTCCGACAGGTGCAGCTCTGCCCGGATGGGCTTCTGCAGGATGCCGAACATCATCCACACCGCGAACATCACGGTGAAGGCGGTGGTCGACCAGGTCAGGACCCGGCCCGCACCCCGGGGTGAGACGGCCTCGGACGCCGTCGCCGCGGACGTGTCGGTGGCGGATGTGCTCACGACATGCTCCTTGGATTGAAAGGATCAGCTTGTATGGCGGGGAGGCTGCGTGCCGCGGCCGCCGCGAGTCGTCCGGCTCAGGCTTCTGCGAGGCATTGCGCGGATGACCTCACCAGTAATGTTGGCACAGGGGTTGGATATACAGGAAGGCACCCCCCCTCTGTCGGGGACGGACTGCTCGGGCTATGCTGCAGTCGTCCTCCTCCCCCCGGCGTCGTCCGGGCCGATTTTGGAGGATGCACGGTCCAGGGCAGCCGACCGCAGGAGGGGCGATGACGAGCGTGGCGCAGGAACTCCGGTGGGGCCCGGAGGCCGACGGCCGCCCCAGCCTGTTGGCCCCGTCCATGCGGCGGCGGGTCATCGACGTGCTCGCGGCCGCGCCCCTGACCGTCCACGGCCGCCCCGGCCTTGCGGCGCAGGACGTCGCGACCCGCCTGGACATCCACGTGACGACGGCGCGCTTCCACCTGGACGTGCTGCTCGCCGCGCACGTGGTGGAGGCGCGGTCCGAGCGGCTCGGGGTCGTGGGGCGGCCGCGCAAGATCTATCACCTGGTCCCCGCGGGGGTGCGGCTGCACCCGACGCACCGCGAGCTGTCCGCGCTGGTCACCTCCTGCTGGGGGCTGCCGGAGCCGACCGGGTCCGCCACCATGTTCCCCGCCGCGCGTGCGTGGGCCCGCGAGCACGCGGACCTCGAGCCCCTCGCGTGGGCGCCCGCCGCGACGCCGGGGGAGTGGCTGGTCACGGTGGAGCGCCTCGTGCAGACCATGGCGGAGTGGGGCTTCCGGCACAGCATCTCCCTGGTCGAGGGCGGTCGCACCGTGGACCTCGAGCTGCGCGCCGCGCCCTTCCTCGCGATCGCGGCGCGGCACGCGCCCGTCCTCCACGCCTTCCGCCGGGGCCTGATCACCGGGGTCCTCGACCGGCTCGGCGAGCCCGAGGTCGACGTGGTGCTGACACCGCACGAGGACATCGCGATCACCACGGCGCACCTCACGTCGCGCACCCCCTTCCGCCATACGGTGGGGACTGGCCTCCCGGGGCCGGTCCTACCCCCCAGCACCACGACCCGACGACGCGCCAACCGCAGGAGAGACGCATGAGCACATCGACCACCCGCGGAGGTCGAGGCCCCTCCGGCATCGACACCCCCCTCGCCGAGGCCCTGGTGGGCACGCGGCGGTTCTTCACCAGGGGGGAGGTCAGCCCCGACCGGCGCACCCTGCACGAGATCGGTGGTCGACGGGCCGACGCGTTCTATCGCGACCGGTGGAGCCACGACAAGGTCGTCCGCTCCACCCACGGCGTCAACTGCACGGGATCGTGCTCGTGGAAGGTCTACGTCAAGGACGGGATCATCACCTGGGAGGCGCAGCAGACGGACTACCCGTCGACCGGCGGCGACCGCCCGGAGTACGAGCCCCGCGGCTGCCCCCGCGGCGCCGCCTTCTCCTGGTACACCTACAGCCCCACCCGGGTGCGCTACCCCTACGTCCGCGGCGTGCTGCTCGACCTGTACCGCCGGGCCAAGCAGGAGTACGGCGACCCCGTGCTCGCCTGGGCGTCGATCGTCCAGGACGAGGACAAGCGGCGCCGCTACCAGTCCGCCCGCGGCAAGGGTGGCCTCGTGCGCGCCAGCTGGGGCGAGGCGGCCGAGATGGTCGCCGCCGCCAACGTCTTCACCATCAAGCGGTGGGGTCCGGACCGCATCGCCGGCTTCTCGCCGATCCCCGCGATGTCGATGGTCTCCTATGCCTCCGGGGCCCGGTTCACCGAGCTCATCGGCGGCACCATGCTCTCCTTCTACGACTGGTATGCCGACCTGCCGGTCGCCTCTCCCCAGATGTTCGGCGACCAGACCGACGTCCCGGAGTCCGGCGACTGGTGGGACGCCGGCTACCTCATGATGTGGGGCTCCAACGTCCCGCTGACCCGCACCCCCGACGCGCACTGGATGACCGAGGCGCGCTACCGCGGCCAGAAGGTCGTGGTCGTGTCCCCGGACTACGCCGAGAACGTCAAGTTCGCCGACGAGTGGCTGGCGGCCCAGCCGGGCAGCGACGCGGCGCTCGCGATGGCGATGGGCCACGTGATCCTCAAGGAGTTCTTCGTCGACCAGCAGGTCGAGTTCTTCCAGGACTACACCAAGACCTACACCGACCTGCCCTTCCTCGTCTGGCTCGACGTCCAGGAGGGGGCCGACGGCGAGCAGGTGGTCACGCCCGGCAAGTTCGCGGTGGCCGGTGACGTGCCCGGCGGCCCGGAGTCCGAGTCCGAGAACGCCATGTGGAAGCCCATGCTCGTCGACGAGCGCACCGACGAGGTCGTCGTGCCGCGCGGCTCGCTCGGCCACCGCTTCGGTGACGAGGGCCTGGGGCAGTGGAACCTCGACCTCGGCGACGTCACCCCCCGCCTGACCCTGCTGACCGACGGCGCCGAGACCCTCGAGGTCTCGCTGCCGCGGTTCGACGCGCTCGACGGGCAGGCGACGCTGCAGCGGCGCGGCGTCCCGGTGCGCCGCCTCGGCGACCGCTACGTCACGACCGTCTTCGACCTGATGCTCGCGCAGTACGGCGTCGCCCGCCCGGGCCTGATCGGCGAGTGGCCGACCGGCTACGAGGACGTCACCGGCGCCTACACCCCGGCGTGGCAGGAGGACATCACCGCCGTCCCCGCCGACAAGGTCGCCCGCATCGCGCGCGAGTTCGCGCAGAACGCCGTCGACACGCACGGCCGGTCGATGATCCTCATGGGCGCCGGCACCAACCACTGGTACCACTCGGACCTGATCTACCGCGCGATGCTGGTGCTCACCACGATCACGGGCTGCCAGGGCCGCAACGGCGGTGGCTGGGCGCACTACGTCGGCCAGGAGAAGGTCCGCCCGCTGACCGGCTTCCAGCACACGGCCTTCGCCCTGGACTGGCAGCGCCCGCCGCGGCACATGATCCAGACGGCCTACTGGTACCTCCACACCAGCCAGTACCGCTACGACACCTACACCGCCAACGACATCGGCGCCGGTCGCGGCGCCTTCCCCGGCAAGACGGTGGCCGACCTGGTCGCGCAGTCCGCGCGGCTCGGGTGGATGCCGAGCTACCCGACCTTCAACCGCTCCTCGATCGCGCTGCCGGACGAGGCGGCGGCGGCCGGGATGGAGGTCCCGGCCTACGTCGTCGACCAGCTCACCAAGGGTGAGCTCAGCTTTGCGGCCGAGGACCCCGAGGCCGAGGAGAACTGGCCGCGCGTGCTGATGATGTGGCGCGCCAACCTGTTCGGCAGCTCCGCCAAGGGTGACGAGTACTTCCTCAAGCACCTGCTCGGCACCGACCACGGCGTCAACGCCGAGGAGGCGCCGGTGGACAAGCGCCCGGCGGACGTCGCCTGGCCGGAGCGCGCCCCCGAGGGCAAGCTCGACATGCTGATGACCATCGACTTCCGCATGACCAGCTCGACCCTGCTGTCCGACGTCGTCCTGCCCGCGGCCACGTGGTACGAGAAGAACGACATCAACACCACGGACATGCACCCCTTCATCCACTCGTTCAACCCGGCGATCGCCCCGCCGTGGCAGAGCCGGTCGGACTGGGACGCCTTCGTCACCATCGCCAAGACCTTCAGCGAGCTCGCCGAGACCCACCTCGGCACCCGCAAGGACCTCGTCGCCAAGCCGTTGTGGCACGACACCCCGGAGTCGATGGCGACGGTGCACGGCCGGGTCCTGGACTGGAGGGCCGGCGAGTGCGAACCCGTCCCGGGCAAGACCCTGCCGGTGCTGGCCGTGGTGGAGCGCGACTACACCAAGATCCACGACAAGATGACCTCGATCGGCCCGCTGCTGGACACGCTCGGCACGACCACCAAGGGCATCACCTACGACGTCAAGCGGGAGGTCGACTACCTGCGCCGCAAGAACGGCGTTGCGAGCCGCGGTGCGGGACAGGGCAACCCGCGTCTCGACACCGCCGTGGACGTCGCCGAGACGATCATGGCGCTGTCGGGCACCACCAACGGCCACCTCGCCACCCAGGGCTTCAAGACCCTGGAGAAGCGCACCGGCCACCAGATGCACGACCTGGCGGCCGAGCACGAGGGCAAGCAGATCACGTATGCCGACACCGTGGCCGCCCCCGTCCCCGTCATCACCTCCCCGGAGTGGTCGGGCTCGGAGTCGGGCGGTCGCCGCTACAGCCCGTTCACGATCAACATCGAGCGGCTCAAGCCGTTCCACACGCTGACCGGGCGCCAGCAGTTCTACATCGACCACGACTGGCTGCAGCGGATGGGGGAGGCCCTGCCGACCTACCGCCCGCCGCTCAACATGACCCAGCTGTTCGGCGAGCGCCCGCTCGGCGAGGTCGAGAAGGCAGCGGACGGGGTGTCCGGCATCTCTGTGTCGGTGCGCTACCTGACCCCGCACAACAAGTGGTCCATCCACTCGGAGTACCAGGACAACCTGTTCATGCTGTCCCTCGGCCGCGGCGGCCAGTCGATCTGGATGTCCGACAAGGACGCCGCCAAGATCGGCGTCAAGGACAACGAGTGGGTCGAGGCGGTCAACCGCAACGGCGTCGTGGCGTCCCGCGTGATCGTGACGCACCGCATGCCCGAGGGCACGATCTACATGCCGCACGCCCAGGACCGCCTGATCGACGTGCCGCTCACCGAGCACAACGGCAGGCGGGGCGGCATCCACAACTCCATGACCCGGATCATGCTCAAGCCCAGCCACATCATCGGCGGCTATGCCCAGCTGTCCTACTTCTTCAACTACATCGGGCCCACCGGCAACAACCGCGACGAGGTCACGATCATCCGCAAGCGCTCGCAGAAGGTGGAGTACTGATGATCCCCACGAAGTTCTCCGCTCCTTCGTCGCTCCGATACTTCGCGGGGGCCCCGGCGGTCCTCACCTCCATCTCGAAGGAAGAGGTTCTCTGATGCGCGTGATGGCACAGATGGCCATGGTCATGAACCTCGACAAGTGCATCGGGTGCCACACCTGCTCGGTCACCTGCAAGCAGGCGTGGACCAACCGCGCGGGCACGGAGTACGTCTGGTTCAACAACGTCGAGACCCGGCCGGGGCTCGGCTACCCGCGGCGCTACGAGGACCAGGACGAGTGGCAGGGCGGCTGGGTGCTCGGACGCAACGGGCGACTCAAGCTGCGCGCCGGCGGGCGGTTCACCAAGCTGCTCAACATCTTCGTCAACCCCAAGATGCCGTCGATCCAGGACTACTACGAGCCCTGGACCTACGACTACGAGACGCTGCTCGACGCGCCCGCGCAGAAGCACTTCCCGGTCGCGCGGCCGCACTCGTTGATCAGCGGCAAGCCGATGAACATCTCCTGGTCGGCCAACTGGGACGACGACCTCGGCGGCTCGATGGAGACCATGAAGCAGGACGTGATGCTCAAGGGCATCGAGGACAAGGTCACGACCGACTTCGAGCAGACCTTCATGTTCTACCTCCCGCGCATCTGCGAGCACTGCCTCAACCCCTCCTGCGCCGCGTCCTGCCCCTCCGGCGCGATCTACAAGCGCGAGGAGGACGGCATCGTCCTCGTCGACCAGGAGCAGTGCCGCGGCTGGCGCATGTGCATCTCCGGATGCCCCTACAAGAAGGTCTACTTCAACCACAAGACCGGCAAGGCCGAGAAGTGCACCTTCTGCTTCCCGCGCATCGAGGTGGGCATCCCGACCGTGTGCTCGGAGACCTGCGTCGGGCGGCTGCGCTACATCGGGCTCGTGCTGTATGACGCGGACCGCGTCCTCGAGGCGGCGTCGGTCGAGGACGACCAGGACCTCTACGAGGCGCAGCGCTCGGTCTTCCTCGACCCCCGCGACCCTGCGGTGATCGCCGAGGCGGAGCGCGCCGGCATACCGGGGGACTGGATCACGGCCGCGCAGCGGTCCCCGGTCTATCGGCTGATCAACGACTACCAGGTCGCGCTGCCGCTGCACCCGGAGTACCGCACCATGCCGATGGTGTGGTACATCCCGCCGCTGTCGCCGGTCGTCGACGCGCTCGCCGGGTCGGGTCACGACGGCGAGGACAAGGACAACCTGTTCAACGCCATCGAGACGCTGCGCATCCCGATGGAGTACCTCGCCAACCTCTTCACCGCCGGTGACGTGGCGCCGGTGGACCGGGTGCTGCGCAAGCTCGCGGCCATGCGGTCCTACATGCGCGACATCAACCTCGGTCGCGACCCCGACGGGTCCATCCCCGCGGCCGTCGGCATGGAGGAGGAGGACATGTACGACATGTTCCGCCTGCTCGCCCTGGCGAAGTACGACGAGCGCTATGTCATCCCGACCGCGCACGCCGAGGAGGCCCACGCGCTCGAGGAGCTCGCCACCGAGTGCTCGGTGAGCGAGTACCAGACGGGCAACCAGGGCGCCTTCGGCGAGGGCTCGGGGGCGCTGACCCCCATCGCCGTCGAGAACTTCCAGATGTTGCAGGCGCGCCAGACCGCCGACACGCTCGTCGGCGGCGGCTCCAAGGCCGGGCGGGTCAACCTGCTCAACTGGGACGGCAAGGGCATGCCCGAGGGGCTGTTCCCCGGCGAGGGGCGGTCGCTCGGCGCCGGGGCCACCGAGGAGGCGCTGCGCGAGGGGGAGGGCATGCCGATGGGCGCCGACCCGAGCGCCTCGCAGGACCTCGGCGCGATCCCGCCCGAGGACATCCGGTGAGGCTCGCCCTGCGGCGCCGCAAGCAGGCGGCGCTGCCGGTCGGCACCGACGAGATGCGGGCCGCGTGGCAGTGCGCGTCGCTGCTGCTCGGCTACCCCGACGAGCAGCTGCTGGCCCACCTGCCGGTGCTGCGCGACACGAGTGCGCAGCTGCCGGAGGTGGTCGGCGAGCCGCTCGGCCGGCTCGTCGCGACCATCTCGGCGGCGGCCGATGCGGGTGAGCTGGACGTGCTGCAGAAGCGCTACGTCGACACCTTCGACTACACGCGACGCTGCGCGCCCTACCTGACCTACTTCGCGCACGGCGACACCCGCAAGCGCGGGATGGCGCTCGTGCAGTTCAAGCAGACCTACCGGCGGGCCGGGGTCGAGATCGGCGACGAGGAGCTGCCCGACCACCTGGCGGTGGTGCTGGAGTTCGGCGCGACCGTCGACCTCGAGGCCGCGCTCACGCTGGTGCTCGACCACCGCGCCGGGCTCGAGGTCCTGCGCCTCGCGCTGCTCGACCGCGACGTGCCGTGGGCCGACGTGCTCGTCGCCGTGTGCGCCACCCTGCCACCCCTGGACGGCGACGAGCAGACGGCCGTCGCGCGGCTGGTCGCGCAAGGGCCTCCGTCGGAGGACGTCGGGCTGGCGCCATACGAGATCGACCCCCGCCTCAACCCCCACCCGGCCACCGACCCATCACCCGAGGAGCTCGAGGCCGAGCTCCTGCAGCACTCGCAAGGAGGGCGCTCATGAACACCCTGCTCTGGGTGGTGTTCCCCTACATCTGCCTGACGATCTTCGTCGTCGGCCACTACTGGCGCTACAAGTACGACAAGTTCGGCTGGACGACGCGCTCCAGCCAGCTCTACGAGGACCGGCTGCTGCGCTGGGGCTCGCCGATGTTCCACTTCGGCATCCTCTTCGTCGTGATGGGTCACATCATGGGCCTGCTCGTGCCGAAGTCCTGGACCGAGGCCGTCGGGATCACGCAGTCGATCTACCACTTCCTCGCGGTGTCGGTCGGCCTGCTCGCGGGCTTCCTGACGCTGGCGGGCATCGCGATCCTGATCTACCGCCGCCGCACCACCGGGCCGGTGTTCTCCGCGACGACCCCGATGGACAAGGTCATGTACATCTTCCTCGTTGTCGTGATCCTGCTGGGCCTGGCCAACACCCTCGGCTGGCACGCCCCCGGCATCAACAACCTGGGCGGGCCCGCGGAGCACTACAACTACCGCGACGGCGTCTCGATCTGGTACCGCCAGTTCCTGACCTTCCACCCGGACGCGGACCTGATGGCGGCGGCGCCGCTCGGCTTCCAGCTGCACACGCTCGTCGCGTGCATCCTGTTCGCCCTGTGGCCGTTCACGCGGCTGGTGCACGTGTTCTCCGCGCCGCTCGGCTACCTGACCCGCCCCTACATCGTCTATCGCTCGCGCGACGTGCGGAGCGGTCGCGGGGTCGGCAACCGGGCCCCGGCCCGTGGGTGGGAGCGCGTCTGACCGCCTCGTCCCTGCCCCACGGATCGTGAGGGTGTGGTCCACCATGCGTGGACCACACCCTCACGGTGTCGGTGTTGGTGGTGGTGCTGGAGGCGTCAGGAGGCGTCAGGGGGTGAGGTCGACGCTCTTGAGCGCGCGGCGCAGACCCGAGCGGGGGTATGCCGAGACCGGCGCCTGGGCGATCACCGTCACCGTCCCGGCCGGCGTCTCGGCCGAGAGCGCCTCGACGTGCAGCCCCGTCGAGGTATTGACGTAGACGAGGTAGGCCGTGCGGCCGTCCCACGTGGTCGTCGTCACGATCCCGCTGGCCCGGCCCGCGTCGCGGCTGCCACCGGTCCGGGCGATGGTGCCGGCCGACTGCTCCGCCGAGGTCTCGGCGGTGGGGGCCAGGACCAGGCCGAGCGAGGTCTGGGGGTCACCCTCGGGGTCGGCGAGCCGCTTGTAGGTCCAGCCCTTGCGGGGGGCTGCCGGACCGGAGTCGGCCTCCTTCATCGCGGCGGGTGCGACGACCGTCACCGGCCCGAGGCGCCGCGGCGACTCGCCCACGCTGGGCGGCTGCGGAGCCAGCAGCTCGCGCACCTTGGCCGACTGGTCCTGCGCCGAGCGGGCGGCGGCGCCGGTCAACGCCGGGCTCGGCGCCGGGTCGCCCGCGCACCCCGCGAGCAGCAGCCCCGCGGCCATGAGGGTGACCGTGGAGGCGGCGGCGCGTTGCGGCATACGGGGCATATATGGACCCTAAGTGATCAAACCGCTGCCGAGTGTCCTCGTGGGCGCCTAGCGTGCCTGGTATGACGTTCGCGCCCAGCACGCGACGGACGCGCCGGGGCGGCGTCCCCTCCCTCCTGGTCGCGCCGCTCGCGGTCGCCCTCCTCGTGGTCGCCTCCCTGGTCGTCGGGGACGGCGGCTCGGCCATGGCGGTCGACGGTCCCGGCAGACCCGGTGGACGGGTCAAGCCCGTCCAGACAGACGTCGCTGCCGCGCGAGCCGGCGCGCCCCGACCGGTGGGTCCGGTGACCAGGACCGGTCAGACCGGGTGCGCCGCCACGGGGACGCTCGACTCGGTCGACGCGATCAACCGCGCCATCGACCAGCTGCACGTGTCGCCGGAGCTTCTCGGGGCCGACGTCGGGGCGAGCGCGCGCCTGCAGGACGGGCGTCGGCTCATGGTGTTCGGGGACACCCTGCGGTCGTCCGGCGCCGCCGGTCACGGCTTCGTCCGCAACTCCATGCTCGTCGTCAGCCCCGGCTGCCTGAGCGCCGTCCTGCCCGCCGGGCGCGGTGCCATCGTGCCGGACCGGCCCCGGCCGGCGGGGAGCACGGGAGCCGTCGTCGGCTACTGGCCCATGTCGGTCACGGTCACGCCGCGCCCGGGGCAGGACCTCGTGACGGTGATGGTGCAACGGGTCCGCACGACCGGTGGCGGGACCTTCGACTTCGAGAACCTCGGTCCCTCCGCCGCCCTCTTCACGGTGCGGCCGGGCGGGACGCCGCAGCTCTTGCGTCTCGTCGACCTCGGCCCCGACTCGCCCGACGTGCGGCGGCCGGTGTGGGGTGCCGCCTCCGCCCTGGCCGACGGCTGGCTCTACCTCTACGGCACCGCGGGGTCGACGGCGCCGATGACCTTCGGGCGGTCGCTGCGGGTCGCCCGCGTGCGGCCCGACCGGGTGCTGACCCAGTCCGAGTGGACCTACTGGGACGGCAAGGGGTGGTCGCGATCGGCCGCCGCCGCGGCCGAGCTGGTCCCGGCGGTGAGGGGAACCTCCCAGACCTTGTCCGTCTTTGCCCAGGACGGGCGGTGGTATGCCCTCAGCAAGCGCGACGACGTGCTGGGGCACGAGCTGACGGTGTGGACCGCGCCGACCCCCTGGGGCCCGTTCGACTCCGGTCGCCCCATCGGGCACCTGCCCTCCGACCTGGACGCGGGGGTGCTGCGCTACATGCCGCTGGCACACCCGGACCTCCTGCCCGAGCCCGGCACGGTGGTCGTGTCCTACAGCCGCAACAGCACGGACCTCGCCACGGTCATCGCGGACCCGTTCTCCTACCGGCCGCGCTTCCTGCGCGTCCGGCTGCCGGTGGGCGAGGCGCGGAGCGGGTCGTATGCCGCGAGGTCGGTCCGTCGTTGAATCGATCACCTTCGCGTCAGGGTGCGGTGGCGCCGGGCTGAGGCGGTGCCCTCCGTCCGCTAGTCCGACGTCAGGTGCAGGATCACGAGCTCGTCGGGGGACAGGGCGGGTGTCTCCACCCCGACCGCCTGCAGCGAGCGTCCGCGCAGCAGCACGCCCTCGGCGTCGGGCCACCAGGCGGGCGGCTGCGGCATACCGTGGGGCGGTCGGCTGGGCGTGACGTCGCGGACCCGGTAGCGACGAGCCGGGTCGAGCCCGCCGAGGCGCATGCGGCCGACCGGGTCGACGATCGCACGGCCGGTGCACACGACGGCAAAGAGCGCCTCGTCCCGGTCGGGGGAGACCACCCCGTGGACGTGCAGCTCGGGCAGGACGTCGTCCAGCCGCACCACGGCGCCGGTGTGCAGCAGGTTGCGGTGGCGACGATAGAACGCGACCCAGTCGCCGAGCTCTGCCAGCTCGGCCTCGGTCGCGCGGGCGAGGTCCCACTCGATGCCGAGGTGTCCCCAGACGGCGGTGCCGGCGCGGAAGTGCAGGCTGTGGCTGCGCCCCGTGGTGTGCGAGGCGCCCGATGCGATGTGGGAGCCCATGAGCTCCGGCGGGATCAGCTGCTGGGTCCAGCGGTGCATGCTCTGCCGCTCGAGGGGGTCGATGCAGTCCGAGGTCCACACGCGGTCGGTGTGCTCGAGGACGGCGAGGTCGACGCGCGCGCCGCCCGAGCTGCACGACTCGATCTCGAGCCCAGGGAATCGTTCCTTGAGCTCGGCCATCAGGCGATAGGTGGCGAGCGTCTGCTCGTGCACGCCCGCGCGGCCGGTGGGCGCGGTGCCGGCGTCGACGAGGTCGCGGTTGTGGTCCCACTTGAGGTAGCCGATGTCGTAGGCCTCGAGGACCGCCACCATCTGGTCCCGCACGTGGGCGTAGGCCTCGGGGATGCCGAGGTTGAGCACCTGCTGGTGGCGGCTCTCGACGGGAATCCGGTTGCCCGTTGCCATGATCCACTCGGGGTGGGCGCGGGCGACGTCGCTGTCGAGGTTGACCATCTCCGGCTCGAACCACAGCCCGAACCCCATGCCCAGAGCCGTGACGTGGTCGATGAGGGGACCCAGGCCGTCCGGCCACATGTCGGGGGAGACGACCCAGTCGCCGAGTCCGGCGTAGTCGTCGCGACGCGCGCCGAACCACCCGTCGTCCAGGACGAATCGCTCGACGCCGAGGGCGGCGGCGCGGTCAGCGAGGTCGACGAGGCGCGCCAGGTCGTGGTCGAAGTAGACCGCCTCCCAGACGTTGAGCGTGACCTTGCGGGGGGTCTGCGGGTGCGTCGGTCGTGACCGCAACCAGCCGTGGAAGCGCGCGGCCTGGGCGTCGAGGCCGTCGCCGTACGCCCCGAAGACCCAGGGGGAGCAGGAGGACTCGCCCGGGGAGAGCCTCCCCTCGCCGGGGAGGAGCAGCTCGGAACCACCGATCACGGTGCGGCCGTTGAAGAGTCGCTCGGCCCAGTGGCGGTGGTTGCCGGACCAGGCGGTGTGGACGCCCCACACCTCGCCCTGCCGGAAGCCGAATCCCCTTGCACCCGCGGAGAGCACGTAGGCGGCGTCGGCGCCGGTGCGACCCTTGCGACCCTCGCGCAGGTGTTGCCCCACGGTGAACTCCTTGCGCTGGGGGGCGCGTTCGGTGCCCCAGTGGCCGGCGAGGTCATGGATCTCGTTGGCATGGTTGGGGACCGGCAGGACGAGGGCGAGCTCGTCGAGGGCGTAGTCGGTGTCGCCGTCGTTGGTCACGGTGGCGCGGGTCCGCACGAGCCCCGTCGGGAGCAGCTCGATCTCGAGCGTCAGGCCGAGGCGCGCCTCGTCGTCGGCGGCGGTGACGTGGAGCGTGCCGGCTCCCAGAGTGCAGAGCGTGCCGTATGCCGCCACGTCGGCCGCCGCGTCGGTGCGGGTCTCGGCCGCGGTCACCGTGAAGCGGGGTGACCAGCCGGACCCGTCGTCGCGGCAGCCGGAGATGCCGGGGCGCCCGGTCCAGCCGGCGTGGTGCTCGGGCAGGACCGCCACCCTCACCGGGACGTCGACGTCGTTGCCGCCGCGGCCGTAGGTCGTGGCCCGGACCAGCGTCGCGGCCTCGGACTCGTCCAGGTCAGGCAGCGCGGCGCCCCAGTGGGCGATCGAGGGGAGGCGGGCGTCGGACAGGTCGACGAGCACGGACACGCCGCCGCTCGTGAGATGGACCTGGCAGGTCTGGTCGGGCCCGACGGACAGGGCGGTGGAAGGCATGCGCCCCAGCCTGTCACCTCACGGCGACGCCGCCACCGCAGTCCACCCCTCGCTCCCTCCGCCGACCGGTCACCTCCCGACGTCAGCGAGGTGCTCGTGGTCGGTGGCGTCGGTGTGGTGGGTCAGGTCCTCTCTTGCGGTCGAGGTGGACGCGAGCGGAGATGCTCCGTCCCCAACCAGGCCAGACCTGGGCTCCCCGGGAGTACGCACCGTCCCGAAAACCCTCTGGTGAGAGTGCTTCTGGCTCCGCAGCGGATCTCGCGCCAGTGCGGGGGTCGGGTGTCGGGTGGCTGCTGCGGGCCGCCTGATGGGCGGTTGCAAGATCACCCGAATGGCAGACCGCGACCCACCGTCCCCGGCCGAGGGGGAGGGTGGGTCGCGACCTGTGAACCGCGCGGAGAGACGGTGCGCGGGGCTGGTGGGGGAGCGTCA
>ERZ501016.66-NODE-66-length-51964-cov-15.917895_pt1 | contig 51964 bp, 49 predicted proteins | sample MGYA00248889_ERZ501016 | MGnify/ENA primary metagenome ERZ501016 (study PRJEB25958, sample SAMN03398594) | human skin metagenome | study: EMG produced TPA metagenomics assembly of the Human Skin Microbiome Metagenome (human skin metagenome) data set. | reverse complement strand
CACCAGATCAGAGCGTCACATCGCAACGACTCGACCAACGTGCCTGGGCATAACACCTAGGACCGCGGGGTGCGCACCAGGGTCGAGGCGCCGAGCGCCAGCACGGCGAGCACTGCTCCCACCGCGAAGCCGCCCTGGACCCCGCTCGTCAGAGCGCCCGCCGCCGATGCGCCGCCGGCCGCCGCCCGTGCCGTCACGGAGGTCATGACGGCCACCGTCGTGGCCGTGCCCGCCGCGGCCCCGACCTGCTGCAGCGACCCGAGGATCGCCGAGCCGTGGGGGTACAGGTGCGGCGGCAGCACGCCGAGCGAGGCGGTGAACACGGGGGTGAAGACGAGCGCCAGCGACACGCTGATCAGGACGTGCAGCGCCAGCACGCCCCAGGGCGCCAGGACCGGTGCGAGCAGCGCCAGCATGACCAGCCCCGCGACGAGGCCGGCAGCGCCGGGGACGACGAGGCGGGGAGCGCCATACCGGTCGTAGGCCTTGCCCACCTGCGGGCCGAGCAGCCCCATGGCCAGTCCCCCGGGGATCATCAGCAAGCCGGTGGTGAGCGAGGACAGCCCGCGCACCTCCTGGAGATAGATGGGGAGCAGGATCACGGTGCCCATGAGCCCCATGAAGCACAGGACCATCAGGACCAGGCCGATGGTGAAGGTGCGGTGGGACAGGGTGCGCAGGTCGAGCAGCGGGGTCCCGTGGCGCTGCAGGACGAGCTGCCGCCAGGTGAACGCGCCCATGGCGACGAGCCCGACGAGAAGGCAACCCCACGGTGGCAGGCCCGAGGACGCAGCGCCGTGGGACGCACCCTCGCCGAGGCCGCTGAGCCCGTAGACGAGACCCCCGAAACCGACGGCGGACAGCGCGAGGCTGACCAGGTCCAGGTCGCTGTGCCCGGGCTCGGCGACGTCCACGAGGGCGCGGAGCCCGACGACGAGCGCGCCGACGGCGATCGGCAGCACCGCGGCAAAGATCAGCCGCCACGAGCCGAGCTGCAGCAGCAGCCCCGAGACCGCCGGCCCCATCGCGGGCGCCACCGAGATCACGAGGGTGACATTGCCCATGACCCTGCCGCGCCCGTGGGCGGGGACGAGGGTCATCAGCGTCGTCATGAGCAGCGGCATCATGATCGCGGTCCCGCAGGCCTGCACGACCCGGCCGCCGACCAGCACGCCGAAGGTGGGGGCGAGCAGGCAGGCGGCCGTGCCGACCGAGAACAGCGTCATCGCGAGGCCGAAGGTGCGCCGGGTCGCGAGCCGCTCCATGAGCCAGCCGGACACGGGGATGACCACGGCCATGGTCAGCATGAAGACCGTGGACAGCCACTGGGCGGTGGACGCGGTGACGTCCAGCTCGCGCATGAGGCGCGGGATCGCGTTGGTCATGATCGTCTCGTTGAGGATCACGACGAAGGTCGCGAGGACGAGCACGGTGAGGATCGTCCGGGTGCGGGCGCGGTCCACGTCGGGCGCGGGTGTCGCCTGGGCGGGGGCGTGGGGCTGCATGCGGGGTCTCCGGTCGTATGACGTGCGGTGGGGGCCTCCCCGGAGCGTCGTCGACGGGTCGCTGCTCCATGGTCGCGCACCGGGGGTGGCCAGCCAACTCGGTTGTCCCCGGATGCGTTATGCTCAGCGTCAGCATTTTATTCTGCTCACGTCTAGCACAAGGGGTCATCGTGTCGCAGATCCTGCCCGACACCACCGCGCTCTACGACCGGGTCCGCCATCACGTGCTGCCCGCCGAGTGGGCGCTGATGACGCCCGACGTGGAGGCGATCTGGCGGCTCAAGGCCGAGCGGGACGCGGTCGTCCTCGCGCACAACTACATGACCCCCGAGATCTACGGCGGGATCGCCGACATCACCGGGGACTCGTTGGCCCTCGCACGCGAGGCGCAGGAGGTCGACGCCGAGGTCATCGTCGTGGCGGGCGTGCACTTCATGGCCGAGACGGCCAAGCTGCTCAACCCCACCCGCACCGTGCTGATCCCCGACCTGCGCTCGGGCTGCTCGCTGGCCGAGTCGATCACCGCCGACCAGGTGCGGGCGCTGCGGGCCGCCCACCCGGGCGTCCCCGTGGTGACCTATGTCAACACCTCGGCGGCGGTCAAGGCCGAGTCCGACATCTGCTGCACCTCTGGCAACGCGACCAGGGTGATCGAGAGCCTCGGCACCGACCGGGTCATCATGCTCCCGGACCAGCACCTGGCCCGCAACGTCGCCCGCCAGACCGGCGTCGAGGTCATCACCCACCCCGGCGCGTGCGAGGTGCACGAGCGCTTCACCCCGCACGACATACGGCAGATCCGCGCGGACCACCCGGGGGTCGTGGTCATGGCCCACCCCGAGTGCCCGACCGAGGTCGTGGACGAGGCGGACCTGTCTGGGTCCACCGCCGACATGACGAGCTTCGTGGCGCGCGAACGCCCCGCGCGGGTCGCCCTGATCACCGAGTGCTCCATGTCCGACAACGTCGCCGCGGCGCACCCAAACGTGGACTTCGTGCGCCCCTGCAACCTGTGCCCGCACATGAAGCGCAACACCCTGGCCGCGATCCGCCGCTCGCTGCAGACCCTGACCCACGAGGTGACGATCGACCCCGCGGTGGCCGACCGGGCTCGGGCTGCCGTCGAGCGGATGCTGGCGGTGGGCTGAGGTGGCCCCCTCCTCGTCCACGCTCAGCACGCCCGGCACCCTCGGGACCCTCGGGACCCTCGAGATCACGTATGCCGAGGGCCCGGTCGTCGTCGGGGCCGGGCTCGCGGGCCTGCTCGCCGCCACCGCCCTGTCCCCCTTCCCCGTCACGGTCATCAGCCCCGCACCGCTCGGCGTGGACACCTCGACGGGGTGGGCCCAGGGCGGCATCGCGGCGGCCGTCGGGCCCGACGACGACCCCGCGCTGCACGCCGAGGACACCCTGCGCGCCGGCGCGGGCCTGTGCGACCCCGAGGTGGTCCGCTCGGTGACCGACGCCGGGCCCGAGGCGATCTCGTGGCTGCTGGCGCTCGGCGCGAGGCTCGACCGTGGGCCGGACGGCGCCTTGGCACTCGGTCTGGAGGGAGCGCACTGCCGCCGCCGCGTGCTGCACGCCGCGGGGGACGGGTCGGGCGCGGAGCTGCTCCGCGTGGCCGTCGCCGCGGCGCGGCGGACGCCGTCGGTCACCGTCGTCGAGGGCGTACGCGCCGTGCGTGTGCTCACCGACGCCCACGGGGTGGCCGGGGTGCTCGCCGAGGGCGCGGGTCCGCGCCGCGTGGTCGCCACCCGGTCCGTCATCCTGGCGACGGGTGGCCTCGGCGGCCTCTACGCCCACACCACCAACCCGCTCGCGTCCCGCGGGCAGGGACTCGCCCTCGCGGTCCGCGCGGGCGCCGTCGTGCGCGACGTGGAGCTGGTGCAGTTCCACCCCACGGCCCTGGACGTCGGGCTGGACCCGATGCCCCTGGTCTCCGAGGCCGTGCGGGGCGAGGGCGCCACCCTCGTCACCGCTTCGGGGGCGCCGGCGGTCACCGACCCCCTCGCCGCCCGCGACGTCGTCGCCCACGCCCTTTGGGCGGCCCGCCAGGCAGGGCACGCGACCTGCCTGGACGCGCGCGCCACGCTGGGCCCGCGCTTCGGGGACCACTTCCCGGCGATCGAGTCCGCCTGTCGCGCAGCGGGTTTGGACCCTTCGGTCGACCTGCTGCCGGTCCGGCCGGCCGCGCACTACGCCATGGGCGGGGTGCTGGTCGACGCCGCGGGTCGCACCACCGTGCCCGGCCTGTGGGCCGTTGGCGAGTGCGCCTCGACCGGGCTGCACGGGGCCAACCGGCTCGCCTCCAACTCCCTCCTGGAGGCGACGGTCTGCTCGCGGCGCCTCGCGGCGACCCTGCGCGACGAGCTCGATCGCCCCGGCGGCCCGCAGGTGGGGCCCGCCGCTCGCCGCGACCTGATCGCGAGCGCCCGCGGCGCCGGGTCCGCCCCGCAGGCCACCGATCTCGCGCTGCTCCGGTCCACGCTGGAGGCGGCCGCCGGCGTCCTGCGCGACGCCCCCGGGCTGCAGCGGGCCCTCGGCATACTGGCTCCCCTGGCCGCGCACGACGACGACGCGCTCGTCGCCGCCCTGGTCTGCCGAGGTGCCCTGCAGCGCACCGAGTCCCGTGGTGCGCACACCCGCACCGACCACCCCGCCACCGGCGAGCCGCAGCACACCCTGCTCACCCTCGCCGACGTCATGACCCCCACCCTCACCGACAAGGAGGCCTCATGAGAGCGCTGCCGGACATCCTGCTCGAGCCCGTCGTCCGCGCCGCCCTGCTCGAGGACCTCGGCCGCGCCGGCGATCTCACCACCGACGCGACCATCCCGCCGGACGCCACCACGACGGTCCGGCTCGTCGCCCGGGACGCGGGCGTCGTGGCCGGCACCGACCTGGCCCGGCTGGCGTGGACCCTGCTCGACCCGCGCATCGAGGTCCGGATCGACCGCGGCGACGGGTCCCGCGTCGCGCCCGGCGACGTGATCGGCGAGGCCACCGGCCCCGCACGCGGGCTGCTCACCGCGGAGCGCGTCGCCCTCAACCTCCTCGGCCACCTGTCCGGGATCGCCACGGCGACGGCCGAGCTCGCCGACGCGGTGTCCCACACGCGGGCCCGCGTGTGCTGCACCCGCAAGACCACGCCGGGGCTACGCGCCCTCGAGAAGCACGCGGTGCGGGCCGGCGGCGGGGACAACCACCGCTTCGGCCTGGACGACGCGGTGCTGATCAAGGACAACCACGTGGCGGTCGCCGGGGGGATCACGGCCGCCGTCACGCGGGTCCGCGCGGAGGTCGGTCACCTGGTCAAGGTCGAGTGCGAGGTCGACACGCTGGACCAGCTGCGGGAGCTGCTGGAGGTGGGCGCCGACGCGGTGCTGCTCGACAACATGACGCCCTACCTGCTGCGGGAGGCGGTCCGGCTCGTCGACGGGCGCCTGGTCACCGAGGCCTCGGGCCGGGTCGACGCCACCACGATCGTGCCCATCGCCGAGGCGGGGGTCGACCTGATCTCGGTCGGCCGCCTCACCCACAGCGCGCCGGTCCTCGACATCGGCCTGGACATCGACCCCGACATCGGTCCCGACGCGCCGCCGGCGGCTACCTGATGATCCGCCAGGTGAACGGGTAGCTGTAGGGCTCACCCGCCGCCACCTTGATCGCCGCGAGCCCGTGGACGACCAGTGCCGCGAGCGGGATCAGGCCGGCCAGCCAGATGGTGACGAAGCCGACCAGCACGAGCAGGAGCGGCAGCGAGATCAGGATGACCGCCACCGTGGCGATCCAGACGGTGATCTGGAAGTTCAGCGCGTCGATCGCGTGCTCCCGGACCGCGCGGCTGCGTCCGCCGCCCATGAGCAGGACGATCAGCGGGCCGAAGAAGGTCATGCCGCCGAGCAGCACCGACGCGATCGGCGACCAGTGGGCCGCGCAGACGAGCTGCCGCTCGTACTCCGGGTTCAGCGGCGCGTTGTTGCGGTAGACCGGCTGGCCCTGCTGCGGGTGACCGCCCTGCTGGTAGCTGCCCTGCGGGCTCGCGCCCTGACCGCCCGGGCCGGCCTGCGGGTAGCTCGGGATCTCGCGGTCGTTGCGGTGCTGGTCGTCGGTGCTCATGGTCCCCTCCGTGTGGTTCGTGCTCGATGTGGTTCGTGCCCGATGTGGTTCGTGCTCGACGCGGCGGCCTGCCGCTCGACCCTTCGGACTCCAGTCTGCCCAGGTCGGATCCCTGCCGGCCCTCCGAACCCACCCTGACCGCACCCTGATCCCACCCTGGCCGGACCGGCCTCAGCCGTCCCCACCACTCACCAGTGCCTCGGGGTGGAGGCACTCGGGGGGTGATCGTCACGTCCTCGCCGGACTCGGCTCGCATCACGACGTCGGCCAGGTGCGCGCCTCGCTGATGGTCAGCTCCACGGCAGGACTGTGCCTCGACGTGCACAGTGCGGGTCCCCGTCTCGCTGGCAGTCAGACGCCGAGGAGGCGGCGCACCACGGTGTCCGCCAGCAGGCGTCCGCGCAGCGTGAGCACCAGGTGGCGGTCGCGCAGGGCCGCACCCCCGTCGACGAGACCGTCGGCGATCAGCCCTGCCACCGCCTCCTGGCCGGGCTCGTCCAGCTCGTCGACCGGGAGCCCGTCCACCAGCCGCACGCCGAGCAGCACCCGCTCGTCGTACTGCTGCTCGGCGCTGAGGAGCTCGCGGGCCGCCGCGGGTGACTCGCCGGCGCCCAGGCGCGCGGCATAGGCGCTCGGGTGCTTGACGTTCCACCAGCGGACGCCGCCCACGTGGCTGTGCGCGCCCGGCCCGGCACCCCACCAGTCCCCGTCGCTCCAGTAGCCGATGTTGTGCCGACATCGGTGATCCTCGCCCCGGGCCCAGTTCGAGACCTCGTACCACCCGTAGCCGGCCGCCCGCAGGAGCCCGTCGGCCAGCTCGTACTTGTCGGCCTCGTCGTCGTCGCTCGGCAGCGCGATCTCGCCGCGTCGCACCTGGGCCGCCATCCTGGTGCCCTCCTCGACCACCAGGGCGTACGCCGAGACGTGGTCGGGCTCGAGCGCGATGGCGGTCTCCAGCGAGGTGCGCCAGTCCTCCAGCGACTCGCCGGGAGTGCCGTAGATCAGGTCGAGCGACACGTCGAGCCCGTGCTCGCGGGCGCCCTTGACGGCACGCTCGACGTTGAGGGGGTCGTGGGTGCGGTCGAGGGTCCGCAGGACGTGCGGGACGGCGGACTGCATGCCGAGGCTGACCCGCGAGAACCCCCGGGCTGCGATCCAGTCCAGGTAGTGCTCGTCCACGGTGTCGGGGTTGGCCTCGGTCGTGATCTCGACGTCGCCGGCGTAGCCGAACCGCTCGCCGATGCCCTCGACGATCCGGGCGAGGTCCTCGGCCGCGAGCATCGTGGGGGTGCCGCCGCCGACGAACACCGTCTCGACGGCCGGCGCGTCCTCGCCGAGCACCCGCTTGGCGAGGTCCAGCTCGGCCAGGACGGTGTCGGCGTAGGACGCGACGCTCGCGCCCGGCGTGCCGAGCTCGGTCAGCGTGTAGGTATTGAAGTCGCAGTAGCCGCAACGGACCCGGCAGAACGGCACGTGCACGTAGATCCCGAACGGGCCCAGCCCCAGACGGTCCAGCGCGGTGCTCGGGAGCGAGCCGTCGGAGGGGGCGGGCTGACCATCGGGCAAGGCGCTCGGCATACGGCCCATTGTGTATGACGACCGCGCCCGCCCTCGTGAGGCGGCCGCCGGGCGGCGCGGCTCTGCCAGGCTCGACGCGGCAACGGCACCCAGCCACACCTGCTCCCTCGTCCGCCGGAGCCTGAGAGGGCACGAACGGCTCCTCCACCGTGCCGTGGACAACCAACACCGCCCTCTCACCACGCACAGCCGCCTGGGGCGAGGTCCTCCCCCGATGCCTGGTCGCCGGTCGCCGCTGGTGTGGTGGGCCGGTCAGGTGGTGAGGGTGACGCCGGCGAGGCAGACCAGCGCCACCGTCACGGTCGACAGCGCCGCCAGCACGAACGGCCGGGCACCGACCTGCCTCACGAGCGCGAGCCGCACGCCGCACCCGAGGGCGAACATCGCCGCCGTGAGCAGGATCGTCTCCAGCAGGCGAGCGCCGTCCAGCACCGGGGCGGGCAGCGGCAGGACGGACCGGACGACCACCATCGCCACGAACCCCAGGACGAACGCCGGCACGAGCGGCGGCAGCCGACCGCCGCCGGACCCGACCGCCGACACGTCCGCGGCCAGCGCCCGGCGTCGCCGCCAGGAGATCGCCGCCATGACGGGAGCGAGCATCAGGACCCGGGTGAGCTTGACGACGACGGCGGCCGCGAGCGCGCCTCCCCCGAGGGCGCCGCCCGCGGCCACGACCTGGGCGACCTCGTGGATCGAGCCGCCGGCCCACAGACCTCCGGCATACGGGCTCAGGCCGAGGGCGCCGACGAGCAGGGGGACGACGGGGATCATCACGGTGCCGCACACGACGACCAGGGCGACGGCGGTCGCAACGTCCTCCTCGTCGGCGTCCACGACCCCGTCGACGGCGGCCACGGCGGCGGCGCCGCAGATGGAGAAGCCGCAGGCCACGAGCAGGGTGAGCCCGGCCGGGACCCCGAGGAGCCGTCCGTACCCGAGCGTCGACGCGATCCCGAGCCCCACCACGGCGACGACCACGGCGATCATCCCCCAGCCGAGCCCGAGGATCTGCCCCAGCACGACCTGCAGGCCGAGCAGCACGATCCCGGCACGCAGCAGGGGCTTGGCGGCGACGGCCAGCCCGGGCGCGAGCGTGGCCGGCAGGGGCACGGCGTTGGCCAGGACGGCGCCGAGCAGGATCGCGACGAGCAGCGGGGACATCACGGGGGCGACGTGGTTGACCAGGAGCGCCAGCGCGACCGCGACCGCGCAGAGAGCGAGCCCGGGTAGCGGTCGAGCGGGGCTGACGCGGGGTGGGCGTCCGGCGGGGGTGGCCGCCGGGGTGGCGCGGCTCGCTGCGGTGGTCATGGTGCCACCCTCCCGTGCGCGGACGGGTGAGCGGCAGCCCCCAGCGCTGCACCCCGTCATATCAGCGTGATATGACGTGGGGGTGATGCCCGACCTCAAGGCCCTCGAGCTGCTCGTCGCCGTCAACGACGAGGGCAGCCTCGGTGCCGGTGCCCGCGCGGTCGGCATGGCCCAGCCCAACGCCTCGCGCCTGGTCGCGAGGCTCGAGCGGGACCTGCAGCAGCGCGTCGTCGTCCGCCGCCCGCAGGGCGCGCAGCTCACGCCGGTCGGGGTCATGCTCGTGGAGCATGCCCGCGAGATCCTGGCCGCCACCCGCCGCCTCGAGCGGGCCATCGACGCGCTCCAGGGACAGACCATCCCCGAGCTGCGGCTCGCCGCGTCCCTGACCGTCGCCGAGCACCTCGCCCCCACCTGGCTGACCGAGCTGCGCCGCCGCCACCCCCGGCTGCTCGCCAGCATGACCGTCGCCAACTCCACCGTGGTCGTCGACCAGGTCCGCCGCGGGGTGGTGGAGCTGGGCTTCGTCGAGGGGCCCGAACCCGCCGCAGACCTACCCAGCACGGTGGTCGCGCGAGACGAGCTCGCCCTCGTCATCGGGGTGGACCACCCGTGGATGGACCGCACCTCTCCCGTCGGCGCCGCCGAGCTGGCCGGCACCCCGCTCGTCACCCGCGAGCGCGGCTCGGGGACCCGCGAGGCCCTCGACGCGGCTCTCGCCCCGCTCGAGCCGTGCCGCCCGGCGCTGGAGCTGTCGAGCAACGCGGCCGTGCGGGCGAGCGCCGTCACCGGGACCGCCCCCGCCGTCCTCAGCCTGCTGGCCGTCGCCGACGCCGTGCACGACGGCCACCTGGCCGTCGTGCCGACCGAGGGCTTCACCCTCGAGAGACAGCTCCGGGCCGTATGGCGCCGCGACCCGCTGCGAGGTGCCGCCGCCGACCTCGTGTCGATCGCCGCGCGGACCGGGCGCGCACCTCTCCCCTGACCTGAGAGGGTGGGTCCCATGGCGCACCCCGGCCCCATCACCGTCCACGTCACCGGCGACCCCGACGAGTTCCTCCGCGACGCGGGGGACCTCCTGGAGTCCGAGCCCGTCGTGCACTCGATCCTCGCCAGCAACGTGCTGCTGGCCCGGCGCCACCCGGGGCGGATCCCCGACCCGTGGTGGATCGAGCTACGACGAGGCGCCCGGGTCGTCGGGGTGGCCATGCACACGCCCCCGTATCCCCCGCACCTGCCGCTCTCCTCGCCGGTACTGGCCGTCGCGGTCGCCCGCGAGCTCGCGGACCGGGGGCGTCCCGTGGACGGCGTCGGCGGGCTGCGCGACGGGGCGGTCGCGTTCAGCGACTGGTGGTGCGCCGAGAAGGACCTCGACGCCGACGTCGTGATGGACCTCGGGATGTACGACCTGCCCCGACCGGCGCGCCTGCCCTTCGCCGTCGCGGGAGGGCTGCGGCCCGCCATACCGGCAGACCTGGACCTGGTCCGCGGCTGGCTGCAGGACTTCCACCACGAGGCGCACGGGCCGAGCGCCCCGCCGGCCCCGGACCCCTCGCCGCACGTCCTCGAGGGCCGCACCGCGGTGTGGGAGGTGGACGGCCGACCGGTGTCGATGTGCTACGCCACGGCGCCGTCCGGCGGGGTCACCCGGATCAGCGGGGTGTGGACGCCCCCGGGCGAACGAGGACGGGGCTACGCCAGCGCCGTGGTCGCCACGTGGTCACGGCACCAGCAGGAGCTCGGCCTGCGGTGCATGCTCCTCACCGACCTCGCCAACCCCACGAGCAACGGCATCTACCAGGCGCTCGGCTACCGCCGGATCGGGGACAGCGTGACCCTCGCCTTCACGAGCGAGCGCTCCGGCTGAGGGTGGGCGGCCGCCGCGGTCACGTGACACAGTGGCCCTCATGCAGCGGGGCACGACGAAGGGCATCACGGTGGCGCGCACCACCGCTGGTCGTGACTTCCAGCAGGTGTCGGCGCCCCGCGTCGCGGCCGCCCCGGTGATCCACTCGGTCGTGGCGACCACGCTCGCCCACGCGCTGGAGTCCCCCGCGGACTACCCCGACGCGCGGTGGTACTGGGCCAAGCGCGACGGCCGGGTCACCGCCCTCGCGATGCACACACCCCCGCGGCCCTTCCACGTGGCGACGGTCGACACCCACGTCGCGCGCGCGTTCGCCCGCCGGGTGCTGACCGACGGGTTGCAGGTCGAGCGGATCGGCGGGCTGGTGACTGGGGCACTCGCGTTCGCCGAGACCCTCGCCTTCGAGACCGGCGGGCACATCCGCGTGGTGCGCCGCGAGGGCATGCACGACCTCCCGCGCCCACCACGCCACCCCGAGGGCGTCCCCGGCGAGCTGCGACCGGCGCGCGAGTCCGACATCCCCCTGCTCGACGCCTGGGCCCGGGCCTACCTCGACGAGACCGGCACGGAGGCGCCACCGCGGTTCCCGTTGCAGCAGTGGGTCGCACGCGGCGACATGCAGGTCTGGGACGTCGCCGGCGAGGCCGTCTCGATGGCCCACGCGTCGCGTCCGCACGGCGGGGTGTCGCGGATCTCGTGGGTCTACACCCCGCCCGAGGAACGCGGGCAGGGGTATGCCGCCGCCACCGTCGCCGCGGTCAGCGCCCGCCAGCGGCGCGCCGGCCACCGGTGCCTGCTCTACACCGACCTGGACTCGCCCGCGTCCAACCGCCTCTACCAGCGCGTCGGCTATCGCCGCGTCGGCGACTCGTGCGTCCTGTCGCTCACCCGCGTCCGCTGACCCCGCCCCCCTCCCCCGACTGTTCACCCGGAAGTGACCAGTCGGCGAGGGTCAGCGGCGACGATAGGTGAGGTCGTGGATCGAGCGGCCGGCGGCGATCCCCCGCCGCTCGAAGCGGGTCATCGGCCGCACGTCGAACCGCTCGGCCTCCCCACCCTCAAGGTCCGGGTGCGCGTCCAGCACCTCCCGCATCGACTCCGCGTAGTCGGACCAGTCCGTCGCCAGCCGCCACAGCCCGCCCGGCTCCAGCACGCGCGCCACGAGCGAGGCGAAGGCCGGTTGCACGATCCGCCGCTTGTGGTGCTTGGTCTTGGGCCAGGGGTCGGGAAAGAAGGTCCACACCTCGCGCACCGACCCGGCCGGCAGCAGCGTCTCGAAGGCCGGCACCGCGTCCGCCTCCAGGAGGCGGACGTTGGTGAGGCCGCGAGACCCCACCTTGCGGAGCATGTCGTACAACCCCGGTCGGTAGACCTCCAGGGACAGCAGGTCGTGGTCGGGGTAGGCCGCCGCGCCGGCCACGGTGGCGTCGCCGGATCCTGCGCCGACCTCCACGATCAGCGGGGCGACCCGGCCCCAGACGGCGGCGGGGTCCAGGCGGGTGGCCGGGTCCACGTCGGTGCGCGCCGCGTCGCGGGGGACCTCGAGCAGGTAGGCGTCGCCATACCGCTGCAGGGCCCGGGCGTCCTTGTCCTGCAGCCGGGCATCGGTCCGCGCGAAGCTCACGATCCGGCGAGCGCCCTTGTGGGGCAAGGGCTCCCCCAGCCCGACGGTGTAGGCACGCTCCGCGGGGTCGCCCTCCTGCGGGAGCGGCTCGGTCACTTCTTGCCCTTGGCCTTGCCGTCCCCGCCGCCGTCGCTGGACAGCGCGGCGATGAAGGCCTCCTGCGGCACCTCGACGCGGCCGACCATCTTCATGCGCTTCTTGCCCTCCTTCTGCTTCTCGAGCAGCTTGCGCTTGCGGCTGATGTCGCCGCCGTAGCACTTGGCGAGCACGTCCTTGCGGATGGCGCGGATGGTCTCGCGGGCGATGACGCGCGAGCCGATCGCGGCCTGGATCGGCACCTCGAACTGCTGCCGCGGGATGAGCTCGCGCAACTTGCCGGCCATCATCACGCCGTAGGAGTAGGCGGCGTCCTTGTGGACGATCGAGCTGAAGGCATCGACCTGCTCGCCCTGCAGGAGGATGTCGACCTTGACGAGATCGGCGAGCTGGTCGCCGTCGGGCTCGTAGTCGAGCGAGGCGTAGCCGCGGGTCTTGGACTTCAGCTGGTCGAAGAAGTCGAAGACGATCTCGGCGAGCGGCAGCGTGTAGCGCATCTCGACGCGCTCCTCGGACAGGTAGTCCATGCCGCGCAGGGTGCCGCGCTTGGACTGGCACAGCTCCATGATCGCGCCGATGAAGTCGCTGGGCGCGAGGATCGTGGCGCGCACGACGGGCTCGCGCACGTCGGCGATCTTGCCGTCGGGGAACTCGCTGGGGTTGGTGACCTCGACGAGCCGGCCGTCGTCCATGGTGACCTCGTACTCCACGTTGGGCAGCGTCGAGATGAGGTCGAGCCCGAACTCCCGCTCGAGCCGCTCGCGCACGATCTCCAGGTGCAGCATCCCGAGGAAGCCGACGCGGAAGCCGAAGCCCAGCGCCGCCGACGTCTCGGGCTCGTAGACCAGCGCGGCGTCGTTGAGCTTGAGCTTGTCCAGGGCGTCGCGCAGCAGCGGGTAGTCGGTGCCGTCGATCGGGTAGAGCCCGGAGAAGACCATCGGCCGCGGGTCGCGGTAGCCGCCGAGCGCCTCGGCCGCGGGCTTGGCCTGGTTGGTGATCGTGTCGCCGACGCGGGACTGGCGCACGTCCTTGACCCCCGTGATGAGGTAGCCGACCTCGCCGACGCCAAGACCCTGCGAGGGCATGGGCTCGGGCGAGATGACGCCGATCTCGAGCAGCTCGTGGGTGGCGCGCGTCGACATCATCTGGACGCGCTCGCGCGGGTTGAGGTTGCCGTCGATGACGCGGACGTAGGTCACCACGCCGCGGTAGGTGTCGTAGACGGAGTCGAAGATCATCGCGCGAGCGGGGTTGTCCGCCTCACCGGTGGGCGCCGGCAGCTGCCGGACGATCTCGTCGAGCAGCTCCTCGACGCCGACGCCGGTCTTGCCGGACACCTTGAGCACGTCGGACTCGTCGCACCCGATGAGCCCGGCGAGCTCGGCGGCATACTTGTCCGGCTGCGCCGCCGGCAGGTCGATCTTGTTGAGCACCGGGATGATGGTGAGGTCGTTCTCCATCGCGAGGTAGAGGTTGGCGAGGGTCTGCGCCTCGATCCCCTGGGCCGCGTCGACGAGCAGCACCGCGCCCTCGCAGGCCGCCAGGGAGCGGCTCACCTCGTAGGTGAAGTCGACGTGCCCCGGCGTGTCGATCATGTTGAGGCAGTAGGTCTCCAGGCCACCGTCGGCGCCCTCGAGGGCCCAGGGCATGCGCACGGCCTGCGACTTGATGGTGATGCCGCGCTCGCGCTCGATGTCCATCCGGTCGAGGTACTGCGCGCGCATGGCCCGCTCCTCGACCACGCCCGTCTTTTGCAGCATGCGGTCGGCCAGCGTGGACTTGCCGTGGTCGATGTGGGCGATGATGCAGAAGTTGCGGATCAGCTCCGGTGGCGTCGCGTGGGGCTTCAACGCGGTGGTGGCCATTGGAGACACGGGGCGACTACCTCAACTTGGGGTCCGGGGAGCACAGGGCACGGTCAGCGACCCAGTCTCCCACAGGTCGACCGGCCCGTATGCCGGGCGGCCGACGCCGTCGCGGGCCACCCCCTGCCGCCGCGGCTCCCGCCCGTGCACGACCGTCACCGCGGGCCCGTCAGCCGCTGGAGGAGCTCTCCTCCTTGGCGCGGATCAGGTCCAGCGCCACCACCGCCCCGACGACGGCGACACGGAGGTTGACCGGCACCCCCGTGTTGAACGACACGACGTAGCGGTTGCGACCGAGCAGCCCAGCGCCGCAGATGGACGCGCGACTCCTTCGACCGCGCGCACTCGTGGCGCAGGACGGGGCGGCGCCCCCTGACAAACCCTCTGATCAGGCCGAACGGCGTTGGAGCACGGCGCTCCAGGCGGTGACGGCGAGGCCCAGGACGGCGAGCACCACCCCGACGCGGCTCGGCCACGCATACCCCCAGCCGGCCGCCAGGACCAGCGACCCGAGCCAGGCGCCGAGGGCGTTGGCGACGTTGAGCGTCGAGTGGTTGAGCGCGGCCGCCAGGGACTGCCCTTCGTGGGCCACGTCCATCAGTCGGGTCTGCAGCATCGGGACGAGCATGCTCGGCAGCATCCCGAGGACGAACGTGGCGGCGAGCCCGACCACGGCGTACGGCAGGAGCAGGGCGTAGACGGCGAGCAGGATCGCGATCAGCACCAGGAGCACGGCGATGCCGCGGAGGATGCCGTGCCGCGCGACCCGCCCCGCCACCGCCGCGCCCGTCGTGGACCCGATGCCGTAGAGCGACAGGATCCACGGGACCGCGCTCGCCGACCAGCCACCGAGCTGCTGCAACGTGGGCGAGATGTAGGCGTACGTCGAGAACATCCCCCCGAACCCGACCGTCCCGATCGCCAGCGCCAGCCACACCTGCGGGCGACGCAGCGCCGTGAGCTCGGTGCGGACCGAGGCCCCGGGGTTGCCGGGCTGGTGCGGCACGAGCGTCGAGACGGCGGCCATCGTCACGAGCCCGAGGACCCCCACCACGGCATAGGACTGCTGCCAGCCGAGCACCTGCCCGAGCCAGGTCGCGGCGGGGACGCCGACGATGTTGGCGACGGTCAGCCCCATGAGGACGTTGGAGACCGCCTGGGTGCGGCGCCGGTCGTCCACGAGCGACGCGGCGACCAGCGAGGCGATCCCGAAGTAGGCGCCGTGCGGCAGCCCCGCCAGGAAGCGCACCAGCATCAGCGGCCAGTAGCTCGTGACGAGCAGGCTCGCCAGGTGCGCGACGGCGAACAGCGCCATCAGCGCCACCAGCACCCGGCGTCGTGGCAGACGCGATCCGAGGACCGCCAGCGTCGGCGCGCCCACGACGACGCCCAGCGCATAGGCCGAGATGAGGTGTCCCGCGGTCGGGATGTCGATGCCGACTCCCCGGGCGATCTCCGGCAGCATCCCCATCGATGCGAACTCCGTGGTGCCGATGGCGAATCCGCCGACGGCGAGGGCCAGGATCGCCAGCCCCGCGTGGCGGCGGGATGCCTGGTGCGGGGGCGCGGCGAGCGGGCTGGCGGGCGGCATACCGGAGCTCCTGGACGTCGGCGAGGGTGGGGGGATGCGGCTCGACGCCCTCGGCAAGCGCTACCGTCCCACTATGGCATCACTCGGCAGGAGACTCGTCCGTGCGCTCGCCGGTGCCGTCGTCGATGCGGCCCGCCTTGCCGGGGACGAGCAGCGCGGGCGGACGGGCAGCCGACGGCGCTCTCCCTCCCCCTCCCCTTCGCCCTCCCCCTCCCCCTCGGCTTCGCCCTCCCCCTCGCCGTCCCCCTCCCCTGAGCCGGAGACCAGGCCGTATGCCGGGGACTTCGACGGGGTGCCGGAGATGACCTACGCCCCCGTGGCCGATGACCTCCCGGACCCGGGGGAGGTGGTGTGGGCGTGGGTGCCCTACGAGGAGGACCACGCGAGGGGCAAGGACCGTCCGGTGCTGGTGGTGGGCCGACGCGGTGCGCTGCTGCTGGCGCTCCCCCTCACGAGCAAGGACCACGATCGCGACGCGGCGCAGGAGGCCTCGCAGGGTCGCTACTGGTGCGACATCGGCTCGGGGGCCTGGGACTCGCGCGGGCGACCGAGCGAGGTGCGCGTCGACCGGGTGCTGCAGCTCGACCCGGCCACGGTGCGCCGGATCGGGGCGACGCTGTCACGCGGGAGGTTCGACGAGGTGGCGGCAGCCGTCCGCGCTCTGCGCGCCTGATGCCGCGCTGCGTCACACCCCCCCCGCAGGCATGCCGAAGGGCCGCCACCCGAGGGTGACGGCCCTTGCGCAGGCTGGGTGTCGCAGGCTCAGCCGAGCTTGCCGATGGCCTTGGCCATGGCCGACTTCTTGTTGGCGGCCTGGTTCTTGTGGATCACGCCCTTGCTCACGGCCTTGTCCAGCTTGCGGGAGGCGTCGCGCAGGGCGACGGTGCTCTCCTCGACGTTGCCGGTCTCGACCGCGGCGCGGAACTTGCGGATGAAGGTGCGCAGCTCGGACTTGTACGCCTTGTTGCGCTCGGTCCGGGCGTTGTTGGTCTTGATCCGCTTGATCTGGGACTTGATGTTTGCCACGAGAATCCTTCTGTGTGTCAGGTCGATCATTGCCGTTGAGGGCGGCAGCCGTCCTCGGGACCGGGCGTGGGGCACCCGTGGGATGAGGGGCGGCTGGGTGGTGCTGCGTTGCGCGCACGACCTAGGCGCGCACGCAAGGGCCAACCTTACCAGAGTTCGGGCCACCTCCTGGCCGGTCGGCGGAGGGCCGACTACGGTCGGAGCATGGCCACCGTAGCCCTGTTCCCCAGCGTCCTCGGCGTCCGCGCCGGCATCTACGACTTCGCGGACCGGCTGCGCGCCGTCGGGCACGACGTGCGCATCCTCGACTACCTCGACGGCCGCACCTTCGAGACCTACGACGAGGGCATGGAGGCCGCGAAGGAGCACGACGACAAGGTCGTGCTGGGTCACGCGCTCAAGCTCGCCAAGGACGGCGTGCCGCCAGGGATGGTGGTGGCGGGCTTCTCGATGGGCGCGGCGATGGCGGAGCACGTCGCCCTGCAGATGCAGGCCCGCGGCGCCATCCTGGTCGGCGGCGCGGCGCCCACGCGGTGGTTCGGCGACAGGACCTGGCCCGTGGACTGCCCCGTGCAGGTGCACCACAAGGCCGAGGACCCCTTCTTCGAGCCGGACGAGGCGCAGGAGGCCCTGGCGTCGTTGCGGGCGGGCGGGGCCGAGGTCGAGGACTTCGCCTACGACGGGGCCGGGCACCTGTTCAACGACCAGGGCCTGACGCAGGAGTACGACGCCGCCGCGACCGAGCTCATGATGCAGCGCGTCATCGACTTCCTGGAGGAGGTCGACTGACCCCCTCCGTATGCCGGCAGGCCCGCCTCAACGGCCGCCGTGACGCTCCCTGGCGATGGTGAGGATCGCCCGCTCCACGGCATACACCGGGTCGCGTCCGCCGCCCTTGACGTCGTAGTCCGCCTGGGCCACCGCCTGGATGCACCGCCCGAGCGCTTCACCGTCCCAGCCGGACAGCTCACGGCGCGCCTTGTCGACCTGCCACGGTGCCATGCCGAGCGAGCCGGCCAGCTGGCCCGAGGGGCCGCGACCCGCCGAGCCGACCTTGACGAGCTGGCGCAGCTTCATGGCGAGGACGGCGACGATGGGCACCGGGTTGTCCCCCCCGGCGATGGCGTGCCGCAGCAGGCGCAGGGACTCGGCGGCGTTGCCGGCGATCGCAGCGTCGGCGACCCGGAAGCCGGTCGCCTCCACGCGCCCCGCGTAGTAGGTCGAGACGACACCCTCGTCGATCGTCCCCGTGGTGTCCTGGACCAGCTGTGAGCAGGCCGCCTCGAGCTCGCGGACGTCCTTGCCCACCGCCTCGACGAGGGCCCGCACCGCGTCTGGGGTGGCCTTGCGCCGGGCGGTGCGGAACTCGTTGGTGACGAAGCTCGCCTTGTCGGCGTCGCTCTTGATGGCCGGGCAGTCGATCACCCGGGCGCCGGACTTCTTGAGGGTGTCCAGAACCTTCTTGCCGCGGTTGCCGGACTTGTGCGTGACGATCAGCCACACGTCGTCGGGCGGGGTCGTGCCGAGGTGGGTGAGCAGGTCGGTCTGCAGCGCGTCGGTCCCCTCGTCGAGGTCGCGCACGACGATGGCCTTGGCGTTGCCGAACAGCGACGGGCTCGCGTGCATCGGCAGCTCGCCGCCCTCGTAGGTCGCCCCCTGCAGCGGGACGGTCTCGAGGTCGGGGTGCAGCCCCTTGATCTCGGCGATGGTCGAGCGCAGCGCCCGATCGGCGAGCACCCCCTCGGGCCCGGCGACGAGGACGAGCGGCGGGATGCGCGAGGTGGGGGCGGCGGTCACGGCATACAGCCTGCCAGAACCCACCGACAACCCCGCGGGCTCAGGTCGCCGTCGACGCAGCCCACGCGCCACGCCTCACCGCGCCGCACCCGTCTCACCCTGCAGCGCGAGACGCCCTCACCGCCAGGCCTGGCGGCCCACCCGTCGGCGACTCGTGCCCTGGCGTTGGGGCGATGTTTGCCCCCTGTTGCCCGGGCGGCGGAACCCTTGGCGCATGCGAATCCCCCTGCGCGCCATGCTCGTCGCCCTCGTCGCGGCGCTGCTGGCTCTCACCGCCACCACGATCACCCCCTCCGTCTGCGCCCAGGCCGCGCCGAAGCCCCGCCCCGGCGACGTGCAGCCCCTCGAGCGCGCGCACGCGCACAACGACTACGAGCACGACCGCCCCCTGCTCGACGCCCTCGACCACGGCTTCACCAGCGTCGAGGCCGACGTGTGGCTGGTGGACGGCGACCTCTACCTCGGGCACGACGCCCCGGACCTGTCGCGCCGCTTCGAGGACGAGTACCTCCGTCCCCTCCTGCGCCGCGTCCAGCACAACGCCCACTCGGTCTACCGCGGCGACGACGGCCGGTTCCGGCTCTACGTCGACGTGAAGTCCGGCCCGCAGACCTGGGCCACCCTCGAGCGCATCCTCGCGCGCTACCCCCAGCTCGTCACGACCTGGCGCGACGGCCGCCGCACCGCACGTCCCGTCGAGGTCGTCGTCTCCGGCGACCGGGACCTGGCCGCGATGCAGAGCGCTCGCGTGCGACGTTCGGCGTATGACGGCCGCCTGACCGACCTGCGCTCGGGGCGTTCGGCGGAGCTGATGCCGGTCGTGAGCGACAACTGGACCAAGACCTTCACGTGGCAGGGCGTGGGCCCGATGCCCGAGGCCGAGCGCGCGAAGCTGCAGGACATCGTCGCCACGGCGCACCGCGCGGGCTACGAGGTGCGCTTCTGGGCGACCCCGGACCTGCCCGGCCCCGCACGCCACGCCGTGTGGCGCGAGCTGGTCGCGGCTGGTGTCGACCAGATCAACACCGACGACCTGGCGGGTCTGCAGGCCTTCCTGCTGGCCAACGACCCGACGGAGACGCAGACGCACCTCGCCCGCTGACCCGCGCCGCGCCTCACCCGTCTCACCCTGCAGCACGAGACGCCCTCGCCACCGGCGCCCCCGGCGCTCCGAGGCCCAGCCGCTCAGTCCTGGTCGAAGGTGAAGCCGCTCTGCGGCTGCAGCGACAGCCCGAGCGCAGCGAGACGGGCCTCGACCACCTCCGGCTCGATCTCGAAGTGGTCGGCGAGCTCGTCGAGCGACAGTCCGGCGTCGACGCCCTCGCGCAGCTCGGTGTCCTCGGCGTCGGTCCACGGGTGGCCGCTCGTGACGGCGGTGCGGGTGGAGGGCGGGGCCGGGTGCGGCTCGGTCGAGGACGGCCGCGGCGTGGCCGAGACGACGTCCTCGGTGACCTCGCCCGTCAGGGAGCGCAGCGCCGGCTCGTGGACCGGGGTGACGGGCGCGGCGGTCTCGTCGAGACGCCGCAGGGCGCCCAGCACGAGCTCGCGGTCGGTGGTGGGCCAGAAGGGCGGCAGCGAGCGCTGCAGGAACCCGGCGTAGCGGGCGGTCATCATCCGCGGGTCGAGGAAGGCCACGACGCCGCGGTCGTCGCCGCGCCGGATCAGCCGGCCGGCGCCCTGGGCCAGGCGCAGCGCGGCGTGGGTCGCCGACACGGCCATGAAGCCGTTGCCGCCCATCCGGCCGATCGCCTGGGTGCGCGCGGAGGCCAGGGGGTCGTCGGGGCGAGGGAACGGGATGCGGTCGATGATCACGACCTGGCAGGACGTGCCGGGCACGTCGACGCCCTGCCACAACGTCATCGTGCCGAACAGCGCCACCCGCGGCTCGCGCGCGAACTGCCGCACGAGAGTGGTGGTCTGGTCCTCGCCCTGGCACAGCACCTCGATGTCGGTGCCGTCCGCCGCGAACCGCTCGCGCAACGCCTCGGTCGCCGCCTGCGCCGCCCGCATGGACGAGAACAGCCCGAGCGCCCGTCCGCCCGACGCGCGCACGAGCGCCTCGATCTCGTCGAGGGTCTGCTCGGCCGTGCCGTCGCGCCCGGGTGGAGGCAGGTGCTTGGCGACATACGCGATCGCCTGCCTGGGGTAGTCGAAGGGTGAGCCGACGTCGAGCCCGGTGTAGCCGGGCGCGCCGTCGCCGCGCAGACCCAGCGTCCCCGCGACCGCGTCGAAGGTTCCGCCGAGCTCCAGCGTGGCGGAGGTCATCACGACCGTGCGCTCGCCGAACAGCTTGTCCCGCAGCAGCATCGCCACGCTCATGGGCGCGACGCGCAGCACTCCCCCGCGCCGCGGGTCCTTGGACAGCCACACGACGTCGAGCTCGCGGCCCTCGAGGATCCGCTCGGCGGTGTCGAAGGTCTCGTCCACCGCCGCCTGCGCCACCTTGCGGGCGCCCGCGTCGGGGCCGTCCTCCTGCCCCTTGTCGGGCTTGAGCTCGGTGAGGACGGATCGCGCGGTGTCCCGCACCCGGGACAGCGCCTGGATCAACGACTGCGGCGGGTCGGTCAGGCGTCCCTCCTCGAGCGACTCGACCACCTCGCCGAGGATGTCGCCGGCCTCCGCGAGCGCCGAGGCGTCGGCGAGCCGGCCACAGCGTCTCGAGGCCGTCGCGACCATGCCGGCGCTCAGCTCGTCGGTGACCGTCGCCGTCACGCGGTCGACCAGCTCGTGCGCCTCGTCGACCACCAGCACGTCGTGCTCGGGCAGCATCATCCGCCCCTCGAAGGCGTCGATCGCCATGAACGAGTGGTTGGTCACGACGACGTCGACGTCCTTGGCCGCCTCCCGCGCGCGCTCGACGAAGCACTCCGCACGCTGCGGGCACTTCGTGCCGAGGCACTCCTGCGCGCTGACGCTCACCTGGCGCCACGCCCGCTCGCTGACGCCGGGGACCAGCTCGTCGCGGTCGCCGGAGACGGTGTGCTCGGCCCAGCTGCGCAGCCGCAGCACCTCCTGGCCGAGGCGTCCGACGCCCGCGTCCACAGCGGCCACCCCGAGCAGGGAGTCGGCGTCGTCGTCCGGCATACCGCCGTCGAGCTTGTGCCGGCAGACATAGTTGCGACGGCCCTTGACCAGCGCGTATGACGGCCGCCTGCCCGCCAGCGGGGTGACCGCCTCGGCGAGGCGCGGCAGGTCTCGGTCGACGATCTGGGCCTGCAGGGCGAGCGTCGCCGTGGCGACCACGACCGGCTTGTCGCTGCCGAGGGCGTGCAGCAGGCTCGGCACGAGGTAGGCCAGCGACTTGCCGGTGCCGGTGCCCGCCTGGACCAGCAGGTGCTCGTCCCGGTCGATCGCGTCGGAGACGGCGTGGGCCATCTGGACCTGGCCGGGGCGGGTGCTGCCGCCCACCCCTGCGACGGCAGCGTCGAGGTAGCGATCCAGGTCTGGGTGCGGCACGCCGCAACCCTATGGCACGGGTGTGACAGACCCCCGCCACGCGATCACGCACCGGGGCGCGCGGCGTCGATATGCTGGCCGCAACCCGCTCCCCCGTCCCCTCGAAGGTGCCCCTCGTGCGTGACATCGTGGTCTTCTCCGGCAGCGCCCACCCCGAGCTCGCCCGACAGATCTGCGACGAGCTCGGCGTGCCGCTCTCGGGGGTGGACGTGGTGCGCTTCAGCAACGACTGCCTGCAGGTGCAGCTGCTGGAGAACTGCCGGCAGAAGGACGTCTACCTGGTCCAGCCGCTGGTGCCCCCGACGCAGGAGCACCTGTTCGAGCTGCTGCTCATGATCAACGCGGCGCGGGGAGCCTCCGCCGCCTCGGTGACGGCCGTGATGCCGCACTTCGCCTACGCCCGCTCGGACAAGAAGGACGCCTCCCGCATCTCGTTCGGCGGCCGCATGGTCGCGGACCTCCTCCAGACCGCCGGCGCCCACCGGGTGCTCACGATGACGCTGCACGCGCCGCAGGTGCACGGGTTCTTCTCCGTGCCGGTGGACCACCTCACCGCGACGGGGGTGCTGGCCGACCACTTCCGCCAGCGGGACCTCACCGACCACGTCGTGGTGTCCCCCGACTTCGGCAACGCCAAGACCGCCTCCCTGCTCGCGCGCCTGCTCGGCCTGCCCGTCGCCGCCGGGTCCAAGCAGCGCAAGGCGGACGACAAGGTCGAGATCGACATGATCGTCGGCGACGTCGCCGGCAGGACGGCGATCGTGCTCGACGACGAGATCGCCACGGGCGGCTCGATCGTCGAGCTGCTCGGCAAGCTGCAGGAGGCGGGGTGCCAGCAGGCGGCCGTGGCCTGCACGCACGGCCTGTTCACCGGCACGGCCGTGGACCGGCTGCGTGACCACCCCATGATCAGCGAGGTGGTGACGACCGACACCGTCCCGCCGCCGCAGGGCTGGCCCGCGCTCAAGGTCTGCTCCACCGCCGACCTGTTCGCCGAGGCGATCGCCCGCATCCACGCCGGCGCCTCGATCTCGAGCCTGTTCGACGGGGTCGACCCGGCCTATGCCCCACCCCAGATGAGGCTCGACTTCTCCTGACGGGGAGGACCCGGCCTCGTCATCTGCTGGCGAGGTCTCCGTGACCGCGCGTACCGTGATCCCTGGCAGTGGCCTGAGACCGATCGGGTTGCGGGATCGACGGGGGGCACCGTGAGCGAGGCCCTGTGGACGGAGCTGTCCGAGCGCGATGTCGACGGCGGGGTGGTGCCCCGGTTCCGGCAGGTGGCGTCGGCGCGCCCCGACGCGGTCGCCGTGTCCGACGAGGACGTGACGCTCACCTATGCCCAGGTGGCGCAGCGCGCGGCGGCCATCCTCGCCGGTCTCCGCGAGGCCCTGGCCACGCTGGACCCGCCCCCGGCGCGTCACGGCGAGGACGCCTTCGGTGCCGCCGAGACCGTCGCCATGTGCTGCGACCACAGCGCCGACGCCGTGGTCACCCTGCTGGCCGTCGTCGCCTCCGGCCACCCGGTCCTCGTGCTCGACCCCCGCACGCCCGGCCCCCGCCAGGCCCAGCTGGTCGAGCGGGCCGGCGCCCGTCTGCTGGTCACGGACCCCGCCAACGAGCGCCTCGCCTCCGAGCTGCACGTCGTCCCCCTGTCGGTCCGCGGCCTCGAGCCCGCCGACCCCGAGACGCTGTGGAGCGACCCGCCGTCACCGACGTCCGTGGCGGCTCTCGCCTTCACGTCCGGGTCCACCGGCACCCCCAAGCCGGTCGCCAACGACCACCGCCTCCTCGTCCGCGACGCCTGGAACAGCGCGATCGCCACCGGCTGCTACTCCTCGACCGACACGATCGCGCACACCCTGCCCATCGCCTTCCACGCCGGCCTGACGACGACCCTGCACGGCCTGCTCGTCGGGGCCCGGATGCGGTTGTACGACGCCCGCAGCCGCGGCATCGCCGGCCTCCCCGCGGTGGTCGCCGAGCACGGCTGCACCCTGATGATCACCAGCCCCGCGATCCTGCGCGGTTTCGTCGCCGCCGCTCCCGAGCCGGCGATGCTGACGACGCTGCGCAACCTCACGGTGGCCGGCGAGGCGTCATACGGCCGGGACATCGAGGCGGTGCGCCCCCTGCTGCCGGCCGGCTGCCTCGTGCGCAACCGCTACGGCTCGTCCGAGACGGGTCTGATCGCCGAGTACGTCGTCGGCCCCGACCATCCGCCGCTCGACGGCCCGCTGCCCGCCGGCAGGGGGGTCGGGCGGACGGTGCTCAGCGTGCTGGACCAGGACGGCGCGACGGCCGCGCCCGGGGCCACCGGTCGGCTCGTCGTCACGGCCCCCCAGGTCGCGACGGGCTACTGGCGGCTGCCGGAGGCCACCGCGGACGCGTTCGCCGACCTCGAGGACGGCCTTCGCCGCTACCGCACCAGCGACCTCGGCCGCGTCCTGCCGGACGGTGCGATCCGGATCGTCGGACGGGCCGACCACAGCGTCAAGGTGCGCGGCTACCTCGTCGACCCCGGCGAGGTCGACGCCGCGCTGTTCGCCCTCGAGGACGTCCGGGAGGCCGTGGTCGTCAGCGGGCCACGCCCCGCAGACGGTCGGGCCCGGCTCGTGGCGTATGTCGTCCACCGCCGCCTCCCCGCGCCCCCCACCGGTCCGGGGCTGCCCGGCGCGGAGCTGCCGGACCCGGGGCTCGAGGCAGCGTGGCGGCAGGCGCTGCGAGGTCAGCTGCCGGCCCACATGATCCCCGAGGCCTTCGTCCTGGTCGGCGCGCTCCCCCGTAACGACCGCGGCAAGATCGACCGCGCCGCCCTCCCCGAGGCGCCCGAGCGCGCCCCGTCCGACGTCCACACCTCGCGCTGGGAGGCGCTCGTGGCCGAGCAGTGGGCGGCCGCGCTGGAGCACGACGGCCCGCTGGGGCCCCACTCCGACTTCTTCGCCCTGGGCGGGGACTCGCTCGCCGCCGAGGCGCTGATGACGCGGCTCGTGTCCGAGCTGGGGGTCGACCCGGACCGGGCCCGCACCACCGTCCTCGCGCAGGCGCCGGCGCTCGCCGACTTCGCCGAGGCGGTCCGCGGCACGGACGCCGGCCCAGACCACTGCCTCGTCCCGCTGGTGACCGGACCGGCAGAGACACCCGTCTTCCTCGTGGCGGGGGCTGGAGGCATCGGCATCGCGCTGAGGCCCATCGCCCTGCGACTGGGCGGGCGGCCGGCATACGCGCTCCAGAATCCCGTGCTCGAGGCCCGCGGCCTGCCCGACCTGACCCTGCGCGGGCTTGCCCGGCGCTACGTCAAGGTCGTGCGGAGCGTGCAGCCCGAGGGGCCCTACCTGCTCGCGGGGCACAGCTTCGGCGGGCTCGTGGCCTTCGAGATGTGCCAACAGCTGCGCGCTCTCGGGCAGGAGGCGCGGCTGGCCGTGATCGACTCCTTCCCACCCGAGCCCACGCTGCACCCGGAGCCGGTCGAGGGCACGTCGGTCGTCGCGCGCACGCGCTCGCTGGTGCGTCTGGTGCGCGCATCCCTGCGCGACACCGCCGGCGCCACGGACGCCTGGCGGTTCTTCCTGCAGTCCGACGGGATGGCGCGCGCCTATCGCTCCCAGCCGTGGCCCGGCCCCGCCCTGATCCTGGTGGCCCAGTCCCCCGAGAAGGACGCCCGCTCCCGGTGGGCACCCCACCTCATCGGCCCCCACGAGCAGGTCGAGATCAGCGGCGACCACTTCACGCTGCTGCGCGAGCCGTGGGCCGAGGAGGTCGCAGGGCACCTCCGGGCCTTCTTTGCCGAGGTGGACGCACCCGCCTGACACAAACCGTTGGTCGTCACACCCTGGGTCGAGGCACGCTGGACGCATGCCCCACGACCTCACCTCGCTGGACCACCTCGACCAGGAAGAGCTGTGGGACGCCCGCGCCGCGGCGACCTACGACACCCCGGGGACCGGGATGGAGGCCCCGGACGTCCTCGGGCCCACCGTCGACCGTCTCGCCGAGCTGGCCGGTGACGGCCGCGCCCTCGAGCTCGCCGTGGGGACCGGGCGGGTCGCCATACCGCTCGTGCAGCGCGGGATCGCGGTGACCGGCATCGAGATCAGTCGACCTGATGGCCCGTCTGGCCGGGATGGAGCTGGAGTCCCGCCACGCCGACTGGCGGGGTGCACCCTTCACCTCGGAGTCGGGCTCCCACGTCTCGGTCTACCGCAAGGCTGCCCGTGATCGCTGACCGCGCGACGGCCCTCCTGTCGTGGTGGGCCCTGCTGGGGCGCTCACCGCACGCGGGTGCCGACGGGGCGTGCACAACTGCTGCACATGCAGCGTCCGCGCTGCGAACTCCGTTGTGCCGCAACGTCACTCCATGAGGCTGGGCTCCAGAGTGCAGCAGTTGTGCACGCTCACGCCCAGCGACGGAGAATCAGGCCATGCGAGAGAAGCCGTCCGTGCTGAACACCGTCCTCGACGCCGAGGACGTCCGCGCCCTGGCGGAGTTCTACCGCCGGCTGCTCGCGCTGGTCTACCGGCCCGGCGACGAGCCGCCGACGGACGCGGCCTCCGACGACGCCGACTGGCTGGTGCTGACCCGCCCGGACGGGACGCGGACGCTGGCGTTCCAGCAGGTCGAGCACCTCGAGCGGACCACCTGGCCGTCGCCGGACGTGCCGATGCAGCTGCACCTCGACCTCACCGTCCCCGACCGGGCGGCGCTGGCGGAGCACCACGCTCGCGCCCTGGCCCTCGGGGCCCAGCTGCTCCTCGACCGCACCGACGACCCCGACGAACCGCTCTACGTCTACGCCGATCCCGCTGGTCACCCCTTCTGCCTCTTCGTCGCCGCGCCGGAGGCCGAGGACCTCGACCACCTCGTCGTCGACGGGCGCGAGCTCCGCGTCCAGCGGGCCGGGGTGGCCGACGTCCCGGCGATCGTCGGGCTGCTGCGTGACGACCCCCTCGGGGCCGACCGGGAGGCCAACGACCTCGAGCCGTACGTCGCGGCCTACCACCGCATCGACGCCGACCGGTCCCACCTGCTCGTGGTGGTGCGCGACGACACCGACGCGGTGGTGGGCACCATGCAGCTCACGCTCCTGCCCGGACTCTCTCGCTCCGCCGCGACCAGGCTGCAGGTCGAGGGCGTCCGGGTCGCCTCGTCCGCGCGTGGATCGGGGCTGGGGGCGGCGATGTTCGCGTGGGCGCACGCGTGGGGCCACGAGCACGGCGCATCGCTCGCTCAGCTCACGACCGACCTCTCGCGCGCGGACGCGCAGCGGTTCTACGAGCGGATGGGGTATGTCGCGACCCACGCCGGCCTCAAGCGGCCGCTCCCCTGACGCCGACGCCGCCCCCGGACGTCAGCACCTGCTGCACATGGGTCGTTCGACGTGCGAACACCGTTGTGCCCCAACAATCCGCTCCTGGCGCAGGGTCAGGAGTGCAGCAGCTGTGCACGCGGTCGGCGACCCACGACACCGTCAGGTCCTCTGAGAGCGCCACTCGTCGGCGGTGATCTCGTAGGTCACGTCCCCCAGCTCGGCACCGGGCAACGGGTCGTCCGACGAGCGGACCTCGGTGCGCACGTGCCGCATCCCGAGCTTGCGCATCACGCCGCGGGAGCCGGCGTTGACGGCCAGCGTCTCGGCCCAGATCCGCGCCAGCCCGACGGTCTCGAAGCCGTGGCGCAGGAGAGCCAGCGCCCCCTCGGTCGCGAGCCCTCCCGCCAGTGGCGCCGCTCGAGCCGCCACCCGATCTCGGCCGCGTCCGGGCGCACCGGCGTGCCCGGCTCGGAGTCGCTGCGCCCCAGGTCCCACCACCCGACGAAGCCGTCGTCGGCGCAGCCGACCCACCACCCGAGCCCCAGCGCGTCGCCGCTCGTGTCGGCGCACCGTGGCCCCCAGAAGGCTTCGATCTCCTCCGGCGTGCGCGCCCGGCCGAGCAGGTGGCGCATCACCTCGGGGTCGGAGTCCAGGCGGTGCAGCAGCGGCAGGTGCTCCATGGTCATGGGCCGAAGAGTGATCCGTGGGGTCGTGAGGACCGGTCGACCACCCGGACGGGACGCCAGGTCCGTGACCATCGCCTGCCTCGGCCACCGGTCGAGCCCCCGGTGGCGCTCGTGCCGCCGCGCGGCCGCCAGCCCGGGACCGTGCTCGGTCTCCGGCAGCACCCGCCACCCCAGCCGCTCGTAGTACGGGCCGTTCCACGGGAGGTCGCGGTAGGTGGTCAGCGTCATCGCGGCGTGGCCCGCCGACCGCGCCCATGCCTCGGCGGCCTCGAGGAGTCGTGCCCCCAGCCGATGCCCGGCGTGGTCCGGGCGGACGATGAGCTGGTCGACGTGGGGGTGGCCGTCGACCAGCTCGACCCGGACGAACCCCACCGGGAGGTCGCGCTCGTCCACCGCCACCCACAGGGTCCCGGCGGCCAGCGCAGGCGCGAAGGCCTCCGGCGGGCCGGGCGACATGTCCGCCACCAGGTCCATCCCGGCGGCGCGAAAGAGCGCCCCGTCGGAGGCGTCGACCGCCGGCAGCAGCGGCAGGTCGTGGCGGCGCGCTAGGCGGATCGGCATACGGCTCATAACGATCCCTCCGCCACCAACGGCGCCCCGGTCACCGAGCGGACCATCCACACGCTGTCCCGACGAGCGTTCGGGCTCACCCGGATCGACCGCGGCACCCGCCCCACCTCGATCCACCCCATCCGCTCGTAGAACCGGCCGAGCCCCAGCCCGCTGCGATAGGTCAGGTCGCAGGCCTCGAGCCCGGGGAGGGACCGGGCGACGGCGTGCAGGCCGGCGAGCGCGACGGCTCCGAGGTTGCGTCCCTGCACAGCCGGGTCGACCATGAACCGCTTGAGGGTGGCCGTATGCCGGAACAGCCCGTCAGCGCTGCGGATCCACCAGCCGAACCCGAGCAGGACCCCGGTGTGGTCCCGCAGCACCGCGAGCGTCCGCAGCTCGTCGTCGGTGGCGGCAAGGGCATCGTCGAGGGTCACCGCGACGGCCTCGCGCGGCGAGTCCCGGGTGAATCCCACCGCTCCCCCGGCGGCGTTCACGGCGCACCACAGGTCGAGCATCTGGTCCCGCAGCGACGGGTCCGCGGATCGCTCGGAGGCGCCCACGACGCGGACCCGCGGCAGCCACCACGCCCGCGACGGCCCTGCCTGGACCGGGTCCCCCGGGATGACGTGCGGCTCGCCCGGCACCAGCCCGGCCGAGGCTGCGGTGCGCCCGGAGGCGGGGTTGTCGTCGCGGGCCACCGCCCGCACCCGCCACCCGGGCAGCCACTCCGCTGCCCACGCGGTGGCGGCCCGGGCCGCCTCGCGTCCTAGACCCTGCCCGTGACTCTCGTGGGCGAAGCGGTAGTAGAGGTTGACGACACCGTCCTCGCCGTGCGCGAGGGGCCGCACCCCCACCACTCCCACGGGGCGACCGGATCCGCGGTCCTCGGCGACCCAGTAGCCGAACCCGTCTGTCTCCCAACCCTCGACCCACGTCTGCAGACCGACCAGGTTGGCGGTCCGGTCGGTCGTGACGGCCCACGGCGCGTGCTGATAGAGCCGTTCGTCGGAGTGCAGGGCGTGGTGGAACGCCGCGTCCGCCATCATCGGCGCTCTCAGGCGCAACCGAGCCGTCTCGACGGTCCGGGGCGCACCCGCGTGGAGGGCGCGCGGGGCACGGTCGGGCGAGGCGGTGGCCATGGCGTCGACGTTAGCCCTAACCTCCGACAGACCCCACCGGACTCCGCGCCCAGAGCCTCGCGTTCACGACGCGGGAGCCGCGCCGTGCCCTCGAGTGCCGGGTCGACGTGCCCGAGGCCGCGGACGACGTCGACTGGGAGGGCACCGACTGGACCGAGGAGCGTCTGGCGGCCCTTGCCGAGCGAATCCCCTTGCGGGACTGCCGGATCACGGTCAGCGCCGAGCTCGCGCCCCTCGTCGACGGCGGGGAGCTCGACTTCGGCGACTACCTGCGGATGGAGCGGTTCGTGTGGGCGCGCCTGGCCGGCGAGGCGACGCGCGAGGGCCGCCGCTGCACCTGCCTGCGCAGCGTCGGCGTCCCTCGCGGCAAGCGGGCGACCTGCCTGGACGACGCCCGCCAGGGCCTCACCTGACAGCCGCTTCGACCGCCTGCCGGCGGTCACCAGGGTCTCCGAGGGCCGACGCGACGGACCGCTCCCCCACCGGCTGGAGGAGCGGCCCGGGCGGTGCGGCTTCAGCGCGAGGCGGCGGGCTCCACGGCATACGGCGTGAGCTCCCCCACGAGGCGCGGGTGCACGAGGGCGTGGACCAGGGTCCCCTCCGGGGTGTGCTCCTCGCTCACGACGTCACCGTCCGCGTGCAGCCGGCTGACCAGGTCGCCCCGGTCGTAGGGCAGGAGCACGTCGACGGGGATCTCGGGCTGCGGGAGCTCCTCGGCGACGAGCCGCCGCAGCTCGTCGATGCCCTCGCCGGTGCGGGCGGACACGGCGATCGAGTGCTTCTCGTTGGCCCGCAGGCGCATCAGCACCTCGGGGTCGGCGAGGTCGGCCTTGTTGATGACGATGACCTCCTTGAGACGGTCACCACCCACCTCGGCCATGACCGCGCGCACGGCGCTGATCTGCCCCTCGGGGTCGGGGTGCGACCCGTCGACCACGTGCAGCAGCAGGTCCGAGTCACCGACCTCCTCCAGGGTCGATCGGAAGGCCTCGACCAGCTGGTGCGGCAGCGCGCGCACGAAGCCCACGGTGTCGGCCAGGGTGTAGGGCCGCCCGTCCGGGGTCTCCGCTCGGCGCACCGTCGGGTCCAGCGTGGCGAAGAGCTGGTTCTGCACGAGCACCCCCGCGCCGGTGAGGCGGTTGAGCAGCGAGGACTTGCCCGCGTTGGTGTAGCCGGCGATCGCCACGCTGGGGATCTCGTTGGCCTTGCGGCTCGCCCGCTTGGCGTCGCGGCCGGTCTTCATGCGCTTGATGTCGCGCTTGAGCTGGGCGATCTTGGTGTTGATCCGACGTCGGTCGAGCTCGATCTTGGTCTCGCCGGGGCCACGGGAGCCGATGCCGACACCGCCGGCGGCCTGGCCACCGGCCTGGCGGGACATCGACTCACCCCAGCCGCGCAGGCGCGGCAGGAGGTACTGCAGCTGCGCCAGTTCCACCTGCGCCTTGCCCTCCCGGGACTTGGCGTGCTGGGCAAAGATGTCGAGGATCAGCGCGGTCCGGTCGATGACCTTGACCTTGACGACGTCCTCGAGGGCCCGGCGCTGCCCGGGGGTGAGCTCACCGTCGCAGATGACGGTGTCGGCGCCCTCCGCGACCACGATGTCGTGCAGCTCGGCGGCCTTGCCGCTGCCGAGGAAGGTGCCGGCATCGGGACGCTGGCGCCGCTGGATCACGCCGTCCAGGACGGTGGACCCGGCAGTCTCGGCGAGGGCCGCCAGCTCGCGGATGGAGTTCTCGGCGTCGGTCGCGGTGCCCTCGGTCCAGACGCCGGCCAGGACCACCCGCTCCAGGCGGAGCTGGCGGTACTCGACCTCGGTGACGTCCTCGAGCTCGGTCGACAGACCGCCGACGCGCCGCAGCGCGGATCGCTCCTCGCGGTCGAGCTGCTCGCCGTCGTAGCCGTGGTCGCCCTCGTCGTCGAACGGGGCCTGGTCGACGGTGGCCTCCTCCTCGGCCAGCGCCTCGGCGCGGGAGTGGAAGAGGTCGAAGTGTGGAGTAGAAGTCATATCCCCTCAAGGGTCGCACGGGCCCCACCTGGGCGGCGAGCCGTTTAGTCCAACGCCGGACAGCCCTGCCGTATGCCGCGCCCGACGCGATCCGGGGCTGGGGGGTCAGTCCAGGTCGCGGACCTTGTCCAGGTGGGGGTGCTCGCCGCGCGCGGGCAGGTCCGGCGAGGGGCCGACCAGGTGCTCGACCTCCGGCAGGGCGTCGTCGACACGGCGACGGGACACGAGGATGGCGGCGGCGATGATCGCGAGGGCGACCAGGGCGATGAGCACGCGCAGCCAGGTCGAGGCGCCTGCTCCCAACGACATCTGGACGACGGCCGGGGCGATCAGCACGGCGACGAGGTTCATGACCTTGATGAGGGGGTTGATGGCCGGGCCGGCGGTGTCCTTGAACGGGTCGCCGACGGTGTCGCCGATGACGGTCGCCGCGTGGGCGTCGGAGCCCTTGCCGCCGTGGGCGCCGTCCTCGACGAGCTTCTTGGCGTTGTCCCACGAGCCGCCGGCGTTGGCCAGGAAGACGGCCATGAGCACCCCGGCCCCGATCGCCCCGGCGAGGAAGCCGGCCAGCGCCCCGAACCCGAGCCCGAAGCCGACCATGATCGGCGCCATTGCGGCGAGCAGGCCGGGAGTGGCCAGCTCGCGCAGAGAGTCGCGGGTGCAGATGTCGACGACGCGGGCGTACTCCGGGGTCTCGGTGCCGTCCATGATCCCCGGGTGCTCGCGGAACTGGCGGCGGACCTCGAGGACGATGGCGCCGGCGGCGCGCGTGACGGCGTCGATCGCGAGGCCGGAGAAGAGGAAGACCACCGCCGCGCCGAGGATCAGCCCGACGAGGACGTTGGGCGAGGTCACGGCATACCCGCTGACTGCCTCGGAGGCGTCCCGCCCGGCGCCGGCGAGGGCCGTGATCACGGCGTCGTTGTAGGAGCCGAACAGCGCGGTCGCGGCGAGCACGGCGGTCGCGATGGCGATGCCCTTGGTGATCGCCTTGGTGGTGTTGCCGACCGCGTCGAGGTCGGTGAGCACCTGGGCACCGTCCTCGTCGACGTCGCCGGACATCTCGGCGATGCCCTGGGCGTTGTCGCTGACCGGACCGAAGGTGTCCATCGCCACGATGACGCCGACCGTGGTCAGCAGGCCGCATCCGGCCAGGGCGATGAGGAACAGCGACACGATCACCGAGCCCCCGCCGAGGAGGTAGGCGAGGTAGACCGCACCGCCGATCACGGTGGCGGTGTAGACCGCCGACTCCAGGCCCACCCCGATGCCGGACAGGATGACCGTCGCAGCGCCGGTGACCGACGTGCGGGCGACGTTGCGGGTCGGTTCGGACTCGGTGTCGGTGTAGTGGCCGGTGATCTTGAGGATCACGGCGGCCAGCACGATGCCGAGCAGCACCGCCCCGACCGCGAGCAGGCGCGGGTCGCGGTCGATGCCGGCGGTCTCCGCGCCCCCCAGCTGCGTGAAGGAGCCCGGGAGGTAGACGAAGGCGGCGATCGAGCACAGCACCGCCGACACGACGGCGGCGATGGCGAAGCCGCGGTTGATGGCGGTGAGCCCGCTCTCGCCGGGCCGGGAGCGCGTCACGTAGATGCCGAGCACGGCCGTGAGTACCCCGATGGCCGGGACGATCAGGGGGAAGACGAGCCCCTGCTCGCCGAAGGCCGCCTTGCCGAGGATGAGGGCGGCGACCAGGGTGACGGCGTAGGACTCGAACAGGTCGGCGGCCATGCCCGCGCAGTCGCCGACGTTGTCGCCCACGTTGTCGGCGATCGTCGCCGCGTTGCGAGGGTCGTCCTCCGGGATGCCCTGCTCGACCTTGCCGACCAGGTCGGCGCCGACGTCCGCGGCCTTGGTGAAGATGCCGCCGCCGACGCGCATGAACATCGCGAGCAGCGCCGCCCCGAAGCCGAACCCCTCGAGCACGGCGGGTGCCTCGGCGCGATAGATCAGCACCACCACGCTCGCCCCGAGGAGACCGAGACCCACGGTCGCCATACCGACCGCTCCCCCGGTGCGCACCGCCAGGGTGAAGCCCGGCGCCCGGCGCCCGTCCCTCGCGGCCGCGGCCACGCGCACGTTGGCCTGCACCGCCAGCGTCATGCCGAGGTAGCCGATGAACGCCGAGAACACCGCGCCCACCACGAAGAAGAGGCTCCGTCCGATCCGGACGGAGCCATCGTCGGCGGGGAGCAGGAACAGCAGGGCGAACACCACCAGGACGAAGCCCGCCAGCGTGCGCAGCTGCCGGTTGAGGTAGGCGCTGGCGCCCTCCTGGATGGCCGCGGCCACACGCTGCATCGAAGGCGTGCCGGTGTCGGCGCGCAGAACCTGGGAGCGCAGCACCGTCCCCACCACCAGGGCCAGCAGGGAGACGACCGCGATCACCACCACGATCGTCACACTCCCCCCGGAGACGGGGACGTGGTCCCCCGCAGCCTGGACGGGCCGGGCGGTATGGGCGGCGGGAAGGCTGGTCCCCGGTAGCTGGGTGATGGCGACGAGAGCTCGCATCCGTCCTCCTTGACGTGCGGCTACGGACGGTGACCACCGCCCTCAGGTGGCTCGCAGTCTAGGCGGGTGCGCCCCACATGACCAGGGGGTCTGTGGTCGCGGCGGGGCGCGTCAGCGCCCCTGCGGCGCAAGCTCCTTGGTGTAGAGAATCTCGCCCAGGCCGTTGCGCAGGCTCACCGTCATCGTGCCCGCGCGGTCGACCTCGGTGTAGCCGAAAAACATCGCCTTCTGGTCGCGCGGCGACTGGTTGGCGTAGCGCGGCAGCCCCTGGAAGAGCACCTGCGGACCGAAGGTCGCGTCCATCTGGTTCGGCCCGAACCCGCCCGCGCTGATCGGCCCCGCGACGAACTCGTGGAACCCGTCGAAGTCGCTGAAGGCGGCTTTGGCCGGGTCGTAGTAGTGCGCCGCGCAGTAGTGCACGTCGGCCGTGAACCACACGACGCCCGTGATCCTGCGGCGCTTGATCTCGCTGAGGAGGTAGGCGATCTCGAGCTCGCGGCCCAGGGGCGCGCCGGGGTCGCGGTTGGCGATCGCCTCGATGTCGGTGCCGTCCGGGACGATGATGCCGATCGGCATGTCGGCGGCGACGACCTTCCACGTCGCCCGCGACCGCGACAGCTCGCGCAGCAGCCAGTCGACCTGCTCGGTGCCGAGGAAGGCCGTCCGCTGCTTCTCCAGCGAGGGGGTGTTGGCGCCGCGGTAGGTGCGCATGTCCAGGCTGAACACGTCCAGGTGGGCTCCGCGCTCGACCTTGCGGTAGACGCGGGGAGCCTGCCCCAGGTCGTGGACGCCGCGGCCGTGCCGGTCGGCGATGGGCATGAACTCGAAGAAGGCCTGCCGCGCCCGGGTCGCCAGGACGTCCACACGCCGCTCCTGGGTGTAGCGCGGGTCGGTCAGCACCTCGCCCGGGTACCAGTTGTTGGTCGTCTCGTGGTCGTCCCACTGGCTGATGACGGGCACGTCGGCATACATGCCGCGCAGGTTGCGGTCCATGAGGTTGTAGCGGTAGCGCCCCCGGAACTCGTCCAGGGACTCCGCGACCTTGGCCACCTGCGGGGTGACCACGTTGCGCCATACCTGCCCGTCCGGCTCGACCACCCGCTCCTGGATCGGGCCGTCGGCGTAGATGTTGTCGCCGGAGTGGATCAGGAAGTCCGGGCGCAGCTCGTGCATGGCGCGGTAGGCGACCATGCCGCCGAGGTCGGGGTTGATGCCCCAGCCCTGGCCCGCGGTGTCCCCGGTCCACACGAAGCTCGTCGGCGCGTCATGCACGGCGGCCGTGCTGAGGTGACCGACGCCGACCTCCCCGCGGTGGCCGTCGAGATCCTCGAACTGGACGCGGTACTCGTAGTCGCGGCCCGGCGCCAGACCCTTGAGCTCGAGCTTGGCCGTGAGGTCGCTGCGCGGCGTCGCCCACGGACCGGCGAGCTCGCGCCAGGAGCCGCGACGTCCCCCCGAGGTGAGGCGCACGACCATGCGGCCGGGGCGGTCGGACCTCGACCACACCACTGCGGAGCGGGACGTCACGTCACCGGCCTGCACCCCGCTGGGAAGCGTGCTGCGACCACGGACGAGGGAGGGGGTGGCGCCGGCCGCGACCGACGTCGACTGACCGAGGGCGACCAGGCCGGCACCACCGAGGGCACCGGTCAGCAGGGAACGACGAGAGACGTTGGCCATGACGGCGACTCTGCGCCTCTCGGGTGAACGCGCGGGGTGCGGTCGGGTGACGGTCCGGCAAACCCTGCCGTATGCCGCGGGCTAGGGTCTGAGGTGATGAGCGAGCAGCAGGAGCACTACTTCACGTCGAGCGCGCCGGCGACCGAGCCCGAGCGCCGGTCGATCCGCATCCGCCTGGCGGACCGGACCGTCGACGTCGAGACGGCGCCCGGGACCTTCTCCCCCGACGGGCTGGACAAGGGCACCGCCGTGCTGCTCGCGGAGGCACCACCCCCACCCGCGACCGGGACCTTCCTCGACCTCGGCTGCGGCTGGGGGCCGATCGCGCTGACGCTGGCGCTGCGCTCCCCCGACGCCACGGTCCACGCCGTGGACGTCAACGAGCGCTCGCTCGACCTTGCCCGACGCAACGCGAAGTCCTTGGGCTGCACCGGGATCCGCGCGATGACGGCGGCCGAGGTGCCGGCGGGCACGGCATACGACCTGATCTGGTCCAACCCACCCATCAGGGTCGGCAAGGCCGTGCTGCACGATCTCCTGCGGACCTGGCTCCCCCGGCTGGCACCGGGCGGCCATGCCTACCTGGTGGTGCAGAAGAACCTCGGCTCGGACTCCCTCCAGGCGTGGATCGGCCGCGAGCTCGGTCCCCAGCTGGTCGTCGAGCGGCTCACGAGCGCCAGGGGATTCCGGGTCCTGCACGTCCGGCAAGCCGCCGCCTAGAGTCGCCGGCTCCCACCCGCCGAGTGGTCACTTCCCGACCCACTCCGCCGAGTGGTCACTTCCCGACCGTCGGGAAGTGACCACTCGGCGGAGTCGGGGGGGGTCAGCGGTGCCGCGGCCGGTGCTTGTCCTTGCCAGCCTTGCCCGGGTGGACCACCATCGCCGACCCGCCGCCACCGCGGGTCGGCTCGGCCCCGGCGTCGAACAGGTTGCGGCCGAGCATCCGGATCGCCGTGCCCCGGCCGATCGTGGCCGAGGGCGTCATCGGCTGGCCGAGCGCCTTGAGGGCCGCCCCGGTGGCACTGTCGATGAGCTGCGGCTCGGCGGTCGCCGCGGTGTTGCGCGAGGAGATGCGCGGCGCCGCCAGCCCACCCATCGCGGTCTTGTCGCGATCGATGACCTCGGTGATGGTCTGCGCGGTCGTGGTGATGATCGTCGCGCCGCCCGCCGCGCCAGCGGCCAGGAACGGCCGTCCGCCCTTGAGCACGATCGAGGGGCTCATCGACGAGCGCGGACGCTTGCCCGGCGCCGGGAGGTTGGGGTCGGGCACGCCGGGCGTCAGGGGTGCGAAGTTGAAGTCGGTGAGCTCGTTGTTGAGCAGGAAGCCACGGCCGGGGACCGTCATGCCGCTGCCCCCGAACTGCTCGATGGTCAGGGTGTACGACGCCACGTTGCCCCACTTGTCCGCCACCGTCAGGTGCGTGGTGGCCTGCCCGTCGTTGCCCTGGCCGACCTTGCCGAGCGCGGTGCCGCAGCCGCCGTAGGCCCCGTCCGGGCTGCCGAAGGCGATGGGCCGCTGCTGGGCCTTGGCCGGGTCGAAGCCGCAGGCACGCTCGCGGGCGAAGCCCTGGGAGACGAGCTGGTCGCGCGGCACGCCGGGGACGTCGCCGACCCAGCGGTTGCGGTCCGCGAACGCCGTCGCGGTGGCCTCGGCGAACCGGTGGTAGTACTGCACGTCGTCGACGTCACGCAGCGGGACGCCGGTGCGCTCGGCATACTCCTCGAGCAGGTTGAGGGTCTCGGCGACGGCGATGCCGCCGGAGGACGACCCGGCCATGCCGTAGTAGTCGTAGCCCTCGTAGGTCGAGTGGATCGGCGCGAGGCGCTTGACCTGGTAGCGCGCGAGGTCGCTCGTCGTCATGGTGCCGGTCGGCACGGTCACGCCGGGCACCGTGACCGGCGCGTTGACGACCTTGGCGATGTCCTGGGCGATGCCGCCGGTGTAGAGCGCGGACGGTCCGCGGCGACGCAGCTCGGCGTAGGTCGCCGCCAGGTCCGGGTTGCGCAGGACCGTGCCGGCCTCGACCGGCTTGCCGCCGGGGAGGTAGATGGCGGCCGTCGCGGGGAACTGCGCGAACCGCTTGGCGTTGTCGGCGGTGGCGGTCTCGAACGCGTCGTCGACGACGAAGCCACGACGTGCGATCTCCTCGGCCGGGGCCAGCATCTGGCTGAAGGACCGGGTGCCGTAGTCCTGCAGAGCCGCCTGCCAGGTCGCCACGGTGCCCGGGACCCCCACGGACAGTCCGGAGTTGACGGCCTTGGTGAAGTCCATCGGCTTGCCGCCCTCGAGGAAGGACGTCTCGGTCATGCCGGCCGGGGCGGTCTCGCGCCCGTCGATGGTCGACACGCGCTTGGTGCGGGCGTCGTAGTAGACGAAGAAGCCGCCGCCGCCGATGCCGTTGGCGTAGGGCTCCACCACACCGAGCGCGGCGGCGGTGGCGACGGCGGCGTCGGCGGCGTTGCCCCCGCGCCTCAGCACGTCGATGCCCACCTGGCTCGCGACCGGATCGACGCTGGCGACCGCGCCGCCGGACCCGGTCATGGTGCCGGTCTTGGGCAGGGTGTGCCCGACGGGGCCCTGGTCACGAGGGGCGGGGCGCTGGGGGACAGGGGTGGCGCCGGCGGTGGTGAGCGAGACGGCGGCGGTGACAGGCAGGGCCAGCGTGAGGGCGAGGACGCCCCGGAGCGTGGCCGACGGACGAGGTCCGCGGGGGCTGGGTGCAGTCATCTCGCGACGCTAGGCGCGCGGACAGGTCGGACAAAAGGGGTGATCCAGCATGTGGGACGGACTCGCGGGGCGGCCGTCATCCTCGCTCGGGTCGCTCCACGGTGCCGTCGGCGACGAGCGCGGCGGGCCCGGACAGTTCGACCTCGTCACCGGGCAGGGCACGGACGTGCACCGTCCCGCCTGGCACGTCCACCCGCCAGCGGTCGCCGGCCTCCGAGCCGCCCGCCTGCGAGCCCCCGGCCCACCAGCGGACCGCCAGCGCCGCGGCGGCAGCCCCGGTGCCGCAGGAGCGCGTCTCCCCCACCCCGCGCTCGTGCACGCGCATGCGCAGGTGCCCCGGGCCGAGCACCTGGACGAACTCGACGTTGGTCCCCTCGAGGGGCGTCGGCTGCACCAGCGGCGGCCGGGTGAGGTCGAGCGCGTCGAGCTCTCGCCCCGCGGGCAGCATGACGACGGTGTGCGGGTTGCCGAGGTCGAGCGACAGCGCCGGGACGGCCTCGTGGTCGTCGACCTTGACCAGGGCGTCGGAGCCCTCGACCTCGGCCTGGTCCGGCGCGCTCAGCCGCCAGGGGCCGAGGTTGACGGCGTATGACGCCTCCCCCGTCTCGCCGTCGGCCCCCACGCGCACGTGCTTTCGGCCGGCGCGGGTCGCGATCGCGAACTCCGCGTCCTGCTCGAGGCCCTCACGGCGCAGGTAGGCCGCGAAGACCCGCGTGCCGTTGCCGCACATCTCGGCGACGGACCCGTCGGCGTTGCGGTAGTCCATGAACCAGCGTGCGTCCGAGGCCTGGTCCATGACGGCGGGCTCGCCGGCGAGCGCCGTGGGGACGACCCGGATGACCCCGTCGCCACCGATGCCCGCGCGTCGGTCAGCGAGCCACGCGACCTCGCTGGGCGACAACGAGATCGAGCCGTCCGGGTCCGGGATCAGGACGAAGTCGTTCTCGGTGCCGTGGCCCTTGGTGAAGGGCAGGGTGCGCGCAGTCATGCCTCATCCTCTCGTGCAAGCCTGGGCGCCGCGTCGAGGACCGCGGCATGGACCGCGGCGCGGACCGCTTCGTGGACAGCGTCGTGGAGCTCACCGAGCGGGCGCTCCCCCACAGCCACGGCGGTCGCGTCGTGCCAGTCGATCCGCGGGTCGGGGCGGAACCACGCCTCCTGACGGCGGGCGAGCTTGCGCGTGAGGGTGGCCGTCAGGTCCTTGGCGTCGCCCTCGGACAGGTCGCCGTCCAGCTGGGCCAGGGCCTGGGCGTAGCCGAGCGCCTTGCTCGCGGTGCGCCCGTCGCGGAGCCCGGCGGCGTCCAGCGCCCGCACCTCGTCGAGCAGCCCCTGCTCCCACATGCGGTCGATGCGCAGGCCGAGCCGCTCGTCGAGCACCGGCCGGTCCACACGCAGCCCGACGACGACCGTGGGCAGGCGATGGGTGCGCTCCGGCATGGTCGCGCTGAAGGGTCGCCCCGTCAGCTCGATGACCTCCAGCGCGCGCACGACGCGCCGGGCGTTGGTGGGGAGGATCCGGTCGGCGGCGACGGGGTCCAGCCGTCGGAGGCGCTCGACGAGCGCCGGCAGGCCCGCCGCGTCTTCGCCGACCTCCGCCTCGAGCCGACGGCGGACGTCGGGATCGGTGGGCGGGATGTCGAGCAGGTCCAGCGCTGCCCGGACGTAGAGGCCCGAACCCCCGACCAGGACAGGGACGAGCCCACGTCGCCGGACCTCGTCGATGTCGGCGCGCGCCTCGCGCTGGTAGGCCGCGACGCTCGCCTCGTCCCGGACGCCCAGGACGTCCAGCTGGTGGTGCGGGATCCCTTGTCGCTCAGCCACGCTCAGCTTGGCGGTGCCGACGTCCATCCCGCGATAGAGCTGCATCGCGTCGGCGTTGACGACCTCGCCGCCGAGCCGTGCGGCCAGGGCGACCCCGAGGTCGGACTTGCCGGTGGCGGTGGCCCCGACGACGGCGACGACGGGTGGCAGGGCGGGGTCCGGCATACGTGCCATTGTCCCAGAGCGTGTGACAAGGACCGGTCGCGTGGGGCAGGGTGGTCGGCGGAGCGCACCGTGCCGGCGACGGACCGAGGTGCTCCTGACCTGGCCCCGACCGGAAGGAGACGGCGATGAGCATGTTCGACAACATCAAGGACAAGGCCACCGAGGCTGCGGAGCAGAACCCCGAGAAGGTCGAGCAGTTCTCCGACCAGGGCATCGAGCGAGCTGGCGACCAGCTCGACGAGCGCACTGGTGGGCAGCACTCCGACAAGATCGACTCTGTCCAGCAGCAGGGCGACGAGCGCGTCGGCGGCAACAGCCAGTGACGTCGTCCCGCTGACGGCTCCGGCCGTCGCCTCACGACGCGAGAGGCCGTCACCCCTCGAGGGTGGCGGCCTCTCCCCGTGCCCGCACGAGATCGCGGCCGACCTCGACCAGCAGGTCCACGACGGTGCGCACGGCCAGGCGCTCGTGCCGCTGCTGGCGGGACAGCGCAAAGATCGAGCGGTGCGCCCGGACACCCTGCAGAGGCCGTATGACGACCCCCTGGCGTGATCGCGTGGTGAAACGAGGGAGGAGACCCAGTCCCTCGCCGGACGCCACCAGCGACTCGACCAGCCGGTTGTCGCGCAGGCGGTAGCGGCGCTCCAGGGGCGCCCCGAGGTCACGCTCGATGCTCCCCAAGACCGTGTCGAAGGGGTAGCCGACCGGCACGCCCACCCAGGTCGTGCCGGCGAGGTCCGCGGGGCGCAGGGTCGCGCGTCCCGCGAGCGGATGGCTCGCGGGCAGCGCCACGTCGATGGGCTCGCGGGCGATGACGCGGCGCACGAGACCGTCCTGGACGCTCGCCGCTCCGGGCGTGAGGCTGTGCGCCACCACCACGTCCACGTCGCGGGCCCGCACCGCGAACTCCGCCTCGGAGACGTCGAAGTCGTCGATCTCGAGATAGATCTGCGTGCTGCTGAGGCGCTGGAGGACGCCGGGCAGCAGCGCCTCCCCGGCGCTGGGCAGCGTGCCGATGCTGACCGTGCCGGCGGGGGTGCCGACGAGCTCGTCGAGCCGTCCACGGACCCGGGCGAGCACCTCGCCGACCTCGTCCGCGCCGGCCGCGAGCAGGCGGCCCTCGGGCGTCAGCCGGAGGCGCCGGCCGTCGGGCTCGACGAGGCGCACCCCGATCTCCCGCTCCGCGGTGCGCAGCTGCTGGGAGACCGCGGAGGGCGTGCGGTGGGTCGCCGCGGCGACGGCGGCCAGGGTCCCGCGGTCGGCCAGGTCCCGGAGGAGCTCGAGGTGGCGCACATCCATGAAGTCAACCTAATGCTTTGCGCCATGGATCGTCGCTTTTCCTGAATGGTCGTGGAGCCGGACGATGGGTGCATGCCGATGACCCATCGCGCCCTCGCGGCCCTCGTGGCCGTGCTCTGGGGCGTCAACTTCCTGGCGATCCACGCCTCCCTGGAGCAGTTCCCGCCGTTGTTCCTCGTCGCCCTGCGCTTCGCGATCATCGCGGTGCCCACGATCCTGCTCGTGCCCCGTCCGGGCGTGCCGCTGAGGTGGCTGGTCGGCTACGGGTTGGGGTTCGGGACGGTGCAGTTCATCGGCCTCTACCTCGGCATGGCCATGGGCTTCCCGGCCGGCCTGGCGTCGCTCGTGCTCCAGGCGTCGGCGCCGTTCACCGTCGTGCTGGGTGCGCTGCTGCTCGGCGAGCGGGTGCGTCTGACGCAACGCGTCGGGATCGCCGTGGCCGTGGGTGGGCTCGTGCTGGTCGGCCTGTCACGGGCGACGGTGACGAGCGTGCTGCCCTTCGTGCTGGTGGTGCTCGGCGGGCTGGGGTGGGCCTTCGGCAACCTGTGCAGCCGCCTGGCGCGCGCGCCCAAGCCCCTGCACCTGACCCTGTGGATGTCCGTGGTGCCGCCGCTGCCCATGCTGGTGCTGTCGCTGCTGGTGGAGGGGCCCGCGCGCATCGCGTCGTCCCTCGGCACGTCGGTGTCGGCCGCGGCGGCGCCGGCGTGGGTCGGCCTCGCCTACACCGTGCTGCTCGGCACCGTCGTCGGCTCCGGCATCTGGGTGTGGCTCATGGCGCGACACCCGGCAGGGGTGGTGGCGCCATACTCGCTGCTCGTCCCCGTCGTGGGGATCCTCACCGCCTGGCTGGTGCTCGGCGAGCGCCCCACCGCGATCGAGCTGCTCGGCGGCGTCCTCGTGATCGCGGGCGTGCTCTGGTCCGGGCGAAGGCCCCGCGGCGGCGTCGCGGTGCCTAGGGTGGAGGGCACCGATCGACTCGAAGGAGCCACACCATGACCGAGATGCGTGACGAGCAGCTGCCCGAGGGTGCCAAGGCCGCGCAGGAGGCCGCCGCGGAGGCAGCCCCCGGCCAGGCCGACATCGCCCACGACTCCCCCGACGCCGACCACGGCCAGATGCAGCAGGCCGCGACCGAGGGGTCGACCGACACCGGCACCGGAGCGGTGACCGGCAGCGGGATGCCCGACTGAGGTCAGGTCAGGCGCCGCAGGCGGGGCCGCTGCGCACCGTGACCGCGCTCGCGGCGGGCCTGCCGATGGACGGCATCCCCAGCGAGACCGCGGGCTTGCCCGGCACGGCGGCGTCCTGCAGCGCCGCCCACGCGTCACCACCGCGGGTGCGGCGCACACGGTAGGTGCCCCCGTCGAGGGCGCCGTCCGCGACGAGGTGGTGCGGGGCGCCATACGTCACGTCGACCTCGACGACGTCCCCCGGGCGCGCCCGCTCGGCCCCCTGCGGGACCGCGAAGTGCACGAGCCGGTTGTCACGCGCGCGACCGGACATGCGCTCGGTCTCGCGGTCCTTACGGCCCTCGAACGGCGCGACCAGGACCTCGACCGTGCTGCCCTCGTGGGTGCGGTTCTCCTCCCAGGAGATCCGGTCCTGCAGCGCGATCAGCCGGTCGAAGCGCTCCTGCACCACGGCCTTGGGGACCTGGTGGTCCATGGTGGCGGCGGGGGTTCCGGGGCGGATGGAGTACTGGAAGGTGAACGCGCTGGAGAACCGCGAGGCCTCGACCACGCGCAGCGTCTCGGCGAAGTCCTCCTCGGTCTCGCCCGGGAAGCCCACGATGAGGTCGGTGGTGATGGCGGCGTGCGGGATGCGGTCGCGGACGCGGTCCAAGATCCCGAGGAACTTCTCGGAGCGGTAGGACCGGCGCATCTGCTTGAGGACGCGGTCCGAGCCCGCCTGCAGCGGCATGTGCAGGCTCGGCATGACGTTGGGCGTCTCGGCCATCGCGTCGATCACGTCGTCGGTGAACGCTGCCGGGTGCGGGGACGTGAAGCGCACCCGCTCCAGGCCCTCGATCTCCCCCGTCGCGCGCAGCAGCTTGGCGAAGGCGCCGCGGTCACCGAACTCGACGCCGTAGCTGTTGACGTTCTGCCCGAGGAGGGTGATCTCGACGACGCCCTGCTCCACCAGCGCCCGGCACTCGGCGAGGATGTCGCCCGGGCGGCGGTCCTGCTCCTTGCCACGCAGGCTCGGGACGATGCAGAAGGTACAGGTGTTGTTGCAGCCCACCGAGATCGACACCCAACCGGCGTAGGCCGAGTCGCGACGCGTCGGCAGCGTGGAGGGGAAGGTCTCGAGGGACTCGAGGATCTCGACCTGGGCCTCCTTGTTGTGGCGCGCGCGGTCGAGCAGGGCCGGCAGGGATCCGATGTTGTGGGTCCCGAAGACGACATCCACCCACGGAGCCCGCTTGACGATGGTGTCGCGGTCCTTCTGCGCCATGCAGCCGCCGACCGCGATCTGCAGGTCGGGGTTGGCGAGCTTGGCCGGACGCAGCTGGCCGAGGTTGCCGTAGAGCTTGTTGTCGGCGTTCTCGCGCACGGCGCAGGTGTTGAAGACCACCACGTCGGCCGTCGGGGGCCGCTCGTCGGTCGGGAGGCTCGCGAGGTCGACATAGCCCGCCGTCTCGAGGAGGCCGGCCAGTCGCTCGGAGTCGTGCACGTTCATCTGGCACCCGTGGGTGCGCACGTCATAGGTCTTCATCGCGTCATCCAGGATAGGCCCCACGGACGGGGGCCGGGCGCGACAGGACCAGACCGCTCACCGCCTGGGCCAGCGCGACGGCGAGGATGAGCAGCACGGGCACGGTCCAGCTGCCGGTGGCCTGGTAGAGCGCGCCGGCCGTGACCGGCCCGACCGCGGAGAGCAGGAATCCCGTGCCCTGGGCGAAGGCCGACACCGCCGGGACGTCTTGCGGGTCGCGCTGCTGGGCGATGAAGGTCAGCGCGATGGCGATCCCCGCCCCCTGGCCGAACCCCATGACGACGACGCCGAGCAGGGAGGTGGCCACGCCGCCCAGGAGCGCCACGACCCCCAGCGCGTAGGCCGCGAAGAACCCCGCGAGGACGCGGGAGGCGTGCGGGTGGGTCGCCATACGAGGTCCGAGGAAGCTGCCGGGGATCCCGAGGCCCATGTAGACACCGAGCATGACCCCTGCCGTGGCCGGGGAGACGCCGTGGCTGCGCAGGATCGCCGGCAGCCAGGTCAGGGGCATGTAGAAGCAGAGCGACTGCAGGCCCATGAACGCCGCCGTCCACCAGGTGCGGGGGCGGCGCACGACGTGGGCCATGCCGGTCGGGGGCCGGGGGACGTCGACGTGGCCTCCTGTCGGGTGCACGGCCACCTCGCGGGCGGCGAGCCCCCACATCAGCAGCGCCGCCGTGAGGGGCAGGGCCCAGATGGCGAGCGTCCACGACCAGGAGAGGCCGTGCTGCAGCAGCGGGGCGGTGGCCGCAGCGGCGGCCGAGGCGCCGCTGATCATGCACACGGTGTAGAGGCTCATCTGCTGCGGCACCTGGTCGGGGAACCGGCTGCGGATCACGGCCGGGAGCACGACGTTCATCACGGCGATGCCCAGGCCGAGGGTGATCGTCCCGAGGTAGAAGGTGGGCGTGGTCGGCAGGCTGCGTACCACGACGCCCGCCACCGTCAGCGCGGTGGCGCCGAGCAGGGTGCGCTCGGTCCCCCACCGCGCCACAAGGAACGGCGTCACGAACGCGAACAGGCCGAAGCAGATCAGCGGGAGCGTCGTGGTCAGGCCCGCCAGCGTCGGCGTGAGCCGCAGCTCGCGACTGATGGTGGCCAGCGCCGGCGGCAGGCTCGTGATGGGCAGGCGGCACACCAGCGCCACCGCGACGAAGCCGGGCAGCAGCCAACGCAGGTCAGCACGATCGGACACCCCGCGACCCTAGCCGTCCCGGGCCCAGGCAGTAGGGCGCGCGCGCACCGCCGCCGCGGCCTACGGCACGGAAAATGAGATGAGCAACCGGATTCGCGAGCGGCAGGCTCACCCGGCCAACCCCTCCGAGGAGAAGAGAAAGGTCATGGAGAAGATCACCGCACGACTCGTCAGCTGGGCCTCCCAGCTGGACGACGGAGCGTGTCGTCGGCTGCGTCGCCCGGTGGCTGGATCGTGAGGTCGAGCAGGTCGAGCTGATCAACACGCACCAGAACTACACCGGGCAGGAGACGCACCTCGGCCGGCAGGTGTGGGTGTCCCGCAAGGGGGCGATCTCCGCGCGCGCCGGCGAGCCGGGGCTCGTCCCCGGGTCGATGGGGACGGCGTCATCCGTCGTCCGCGGGCTCGACAACCCCGAGAGTCCCTGGCGGGCATCGAGTTTCGCGACAGCGAGGCGCTGGTCGACGAGATCCCGGCGGCGTACGAGCCGATCGACCAGGTGATGGCGGACTCGGCGGACCTCGTCGAGATTCGGCACACCCTGCGGCAGGTCGTCAACGTCAAGGGCGATTGAGGCCGTATGCCGACCGCCCGCCGCCTGGCCCCACGAGGTCAGGCGGCGGACGGCGAACGGCAACAGCGGCTACCGGCGGGGCCGTGGCGACCGTCGGGGCCGTGGCGACCGTCGGGACCGTGGCGACCGTCGGGGCCGTGGCGACCGTCGGGACCGTGGCGACCGTCGGGACCGTGGCGATCAGCGGCGGGGGGTGGGGGCGACGATCGCGGCATAGAGCTCCTCGAACCTCGCGAGCCGGTCGGCATAGTGCCGGGTGGCGTCCGGGTCGGGCTGCTCGGTGGGACCCGTCGTCGGCGCGACTCGCTCGACGTCGGGCGCCAGCACCTCGAGGGCGTGCAGGGCCGTGCCGCGCAGCGTGACCCGCTTGATGGTGACGGGCGTGACGGGCTTGTCGACGGCGTGCGCAAGCAGGGCGAACAGCCCGGGGAGATCTTGTCCGACGCGACCGCTCGCCAGGATCCGCTCGGGTGCGCCGGCGGCCTCCTCGAGCTGTGCCGCCAGGCGGGCATAGCTCAGAGCGACCCCCTCCATCAGCGCGCGGAAGATCTCCGGCGCCTGGTGCGAGACCGTCAGGCCAGTCAGGGCCGCGCGGGCTCCCCCGGCCCACCCGGTCGACCGCTCCCCCGTGAGGAACGGCAGGACCAGAGGGGTACCGGCGTCGTGGGCCGCGCGCAGGACCGCGTCCAGCGCGTCGCGCCCCTCGGGCAGCCGGAGCGTCTCCTCCGCCCAGGTCACGGCGCGGCCCACGTCGTTGAGCGCGCCGCCCACCAGCGAGCGGCGGTCGTCGACGCGGTAGTTCCACAGCCCCGTGGGCAGCGTGGCGGGAGCGCCGTCGATCAGGACGCGCATCGCCCCGCTGGTGGCGAGGCTGGCGACCACGGTGTCGGGCCCGGTCGCGCCGTTGCCGAGATTGCTGGCGAAGCCGTCGGTGATCGGGGCGAACCAGCGCGCGTCCGCGAGGGCAGGCCAGCGTCCGGCGATGTCCACCACCGGTGTGAGGGTGTCACCCGGGTCGCGGGGCGTGCCCAGCTGCTCGACACTCACCCCGGCGACGTCGAGCAGCTGCTCGTCCCACTCCCCCGTCCGGCGGTCGAGCAGTCCGGTCCAGGCGGCCGTCGACGTGCCCGGGTCCGCGGTGCCGATGAGACGGTGGAGCACATACTCCCCCAACGACATCCACCGGGTCACCCGGGCGGCCGAGTCGGGCTGCACCTGGGTCAGCCACCGCAACCGCGGGGCGAGATAGCTGGTGTGGATCCGGGTGCCGGTGCGCTGCTGGACGTCCGCCTCGTCCAGCTCGTCGCGCACGACGGCGACCTCCCCCGCGCAGCGGGCGTCGGCATACGTGATGCACGGGGTCAGGGGCGACCCGTCTGCGGCGACGCCGACCAACGACGAGGCGAAGGTGTCGATGGCGACCCCTCCGACGGGGGCGCCGGCCAGCTGGTCGAGCAGCTCCTCGACGATCTCGGTGAGCTCGGCGACCACCTGGTCCGGATCGATCGTCGACGTGCCGTCCGCCGCGGTGGTGAAGGCGTGCGGCCGCTTGGCGCGCTTGCCCGCCGGGCGGCCCGCGGCGTCGTAGAGCGCGCCACGGCTGGCCGTCGAACCCACGTCGAGGGCCAGCACGATCGGCTGCTGCGCCTGGTCGATGTCGATCTCGAACGCCGGCTCACTCACGGGGGGCTCCTAGGGTCAGGGGCCCTCCAGCCTAGGTGGGGGTGGCTCCGATGGGAGGCCGGGCCGGGGTGAAACACTCGACGATCATCGGGATCCCGTTGGCCATCGCCAACCGCAAGCTCATCCCGGTCACGCTGTTCCCCTACGGCAAGGAGATCGTCGACTCCCGCACGATCGCCGTCGCCCAGCGGCCGCTGGATTCTCTGTGACCCGCCGACGCCGGCGAGTCAGTCCCGCAGGTGCTCGGGAGCGTCGGCGATCGCGTCGCGGATCACCGAGTAGGCCGTCCCCGCCCCGTAGCCCTTACGCGCGAGCATCCCGGCGAGCCGGCGCGTCTGCACCTCGACCGTCAGGCCGCCCATCGAGCGCAGCTTCTTGTCGACCAGCTCCCGGGCGGTGCGACGCTCCTGGTCAGGGTCGACCTCGTCGAGGGCCGCGTCCGCCAGGTCCTTGTCGATCCCCTTCTTGCGGAGCTCGTGGGCGAGGGCGCGCTTGGCCAGACCCTTGGTCGCCTGCTGGGAGCGCACGAGCATCGCGGCGTAGGCCTCGTCGTCGACGAGGCCGACCTCGGTCATCCGGTCGAGGACGCGGGTGATGACGTCCTCGGGGCAGTCGCGCTGGCGGAGCTTGGTCTCGAGCTGGGCCCGGCTGCGGGGGGCCATGGCCAGCTGCCGCAGAACGATCTGCCGGGCGACGCCCTCGTGGTCCGGCTCGGCGTCGACGGCGGCGGCACCCTCGGTCGGTGGATCCTCGGCCCGGCCGCGGCGCCGGGGTCTGGCTGGGTCGCGTCCCCGCGTGCCGCGGCTCGGCCCGTCGCCTCGACGATCGGATCGCGTCGTCGGCGTCCGAGCGTCCGCGCGCCCCTCCTCGCGCAGATCCCCCCAGGTGGCGGGGCTGACATGGGCATCCTCGGGCAGGAAGTCCGGAACGCCCTGCGACACACCGGCCTCCACTCGCGTCAAGACCTCGCGAGCCCGACTGAGCCTCTCCGCGGAGACTGCCCCGGTGGCGGAGCCAGGGGCGGCCGGAACTGCCCAGTCGGCGGAGCCGGAGGCGTCCGCAACTGACCTGGCAGCGGGAGAGGGAGGCGAGGCGGGAGCGGGGCGGGCGTCCTCGGCGTGATCACAGGAGGCGGCCCCGCTCCAGCTCCCACGCCCTGCGGGGGTGGGGCCCGGCATACGACTCAGAACTCGACCGGGGGCTCGACCGCGGGGATCTCGGAGACGGGCGCGTCGACCGGCTTGATGATGCCGAGCTTCTCCTTGATCTTGCGCTCGATCTCGTCGGCGGTCTCCGGGTGGTCCTTGAGGAACTGTCGGGCGTTCTCCTTGCCCTGGCCGAGCTGGTCGCCCTCGTAGGTGTACCAGGCGCCGGCCTTGCGCACGAAGCCGTGCTCGACGCCCATGTCGATGAGGCCACCCTCGCGGGAGATGCCCTCGCCGTAGATGATGTCGAACTCGGCCTGCTTGAACGGCGGGCTCACCTTGTTCTTGACGACCTTGACGCGGGTGCGGTTGCCGACCGCATCGGAGCCGTCCTTGAGGGTCTCGATGCGGCGCACGTCGAGGCGCACCGAGGCGTAGAACTTGAGCGCCTTGCCACCGGTGGTGGTCTCGGGCGAGCCGAACATCACGCCGATCTTTTCGCGCAGCTGGTTGATGAAGATGGCCGTGGTGCCGCTGGAGGACAGCGCGCCCGTGATCTTGCGCAGCGCCTGGCTCATGAGGCGGGCCTGCAGACCGACATGGCTGTCGCCCATCTCGCCCTCGATCTCGGCGCGGGGCACGAGGGCCGCCACGGAGTCGATCACGATGATGTCGAGCGCGCCGGAACGGATCAGCATGTCCGCGATCTCCAGCGCCTGCTCGCCGGTGTCGGGCTGGGACACCAGCAGCGCGTCGGTGTCGACGCCGAGCTTCTTGGCGTACTCCGGGTCGAGGGCGTGCTCGGCGTCGATGAACGCCGCGATGCCGCCGTTGCGCTGGGCGTTGGCCACGGCGTGCAGGGCGACCGTCGTCTTGCCGGAGGACTCGGGACCGTAGACCTCGATCACCCGGCCGCGCGGGAGGCCGCCGATGCCGAGCGCCACGTCCAGGGCGATCGCACCGGTCGGGATGACCTCGATCGGGGGACGGACGTCGTCGCCGAGACGCATCACCGCACCCTTGCCGTGCGACTTCTCGATCTGCCCGAGCACCGAGGACAGCGCCTGGAACTTCGCGTCCTTGGGGTCGGCCGGGGCCTTGGATCCCTTGATGGGGGTGACTGCTGCCATGACTGCTGTCCTTGTCTCTCGTCGGATCGCGCCCACCGGCAACCCGTGACGTGGTTGATGTCTCGGGTCAGACGCTAGGGGCCACCACTGACAGACCCTCCCTGGGTCGTGACGACCTGTGGACGGTGCCGTGCTGGGCCGAGGCTCCTGTGGACGATCCTACCGAACACAATTTCGATGTCGAGCATCGGCGCTCGTGTGTCGCGCGATCGCCCGGGCGGCGGTCAAAGAGGCATAGGACGAGACAGGTCGTCCTCGACCACCTGACCGGACGCCTCCCGGCCCCCGTTGTAGCCGGTCGGGATGATGCGCCGGTCCTCCAAGACGATCACCGCCCCGACCTGACGGCGGCGGAAGTCGGCGCGCACGGCGACCGCGGCGGCGACCCCGAGGAAGTAGGTGTCCCAGTCCGGTCGGGCGGTGCGGGACGCAGGGGCCGTCGTCATGACGGCGACCCTGGCCAGCCGCGGCGTCGCGGCATACGACCACCGTCAGTCGAGGGGCGCGTCCCGGCGCAGGGGTCGGTCCCGCCCAAGGCGCCGCGACTCGGGCACGTCGAAGTCGTCGCAGAGGGCGAGCCACACGGCGCGCGGCGGGATCCCGTCGGCCACCGCCTCCTCGACGGTGCGGCTGCCCAGCCCCGAGATCCGGTGGTCGCTGGCCACCGTGGGGGCGTAGCCGGGGCCGAACTCCTCGTCCAGGAGCCGCCGCAGGTCGGACAGGCGCATCCGGACACCCTGCCGTGCAGATCACAACTGTGCAACCCATCACCCGAACGGCGCAACGAGCGCCGCCGACCATGCGGGGACCGGCAGCGCTGTGACCAGCATGAGTACGTAGGGTGACCTGCTATATCACGCGCACACTATGACATGGATCACAACCACCTTCACGCATGGGCGCGGGCGGGGGTGGCAAACATGAAGCAGTACAAACAGCGAACGACCGTACGACGAAAGGAAAATCATGCGCCGCACCATGACCCGTCTGGGTGCCGCCGCCGTGATCGGAGCCGCATCGGTCACTGCCGCTGCTGCCCCCTCCATGGCAGCCCCGCCCGCCCAGCACGCACCCAGCGTCACCGTCGTCGCCGCCGACGAGGACAACGTCGCCGACGACAACTCCGGCAAGTGGGGCCTCGCCGGCCTCCTCGGGGCCCTCGGCCTCGCGGGCCTGCTCAAGGGCAAGCAGGCCGTCGACGAGCGTCGCGCCTCGGGCGCCACCCGCGCCACGTCGACCCAGGCCCACCGGACCGACGACCGGTCCCGCTGAGAAGCCGACCGATCTCCCGACGCACCTTCCCTCGACGAAAGGCTTGACCATCATGCGCAAGACCATCCTCACCGCCGCCGCGGCCGCCGCCTTCGCCATCGTGCCCGCCGGCGCGGCCGTCGCCGACACCGCGACCCCCTCGCCGAGCACCTCGATCACCACGACCACCACCACGACCGAGTCCGACAAGACCGGCCTGTGGGGCCTGCTCGGTCTGCTGGGACTGGCCGGCCTGCTGAAGAAGAACAAGAAGCACGAGGTCCACCCCGCTGACCACGTGGACCACCGCAGCACCCGCACCGAGCACGTGGGCACGCACCATGACACCAACGTCACCCACGGCCACGTCGACCGCGACGACGCCATCCGCACCACGGACACCGACCGTGGCGGTCTCGGCGAGACGCGTCGTGACGGCCTGGGCGACGACACCCGCCGCTGACGCGCCTGCGCGGGCCGGGCATCGCAGGCCCGCGCGCAGCACCATCGAGGGGGTCCCCGGCCGGCTGGCCGGGGA